>CEAB01052009.1_pt1 | contig 57572 bp, 49 predicted proteins | sample 557651 | NCBI WGS metagenome assembly CEAB01 (sample SAMEA3182046, study PRJEB8094) | gut metagenome | biome: human; feature: gut; material: Stool; isolation source: human stools | place: Canada | collected 2011-11-15 | reverse complement strand
CGCCGGCAGAACTAAGGAGACCGCCGGTGACATTAACAGAGTTTTGCTGAGTTTTTTCATCATACACCTCACATATAACTGAATCATAGCCTGAAGACAGAATATCACAGCGCCTACGAAGTGTCAATATATAATAAGTGCGAAATTTTTATTTGACTACAAAAGATAATGCTATGGTTATATTTGATTTTTCCCCCAGCATAAAAGGGAAAATATTGGTATTTTATTATTTGTAGGTTATATTGATTTCATCAACAAATTAATCCGAAAGAGTGAGACACCATGAACAAAAGAGTATGTTTAATTGACGGTTCCGGCTACATCTTCCGCGCTTTTTACGCGCTGCCGCCGCTGACCAGCCCCGACGGCATTCCGGTTAATGCCGTTTACGGTTTCACCAATATGTTCATGCGCCTGACTCAGAAAATAAAATGCGACTATTCGCTGGTGCTGTTTGACGCCAAACGGCAGAATTTCCGCAATGAAATTTTTCCCGATTACAAGGGCACCCGCAAGGAAATCCCCGAAGACCTGATTCCCCAGTTTGACATTATTCATCAGGCGGTAAAGGCGCTGAACCTGCATTACCTTGACATGGAGGGCTACGAGGCGGACGACCTGATTGCCACTTATGCCGACATGGCCTTGAAAGCCGGCTGCGACGTAACCGTCATTTCGGCGGATAAAGACTTGATGCAGCTGATTCGCCCCGGCGTTGAATTTTACGATCCGATGAAAGACAAATATTTTACTCCCGAAGACGTCCGGGAAAAGTTCGGCGTTTACCCTGACCGGGTAGTTGACGTGCAGGCGCTTGCAGGCGACAGCACCGACAATATTCCCGGTGTTCCCGGCATCGGGCTGAAAACCGCGGCGGAATTGGTTAACCAGTTCGGCTCGCTGGAAGAGGTTTTGAACCGCGCGGGCGAAATCAAACAGAACAAACGCCGCGAAACCCTGCTTGAAAACATCGACAAGGCCAAAATTTCCCTGCAGCTGGTAACCTTAAAGCCGGACGTGCCGGTAACCCATAAGATTGAAGAATATGCCTGCCAAAAACCCGATTTGCCGACAATCCTCGAGTTCGTCAGCCGCTACGGCTTTAACTCCATTCGTCCCCGGGTAGAAAAATGGGTGGCTGAACAGTGTTCCGATAATTCTGAAAACACCGTATTTAAACCGGTCGCGGCGGTTGAAACGCATTATGAACTTGTTCAGGACGAGGCCGGGCTGAAACGCTGGGCCGACAAAATCCGCCAAACGGGCTTTGTCGCTTTCGACACCGAAACCAACGGGCTTAATCCTCAGTTTGATAAAATTGTCGGCTTTTCGCTGGCCGTGGCGCCGGGAGAGGCCTGCTATGTGCCGTTGGCGCATGCCGCCGGCGGTTCCGGCAGCAATTTGGATTTGTTCAGTGAGCCGCAGACACCGGCTGTGCCGCAGCTTAAGTTTGAGCAGGTCTGCAAAATTCTTAAACCGCTGTTCACCAGCAAATCGATTTTGAAAATCGGCCATAACATCAAATTTGACCTGCATTTTATGGAGCAGGTCTGGGGCGAAGAAACACTGGTTGAACCGCTGGAAGACACTGCGGTGCTCTCATATGTGCTGAACGGCACCGAACACGGTCACGGGCTCGACGAACTGGCCAAACTTTACCTTGACCATAAAATGATTGCCTATGAAGAAGTCTGCGGCAGCGGCAAAAATAAAATCACCTTTGACCGGGTAGAACTTGACCAGGCGCTGAACTACGCCGCAGAAGACGCCGACTATACGCTGCGCCTTTATCAGCTTTTCCGGCCGCGCCTGTTTGCCGAGCATCAGGTTTCGGTTTATGAGGATTTGGACCGTCCGCTGATAAATATTCTGAAAGAAATGGAAGACAGCGGCATAAAAGTCAACACCGCCACCCTGCGGGCTTTAAGTGCCGACTTTGAGCTGAAAATGCGCGACTATGAACAGCAGATTTACCAATTGGCGGGCGAGGAGTTTAACATAGGCTCGCCGAAACAAATCGGAGATATTCTCTTTGGCAAACTCGGCGCCAAGGGCAAAAAGACCCCGACCGGAGCCTGGCAGACCGGCGCCGACATTCTGGAAGACCTTGCCGCCGAGGGCAACGAACTTTCGGCGCGAATTTTGGACTGGCGCGCCCTGAGCAAACTGAAATCGACATATACCGACGCTTTGCTGGCTCTGCTTGATAAAAACGAGCGGGTGCATACCACCTATAACCAGATAAATACTTCAACCGGGCGCCTGGCCTCCAATAACCCCAATCTGCAAAATATTCCGATTCGCAGCGAAGAGGGCAAAAAAATCCGTGAATGTTTTATCGCCCGTCCCGGCTGCAAACTGATTGCCTCTGACTATTCGCAGGTAGAACTGCGGCTGCTGGCGGTGGTGGCCGACGTAAAAGGCCTGAAACACTCCTTTGCCGAAAATCAGGATATTCACGCCGCCACGGCTTCCCGCGTGTTCGGTGTGCCGCTGGACAAGGTGACCCCGAACCAGCGCCGCCATGCCAAGGCAATAAACTTCGGCATTGTTTACGGCATTTCCCAATACGGCCTTGCCAAACAAATCGATGTCAGCAATGAAGAGGCCAAAGCTTATATTGACGCCTATTTCCGCGAAATGCCCGAGATTAAAAAATATATGGACGACACCATTCAGTTTGCCCGCAAAAACGGCTATGTTCTTACCCCGTTTGGCCGCAAATGCACCGTAAACGGCATTAACGACAAAAACAAACGCCTGGCCATGAATGCCGAGCGTGCCGCCATAAACGCCCCGATACAGGGCGGTGCCGCCGATATTATCAAAATGGCAATGAACAGCGTATTTAAAGCCCTGAAAAAGGGAAATTACCAAACCCGCATGCTGTTGCAGGTTCACGATGAATTGGTGTTTGAGGCGCCGGAAAACGAGGTTGAAGAAGTTGCCGCATTAATCAGGGAATCAATGCAGAACGTTGTTCACTACGATGTGCCTTTTATTGCCGAAGTCGGCATCGGCGACAATTGGGCGCAGGCGCATTAACAGGATTGGCTTTTTTCTCGTTCTCCCTTCACTGCCGGTTTTTTATTTTTTAATGTCATAACCCGCCGGTGTCCTTTTCTGTCACTGCCCGACTTCTTTTTTATTTATGTCATTGCCCGACTTGATCGGGCAATCTGTTTATCGCCGCCGCTTAATTTTCCAGATACTCCGGTCAAGCCGGAGTATGACAACAAAAAACATCATCACCCGACTGGCTCTTTCCTGTCATGGCCCGGTTTTTTATTTTTTATGTCATTGTTTGGCTTTCTATTTTATGTCATTGCCCGACTTCTTTTTTATTTATGTCATTGCCCGACTTGATCGAGCAATCTGTTTATCGCCGCCGTCTGATTTTCCGGATACTCCGGTCAAGCCGGAGTATGACAACAAAAAAACGTCATTGCCCGGCTTGACCGGGCAATCCGGCTGTCTCTCTCACAATCGGCCGAGTTAAATTTCCCGTTCTTTCAAAACAAAATACATTGTCTCTTTCATCAGATAAAAGAATAAATGACGTTCGCGCGGCGGCAGACTGTAATAATAAGACGTCAGCTCGGCTGTCTCGCGCTTTTCCTGTTCCCGGCTCAGCGGTATGCCGTATAATTCTTCCCTGAGGCGCTCTTGCCGCATTTCTGCGCTGAGCAGAATAATTTTTTTCTGCAAACCGAGGAAAAAATAGTTCGGTTCCACCTCCAAAACCTGACAGAACCGCCACAAATCCTGCCCGCTAACGGTACGCAGCCCTTTTTCGCACTCTTCCGCCTGCTGCAAGCTCATACCGACCCGCCGCGCCACATCGTCACTCGTCAGTCCTAACACCTCGCGCCGTTCACGCATGCGTTTCCCGATATGAGCGGCAACCGGATCCAAAACTTTTTCCTGCCATGATGATGAATTTTTTTCAGACATAAAACTGACTCCTCACAAACGTCAATCCGCATAATTCTTTCCGCCTTAAAGGCGCGGATTTTTTTGCCAAATCCCTTAAAACAGGCAAAGGGCGGTCGGGATGTTTGAAATGATGCCACTAAGAGAAGCACTGCATCAGGCATAACCTGATACCCACCCCGACCATAAGAGTCGAAATGTAATATAGCAGTTTGTCGGTTAACAAACCACTAAGACGACGTTAATGCAGGCACCGTGTTTATGCAACATTAACGCCATCCTCTTAGTGATTAAGGAAACATTTCAAAATTTCCCAATTCATTATGAATTACAGCCTTATTTCTTTAACGGAAATAAGTCTCAAATGTCATACGACATTCGGGTATAAAAAAATCCACCTTAATATTGAGGTGGAGGGAGTTCAATCTACCTAAGATAGCCAGATTATTCGTCCTCTCTCAAGGAGAGAAGCTTATATCTCTGCTCCCTCCGTAGAGAGAGGATGGTTTTTTCTTAGGTAGGAGTTTGAAGTCTCCACAAGCAGATACCAACCTGCTTGCAGAAATCATAATAACGTAAATTAGAATTTTTGCAACTACAAAAATCTAATCACATAAGTTTTTTATCAAACCGCTAAAAACAAAAGGCGGAGGGGTTTCAAACTACAACAAGATAGCCAGATTATTCGTCCTCTCTCAGGGAGAGAAGCTTATATCTCTGCCCCCTCCGAAAATTTCTTAGGTGGTCGGGACGCTAGGAAAAATGCTCACTAAGAAACACTAGTATCAGGCAAAACCTGACACTCATCCCGACCGTAAGAGACGAAATGCAATATAACAGTTTGTCGGTTAACAAACCGCTAAAAAGACGTTAACGCCGGCACCGTGTGCCGGGGCAGGGGCTTTCAGCCCATAAAAAAGCCGCCTCACCAGGTGAAGCGGCTTCGTTTGTCAGATATTCCTGAATTAAATATCCAGGTTTACCACATTCAGGGCATTGTCCTGAATGAATTCCTTACGCGGCTCAACCACATCGCCCATCAAAGTGGCAAAGGTTTCGTCAGCCTCGTCGAGATGTTCCATCTTAACTTGCAGGAGCGAGCGGGCTTCCGGGTCAAGCGTGGTTTCCCACAGCTGTTCAGGGTTCATTTCGCCCAAACCTTTATAGCGCTGAATGGTAATGCCTTTTTTGCCGGCGGCCATAACCGCATCAACAAAGGCAACCGGCCCCGGAATGCGGATTTCAACACCGTTTTTAGAAACCAAAACCGACGCCTGGGCGAAGTTTTCCAGCAGCATGGTGCGCATTTCGTTAAGAATAACCGCCTCCGGACTGTCCATAACCGTGCTGCCGATAACGTGCTCTTCTTTCACGCCGCGCAGGGTGCGGTGAATTGTGAAAGAATTGTCTTCGTTCAAATCGGCCAGCCAGCCTTTGTCATATTCGGCTTCATGTGAATCCAGGCAGACGGCCAGATTGTCCAGCGCTTTTTTGAAAGCGTCGCGGTCGGCGGTCAAATTCTTGTTAAACAGGCCGTGAATAGCCATTTGTTCAATAATTTTTTCCGGTGCTTTTTTGCCCAGCGTGGCAATCAGGCTGCGGACTTTGCGGGTGTTTTCAACCAGCGTAATCAGGTCAGAGCCGGCAATTTGCTCGCCGTTCTGCTTTTGCAGAAAAGCGTCTTCGCAGCCGCCGCGGATAAGATAATCTTCCATTTCGCGGTCGTCTTTCAAATAGAGAATGGAGTTGCCGCGTTTGGCCTTATACAGAGGCGGCTGGGCAATATAAACGTAGCCGCGTTCAATCAGTTCCGGCATCTGGCGGTAGAAAAAGGTCAGCAGCAGGGTTCTGATGTGCGAACCGTCAACATCCGCATCGGTCATAATCACAATCTTATGATAGCGGCATTTGTCGGCGTTAAAGTCGTCGCGGCCGATGCCGGTGCCCAGCGCGGTGATAATGGTGCCGATTTCGGCGGAGTTCAGCATCTTGTCAAAACGGGCGCGTTCAACGTTCAGAATTTTACCGCGCAGCGGCAAAATAGCCTGATTGCGGCGGTGGCGTCCCTGTTTGGCCGAGCCGCCCGCGGAATCTCCCTCCACAATGAAGACTTCGGACAGGGCGGGGTCTTTTTCCTGGCAGTCGGCCAGTTTGCCGGGCAGGGAAGAAATATCCATTGCGCCTTTGCGGCGGGTCAGGTCGCGGGCTTTGCGGGCCGCTTCGCGGGCTGTTGCCGCTTCCACGATTTTGCCCACGATAATCCGCGCGTCGGCCGGGTGTTCGTCCAGCCATTCTTTCAGCTTGTCGCCCACCACGCTTTCAACCACCGGGCGCACCTCTGAGGAAACCAACTTGTCTTTGGTCTGCGACGAAAACTTCGGATCCGGCGCTTTAACCGAAAGCACGCAGGTCAGCCCCTCGCGCATGTCTTCGCCGGTAATCACGTTTTTGTCTTTTTTCAGCAGGCCGTTTTCGGCAATGTAGTTGTTAATCGTGCGGGTCAGCGCGCCGCGGAAACCGGCCAGGTGCGTGCCGCCGTCTTTCTGCGGAATGTTGTTGGTAAAGCAGAGCATGCTCTCGTTATAGGCATTGGTCCATTGCAGGGCAACGTCAACCTGAATGTCGTCTTTCTCGCCGCCGAAAGCGATAACCGTTTCGTGCAGCGGAGCTTTGGATTTGTTCAGATGCGTAACGAAAGCCATCAGCCCGCCTTCATAATGAAAATCAACTTCTCTCGGTTCGGCGCCGCGGTTGTCAATCAGTTTCAGATAGACGCCGGAGTTCAGAAAAGCCTTTTCGCGAATGGCTCTTTCCAGCGTTTCAAAGCTGAATTCAATGGTTGAAAAAGTTTCTTTGGACGGCAGAAATGTTACTTCGGTGCCGTGCCGGCCGTTTGAGTCGCCGACAACTTCCAGGTGCTGGGTCACGTTGCCGCGGGCAAATTTAACCAGATGCTCTTTGCCCTCGCGCCAAATCCGCAGATTCAGCCAGTCAGACAGCGCATTGACCACCGAAACGCCCACGCCGTGCAAACCGCCGGAAACCTTATAGGAGTTGTTGTCGAATTTGCCGCCGGAGTGCAGCTCGGTCATAATGACTTCAGCCGCCGAAACGCCTTCTTCCTTGTGCATGCCCACCGGAATGCCGCGGCCGTTGTCGCGGATGGTGGCCGAACCGTCCGGGTTCAGGATAACTTCGGTCTTGTCGCAGTAACCGGCCAAAGCTTCGTCAATCGCGTTGTCGAGCACTTCATAAATCATGTGGTGCAGACCCGAACCGTCGTCGGTGTCGCCGATGTACATGCCCGGGCGTTTGCGAACCGCGTCCAATCCCTTCAAAACCTTAATGGAATCAGCGTTATATTCGGCTTCTTCTTTCTGAATTTCTTCTGTGGTCATTTCACTCATTACAACATCCTTAATTTCGTATATTTTAAGCTGACCGAATCATAGCGCAAAAACTTGCAATCACCAAGCAATAAATTAAAGATATCAACGTTTGGCGCCCTTTTTGCACAGATTTTTTGCCCGTTTTCCGGCGTTTTAGTTATAGACAAAATTTTCATGATATGATAGATTAAGCCTTAGAAGAGTTTAAGGAAGTAATCATGAGCGATTTTGAAGAATTATACCGCGTTTTTATCAAAACCCAGCCCGCTAAATCCGCCGTTCAGGAGGTTAAACGCCTGCACCCCGATCTCAGTGCCCGGCAGGCTGCCGCCGCCGCTCAAAATCTGGCCGAACTCGCTTACAATCTCGATATGGACGCTTATTTTAATCCCGAAATCAGGGAAGGCAGCGTCAGCCGCAACTGGAACAACCAGTTCCGCGCCCTTAACCGTTTGCAGCCCGAACAGCTGGAAGCGCTTGTCGCTTATTCGGAAATCTATGCCGACAAGGTGATGCCCTGTGCCGCCAATGAAACCGAAGATGCCATGCTGCGGGCGGTTTTTGCCATGTCGGCCCGGGCAATGGTGCTTTATGCTCCTGACCGCCTGCGGGACAAAAAACTGCACTTTCTGATGGCTTCCGCCGCGCAAAAAATTGCCGATAACGGCAACAGGCTGACCCGCGGCGAAAAATATTCTCTGGCCATGTCGGTATTCACCAATCTCTACCAGGACAATCCCGCCGCTTTTTTTAACCGTCTGGGCATGATCGGCAAAGCCGTTGACGGTTTGACAGACCGGAAAAACCTCGGCAAAGTCTGCGAAGAAATCGACAATATCTATCAAAACGAAGGCGACATTACTCCGGTAATGGCCAGAGGATTTGAAAAATATGTTATTCCCGTTGTTAACGAAATTCCCGATTTTGCCACCCTTTCCGCCGAGCATGACTGTTCTTACGGCGAATACGGGCTGATCGGCTACACCAACAAGGTTCTTACTTCGCAGTGGACCCCGCGCAGTCTCAACGAAGCTATCGGCATTTTGAAAGAGGTTCCCACGCCCGATATGGTCAAAAGGGAGACCATCCGCACCAAGGCCATTCAGCTTGAAGAAGCCGAGTTTAGCGGCCTGCGCGACTTTCTGCACAGCGAGACCATCGGCGTCAGCGAGCTGGTCGGGCACATGCTGGAATATTACCATGCTTCCAAAGACGGGGACAATAGCGCTGCCCAAACCGCTGCCGACAAAATTAAGAGCGATTTGCGCAGCTGCCAGTCCGAAGATTTTGCCTCCGGTTATCTTGATATATCCCGTTATGAGCGCGTTATTGACCGGGACAGCGGGCTGACCGCCGTTGAAGCTTTGCAGATTGTGGCCGACAATGTTCGGAAAAACAACGCCAAACCGCCTTTGGTCAATGATCCCGAGCTTGACGGGCTGTCTCAGCGTTTTTTGCTCGAGGGCTATACCGACACCGCCGCCTTTGGCCGTTTTATGGAAGTGCTGAACAACAAAATCATTCAAAACATTGAAACGCAGAAAATCGGAATTTCGCCGCAGATGGTCGATTTAATGTTCTGGTGCGACAAAAAATGCACCAATCTGCTGAAAGACCGCGATTTCGAACACCAGTGCGGTGACCATAAATCGCCCTGGTTCAAACAGGTGGCGCTGTTTGCCGAGCTCACCAATTCCGCCGAAACCGGTTTTAATCGCAAGGGTTTTGACGCTTATTTCAAACATGTTCAGGCGCAGGATTATTTCTTTGATGCCAACAATATTTTGATCAAACGTCAGCGCAACAACATTTTTAAGTTGTTTCAGGCTTCCAAACAGGCTTGCCGTCAGGTCGGCGAAAATCTGCGCCGCCGCTTGGAACGCAGCGGGCGCGGCAGCGATGAAATCGATTTCGAAATCGAAAAACTGAACGGAATTTACGATCAGCGCAACCGCCGTATGATTTCCGGCAATCTGGTGGGCGAAATCTTCAAACTGAATGATTTCAAAAAGCCCTCCACCCGTCTCGGCGAACGCTATGCCGAAGAAATGAAGCGCAAAGTTCAGCTTGAGCGCCCGGTCGAAAAAACGCTGCTGAAAATATTCAAAACCAAAAGCCGGAGGGATTGACGATGAAAAAACTGATAATCGAAGCTCCGTCCGGTCTTGACCCCAAATATAAACTTTGGGCAAGGGAAGCCGCAGGGGAAATGCTTTCGCTGTTTCCCGAATACAAGTCCTCTTTTCAAATAGAGTTTGACGAGCTTTGCCGCCATGGGCAGACTGAAATTGATCAGGCCGCCTTTGACAGGCTGCCCGATGATGAATTTAAACGGAAATTTGTCCGGCTTTCCAACGGCAAATATCTGGTTCCTTATGCATCGGAAGCATGGTATTTGGCGCAGTCTTCCGCCGAAAACCGGGCTAACGGCATTGATGCCGCCGATATGGAAAAATACGGCAAGCTTAAAGCCGAGGGAATGCTGCACCGCAAATCGCAGGATATCGTTGTTTCTCTGCTTGGAAGCGATATTCAGCCGGCTTTCTACGGCTACGGCATTGAGGGGCTGAATGCCGTCATTTCAACGCCCAACTGTAATGACAAAGAATTTTTTATCACCATTTTTATGCACGAATTCGGCCATATTCTCAACGCTACCCATGAACGGCGTCCCCATACCAAAGACGACCCGGCTTTGGGTGTGCACTGCACCAATGACAAATGCATTATGGGCGAAAGCAATTATCATGATCTCACCCGGGAAAGGCTGGAACGCAAACGGAAAAACCGTCCGCCTTTCTGTGACGAATGTATTGCCGCCATGCGGGAAAAACTGGAAAATATGCCCGGTCTGACCAAAGCCGTTGCCGTTTCCCATGCCAATGCCCTGCCGGTTCTGCCCCATAATGACGATAACTGGAAAAACGGCTGGCGCACGCATTACCGAGCCGTTGCCGCCCGTGATAAATTTACTTATCATGAAGATGTCAAAAATCCTAATTTTGTTGCCGAAATAACCCGGAATGACGGTTCCAAACTGAACATTGAAGCCAATAACGAATATAATCTGTCTCTGGGGGCGCAGACAGCCGACGGCAAAGACGATATTCCCGCGATTAAAGATTTTGCCGATGTTGTTGCCAAAGCGGCGGCGGATAACAGCGTAATTGAATTTGCTTCCATCCGGGATGACGAATTTAAAGCCCGTCTGCTGATTGCCTGCCTTGAAGCTTCGCCGCGGATGAAAACCAACAAGGCGCCGAATATAACTCCTGCTTTTTTGAAAAATATTGACCCCAAAACCAAAGCCCGCCTGCAAAAAGCTCTGACCGGAAATCGGCAGCACGGCAACGGAAACACGCCGCAACCCCGGCCAAACCGTCCGCCGCACCGTCCCGGTTCGGGAAACCGGCGTTATACGTCGGGTCGTCAGTCCGGCGGCAGATCTTAAAATTTGAGTTTATAACCGCCGTCTTCGGTCAAAATCAGCTGGGCTTCGGGATTGTCGTGTTCCACTTTCTGCCGCAGGCGGTAGATGTGCGTTTCAATCGTATGGGTTGTTACTTCGGCGTTATAGTCCCAAACGTCTTGCAGCAAATCGTTTTTGGAAACGATTTTATCTTTTGACTTATACAGGTATTTAATGACCGCCACTTCTTTTTCCGTCAGCTTGATTAATTCGTTATTGCGCCGGTTCAGGATTTCCTTTGCCGCCGGGTGCAGCTCGTAATTATTGAAAGCAAGGTAAGCGTCGCTGCTGTTTTCAAAAACATTGATGCAGGAACGCAGTTTGTTCAAAAAGTCGTTCAGGCTGAACGGTTTGCTGATGACCGCTTCTCTCTCGGCATTGCCGTCATTGTCTTTTTCCGCCTTTTCCAGCAGGATAATCGGCGCTTTCAGATGATTTTGCCTCAGGCCGGCAACCTTTTCGCTTTTGTCGTCCAAAACATAAACGTCAACCGGTTCTGCTTCCTTTTCATCAAAATAAACCGTAAATTCCGGTGCGTAAAGTTTAATTTGCCCGGCCAAATCCTCGGCAAAGCTCTGATTGTCGGAAAGAAGTAAAACATTGGGCATAAACCGCTCCTTTTAGAAATGCAGGCCGATACCGGTAACCACCGTATAGCCCTTGTTGTTGTCGCTGACGGCCTTGGTTGCGCCGCGGAAATTGACTTGGGCGCCAATCAGGTATAAATCAACGTATTTGTTCAGCTGATATTGGTTTGACAGCATAATGATGTCATCCTGATTGTCGGTATTTTCCGCTTCGCTGTGCAAATAAGAGAGCGCCGCCTGATACGGACCGATTTCATACCCCAGCCCGATGTCCCAGGCCTGTCCTTCGCGGTAATTGTCAAACCAGTCCGGCAGCCGCGGATTGTCTGATTGTCCGGTAACTGCAAAATCGCCGCCGTCAACATAAGTCTTGCGGTAACTGGCTCCCAAAGTCCAGCCGCCTTTGTAAAAACTGATGCCGGCCGTAAAGTCTTTGTCGTCCTGGTTAAAGATACCGTAGCCCAAGGCGGCCGACATATCGGCAAAACCTAAATCCTGCTCGGTATAAAGAGAGAAAACATAAGCGGAAGCGTCTGCATATCTGGCAAATTTATTAACTAATCCCCGGCGGTCGTAACTGTCCGGCGCATAAGAAAAACCGAACATGGTACCGTAAATTTCCGGCGTTATGTATGAGATTTTCGGTGCCACGCCGTCAGTGTTCATCGAGGTTGAATTTAATGTCCGGTAAGCGGTGGCGTGTTTGGTTTTAACCCAGTTGGGATTCGCCATGAAATTGACAATGTCGGAATCGTTTAATCCGATGGCGCCGGCTCGCGGAGCCCCGACCTGAAACTGATAGGCGGTATTATAAGTCTCGCCCAGCATAATCCGCCCGTAAGGACTGTCGATAATGCCGTAAATCTCCTGTCCCCAGTCGCCGTTGTTAAAATTATCCTGCCTTTTGTTGATGCCGGCATTCAAATCGGCGTATAATCCGGCGCGGTAATCGGCGTTAAATTCCTTTTCCAGTCCCAGGTTAAGCGAAAACAGATTAATCCAGTGGTCACGGTGGTCGTTATGCTTGTAACGCCCGGCCGGCACGTTATATCCGTACAGGGAGTCAATTCTTCCGCTGTAAATAAACTCAACTTCCGATGCCTGCGCCAAAGCCGGAAAAAAACAAGCCAGAGAAAATAAAAGCGTTTTTAATTTCATGGGTCTCAAACCTTATTTTTTCATTTCCATAATAACCGGAACATGGTCGGACGGGCGTTCTTCTGCCCGCATATAAGTGCAGATTTTAACCGCCGTAACCCGCTCGGCAATATTCGGACTGACCCAGATATGATCCAGCCGCCGCCCTTTGTTGTTTGTTTGCCAGTTGGGATTGCGGTAGCTCCACCAGGAATAGACTTTTTCCGGCTCGGGATAAAACCGCCGCGTAACGTCTACCAGGTCAAGTGCCTGCCGCAGCCGGGTCAGCCGTTCAACTTCCACCGGCGTATGCGAAACAATTTTCAGCATCTGCTTGTGACTCCACACGTCATTTTCGAGCGGAGCAACGTTGAAGTCGCCGCAGACAATCATTTTACGCCGGCCGTAGTCGTCTTTATGCAGTTCCCAGTATTCGGCAATATCGTCCATAAAAGTCAGCTTATGTGCGAATGACAGGTTGGCAATCGGATCGGGAATATCTCCGCCGGCCGGAATATAAATATTGTTGATTTCCAAATCGTCAAGAACCCGAGCCGCAATATGTCGTGCATCATGCTTGCCGACCCAGTCTTTTTGCTCGACGGCGCTCAGATTTGTCCGAGACAAAATTGCCACGCCGTTATAACCGGGCATGCTGTATAAGGCAATGTGCGGATAGCCGAGCGCCTCAATTTCCGCAAAGGGAAAATCTTCTTTTTTAGCTTTCACTTCCTGCAGGCAGATAATGTCTGGCTGTTCCGTTTCCGCCAGCTTTTTCAGCAGATCCAGCCGGATGCGGATGGAATTGACATTCCAGGTTGCCAGTTTAAACGTCGTCTTGTCCATTGTTTAGCGGCGCCCTTTATTGTAGTTTTTCGGTCCGGATTTGTTTTTCCTGAATTTAAATAATGAATTGTCCAAATCAAGATCCTTCTGCGCATTATACAGCGAAACGGTCACTTCCACGCTTTGCGGATCAACAATGCTCCACTGTTTCAGCTCAAAGGGATTGTTGTTAAAAGTCAGCGTAATCGGGCCGATGTCGTTGTCTTTGTGTTGAATAGTGGCGGTGGTAATGCCGGCGTCCTGATAATAATTGGTCACTTTAAATTTTTTTCCGTCAAGTTTAACGTCATTGGCCAAAATCAAACTGGCCGGAATATCGTCATAATCAATATTGGTAACCTGATCCAGCTCTTGATCGTGATAAATGATGTAATCGCCGTCGCCGACAATCAAAACATCGGTCGGAGCATTGTATTCCATGCGTATTTTGTTGGGTTTGGCAATATAGAGCATTCCTTCCGCCGTATTGCCGTTGCTGGCCGTCTGCACGAAAGAAGCCTGCATGGTTTTAATGTTGTTCAGGTAATCTTCAATTTGTTTCAGGTTCTCTTTCTGTTGAGCCTGAGCCGGGGTCAGAACCGTCCAAAACAAGGCAAAACAAATTGTCCAAACTGATTTTTTCATTTTATCACCTTTGCAAAAGAATTAACTCAAAATAATATAGTCCATAATTTCAAATAGTCTAATAAAAAAATCCCCCTTCCGATAAAAACCGCAAGAGGGATCTATCCATGCTATGAAGAGACTGTCAGCTTATTTGTTGCTTTCTTTCTTTTCGGAAGCAGATTTTGAAGAGCGGGAAGAACTTGAAGAATTAGAACTTCCGGAAGCAGATTTTGACATTTTGCTGTTGTTACCACAAGCCATGATATTTCTCCTTAAATAAAAAAATGAAAGTTGATTGTTTTCAATAATTAAATAAAACGGCTAGAAAGACTTAGAGTTGGAAGATTGACCGCACGGACAACCGCCGGAAAAAGAAACTTCGTCAATTTCCAATTCTTCTTCTTCGTCCGCATTATCGGTCGGCGAAGAATAGGATTTAGAACTCATTTCTGAGGATTTCTGATGAGACGTCGAAGAATCCTGAAAGCCGGAAGCTTTCTTTTCTTCGGTTTCATTGGTGTTATCCATAATATATCTCCTTGTTTTATTAAATTAGCGCGGGGTTTCCCCTGCTGCACAGAAGGAGTTAATCTTTATCTGCCGTCAAAACAAGGTTTATAGACTGTTTGCTAGGCATTTGGGCTTTGTCGGAACAAAAAACGCCCCGGTCTGAAACCGGGGCGCCCAACCTTTAAAACAGGTTTGTTTTATTTGCTGCATTTTTTGCCGGAACTGCTCTTGCAGCTCTCTTTGGCGGATGTGGCCGTCGTTTCGGCAGAGGAATTGTTCGTGGTGTTTTTCTTAGATTTGTGAGACATTGTTGTTCTCCTGTAAAAAACTGTGCTTATGACCATAAGCACCTGATTCTTATTTAGGGTGTATTTTTTTGAAAACAAGAGATTTTACAAAAATATTTCAGCCGTTTCTGGCTCGGAAAATACCGTTTTCATAACCTTGGATTTCACGGTTTTCTTCAGCCAGTTCCAAACGTTTGAGAGCTAAAGCGACATATTCTTTTTCTCTCTCGATGCCCACATAATGCCGCCCCAGTTTTTTGGCGGTAACCGCGGTTGTTCCCGACCCTACAAACGGGTCAAAGACCAAATCGCCCGGGTTGCTGGACGCCAAAATAAGCTTGGCGATAAGCTTTTCCGGTTTCTGGGTCGGATGAGGGGTGTTTTCCGGCATCGACCAGAAAGGAATGGAAATGTCAGTCCAAATGTTTGACGGAGCAGTCAGGCGGTAACGTTCGTCATCGTTCTGCACCCAGTCTTTCGGCAGGCCGGACTTGTCGCGGTAAGGGGCAATAACCCGCCGCTGAACTTTAACCGCCTCCAGATTGAAAGTGTAATCTTTGCTTTTGGTAAAAAACCAAATGTCTTCCAAACAGTTTTTCCAGTTGTTGGAAGCGCCGCGCCCTTTTTCCCGCTCCCAGGAAATGCGGTTTTGCAGCAGAAAATATTTACCGGCAATTTCGGGAATGGCAATGGAAGTTTTCCAGTCGGCACAGATATAAATGCTGGCATTGTCTTTCAACAGCCGCACCGTTTTGCTCAGCCATTCGTCGAACCATTGCTGATAGACGCTGTTTTCTCTCTCTTTAAATGTTGATTTGCCAAAGTTTTTGGTCAGATTGTACGGTGGATCGACAATCATCAAATCCACCGATTTTTCCGGCAGAAAATCAATGGCTTTCAACGCATCCTGCCAGATAATCCGGTCTTGAATTTCGCTTAATTCGGCATTTGCTTTGAGCTTAACCGCCTGCGCCGCATAACTGTTGGTCTGCGTCGTATTTAATTCCAAGGTTTTGTTGCGGGGAGCTTTCGCCTTCATCAGAACTTAATCTTCGCCGAATTTGCTGTTGACCAATAATGTCAGGGCATCCATCGCTTCTTTGGCCTGAGGGCCTTTGCAGGTTACCTGGATTGTCGTTCCCTTGGCTGCGGCCAGCATCATCAGCCCCATAATCGAACAGCCGCTGACGGTTTGTCCGATACGCTCGACGCTCACTTCGGCATTCAGGTCCTCAATCGCTTTGACAAAAGCTGCTGCTGCCCGGGCATGCAGTCCCTTGCGGTTTTGAATTTCCAATGTTGCGGAATAGGATTCGTCACTCATTTTTAACCTCAGGCCCCCAATAATTGCGAAGCAATGTTGATGTATTTCTTTCCGGCCTCCTGAGCGCCTTCGACGGCTTCTTTCAGGCTTTTGTCTTTGCGCAGTGAAGCCAGTTTGATTAACATCGGCAGATTAATTCCGGCAATAATCTCCACCGGGGCTCTGTCCATAATGGAAATTGCCAAATTGGAAGGCGTTCCTCCGAACATGTCGGTTAAAACGATTGTACCGTTGCCGCTGTTGACTTCGCCGGCTTTTTTCAAAATTTCTTCCCGGCGCATTTCCATATCATCTTCCGGGCCGATGCAGACGGCTTCAACCTGTTCCTGCTTGCCGACCACATGCTGCATGGCCGAAATAAATTCCAGCGCCAGATTTCCGTGTGTCACTAAAACTAAACCGATCATCTTTTTTCCTTAGTTGTTTTTGTCCCCGCAGGACCAGATTTTTACCGCGCCGAAAGAGTTAATCACGTCTTCGCGGCTCTTGGCTCTGACCAATTCGTCAGCCCGGGTCTGCTTGCCTTTGAAAACAATTTCTTCTACATTTTCGACCGGCACGCCGTAAGTCCGTTCAACCATTTTGCCCTGCAGCTCGACAATCATGACAAACTCGGCTTCGGCCAACGGGCCTTTGGTTTCATCGTCAATATTGTCCAGCTTGACGGCCAGCCGTCCGTCTCGCTTCAGCAGAGCGGTCTTTTTACCGTCAAATTCCAGCACCGGATTAACCGGAGCGCCTTCGCGCGCGTCAATAAAAATTGCCAGTTCGCCGAACTTGTTTTCGATGATTTCATAAAAGTCCTGCTTCTCAATCAAAGTATAATATTGATTTTCCATTTTCTTTAAGTCCTGTCAAGAAATGCCGGGCGCCAAAGCCCCTCCGGCGGTTAAAGCCCATATTGCAAACATATTATTACAATAACCCGAAACTGTCAATTTTGAGTTAATGAAGCAAAAAATTCTTAACTGCTTTAAAGATTAAGACAGCTGTTCTGAATGGCGGGTGTAAAAAAAATAAAATATAAAGCTTGCCGCTCTTTATTATCTCTCGCTGACGGTATTGTTTTTAACTTCCCAGAATTGCGCTTCGCCGGACAGCGAACGAAACAGCTCCGGGTCGGTCGACGTAATCCAGGCCTGAACTTTTAAATCGCGGATTTTTGTCAGTAAGGCTTCGCGCTTGATGTCATCCAAATGCGCAACCACTTCGTCCAGCAGCAATATCGGCGCAAAACCTTTATCCAGCGTCTGGCATTTTGTCTGCGCGAGAATAATGCTGATAAGCAGAGATTTTTGTTCACCGGTTGAACAGAGTTCGGCCGGCATTCTTTTTTTCTTGTAATAGACTTTGAAGTCTGTACGGTTGACTCCGTCAACATTGTCATTATACAGCACATTGCGCCGCTGGCTTTTTAATTTGGCGGCATAAGCCTCTTCCACGTCCAGCGCCGGCATATTATCCAGCATTTTTTCAACCGTACCGTCCAGCTCCAGCTTAACATTAGGGAAGACGTCATCCGGCTCGTGGTCAATAAAAGTGTTCAGTTTGGCAATTTGTTCACGTCGCGCCGCGGCAATGGCTACGCCCAAACCGGCCATTTCCTCTTCCAGTGACGTCAGCCAAAAATTATCGTTTTGTCCGCTTTTCAGCAGTTGATACCATTGTTTGTAAAGATGTTCAAAATTTGATGTCCGTTTGGCGTGTTCCACGTCAAACGCATAAACCAATCGGTCCAGAAAACTGCGCCGCGGCTGCGAACCGCCGCGAAACAGCCGGTCCATTTGCGGCGTCAGCCAGATAGCTGAGATATAACGGCCCAAATCACCTTGCGAATTTGTTTTAATTCCGTCTATTTTAACGATTCGCCGGTCAAAACTGCGGCTTTCTTCTTCATCGTCGCGAACCGATTTTTCCACTGCCGTTCCGATATCAATTTCGTCATCATTATTGCAGACGGTTGCCGAAACCGCCCAGCTGGTATTGCTTATTTCGGTCGGGGCATATTCGCAATCCACCAGACACGGCGTAATGCGCCGGATGTCTGACAATCTGGCGCTGCGCAGCCCGCGTCCCGGCGTCAGAAAAGAAATTGCTTCCAGAATATTGGTTTTGCCGGAACCGTTTTCGCCGGTAATCACAATCGGCGCCAGTTCGGCATTTAACCGCAAATGTGCATAGTTCCTGAAATCAGTTAAAGTCAGGCGGGTTACGCCTGACTTTATACCGTTGTTTATGCTTAATATTTCAGCTGTGTTGTCCACGCTATACTCTCATCGGCATCAGAACGTAAATCGCGCTGGAGTCCGACGTATCATGAATCACCGAAGGTGAAGAACCGTCGGCAAAGCTGATACGGACACTGTCGCCTTTGACTTCGGCAAGAATATCCAGCAGATAACGGAAGTTATAGCCGATTTCCAGCGCTTCGCTGTCATACTTGGCTTCGACTTCTTCTTGTGCGCTGCCCAAATCCGGGCTGGAAGTGGTGATTGTTACATGGTTCTTTGCCGTCAGCATTTTGATTGCCCGGGTTCTCTCGGCAACGACGGAAACACGGTCAACCGCGGAAGCCAGGTCTTTAACGCCCAATTCCAAAACCTTGTCGTTATCCGTCGGAATAACCCGCTCATAATCAGGATAAGTTCCGTCAATCAGTTTGGATGTTAAAGTAATGTCTTCCATTGTGAAACGGATTTTGTTTTCAGACATGGCAATTGTAATCTCGTCTGCGCCAGTATCATCCAGCAGCTTGCGAATTTCACCGACGGTCTTGCGCGGAATAATCACGCCGACCATATTCTCGGCACCTTTCGGAAGCGGAGATTCAACGCAGGCCAAACGGTGGCCGTCGGTTGCAACCACGCGCAGAACTTTGGCTTCGCCTTCGTTCTTGGCATGCATATAAACGCCGTTCAGATAGTAACGGGTTTCTTCGGTTGAAACGGCAAACTTCGTCCGGTCAATAACGTCTTTCAATTCTTCTTTTGCCATAACGAAATTAGTCGGCAGTTTATCGCCGGAAATGACCGGAAAATCTTCAACGCCGATGCAGGAAAGGGAGAATTTTGACTTGCCGGAAGCAATTGTCAGCTGACCTTTGTCATCGGGAAACGTCAGCTCAACGTCGGAACCGTCGGACAATTTGCGGACGATGTCATACAGCATATGAGCCGGCGCCGTCGTCGCACCGGTTTCAATCGTCTTGGCATCGACGATTTCGGTTATTTCGGTATCCATATCCGTCGCTTTAAAACTGATGCCGTCTTCCATTGCTTCGATTCGCACATTGGACAGAACCGGAATGGTATTGCGTTTTTCCACGATGCTCTGGACGTGGCTTAAAGATTTCAGCAGATTTGCGCGTTCAATTGTAAATTTCATTTTCTTCACCAAAATTTTAGTTTTAATTACCGCAATTTTAGCACATTGCTTTAAAAGCATAAATAATTTCACCGCTTATCAACAGCTTTTTACGGCCGATTCGCCAAGCCTTTTGGAATCGGAACTTTGAGCTGGGAAAGGTGTGGATGTTTCGCTTTCAAACGACAAAACCCTGCCGGTTAGGCAGGGTTTTTTTGTTGTTGTCGAAAATCAGCTTTCCAGCGTGCGTCTCAATGCGTCAACGTTTTCGGCCAGAGAAGCATCTTCCAAAATCAGTTCTTCAACCTTGCGAACAGCATGCATAACCGTCGTGTGGTCACGGTCAAATTTGCGTCCGATTTCCGGCAGCGAACGTGAAGTCAGCTGTTTGGCCAGATACATCGCAATCTGGCGGGGGCGGGCAACGGTGCGGGCCCGGCGGGAAGACTGCATTTCCTTAACCGAAATATTGAAATGTTCGGCAACTTTTTTCTGAATTTCATCAATGGTCGTACGCTTGTCATACGAACGCAGCATGTCTTTCAGAACGTCCTGAGTCATGTCCAGTGTGATTTCCTTGTCGGACAGCAGCTGCGAATGGGCAATAACGCGACGCAGAGCGCCTTCCAGTTCGCGGATGTTGGAAGTAATTTTCTGTGCCAGAAATTCGGCCACTTTCTGCGGCAGCTCAATACCCAGCTGACGCGCTTTGTTTTCCAAAATGCCGATTCTCAGGTCAAAGTCGGTCGGATGAATATCCGCAACCAAACCGCAGCCCAAACGGGATTTCAAACGGGTCTCAATGCCTTCCAGATCTGCCGGAGATTTGTCCGCGGAGATGATAATCTGGCGTCCTTCTTCAATCAGGGAATTGAATGTGTAGAAAAACTCTTCCTGCGTGGTGTCTTTGCCGCCCATGAACTGAACGTCGTCAACCATCAGAACGTCAACCGAACGGAACTGTTCCTTGAAAGCTGTCGTGTCTTTGTAACGCAGAGCGCGAACAAACTTATACATAAACTTTTCGGCAGAAAGATAAACAATGTTGCGGGTCGGATCCTGCTGCTTAATGTGCCAGGCAATTGCATGCATCAGGTGCGTCTTGCCCAAACCGACGCCGGAATATAAAAAGAGGGGGTTAAAAGAAACGTTGCGGGATTCGGCAACCTTGCGGGCGGCGGCATAGGCAAACTCGTTGGTCTTGCCGACGACAAAATTATCAAAAGTATATTGCGGATTCAGGGGAACCGACAGCGACTGCTGGGAGTCGTTTCCGGCCTGAAAATCATTGCTGTTGGCCAGAACGGAGTTAATGCCGCTTTGATAGATATTGGACGGTGACGGGCTGGAGGAAATTTTCTTCAGCAAAGAACGGCAGGAGGGGTTATACAGTCCTTTGGCTTCGTCCTGAACTGCCTGAACCACGAAATTAACGCTTTTGATTTCGGGATTCTTCTTCTCCCAGATTTTGTGGATTCGGTCGGAATAGTGGGTAATAACCCAGTTGCGCATAAAACGGGTCGGCACGCAGATATTCATGACACCGTCATTAAAGGAACCCGGAGTCAGCGGTTTAAGCCAGCTGTCAAAGGCGGTGTCCCCTACTTCAGTTTTCAATTGGCTGCAAATCTGTCCCCATTGATCTTGAACAGAATTGTTGATTGTTGTTGCTTCTTCAGCCATTTTATCTCCCCATCTAAAAATTATGTTTCAAACTAATAAATCTCGCTCTTTCCCGGTTTAACTTTCCCCAAAGTTTTTACTGCCCGGGTTCGAACAAAATTAAATTTTAATTTTCTGTCAGCTTTCGCGGAGCATTTGCCTGACAAGTTTTTTTGTTTCGGCTTCTGCCTGTTGAAATCTGCCTTCCTGCTCTATCAAACTTCGCCCGTCTGCTTTTCGGGGTGCTTCGGTTTTTGCCCTTAAATATCTCTGACGATACTTTCGGCAAATTTCGCCGCGGCATCCGCATTCCGAAAAACTGTCCCGCTCTTGCCTCCTGGATTCCTCTTTGTCACTAAGGCGCCTTTTCCGCAAGTCCCGGTTCGGTTTTTCTGCCGGTGGGTTTTCTCTTCGTCATGCCAATTTTCCGAAGAGGAAGTTTAATAATATTCGGAAGATTCGAAAATCAAAATTTGCGAGGTACTTCTCTAAAGTGATTTGGATACTATCGCCCCGAAAAAATAATTACAACAGAACATTTCAAGAACATTGCAATTAAATTTCTTGACAGCGCTTTTTTGCAGAGTCGCCCAGATTCTGTCATTTTGCGCATAAAAAAACACAAACCGAAATCTCCTTTAAGCTTGAAAGGATAAGTCGGTTTGTGTTTAAAAATGTCACTGAAAAGTGAAAATTACAAAGCTTTAATTTTTTTGGAAAGACGGGAAACCGTACGAGAAGCATTGTGTTTTTCAACGACACCCTTCTGGGCGGCTCTCATCAATTCGGATTCAGCAACAGCAAAAGCGGCCTGGGCAGCTTCTTTATTGTTTTCCATAACCGCAGCGATGACTTTCTTTACAAAAGTGCGGACGCGGCTTCTGCGTGCACCGTTGATAACGGCTCTTTTGTTGTTTCTTTTAATTCTGGTCTTTGCCGATTTATGATTGGCCATTTCTTTTAATCCTGTATTTAAATAGTTAAACGATATTTAATTCTGATATGCTTTATAAACTCTATGCAGGGCTTAAGTCAATACTTAATTTGCACAAACTTACCCGTTTTTAAGCTTTTTTAAGCCGTTAGGAATGCTTCCTGATGAAATCGGCCAGCGATTCCCGAAAATCTTCGCTGTTCAGGCACATCCGGCTGCTCTGATTCTCAAGGGCGATTCCTGTCGCCAGCGGCGTGTTGGCGGCTGCCTGTTTAATGGCCTGTTTGGCGGTGCTGACCGCCAAATCCGATTGTTCGGCGATTTTGGCGGCGACTTTGTAGCATTCGTCGTATAAATCCGTCAGAGGAATAATCCGGCTGACGAGTCCCGTCCGTTCGGCCTCTTCCGCGTTGATTGCCCGTCCGCTGAGAATCACTTCCATTGCTTTGGCCTTTCCTATTGCTTTGGTCAGCAGCTGAGTGGCACCGAAACAGGGAATGGAGGCCAGGCTCAGTTCCGGCTGGCCGAATTTGGCGTTGTCCGCAGCCAGAATGATGTCGCAGTTCAGCGCGATTTCGCACCCGATTCCCAATGCAAAACCGGCGACGGCGGCAATCAGCGGTTTGCGCGTGGCGGCAAAAGTTTCCATATATTTGTGCATTTTCAGCAGTTCGGTATCCCTGCTGTTGACTTTTTCGATCAGGTCTCTGACGTCAATTCCGGCGGCGAAGGCTTTGTCGCTGCCGCGGATGATAATCGCCCTGACCCACGGGTCTTCGTCAAAAGCTTTGGTTTGGCTGGTCAGTTCCCGCAGCATTTCTTCGCTGACGGCATTAAGCGCTTTCGGACGGTTCAGGGTAATAATGCCGACTTTTCCTTTAATCTCGCTGACAACGGTATTTAATTCCATAACAACCTCTACATCTTGCTTTTAACGGTAATTCTGACTTCCAGCGGGCGTGCTATTTCCTGAACGATTTCAAGCATTTCCGTCTCGCGGTAAAAAATAAGCGTATTGTCGCGCCGGCCCTGATAAGTCCAGCCCAGCTGCGGCAAAGTGTTGAGATAAAACTTTTCCACGGCCTTAAAGCCGACCCTTGTGCTGGTCAGATAAGCTTCGACAAAGCGCGATTCTTCATTGCCGAAACTGATGGTGTCTTTCTGAATCTGAGTCATGCCGTCCATCAGAGGAACGTCTTCAAATCCCTCAATAAATGTTGTGGCCCGTGCCGTTGCGGCAATGCCGGAAAAGAGAACCCCTAAAATGATTGCATATTTATAAATGTTTTTTGTCATGGCTTTTCACTTTTGTTTGGTGGGACAGTAAAAGGTTGAACGTCCGCCCTGAACGATTTTCCTGATTCCCCCGGTGCGGGCCGGAGAGCAGGTGCAGCCCGGGCAGGGCTGTCCGGTTTTGTTGTAAACGCAGTGCTGGTTCTGAAAATAACCGAGACTGCCGTCCGGCTTGCGGTAATCGCGCAGTGTCGAACCGCCGGCCTTGATTGCTTTTTCCAAAACTTCGCGTACCGCTTTCAGCAGTTTGCCGCATTCCGTCCGGCTGAGGCTGCCGGCCTCTCGTGTCGGCAGAATGGAGGCGCCGAACAAAGCTTCGGAGGCATATATATTGCCGATTCCGCAGATAATCTCCTGATCCAGCAGGGCAATTTTGATGGCCGTTTTTTTGTTTTTCAGCTTCTCGTACAGATATTCTGCCGTCAGCCGTTGGTCAAAAGGGTCGATTCCCGTGTGTTTGAAAGCGGGAAATTCGGCCAGCTTGTCAGAAATGCAGTAAGTCATCATGCCGAACCGTCGGGCATCGTTATAAATAAGAACGCCGCCGCTCGTTTCAATCACCACATGGTCATGCTTGTCGAGTTTGTCGGGCAGACTGTCGCTGATTTTGACTCTGCCGCTCATACCCAAATGCCAGACGATGCTCAAGCCGTTATCCAGCGAAATGACAATATATTTGGCGATTCGCCGGTAACCTGTGATGCGGGCGCCGGTAATTTTCGCCGCAAAATCTTCCGGAATAATTTCGCGAAAGCGATTGTTGTTTACGCTGACTCTGGTTATATTGGAGTCACCGATTCCTTTTTGGATGGCGGACTTAATCGTTTCGACTTCAGGTAATTCAGGCATTGCGTCCTCAAACAGATATTGCCGCCGCACAGTTGCGGCCGCTTTTGCGAAAGTATTATAAATGATAAATGAATTTTTACAATTCTTAAAAAAGCAAAAGTTAGCAAATCACTTTGCCCGTCATGATTTGCTGTTTTTGTTGCGCCCGCTGCAGACGTTCCGGGCCAATTTGCCGCTGGCCTCCCTCCTGCGCCGACCTTCCGCTCGCCCGCCGGTTCGGCGCGTGATTGATTATTTGCAGAAAAATCCGCAGTCGATGGCTGCGGTGCTGGCGGTCAGACTGGCGCTCAACTATAAAACCTGTCCGCCCCGCCTGCCGGAAAGAATTCTGCGCGGAGGAGAGATTTTCAAAACGGCACTGACAGCCAAAGACCGGCGCAGCCGGGAAAAACTGCTGGCCGAACTGGTTGCCCGTGACTGGCCGGATTTTGATTTCGGCGATCTGCAGAAAAATTTGGATTTAAATCTTGATATGCGCCTGCTGGCTGCGGAACTTGAACGTTTGTCGGGTGCTGCCGCCGAATATCCCGGTTGCCTGAAATTCACCGTCAACTGGCCCGAAACCTCGCAGGAAAGGCTGGTTTTGGATTTTTCGGCACCGACAGAATATACAATGTGTCTGAAAGAAAAGGCCCAGCAAAACCTGGCGGAAATTTTCTTCCGTCTTTTCTATTGGAAATCGCTGCTGGTGCTTGATTGGCCGGCAATCGCCTGTGATGCGGAAGGAAAGGTGGCCTGGCTTGATTTTTCGTTGTTGAAAGATGTCGATTCGTCTTTGCGGGCTCGGGCGCTTGATTATCTGCACCGACGCAGCAAACCCCGGACCCCGGCGGAACATGACCTGAAACGGGCATTGGATTTGCTGACGGTTTATTGTCCGCAGGTTGATTTGACGGCCATGGCCGAAGAAATCAGCTGTTGCCCGCTGCCGGAATTTACCACGGATGATCTTCGCCGCGGCGCACAGACGCTGAAACGTCTGCAACAGCTGGGAATGTCTGCCGGTCATATCGATTCGCCGGCAGAAACTTCGCCGCAGGAAATTGCCTATTTGCTGGATTCCAAACGCCGTTTGCGCGAGTCTTCGTTCAGAAAAGCCTCTTTCTATTACTGGGGGCCGCTTCTGTTGGCAGCTTATGCTCTTTATTATTATTTCTGAGAATCATGGGGGAGTTTTTCTATCCGCAGCAAAATCTGGCTGATGCGGGAATTTGAAACCGGCAAACCGTTCTGTCGGGCTTTTTCTGCCGCATCACGGTAATACATCAGCATAAACAGCCGCGTCAGATAAGTCAGGCCGAGTTTGCGGTCGGGAATATTTTCCAGCAGCCCGATAAGCGTGTTCCGATTGGTTTTTTCGGTGCGGCAGATGTCATCCAGGGCATTCCATTCCTCTTGGCAGAGGCGCATGCTGGTTCGCCTTTGGTTGATAATAATAATGCGTTTGAGTAATTTGGTCATTTTTTGCTCAGTCTATTCTTTCAAAATAGATTTTAAGAGGTTGCCATTAAAATCACATTGCGCTAATAATAAAGCGACAAAACTTAATATACAATTAAAGAGAGCAAATAAAATAAACTGACAACAAATGAAAAAGATAAAACGCCCGCGTAAATATTTTGCGCCCCAGAATGAAGGTACGGAGCGCAAATGCGATCATCCCGGCTGTGAAAAGGCGGGCGAATACCGTGCGCCCAAAGACCGTAAATTAAAAGATTATTATTGGTTTTGTCTGGAGCATGTTCAGGAATATAACGCGCAGTGGAATTATTATGCCGGCGAAATTCCCGAAGAGGACGAAGGCCCGAAAGCCCGTATGCATTTTAAAGGCTTCCGTTCCAAAGTACGCTATAAGCACGGCTACAGTTTTAAGGATGATTTTGGCTTCTTTGGCGAATATGCAACGGATTACAGCGCCATCGACGATGAAATTATGTATAATGCGGAAGAACGCAAATGCCTTGAAATCATGGAGCTTAAAATATCCGAAGTCAGCTTGGAGAGCCTGAAGCGCCAATATAAAAAACTGGCAAAAAAATATCACCCGGATACCAATCAGGGCGACAAAGACGCCGAAGAAAAATTCAAACAGCTCACGAATGCATACAGTCTGCTGTTGGCCAAACTTTCCTGATTTTAAAATCCTTCTTCTTTGTAAGGACGGTTCATCAGCTCTTCCATGGCCGCTTTGAGCGGAAAGTTTTCAAACAGGACTTTGTTGACCATTTCGCAAATCGGCATTTCAACCCCCAGCTTGCGTGCCAGTTTCAACACGGCTTTGGCGGTGTGCAGGCCTTCGACGGTCCGGGTGTTTTCCGCAATTACTTTTTGCGCTTCTCCGCAGGTGCCGACGGCATAACCGAAACTGAAATTGCGCGATTGAGAACAATTGGCCGTTAAAACCAAATCACCCAGTCCGCTCATGCCCATCATTGTGGTCGGCAGGCCGCCCAAAGCTTTGGACAACCGACCCATTTCATTCAGTCCCCGGGTAATCAGTGCAGCCCGGGCACCGTCGCCGAAAGCGGCCCCTTCAATCACGCCCGAGGCAATTGCAATTACGTTTTTAACGCTCCCGCCGATTTGCGGAGAAATCATATCTGCTGTCGTATAGGGACGAAAATAAGGCGTTGCCAGCAGTTCGGTCAATTTGGCCGCGATTCCCGGTCTGTCGCAGGCAATCGTAACGCAGGCCAGTTTCTGCCGGGCAATATCAATGGCAAAACCCGGCCCCGATAACACAGCAATCACTGCCGCAGGCACTTCTTCCCGCGCAACTTCCGACAGCATTTTGCCGCTGTTTTCCTCGATTCCTTTGGCACAAAGAACAATAATGCCGTTCTCTTTGACAAACGGTTTCATCGCCTGAAGCACGCTTCTGGTCGATTGAGCCGAAGTCGTCAGTAAAACCGTATCGGTAAAATCAAAAACGTCCGACAGGGAAGATGTTGCCCGAATGGCATCGGGCAAAGGGATATTCGGCAGATATTTAGAATTGAGATGTCTCAGGTTAATATCATCGGAAATTTCCTGATTTCGAGCCCAGCAAAGAACGCTGCAGCCGGCGCGCGCCGCCGTCAGGGCCAATGCCGTTCCGAAAATTCCCGTTCCGATGATACCGATTCTTTTCATCTCTTTCCCCCGTTGCCGCTGTTGTCTCCTGACGTTGATTTTATACGCCGCCGGCTTAAATACAAGCAAATATTTTATATGAAATATAAAACCGCCGCGGTTGGGCGGCGGTTTTATGCTTAAGGCAAAACGAAATTTATTTGCCCAGACAGCCGTGGGTCTCTCTGGCATAACGAACATAACATTTGTAATAATGTTCCAACCCTTTCTGAACCGCATAATTGACGGTTCCTTTGGGATATTCGCCGTTCTTGTTCGGCTTGCCCGCCGGCATGCCGGTCAGAATTTCAATGCCGTCGTCAACTGTATCGACCGCCCAGATATGAAACTGTCCTTCCTCAACGGCTTGCAGAACGTCTTCCCGCAGCATCAGAGAGCTGACATTGGTTCGCGGAATAATAACGCCTTGGTCCCCGGTCAGGCCGCGATGTTTGCACACGTCAAAGAAACCTTCGATTTTTTCATTGGCGCCGCCGATCGGCTGAATCTCGCCAAACTGGTTAATCGAACCGGTTACGGCAATATTCTGCTTAATCGGAATATTGGAAATGGCCGACAACAGGCAGTAATATTCGGTTGAGGAAGCGCTGTCGCCGTCAACGCCGCCGTAAGACTGTTCAAAAACAATCGAAGCCGACAAAGACAACGGCGATTCTTTGGCAAACCGGTTGGCAATCAGAGACGATAAAATTAACACGCCTTTGGTATGAATCGGACCGCTCATCTGAATTTCCCGCTCAATGTCGATGAATTCGCCTTTGCCCATCCGTACCTGGGTGGTAATGCGCGAGGGCTTGCCGAAAGAATTGCGCGAAAAGTTATAAACGACCAGGCCGTTAATCTGACCGACTTTGGCACCTTCCACGTCAATCAGAATAGTTCCTTTGTCAATCTGTTCCAGCATGGCCTGCTTAATGCGGTCACTGCGGTAAATTTGTTCGGAAATAGCCTGCTCAATGTGATTTTTGCCGATCTGATTGGCTTTTGATTTGCGGGCCCAGAAATCGGCCTCCCGCAGTAAATCGCCGATGGACGCGATATGCGCGGTCAGCTTTTCGGAATCTTCGGCCAGCCGTGAAGAATATTCAATAACTTTGGCGACGGCCTGTTTGTTGAGTGAACGGATTTTTTTCTTTTTGGAAAGTGAACCGATTAATTTGGCATATTCAACCTCGTTTTCAAAGGTTCTGTCCATCAGCACGCCGAAGTCGGCTTCAACTTTGAAATAATCGCAGAAATCCGGGTCACGCTCTGTCAGCATTTCATAAAGCTCTTCGTCGCCGGTCAGAATAACCTTGACGTCCAGCGGAATAGGGCAGGGATCGAGCGAAATCGTGGTAAAGCAGGTTTCGTCGCTCGGGGTTTCAATTTTTACCGTTTTGGAGGCCAAAGCGCGTTTCAGAGAATCCCAGGAATAAGGCTGCAACAGAAGCTTACGGGCATCCATTAACAGAAAGCCGCCGTTGGCGCGATGCAGGGCGCCGGCCTTAATCAGAGTAAAGTCGGTGACCAAAGCGCCGTATTGTTGGATTCGTTCCACACGGCCGACCAGATTGGCCTGGGTCGGGTGGTCAAGCAGAACGATCGGCGCACCGGCATCTTTTTCGTTTTTGACAATTACATTGACTTTCAGTTTGGAGAACTTGTCGTCTTCAGACTTGTTCATCCGATTCAGCAAAGCCGACAACGGATCGCCTTCTTCGGAAGTGGCCGGCTGTTCGGAAGCGGGCAGAAAATCGTCAATATTGTCGATAATGTGTTTTTGAATGTTTTTAAGAAATTCAACCGCTCCTTTATGGCTTTTGTGCTTATGGCGCAAAGCGTCGATCGGATTTTTTACCGCCGCTTTAATGAACTTCTCACGCAGCTGCTGGGATTCTTTGCGCTGTTTGTCTTCCCAGCTCGGCAGATCCTGCGCGGTGTTTTCGATTTCCTCCTGCATATAGTTAAGGTCTTCAATCAGCGACTTCTTTTCTTCTTCGGGAAGTTCGTCGAAAGCGTCCGGACTCAAAACTTCGCCGTTCTTAACCGGGGCAACCACAAGGCCGACCGGCATATGCAGCAGGGAAACGCTTTTGCCTTTGGCCTTTTTCTGCAACAGGCGGATATATTCTTCTTTTTTCTGCTTGTATTTTTCCTTAATAATGGTTTCGGCCGCTTTATATTCATCGCTGTCAAGGATGGCGTTGATTGAAGTGCTCAGTTCTTCAATCAGTTTGTCGATGTCTTTGGCAAATTCGCTCGCTTCTCCGGCAGGAAAATTAATTGCAATCGGTTTATAGGGTTCTTCAAAATTGTAAACATAAGCCCAGTCGTCCGGAGTTGGGCGGCTTTTGGCCTCTTTTTCGAGAATACGCTTGACCAGACTTGTCTTTCCGGTGCCTTCCGGCCCCAGACAGAACAGATTATATCCTTTAGACTTGATGTTAATGCCCAGCTCTACGGCGCTGATAGCACGGTCCTGTCCGAGAGCCGACAGGCGTTCTTCAAGGTCTGCGGTACTGGTAAAGTCAAATTTTTTGGGGTCGCATACCCGGTAAAGCTCTTCTCTTTTTAATTTGGAGATTGTCATCTTGAAAAAATCCCTATACATGTAAATTTATGATGCTATGGTTGAATATAATAATGAAAAAACTAATTTAGCGTAAAGATTTTATGATTAAGCTCGAATATGTCGTATTTTTTTTGCTCTTTGTCGGTTCTGGTGCTTACGTCTGGCATTTTTTCCGCCGTCTCAGGCGTGACCATTTTTCCAAGCTTGTCGAACGGGCGTTTCTGCGCCGGCAGGCTTCCGGCGGTGAAAATGCTTTTTTCTGTGAGCCGTTGCTGCGACGCATTGTTGTTTTGCTGCTTCGCGACGGAAAAAAAGCCCTCCGTCCGCTGCTTGCTCTGACGCTTGGCCGTCACGCGCCGGCCGAAAAATATCTGCGTTCCCGCGGCCGTGAGCTGGAGGCATTGCTGCTTCGGGCGCATGTTTCGCCGCAACGGGTGCTGCCGGGGTTAAAAAAATATGTAAGAAAAAATCCGCAAAACCGGTTTGCCCTGGCCGCATTGGCTGAATTATGCTTTGTTGCCGGCGATGCCGGACATGGCCAGGCCGCTCTGGATAATATCAGTTTGAAACGCGCTCCGCGTTATGTGCTGGGAATTTACTGGTATTATCAAACCTCGTTTTATCTTCGCGAAGGGGATATGCTGGCCGCATCGCAGGCCTGTGTAAGGGCTGAAAAATATTTTCTCCGCGAAAAGGCTTTTTATGCCGCGGCCCGCTGCCGTTTGCTGATGGGAACCGTTTACCGTGTCTGTTTTGTGGAAGATGTGGCTTCTTTTATGTTTCGCGGGGCGCTTAAAATCTTTGAGCAGCTGCATTGTCCGCAAGGCAGGGCGGCAGCTTTCGGCAACCTCGGCATGCTCAACGCGTTGACGGAACATTTTGACGAGGCGCAGGGATATTTTGAACAGGCCCGGGAATTATATGACGGTATAAATGCCGTCCGCGGTCGGGCGGAAATAGATAACCAACTTGGCCTTCTGGAAATCCTGCGCCGGAATTTTTCCCGTGCGGAAAAATATCTTCAAACTGCCGCTCAAGGACATGAACAGGCAGATTCTCTGCCCGGATTGGCTCTGAATGCCGAACTGTTCAGCTACTTGGAAGCCGCCCGAAACCGCCATGTCCTTTCCCGCCGCTATGCCGAAAAAGCCGAAGAACTTTACCGGCGGATAGGCAATGAATCAGCTCGTCTCGAAAGCCTGTATCTTCAGGCAGAGGCCTGGTATGCCGGTAAAAAAGATAAAAAAGCCGAAACGGTTCTGCGCCGGATAATTCAAGAAGCCGGCGGTCATTCGACCAGTTTTCACATAGCCAATGCTTACAGCCTGCTGGGTTTGGTTTTTATGCGTCGGGGTGAACTGCAGCGGGCTAAAGGGCTGTTTCAGCAGTCGCTGGAGCAGGAACAGAAAAACGATCGCTGGAGCGGACAGGCCTGCGACTATGCCAATATCGGTTTGCTGGAACTGCGCTGCGGCCGAAAGGAACAGGCCGAAACCCATTTGAATGCCGCGCTTGAACTGGCCTTAAGCCTGGACAATCGGGAAATGGCCGATTTTCTGAAACGGGAATTGGAAAAACTAAAAGCTTAATTCAACCAGCAGCGGATGCCGGGCATTGCCGTCTTTGTTCAGCAAAGAAACGTCTTTGACGCCGAAGTTCTTATAGGCCAAAACATTCAGGCTCGGCACTCCGAAAGGGTTAAACCAACAGGAACCGTTGCTCAGGATAACGCGGTTTTTGACTTCCAGACCGGTTTTGTTCAAAAACTTTTTGAAAGTATCTGACCAGGCCGGAATGCCGAACTCTCCGATAATGATAACCGGATTGTCCTGAGCGGTAACAAATTCGGCCAGATTGTGATAAACCGTTTTTTCATCCCGATGTGACAGGCCTGACAGATCAATGTTAATCAAGACCAAAGGCTGCTCTTCGGCAATAAAACTCATGTAAGAAGCCGTAAAACGCGGGGACAGGCGAAGTTTGCCCGATTTAAGCGGCATGTGGCGGCTGACCATAAAACTGTTTTTCCAGTCGTTGTCTTCGTTAAACAGATAATATCCGGGATAATTGCTCAAATCAAACCCCGGCAGCCGGGAACGGTTGACCGCAATAACGTCAGCGCGTTCCGCCCGGGCCTGCTGTAATAAGGCTTCGCCGTTTCGGGTGTGGTTTTGATAAAGGATGACTAAACGCTGCTGCCCGTCGTTTTCGATGTTTTTAAATAAATTGGCGCTGGAGGCAATCAACATGTAGTTGACCACAATCAGCAGGCAGGCAAACAGGGCTTGAATAAAAAACCGGTTGGCCAGCGCATAGAAAAAGACGAACAGCAGATATATATATATCTGAAACTGCCATTGGTTGATAAAAGCGCTGAACCCCGAACTGCGGTCAAACAAAGCCAGAAAAGAGGTAATGCTGATGATGCCGAGCGAGGTGTTAAGCAGGAAATTTATTCTTGCATGCTTTTTTTTCTGACTGAGGTAACCCATTATTAAACTATTTCTGCTAAAGATTTTTTAATTGTTTTTTGGCAAATATCAAACGATAATAGCCTTTAGATTGACACATTCTAACATTAAAATCTAATTTGTAAATGGTGCCGTTGAAAATATGTATGAACAGATAATAACTATGCTCTCCGCAACGGATTATATGAGTATTGTCGCCAATGACATTAATGCCCTGGCCGGAATGTTTGAGCGTTATCTGTCCGGCGCCGACAATCTTCGGATTGTCTCTATCATACTGATGCTGCTGGCTTTTATCCTTTTCTTATTTTTGATTATCATCTTATATGTCAAATCGATTATTTCTTTTTTGAAAAGCGAGAACAAAAAGACTCCCGCGCCCTATGAAACCGTTTCCGAAGAAGATGAAGCAGCTGCCGCGCTTGACGATGAACTTGAACTGGAGCGCGAATTGGAAAGGGAGCTTGAACGCGAGCTTGAGCTTTCCCGCGCCGCCAAATTCCGCAGCGATGCCGAAGAGCAAAAACAGCGGGAACAGGAACAGCAGGAAAAAGAAAAAATGCCGCCCGAACCCCGGGTCGCAGCTGCGAAAGAAAACAATAAAAACAACATGCTTGATCTGGACTGGAAAAAGGGCAAGCGCCCTGAGGCCGATGCTGCCGTTCCGCCGATAGATCCCGCCGCTCTGCAATACAAACAAAGCCGCAAGTCTCTTGAAGATTTAATCGGACTGATTATTGATATGATCGGCCGCGGCGTCGATGAACTTAAAATTGCCCAAACCATCATGTTCCGCAATCAGGGAGAAAATTCGGAAGAAGATATTATCCAGACGGTTGAAGCCATAAAGGAATTTGTCGCGCTCTGTGTCAGCGGCAAATTTAAAGGGCTTTCCGCGGAAAAAAATCTGCCGGCCGAAGATGAAGCGCTTTTTCATTTGGCAAAAGGCGATGCCTCGCTGGCGCTGGCTTTGCTGGAAGCGCTGATGGATAAAAACATTGAGTATTCGGCAGCTTTGCCCGTCGGCGACAAAAGAGACGCCCTTTTTGCCGAAACCTCTGGCTATGCCTCTGTTTTCGGAACTCTGGCAGCCATGTCCGATCCGCATCTGGCAACCGGTTCTTTTGAATTGGCGGTGGAGTTGTCTCCGCAGAATGTTAATGCCTGGAGTCGGCTGGCCGATATGTATCACCTTCTGGAATCTCATCAAAAAGCCATGTGGGCTTATCAGCAGGTTTTGGAGATGGCAGACGAAGAATTGAGCCCGCAGCAGATTGCCAATGCCAATAAAATCCTCTCACAATATTACTATGCGCAGGGAAACAGCCTGCAGGCCGCCAAACTTTATAATCAAAGCAAGCAGTTTTATGATTCGATCGGCATTAACCGCCGCTTGGATAAAAAAGAAATCGAAATCATCGAAATTATCGAATCCCGCCAGCAAAATGACCTGGAAACGACGATTGCCCGCCTGCTTTCCGGCAACTCAACGCGAAACGGATATGCCTGATTTTAACAAAACCCCGGATTTCCGGGGCTTTGTTTTAGATCAGCTTCTTTGCTGCGGGTGCTTTTCTCCCAGCAGGTGCAGCGAAAGATTTCTTTTCGGAGCGGCGCTCTTGCCATTAAGAACTTTCTGTTTTGCCGCTTTTTTCTTAATTGCCTTTTGTTGCTTCGGGTCTTTGCGGCCGGTTTTCTCCAGCAGAATTTTTGCCACTTTCTTTTCGTCGGCAGCCTGCGCCACCTGTTGCAGGTTCAGCCCTTCGACGGCTTTGATACCGCTGACTTTGCGAATGTTGTTGATACCGCGCAGAACCTGAATATAGCGCCCCTCGGTAAATTGGCCGTTTTTAATTTTTAACCCTTTGGCCAAATCCTGCTTAATGATGTTTTCCATGCCTTGGGCATCCAGTGTCGGGTTAAGCATATTCCGATTGACCGTTTCCTTTTGCAGTCCTTTCAGTCCGGCTTCCTGTGCCGTTTTGTTGGCCATTGCCAAAGCCTCCAGCTTGCCGGCGTCATTTTGCATTTTAATCTGATGCAGTGTCTGCTGCTGTTTGAAAATTCTTTTTTCGTCTTCATTCAGGGCATTAAACAGAGAATTGGCTTCCTGCAGACTTTGCGAAGGAACGAAAACGGAATCGTTTTCATCCTCTTCGTCTTCGTCAAAGACATCTTTTATTTTTTTGCGGATTTTCTTTAAACCGGCGGGAAGGTCTGCCGGTGTCAGCGGATTGCTTTTCTGAAGGCCGTTTTTCTTTTTGGCGTCATAAAGAACCGCCTCTTTGGTGTTTACCTTCAGAGAAAGTTTCTCGCTGCTACCAAACCCTGGTTTCTTCCATTCAATATTAGGATTAGAAGAATTGTCTTCCATTTTCTGCTCCATAATAAATATCGTGTTTCTAACGAACTCTTACACTGTGCCATAAAATCGCCGTTTTGTCAATTATTGTCGGTAATTTTACGGAAAATCAGGGATTTTCTAGCGATTTATGATTTTGTCTAGTAAATGTAATTATCGGTTGTCGGCTGTTTTTTGGCAGGTGACCATAATTGAACCGTCTGATAACAGCGATGATAAAACTTCGACCGACGAATTGTCGCTGCGAACCAGGCGAAAGGTCTTGGTCGTTGCATTCATCAAATGAGTAATGATGTCGTTTTTCAGCGCCTGCCAGTCTTCGACATTGCCGAAATATCGCTGATGGGCATCCCATAATTCGGCGATACTGGGCTCTTTTTGCAAAAAGATTTCCGGTAACGACCAAAGTTTCAGATAAGCCTGATTATAAAATTTTAAACGCCCGTTAGAACCAAAGATAACCACTCCGTCAAACAAATTGTCTAACACTTCCTGCTGCACGGCTAACAAAGAGTTATAAGCCCGCCGGGTGGCCAAACGGTCGGAAACGTCCTCAAAGGCAAAAATCAGCCCGCCCATCGGATGCGGAGCGCGCACCCGGCGGATGGTATTGCCGTTCGGCAGGTGCAACAAGTCTTCTTTAGGTTCGATAATTGTTGAAAAGTCTTTTTGTTCGTCTGCCTTATACAGCCTGAAATCGGGAACTTCGGGCAGCATTCTCTTTTCCCGGATAACGTCGAGAAAAGCGGCATAGCTGGGCTGGCTCTCCAGCCATATGTCTTCCAGTCCCCAGAACGAGGCGAAAGATTTGTTGTAAAAAGCCAGTTTAAAATTATTGTTAAAAACGGCAAATGCCGTCCCCAGCGTCCCGAGAATTTCCAAATGGGCATCTTGATGCAGCTTAAAGTTTCTTTTCAGTTCATCCAATTCGGTCACGTCTATCAATGCGCCGGCCAGACAAATTTTATCCAAACTCTGTTCGGCGTGAAAAGGCGCTTCGATTGCCTCATAACTCCGTCTTTCGCCGTCTTTAATCACTCGGACGGTTTGTTTCCTTGTCCGGTTGGCGGCCTGTGCCTGCAATGCCAGATTGCCGGAAACGCTTTCATTGTTGACGCTCATGATTTCAGCCTGTTTGGCAATAATGTCTTCTTTACTGCTTTCCCGGGTAAATTCCTGATATTTTTTGTTAACCAGCACCAGCCGCAATTTTTCGTCCCTCAGCCAGACGGGATAGGCAAGATTGTCAATCAGGTCCTCCAGCTGCCGGATTTTATCAAAAGCCTGCTCTTTCTCTTCTTCCAGATAGTCAATTTTATTGGTTTCGCGGCTCACGTCCCGAAACCAAATCATGTCGCAGTAAACGTTGCCGTCCTGACCGTTAATGCGTGAACCTGACAAATTCAAATGCCGGTTGCTGTTTTTTAATACAAATTCATCTTCAAAAGATATGCCGTCTTCTTTCAGACAAGCGACATATTTTCTGATTTTTCCGGCGTCCTCGCGGGTAAAACGATTAAGAATATCCTCAAAGACGGATGCCGTTCCTCCCGGAAGATTCATCAGAACGGCTAAACGGCGCGAGCATCGTTCTTTAACCGTTTTACAGGGGTCATTGACTTTCTCGTCGGGATAAATAAAAGCAAAATAACCGTCTTTGGACGCATAGAGTGTTTCGGCATAACGTTCGCGATCCCGATTCAGAAAATAATTTTTTTGCCGCAGTTTCAAAATGTTAATTCCCTGCGCTCCCATCAAAATCAGCAGCACGGCCAAACCCAGCCCCAGTGTGTACCAGAGTTCGGGGGCGGCATAAAACATGTCAATCAGCAGAGCTTCGTTCATTTTTCACGCGATTTAACCATAAAATTATTGTATCTGCTCTGAATCTATAATATAAAACAAAATAATAAAACCCTAAAAACGGTTAATTGAACAAAAAACTGACAGGCAAAACCTAAGATGTACACGATAGCTTTTGATACGACCGCCGCCAGCTGCTCGGTCGCTTTGATGAAAGATGACAAACTGCTCGACAGCTTTGTTGAAGAAATGGATTTCGGCCAGGCGGAAGTCCTGATTCCTGCCATTCGGGACTTGTTGGCCAAACACAATCTGGAGGTTCGTGATTTGGGATTAATGGTTGTCTGCGTCGGGCCGGGTTCTTTCACCGGTGTCCGTTCCAGCATTTCTGCCGCCCGCGCCTTTGGCTTGGCCTGCCCGCAAATGGTTGTCGGCGGCGTTTCGTCTTTTGATGCCTATGCTTATGCTTTGTCGTGGAATCCTGAGGAAATAGCTCCGGTTAATGCGGTTATTATCGAAACCAAACGCGAAGATTTTTACTATCAGTTGTTTGATGAGCACTTAAATAAAATCAGTGATCCCTCTGCCGCCGTGCGTGATGACATCATAGCCGCTTTGCGTGATAAAAAAGTGACTTTTGTTGGTGACGGTGTCGAGCGTTTTCTTGCTTCGCCGACCGGTTTAAGCATCCACGCAATAGTAATGAAACCGCATCTGGATGTTGAAGACCTGGCGCGTTGCGGCCTGCGCAAGTTCAATCGTAAAACGACCGATTATCCTAAACCGCTTTATCTCCGGGCGCCGGACGTTTGCGTTAAATAACTCTAATCGCCGCTGTAACGGCTTTGAAAACGTTTCCATACCGGCAGCGTTGCTTCCGCATGGCGTTCCAGCATTACCCGTTCCTCTTTGCGCCGTCGTCGCTCAAGTTCTTCCTTTGCTTCTTGGCTGACCCGGGCCGCAATTGCCGAAGAGGGGTCAAGTTTGGCATAGTGCTCAACATCAGTCAGATACATCTGCAAAGAGGAGTCTTTGCCTTGAGCTTTCATTTGAGCAAAAACCTGCAAAACTTTGTCTGTCAGCAGGGCTTTCAAATCTGTTGCGGAATTTTTGAGAACCTCTGCCGCAATGGTAAAACGCGGGCCTGAATCCAGATCATCCAAATACATTGAACCGCCGATTTGCCGCATATCCTTAACTTCGGGATGTTCCATCTGCAAACTCCAAAACATATTCTGATGCAGACCTTTTTCCGCTTTGTGAATTGCCGCATAAATTTCGTTTTTTTCCTGCGATATGCCGCAAACAACCCGGTATAAGCTTGTCATTTTCCCTCTTATCTTAAACATTCCTACATGCCAGCATAACTTATCGAGAACATCTTGTCTATTAAATAAAACACTCACTTTTACCTCTCAGAAGTATTTAAAAACAAAAAACCACCCGGTAAAGGGTGGTTTTTTTGCAGTTAAACTAAGGATTATTTAACTTCTTCAAAATCAGCATCAACGACTTTCTCATCGCCGTTGCCGGACTGAGCCTGACCTGCATCGGCACCGGCTTCCGCTCCGGCAGCGCCGGTTCCGGCCTCCGGCTGCTTATACATGGCTTCGCCCAGTTTCAGGGAAGCCTGCATTAAGCTTTCGGTCTTTTCTTTGATAACCGACAAATCATCAGCTTCAATCGCGGTCTTCAGAGCTTTGATTTCATCTTCAATCTTCGTTTTGTCAGCCGCAGAAATCTTGTCGCCGTGTTCTTTTAATGTTTTTTCGGTGGCGTGAACCAAACCTTCGGCCTGATTCTTGGCTTCGACCAGCTCTTTTTTCTGCTTATCGGCTTGAGCGTTGGCCTCGGCATCTTTAACCATCTTTTCGATATCGGCGTCAGACAAACCGCCGCTGGCCTGAATACGGATGGCCTGTTCTTTGTTGGTGGCTTTGTCTTTGGCGGAAACGTTTACGATACCGTTGGCATCAATGTCAAACGTAACTTCAATCTGCGGCATGCCGCGCGGTGCCGGCGGAATACCGACCAAATCAAACTGGCCAAGCAGTTTGTTGTCGGCAGCCATTTCGCGCTCGCCTTGGAAGACGCGAATGGTAACCGCGGTCTGACCGTCTTCCGCCGTAGAGAAGACCTGCGATTTGCGGGTCGGAATGGTGGTGTTGCGGTCAATCAAGCGGGTGAACACGCCGCCCAGAGTTTCAATACCCAAAGACAACGGGGTAACATCCAGCAACAGAACGTCTTTGACATCACCCATCAATACGCCGCCCTGAATAGCCGCGCCGACGGCAACAACCTCATCCGGGTTAACGCCTTTATGCGGCTCTTTGCCGAAGATTTCCTTAACTTTTTCCTGAACTTTCGGCATACGGGTCATACCGCCGACCAGAATAACTTCGCTGATTTCGTTGGCTTTCAGTCCGGCATCGGCCAAAGCTTTCTGGCAGGGGGCAACCGTGCGGTCAATCAGGTCTTCAACCAAAGATTCTAATTTCGCGCGGGTCAGTTTGATGTTCAGGTGTTTCGGCCCGGTTGCGTCTGCGGTAATGAACGGCAGGTTGATTTCGGTCTGGGTGGTTGAAGAAAGTTCAATCTTGGCTTTTTCGGCAGCTTCTTTCAGACGTTGCAAAGCCAGGCGGTCATTTTTCAAATCAATGCCGGATTCTTTCTTGAATTCGTCTGTCAGATAGCTGACCAGGCGCTGGTCAAAGTCTTCACCGCCGAGGAAAGTATCGCCGTTGGTAGATTTAACTTCAAACACGCCGTCGCCGATTTCCAAAATGGAAATATCGAACGTACCGCCGCCCAGGTCATAAACGGCAATTGTTCCGTTGGCTTTTTTATCCATGCCGTAAGCCAAAGCTGCCGCCGTCGGTTCGTTGATGATACGCAGAACATCAAGACCGGCAATTTTACCGGCGTCTTTGGTGGCCTGACGCTGAGAGTCGTTAAAGTAAGCCGGAACGGTAATAACGGCTTTTTCAATCTTTTCGCCTAAATAACTTTCGGCATATTCTTTGATTTTCTGCAGAACGATTGCGGAAATCTGTGACGGAGCATATTTCTGGCCTTTGACTTCAACCCAGGCATCGCCGTTGTCGCCTTCAACGATTTTAAACGGAACAAGCTTCTTGTCTTTTTCGACTTCGGGAGAATTAAACCGGCGGCCGATCAAACGCTTAATTGCAAACAGGGTGTTTTCCGGGTTGGTAACAGCCTGACGTTTTGCCGGAAAGCCGACCAAACGTTCGGTATCGGTAAACGCGACCATGGACGGCGTGGTGCGGGCGCCTTCAGAGTTTTCAAGAACCTTGGCTTCGCCGCCTTCCATCACTGCAAAGCAGGAGTTGGTCGTACCTAAGTCAATACCAATTACTTTATTGCTCATATTTTTCATCCTTATTGTTGTATAAAAAACTTTCTCAAAATCTTTCTAACAACTTATATAGGAAGCCGTCTTCACATAAGCAAGACTTGAAATAACTTTTTTGAAAAATTTTTACCCTCGGAAAAAGAGCTTAATAATTGCTCTGCCGGCCGGAAATTTCGTAGCCGGTATAACCGTCCACTACCGAGTTGGCAAAAGCAAAATCGGTTGAGTTGCAGGAATGAATGCGGTAAAGGGTTTCACCCTGTTCCACCGGATCGCCCACTTTTTTGAGCAAATCCAGCCCGGCCCCCGGATATTGCCCGGCACCGGCCCAAACGCCGATTTTGTTGATGCGGGAATTGTCAATTGCTTCCACCACGCCGCTTACGTTGGAGATGATGTCCCGGGTCAGATGTCCGAGCTGCGGCTGCGGAGCTTTTCCTTGAGCATGAATAATCCGGTTCATCACTTCCAGCGCGCGGCCGGAAGTCAGAATCTCTTTGGCAACGTGATATCCTTGTCCGCCGCGCAGTTTAGGGTCAAATTCCAGCAGGCGCCCGGCCAGAAAAAGAGATTTTTCCAGCAAATCCTGCGGCGCGTCTTCTTTGTTGCGCAGAACTTTCATTACGTCCCGCGCTTCCAGCACCGCCCCGACACCGTTGCCGATCGGCTCGCTGCCGTCGGTAATCACCACGTCAATTTCCATTGACAGCATATCGCCCACATATTCAATCAGTTTCCGCAGGCGCATGGCTTCATTGGTGCTCTTAATGCGTGATTTCGGGCCGACCGGAATGTCAATCAGCAGGTGGGTCACACCGGCTGCCAGCTTGATTGCCAAAATCGAGGAAGCGATATGCTCCTGCTGAATCAGGCCGATTTGCCGCTCAACCGAAGAAATCAGCTTGCTGGCTTCGGCGATGTTCAATCCGTCGTAACAGGCGATTGCCGCCCGGTTTTCTTTCACCAGGCTGCGAAAAGTCCGGTCGTCCAGATCAACGTTGGCCAGCACGCTCATCGTGTCGGCCACGCCGGCACAGGAGGTCAGCGAACGGGCGGATGTTTTGGGCATCGGCAGACCGTAAGCACCGACAATCGCCGTAATGATAATATCGGTTTTGTTGCCGGGAACTCCGCCCAGACAATGGTGGTCAACCACAATTCCCTCATTGTCCCAGTGAAAGACGTTGTCGCCGACCAGAGCTTCCGTCAGAGCCAAAACTTCCGGCGCACTCATGAATGAGCCGCTGGCTACCAGAAAAGAAGCAATATCCATATTGGAATAGCGCCGTGCGGTAATATCGTTGATGATTGAACTGTATTCGCCGGAGCTTAAAATATTGCCGGCAATTTTACGTTTGACCGAGGCCAGGCTCGGCGGCGGAGTTGACAGCGAAATGGAGATATTGGCACCCTCCGGCAGGTTGATTTGTTCAAAAGCCTCGTTATTCAGGGCAATCTCGGTCGGTTTGACCAGCTTGGCGTCGTCAACCACCTGCAAAAAGGCATAAACGGTTTTAACCCCTCCGTGAATTTCTATTTTTGTCAGGGCATTGATGTCATCCACTTTGTAAGCGACACAGTCTTTGTGCAGATAAGCCAGATTTTCATTAAAAGAACTGACCGGAAGATGTTTTAAGCTCAGCATGCCATACCCTTTATTAAAAAACAGATTATTTTTTTAATATAAGGCCATTGTAGTTTATGTTTGGTTAAAACGCAAAAAAAACCGGAGACAGAACCTCCGGTTTTTTCTTTATTTGTTGTGTCCGCCTTTAAAGCGTCCGATTATTTTTGAGAAAATGCCTTTAACCGGTTTTTTGCCGGGCTTGTTTTCGTAGTTCGGCCCGAATTCGACCGCCAGGGCATCTTTGGATGCTTCCGGATTGACACCGTCGATAACCGGTTCATAAATGCCGTTGCCGAGACGCTCGTCAAGAGATGTCGTCGGCGAAACCTGACCTTGCTGCGGCGGTACGGTCCGACCCGGTGTTTTGTCTTGCGGCGGCAAATCGGCTCCGCCCGGAACTTTACCCTGAGAAGGAAGTTTATCCTGCGGCGGAACAATTACTTTGTTCACCGTTGCCCAGAAATGGCCGCGGGCGCCGACGCGTTCGTTCAGTTTCAGCATCTGCGCCTGATACTGTTCGTCATAAGGAATAGCCGGAACAAACACGCCCGGTTCGGCAGGAATGGTCACTTCTTTGGTTTCCCAATGGCCGCTGCCGGCTTTTTCGTCAATAATGACGCCGTGCGGTTTGCCGGTATCGTAAGAATAAAGCTCTTCCGGTTTAATTCCGACGTCAACCAGGGCATGCCCCTGCGGGCTGGAGGCAAATTGCAGATTATGCAGCAGGCGGCCGTCGGTGGCGTTCATCGGCTCGCCGGCCAGAACTTTGTCCAGCAGCTGCTGCGGATTAACCGAATAGTTGCCGTCCTTGCAGGTAAAGGCCTCGCCTACCGTGCGTCCCGAACCGTCATTGAGCGGATGATCCGGATTGGCATATTCACGGGTGAAAGAAGCCAGTTTTTTCAGCATAACTTCTTCGCTGCCTTCTTCCCAGCCCTGTTTGGTCATTTGCTCTCGGATAGAACGGGTTGCCGCTTCATGCTGTTCTTCGCTGTACCAGGCACGGTTTTCGTAATTGTCCGGATTGTTGTAATCGGCAACGGTATGTCCTTTGCCGACATATTCAAAATGGCGGCTGGGCGTTTCGTTGAATTTTTCGGCACTTTGAATGTCTTTCTCGCTGTAACTGAAAGATTTATGCGCTTCCTTATCCTGTACCCATTCGCCGGTTTCAATAGTGCGGCCGAACTGGTTATCCAGCCAAGAACCGAACCCGGTCGCCTGCAAAGCGTGGCTGGTAATCGAGGCGGCGGCGTAAGTCGTAACCGCGGTTACCGAAGCGGCCGCGGCGGCTTTCCCGGCCGCTTTCCAGAATTTGTCGCCTTCCTTGCGCTTTTCCATAAAGGTTTTCACGGCGGTGCGTCCGGCATTCAGTCCCATCGCCGCTTTGCCCAGCCAAGGCATGCCCAAAGCCGTTCCGGTTGCGGAAATGGCGGTAATGGCAACGTCGATGCCGTGTTTCTTCATAAAGCCCATAAAGCCGAATTTTTCACCCCGGGCTTTAGCCTCTTTGCTGGCTTTTCTGTAACTTTTGATCAGGCGGACTGCCGCATAGCCGGCACAAACGCCGGCCATCACCATGGCGCCGTAAGGCTGAACATGGGTCAGCGTCATACCCAGCGCTGCCATCGGTGCCGAGCGCAAACAGTTGTTGCGCATAACTTTGGTTAATTTTTTCGTCTGGGAATAGGCCGGGTCAAAACGCTCGATACAGGCCTTGTCAAATTTTTTCACCCGTTTATACATCTGTCCCAAAACCGGAGCAGTATTGCCGATTTTCTTAGCCAAACGGTCCATATAGCCCATTGAGCTGTTGGTGTATTCGGCGTTATAGCCGACAAAACCGCTGTTGGAAACCTGATATTTCTGACCGTTCAGCAGTCCGGTTAACGCAGCCTGTGCCTGAGCCTGATTTTGCGCCATGGCAAATTCGCTGCCCATAACCAAGGCGCCGATGCGCGTGGCGGCCACTTTGGCAACTTCGGCGCTGACCATGTCTTCGGTGATGTCGGCTTTGCTGCCCGCCAAATTACGGGCGGCTTCGGCTTTGATTGTTTCAACCAGCAGAGTCTGCTGGGCTTTTTGGTCTTTTTCCGGTTTGCCGTCGGCATCCATAAATTCCAAATTGCCCAATACGGTGGCGATATTGGGGTCTAACGGCAGTTTATCCGCCATTTTTGATGCTTTTTTGTAATTCAGCTCGACTTTGGCCAAATCTGCCGGTGTTAAGTCTTTCAGGCCGTGAGCCTCGTCATAAATGGCGATCTGCGGTTCCAGAATATCTCTGCGGATTCCGGCGGTAAGAGGTGTTGGCTGGCCGTTGGGTGCCTTTTTATCGGCATAATCAAGCATGAGATTGACACCGTCATAAACGTCGGCAATGTTGGTCTGGTCTATAACGATTTTGCCTGAAGCTATTTCATTGATGGTCAGAGCAATTTCTTCATTGACCATATTAAATTGAGAGGTCAGAGCCTGCTTGGTAGCGGCATTATCGGTCTGGCTGATAAGTTCTTCCAGTTTTTGTGCCGTGGCAACCAGTTTTTTGGGCGGAAAGTTTTCCAAAAGCTGTTTTTTGGCCTGATTGCTGAGCGTGAGAAACTGGCTGTTTTCTTCGGGAGTAAAGCTGTCTAAAATCGTATCTATGGTGTCCCGGCGTTTCTGCGGCGGCATTTTTGCCAGATTGGCCGGTGCTTTGTTCATGGCCGTCAAAACGTTCATGTTGATATTGTCAAGCGTCAGCTGCCATTCGTCGGAATTGCGTCCGCGGTTAAGCTGATTTAAGCGTTCAACGCGTGCCTGTTTAAAAAAGTTTTCTTCAAATTCTTTCTTTTCTGCCGGGGTCATTGCCGCATATCTCTGAGCAACCTCCTGATTGTCTTCCAGATATTTGGCAAATATTTCCATGTTCTTGGATGTTTTGTTCTCAGCCATCATTTTTCTCCCGAAAGGTTATTTTATAAAAAAATAACACATTTTTTGTCTCTTTGCAATATAATTTTGTCTAAAACAGGTGAAGCATATTGTAATTGTAGGGAAAAATGTTTAATTTTTATTTACTGGCTTGTCAAAGGCTTGCTTTTTTTTTATAAAGCCTCTAAATAAGTAAAAAACATTACGTTCACAAAAAAACGGCAGAAGAAAAATGACCGAAAAAGACTATTACGAATTACTGGAAGTCAGCCGTGACGCCAACGGCGATGAAATTAAAAAATCATATCGCCGCCTGGCCATGAAATATCATCCTGACCGGAACCCGGGCAATAAGGAAGCTGAAGCCAAATTCAAGGAAATTAATGAAGCTTATGATGTTTTGAAAGACGAGCAGAAACGGGCGGCTTATGACCGGTACGGGCATCAGGCTTTTGCCTCCGGCATGGGCGGCGGCAATCCGTTCGGCGGCTTTGAGTTTAATTTCGGCAGCGGCGGTTTCTCCGATATTTTCTCTGATATTTTTTCCGAATTTATGGGCGGCGGTCAGCAGCGTGGCAGCAGTGGGTCTTATGCCCGGCACGGGGCGGATGTCCGCTATAATCTGGAAATCACGCTGGAAGAAGCTTTCAGTGGCGTCGAAAAAGAGATTTCCATCCCTTCGTCGGTTGTTTGCGAAGACTGCCGCGGTTTCGGTACGGCAGACGGCAAAGAACCGCCGGTATGCCCGACTTGCCACGGCCATGGCAAAGTGCAGATGCGCCAGGGCGGCTTTTTTATTGTTGAACAGACCTGCCCGAATTGCAAAGGCCGCGGTCGGATAGTTAAAGACAAATGCAAAAAATGCGGCGGCGAGGGTGTCCTGCATAAAGAAAAGGTTTTGAAAATCAAAATTCCCGCCGGCGTGGAAAGTGATACCCGGATGCGGATTGCCGGGGAGGGAGAGCCGGGGCTTCATGGCGGACAAAACGGCGATTTGTATGTCTTTATTACCGTAAAACCGCATAAACTCTACAGCCGCGAAGGAGCCAATCTTTATACCCGGGTTCCGGTTTCTATGGCTTGTGCCGCCCTGGGCGGAAAAATAGAGATTCCGAGTATCGACGGTGAAAAAATCGAACTTGAAATCAAAGCCGGTACCCAGTCTGACCAGCAGATTAAAATTCAGGACGAAGGAATGACAATCCTGCGCTCCAAACGCCGCGGCGATTTGTTTGTCAAATTCCGGGTTGAGACGCCGGTTAATCTGTCAGCCCGCCAAAAGGAACTGCTGGAAGAATTCCGCGCCATCAGCAAAGACGATAGCTGCCAGCCGGAATCCAAAGGTTTTCTTGACCGGATTAAAGACCTGTTTAAATCCGTCGCCTGATAATATCTGTTTGTTTATCCGGCAGATGCTTTTTTAAACTTTTATTAGCACATTTATTCTAATAATAATTAGAGCAAAAAGTTTAAGAGAGGGGTACATAAAGATGGAAATAATTTTTGATGAAAATAAAAATGATACTTTTCATGGTAAAATTTATCCCATTTTAAATCTGCAAACATTTGATAATATTAACTTTAAAGATATTCAGTTAAGAGCTGAAGAATTAATTGAAGCCAATCATAATAATAAAATAATATTGATTCGACCAGATCAAGAAAATAACTATTTTCTTTTATTTGCTGCACTATTGGGAAGTGATGATACGGAATTTCGGCCTGGTCAAGTTATTTTTAAAGTAAAAAATTGTAAAGAAACACTAGAAAAGTATAAACCCTTTCTTTCTTTTTCTATTGCGGCAAATTATGTTTGTCGTCTTTTAAAAATGAATAAAAAAGAAATATATAAAGATATTCAATCTTTAGGGTATCTAAATATAAAAGTAAAAACGAGTTATCAAGAAAATATAATCACATTGCATTTACCAAATCCGGGAAAGAAATATATTTTCATTGCGGAAAATATGGAAAATACAATTATTTTGGCTAGTTTTATCAAAATGATGTCTTTGATAAAAGTTAACTTTAATATTGATATTAAAATCATTCTAAAAAAAATCCCTACTGATAACAACAATTCAACAAAATTAGATCAGAAAAAGATATTACAAAAATTGTATTGGTGTGCAAAACCTTTTTTAGGTAACAATTAATTTATCTAATACCAATCTGTAGTAGAGAAAAGTTATGCCTATAATGGATTTATTTGCTTTTGCTTTGGATACACCAAATCAAGGATATCATAATCAGATGGCCGGTGCAATTGCAGCTTTGCTCAACAAAGGGGATATATCTTATCCTGTTGAAAAATGTTTCCTTAAGTCACATGACTCTAAGGTTAATGATATCGTCTGTTATTGTAAATATAAAAATTATAAAGAATTTTGCAGAAAAATTTTTGCTATGATAGATGATTGGCAGCGAAATGTATTCAAAATACCGCGAGTTTTTATAACTTGTTACGATATGACAATAAAGGCCGATCCTTACAAAAATGCAGATATGCTTTGCAGAGCCGTTAAAGAGTATTATAAAAAACGAGGCCTTGGTGAAATTTTTACAGTTGTTTTAACAAGTAAACTGCATAATTACAAATATGTAGATTTAATAAATGTTCCTAAACACCTACTGACATTTTATGGTCGTATAAGATTGTTACAAAATAAAAAATTACGTAAAAAAACATTAATTACAATCGGAACAATTCATCAATTTTCTTACAATAATATTATCCAGAAAAAGGTAGAACTTGATGCTTTGCTAAAAAAAACAATGCAAGAACCATTGCTAAAACAACAACAAAATAAACTAAAACATTTTATTCAAAAAAATAAAAAAATTGTTATTTGTCTCGGCGGTAGGGTAGAAGGAAATGAAATTATCTTTGATTTAAGCTATGCTAAAAACATATTAGAAAAGAGTATTACATTGGCACAATATGGATATGGTGTTGCAATTATAAATGGACCCCGTACGCCCAATGATATAACAGATTTGTTGTATGAAAAGAGTTTGAAAAATGTAAATATCCTATTTTGTAATAGTAAACGTATCGCCGCCAATGATAAAGAAAAAAACTTATGGTATGTCTATTCTGGAAAATATGAAAGAGAATTTTCACAATTAAATATTTTTGGTAATCTTTACCCGGCTTTATTAGGATATAACAATACTCTTGCTGTTCATTCCATTGACAGCTATGCCTGTTGTGAAACAATCAGTGCTGGAATCCCAACAGCTATCAGTTCTGAGGGGATATATATTGACAAGTCTATTCGTGGAGATTGTTTCCAGCTGCAACAATTACTTATACCTAAATATGCGCTAAATTTTGAAGATTTTATAAGTTTAGCTTGTTATATGAAAATAGAACCCAAAAATCTTCATCCGGCAATTTTGTCTGATCTAACACATGTACTGGCTGAGGCCGTGCAATATCGAATGAAAAGTTACAGTGAGACATCGTCTAATAAATATACTTTAATTCCCTGAAAAGGTTATTTAATGATTTATCTAAATTCCGTTGAGAATAAAAAGGCACTTTTATAGTGCCTTTTCAAGAATCTGATTTTACCATAATATTTTATCCATAAACTTTGTTTAAGCTTTTCTTTTCTAAATTATGGTTAGAATAAATATCAACGAAGTTTACCTTTAATAAAGTCATGTAATTTCCTTCTAAACGGTTCAGTTTGTTTTCCTTCCTTTTCCAGGAATTCCTTCCGTTCGAGACATTCTCTCTCATGAAATTTTGAGCTAAGGAGCATTAATCCGTCAAAAACAGCCTTGTAAGATTTTCCATGGCTTTTTCTAAAAGCCTCAGCAGCTTTTTTTAATTTAGCAGAATAGTTAACCTCTTGTAAATCATAACTTTCCCAGGATGTTTCAATAGGATTCTGGTCATGGCTGTCTTCAATTTTCATATTAACGACCAAATAATCGTGCTGTATCCAACCATCAACCATTTCGTCAGCAGCTAAATAACAAGACACATTTAAAGAGGCACTGGGATTTTTTGTATTTATCACTTTAAAAGATGCGGCATTTTTTTTTCCGTAAAAAGAAGACTTATCCTTAGGGAGTGTTACATCCGTAATTTTTAATCTATTAAACATCATCTTTCTCCTAATTCTGTTCAAGATATCTAAAAAAAGTATATAGATTTTTATAAAAGAAGTAAAGACAAAATAGCCAAAAACATAACAAAAAGAAAGATTTTTAAAATCTTTCTTTTTGTTGTTAAATTAAAATTTTCTCAAAAGATTATTTGCTCAGCTGAGCAGCAACCTCGGCGGCAAAATCTTCTTCTTTTTTCTGCAGGCCTTCACCCAAACGGAAGCAGACAAATTCTTTCAGTTTGATGTCTGTGCCAAGCTCTTTGGCGGCTTCGGCAATAACGTCTTTAACTTTCTTGTCCGGATCCATAATATAAGCCTGTTCTTCCAGAACAACTTCGTCATAATATTTTTTAACTCGACCTTCAACCATTTTTTCAATGATGTTTGCCGGTTTGCCGGAAGCTTTGGCCTGTTCGGCAAAGATTGATTTTTCATGTTCAACCGCTGCCGGATCAACACTGGCAATATCCAGAAATTGCGGAGCGGAAGCGGCAACATGCATGGCAATATGTTTGCCCAGTTCGGCCAGTTTGGTTTTGTCGCCGGTTGATTCCAACGCAACCAGAACACCGATTTTGCCGACATTCGGACGAGCCGCATTGTGAATATAAGATGCAACGACGCCGTCTTTGACTTCAATCATTTTAGCGCGGCGCAGATTCATATTTTCACCGATTTTGGCAATCATGTCGGTCAGACGTTCTTCAAAAGACTTGTGAACTTTCGGGCACTGGAAAGTTTTCATGTCGCAGACTTCGCCTTTATACATCAAAGCAACCTGAGCGGCATCTTCAACATATTCCTGAAAGATTTCGTTTTTGGCAACAAAGTCGGTTTCGGAGTTTACTTCGACAACCGCGCCCTTGTTTCCGTCAACCGCAACGGCAACCAAGCCTTCGGCAGCGATACGGCTGGCTTTTTTAGCTGCGCTGGCCAAACCTTTTTTACGCAGCCAGTCAATGGCCTGTTCCATATCCCCGTTAGTTTCGGTCAGGGCTTTTTTGCAGTCCAGCATGCCGGCGCTTGTTGTTTCTCTCAGTTCTTTGACCATAGCGGCAGTAATATTTGTCATTTAATTTTTCCTCTTGTGAAATTTTTAAACCAATGCGGCGATATCTTTACGAATAAAGTACCGCCGCGAAAGTTTGCTTGAAGCTAAGCTAAAAAAATTATTCGGCTACGGCTTCAACTTCCTCTTTAGCTTTTTTGGCAGTTCTTTTTTTAGCCGGTTTGGCTTCAATATTTTCAACAGCTTCTTCGACTTTAACGCCCTGAGCTGCAATTTCAGCCTGCATACCGTCCAAAACGGCGGAAGACACTAATTCGCAGTAGAATTGAATAGCGCGGATAGCGTCATCGTTGCCCGGAACCGGGAAGTCAACTTCATTGGGGTTAGCGTTGGTATCGCAGATGCCGATAACCGGGATACCCAGTTTTTTGGCTTCTTTGATGGCCAGATCTTCTTTCGGCGTATCAATAACGAACAGCATATCCGGCTGGCCGCCCATGTTCATGATGCCGCCCAGTTCCTTATTTAATTTTTCCTGTTCTTTTTTGATGTTCTGCATTTCTTTTTTGGTGTAACCGTCAAATGCGTTTTTCTCAAACATCTCATTCAGTTTAACGAGACGGGAAATTGATTTGTAAACGGTTTTCCAGTTAGTCAGCATACCGCCTAACCAACGGTGATTTACATAATACTGGCCGCAGCGTTCGGCATTTTCCTTGATCAGGTCCTGAGCTTGTCTTTTGGTGCCGACAAACAGAATTTTACCGCCCTGGGCAGCAACTTCGCGTGCTGCATTCAAAGCAGTGTACAGCATCGGATAAGTTTTCTGCAGGTCGATAATGTGAATGTTGTCTTTTTTGCCGTAAATATACGGAGCCATGCTCGGATTCCAACGACGGGCGTGGTGACCGAAGTGAACGCCGGCTTCTACCATCTGGCGCAGTGTAAATGTAGGAAGAGTCATATTTTATATATCCTTTTTCCGGTTAAACCTCCGCAGACTTATCGGTCTTCAAACTTAAAGACACCGGAGCGAAAAATCAGGCGATTCCCCGCCATGTCTGCGTGTGTGTTATTGTTAAAACATTGGAATTACCATTAATTCCATGCTTCTTTTAATCCCTGTTTCCCTAATTTGCAAGCATTTTTTTTCATTTTGGCCGCATTCGTCGGCTTTGCTTTCGGGCTGTGGAATTTCAGTCATGGTGATTTTTTGTGACAGATTCGCTTTTAAGGCTTGTAAATCTTGATGTTTTAGCTTATTTTACAGCATAAATTTTAGCTAAAAGGTAAGAAATGTCAGATTTATTTGAAAGCACAGCACCGAAACAGGAAACTTATTCGGCACAGGACATTCAGGTCTTGGAAGGGCTTGAGGCCGTTCGTGCCCGCCCCGGTATGTATATTGGCGGAACGGATGCTCAAGCACTTCACCATCTTGTTGCCGAAATTCTGGATAACTCCATGGATGAAGCCGTTGCCGGCTATGCCAACCGTATCGAAGTTAAGATGAATGCCGATTATTCCGTCACCATCACCGATAACGGCCGCGGTATCCCGGTTGACCCGCATCCGAAGTATCCCGACATGTCGGCGCTGGAAGTCATTCTGACCATGTTGCACTCCGGCGGCAAGTTCGGCGGCGGTGCTTACAAGGTTTCCGGCGGTTTGCACGGTGTTGGCCTGTCGGTCGTCAATGCTCTGTCTTCCTCTCTGGTGGTTGAAATCGCCCGCGATAAAAAGCTTTATCGCCAAACTTATGCCAAGGGCAAACCGACTTCTGCTTTGGAGTTGGTCGGCAATGCGCCCAACCGTCGCGGCACTTCGATTACTTTTCTGCCTGATCCGGAGATTTTCGGTTCCAATTCTCAGCTGAACCCTAACCGGGTTTACCGCATGGCCCGTTCCAAAGCTTTTCTGTTTAAGGGTATTTTTATTAATTGGAAATGTGCGCCGGAAGTGTTAAGCGAAGGCGAGCAAACGCCGCAGGAAGCCGAATTGCACTATCCCAACGGTCTGCTTGATTTCTTAAATTATCAGCTTGGTGCCCGTGCGACCGTCAATCGTATGCCTTTTTCCGGCGATGCCGATTTGGCCAATGACGAAGGACGGGTCGAATGGTCGATTACCTGGCCGGAAGATGAAAACGGCTTTTGTTATTCTTACTGCAACACGGTTATCACCCCTGAAGGCGGCACCCATGAGATGGGGTTCCGGGCGGCCTTGATTCGCAGTCTGAAAGAATACGGCGAAATGGCCAATGTCAAAAAAGCCGCTTCCGTTACTGCCGAAGATCTGTTGAGTGACGCCTGCGTTATGCTCTCGGTCTTTATCCGCGATCCGCAGTTTCAAGGGCAGACGAAAGATAAGCTGACCTCCGTCAAGGCGATTCGTTTGGTCGAACAGGCAGTCAAAGATTCTTTTGACCACTGGCTGAGCTCCGATAAGGAAAATGCGACCGCATTGCTGGAATATGTGATTGAACGCGCCGAAAGCCGCAAAAAGAAGAAAGAAGAAAAAATTCAAAACCGTAAAACCCCGACCAAAAAACTGCGTCTCCCCGGCAAGCTGGCCGACTGTTCGCAGGCTTCGGCGGAGAATACGGAAATCTTTATCGTCGAGGGCGATTCTGCCGGCGGCTCGGCCAAACAGGGGCGCGACCGTTTTACGCAGGCGATTCTTCCGCTGCGCGGCAAAATTTTGAACGTTGCCAGCGCTTCGCTGGATAAAATCACCCAGAACCAGGAAATCAAAGATATGATTGAAGCTCTGGGCTGCGGGATTAAAGATAATTATAAGGAAGAAAATCTCCGTTACGAAAAGATCATCATTATGACCGATGCGGATGTTGACGGTGCGCATATCGCTTCTCTGCTGATGACCTTTTTCTATCAGCAGATGCCGAAACTGATTGAAAACGGACATCTTTATATCGCTACTCCGCCGCTTTACAAAATCGTTGTCGGCAATAAAAACTTTTATGCGATTGACGATGAAGACAAAGACCGGATTCTCAAACGGGAAGTCAAAGGCAATACCCGTCCGGATATCAGCCGTTTCAAAGGATTGGGTGAAATGAGCGCGCTTCAGCTGAAGGAAACCACCATGGACAAGAATAAACGCACCCTTCTGCGCGTGGTTATTCCGACCCCGAATACCGAGGAGGGCAAAGAAGAGTGTTTTGAAACCCGCCGCCAGGTCGAGCGTTTGATGGGTAAAAACCCTGAAACCCGCTTTAAATTCATTATCGAACGCGCCAAGTTCGTTGATGATTTGGATATTTAAGCGCACCGCCTCTTCGGAGGCGGTTTTTTTATCCGTGGCAAGAAAAAATTAACCGCTTTGCCGCTATTAATAAACCTCTTACAACTTTATTGGAAACGGATTTTTATGATACGTCGCCTGATTCCCTCGGATATCCCGGCTGTTTTGGAACTGTGGCTCCGCAGCACCAAACAGGCGCATCCGTTTATTGCTCCCGGCTATTGGGACGAAAATACCGGTTTGGTGAAAGATATGCTGACCCGGCAGGCGGAAACTTATGTCTTTGTTGACAAGCACCGGATTAAAGGTTTTGTCAGTCTGCTGCCGGAAAATTTTATCGGAGCCTTGTTTGTTGATGAAAAATTTCGCTCCCGCCGTATCGGTACCAAATTGCTGAACTATATTCTCCGCCGGCGTTCTGCGGCTTCGCTGCATGTTTATGCCGCCAATCGGCCGGCCGTTGATTTTTACCGCCGAAACGGTTTTAAAATCATTATGGAACAAACCGATATTTCCTCCGGTCAGCCGGAATTGCTGATGGCGCGGGCCTGCGGTTCCTTCCGGGGCATCAGCCGCCGTCCGGGAGAATCCTGATTTTGCAATCGGGTGGTTAATCGACAGATTTTGCTTGATTTGTTTGGTAATGATGATTAAATAATCCTCAATGAGCGATTATTAACCTGATTATTAACTTTTAAAACCCGAGTATTATGTTTTTGATAGCAGGGTTAGTTGTCGGCGGTTTCGCTTGGGGCATGTGCAAGCTTTGCGGCGTTGAAGGTCCCCACGATCCGGCAAACGACATCTATGACAACCCGTTCCAGCCGTAGTTTGAGATTGCCGAACTTTGTTTCCGCAGTCTGTTCTCAAGGCTTTTGCCTTTGCGTATTTTAAGTTAAAACCGTCGCCCGATTATCTCGGCCGACGGTTTTCTTTTTATCCCCCCTTGTCAAAAAGCAAAATCAATAATATACTGAATAATGTACAAAGTATTTTGTGCATTCGGATTAACAACTATGGAGTATTTATGTGTACTGCAACGCCGGTTATCGCGTCAGGTAACAGTAATGAAGGAGACCGATGTACGTCCTCTTCGTCAAAATATAATTATTCAAAATGTTTAACCACTGATTCTTCTTATACAGTTTTTTGTGAGGGCTTATCAGTTCTGAAGGAGGTGTAATTATGCTTTCCTTTAGAAACAAACTGGTAAAAACCGATCCTGAGGTCATTCGTCAAATCGCCGCTTCGACCGGCTTCTTTGACCGGCAGGATGTTCAAATCAACGTTGAAATTGCCGAAAATTTGCTTAATCAGAAAGATTCTGAGCATAAGTTTTTATTTGCCGATTATATGGATAAAACCGTTGCCTATGTTTGCTACGGTGAGGTTCCCGATGCCAAAGAAGGAACTTATGAAATTTATTGGCTCTCAACCTTAAATGAATACCGCGGTCTGGGTATAGGGCGCAATTTGATTAATAAATTGATTACCAAACTGCGTAAAAAAGGCGCTAAAAAGATTTATGTCAAAACCGACAGTAAAGATCAATATGCGCCAACCCGCAGATTCTATAACAAATGCGGGTTCAAATTGCAGGCCGTGCTCCCCGGTTATTATGATGACAATGATAACTGCTGCATCTATGCGCTTGATTTAACCGAAAAAGATGCTCTGGGGCTCTTCCCTGACGAATATGTCGCCGCGGAATGAATGAAATAAAAATCGGCGGGAGTAAAATCCCGCCATTTTTTTGTTGACTTAGAGTAAGCTCTAAATGTTACACTGTAAATAATAACAAGGAGGGCTTATGAAAGAAGCAAAAACATTTTACTATCGCTTTGATAAAATCAACGCCTGGTTTGTTTTTAATGCGGCGCTGCTGATTACCATGCTTTATGTCAGCATTAAATGCTATTGTCTGCTCTTTTGGTGGCAGACGCAGGTTTTATGGGGCGTAACCGTTTTTTCCTGGCTGGTTTGGAGTTATAAATATCTTTTGCCGCAAAGACTGGCCGTTGTTGATGATAAAACCATCACGATTGACCATTGCCGTCCGTTGGCCTGGAAAGACATTAAAAATGCCGAAGAAAAGATTGTCCGTTGCGGCTTCCGCCGTCTGAGGATAATTGTTCTTCACCCCAAAAAAGGCATAAATTACCGCTATAATTTTTTGCAGCGGCATAACGGAGACTTTACGCCGTTTTCGATTCCTCTCTATGAAATTGTCAGTCCCGAAGATGCGGCTGAATTAACGGAGATAATCGCCGAAAAAGTCAAATTAACCCGATTGCCGCAGGCTTAGAAAAGGAGAGATAAATGGGATACTCGATTGGCCAGGTCGCCAAAAAAACCGGTTTGGGCGTCCATACGCTGCGTTACTATGAAAAAGAAGGACTGCTGCCTTTTGTCCGTAAAAGCGGTTCCGGCCTGCGGATTTATTCCGACAGTGACATCGGCTGGCTGGGAATGATTGAGTGCCTGAAAGGAACCGGAATGACCCTGAAAGGCATTAAACAATATATCGACTGGTATATTGAAGGCGATTCGACTTTGGAACAGCGCTTGGAAATGTTTAAACGTCAAAAAGTAAAACTGGAAGAACAGCTGGCGGAATTGCAAAAGAATATGGCTAAAATTGATTATAAAATCAGCCTTTATACGGAAGCCGTCAAAGTCGGAAGTCTGGATAAGGTGTCTGCCGCACCGCAGTTCAGCAAATTGCGGGAAAGCCTGTTTGGCAATTAAAGATTCGTCAAGTCAAAGGCTTGCCTCAAAGCAGGCCTTTTTATATGGCGTTGTCTAAACAAATGGAGCGGTTGCTTTGCTCTTTTTTCGGGCGATTCCCTGTGTCAGAGTTTGTCCATAAAAAAACCGCCTGATGGCGGGTTTGAAACTGGCGAAACTGAGGGGAATTCGGGAGTTCGGTTTGTAACATTCGCTCTCATTGCTGTCGCTTGTTTGCTCATTAACAAACGCTTACCGCTCGCAACGAAAACACCGCTGCTCTGGTGTTTTCTATCGGCTCGCACCCTCTCGGGTTCAGTGCCAAAATAAGTTTAGCCATAAAAAAACCGTCCTCAAAGACGGCTTTTTTATGGTGGAGCTGAGGGGAATCGAACCCCTGACCTCTTGAATGCCATTCAAGCGCTCTCCCAACTGAGCTACAACCCCATAAAAATATCTGTTCCTCTCGGAACAAGCTGAATATAGATAATCAAAAAACGATTGTCAAATCTTTTTTTGCATAAAATAAATAAAAAAGCCGATTTAACATCGGCTTTTTCAAAAACGTCTATTTAACGAAAATCTGAACTTCGGGAGAAGTTGCATCCGCACTGCTGCGGGAAGAAAGAGTAATTCTCTCGGCATTAACCCCCATATTTACGATTTCCTGAAAAATTGTCGTTGCGTTGTTCTGGGCATTTGTCCGAGCAGATGCTCCGCCGCTGATCGGCGTAACGGCCACAACTTCAAACACAACATTGGGTTTCTTTGATTTGGCCGCATTAACGGCTCTGCGTAAACCGTCTTTATAATTAACGTTGCTTTTGTTGAATTTGGCAACGAACAGCGGCTTGCCGGCAACGGCCCCGCTCAGGCTTCCGTTGGCCGGAGCATAACCCATTGCTGCAGGTTTGTTGCCGAGATTCAGAACCGGAACCGAAGATCCCAGAGGAACATTGCTGACACCGTAGTTGCCGCGTTTGATTGCCGAATCTAACTGAACAATGTTGCTGTTGGCCGTTTCGTTATACTGAATCTGACGGACAACATCGCTGTTGACTTCATTAAGCAGGCTGCCGATTAAAATAGCCGTCTGGTTGGTTTCGTTTTGCAGAATTCTTAACTGGCGGTGGTCTTCGTCAACCGCGCCGGAAATGGCAAAAGTAGCCCGAATGGAATCTAACAGGTTATTAACGACAGAAGCATCAGAGGTAACACGGGCGGAAAGCTGCTGTAAAGCATTGCTGTTGACCGTCATCAACTGAACATTGTTTTGTGCGCTCTGCAACATGGCATACATCTGCGGGTTGCCCGGCGTGGTGCCGACTTGCAGCTTGGCTTCAATTGCTCCGATGGTTTTATGGTATTGGCTGGCATTGCTGATAACGGAAGCTCTGATTTTCTGCAATTCGGAATTATTGGTGCGAATGGCATTTTGCAGCTGGCTCAGTTCATTCCGGAAAGCGATAACTTTCTGCCCGACAAAAGTGCCGGTATCTCCGCCTTCGGAAACTTCAAGCGGTTCAAAATTGCTGGAACCGAGCATCGGCAGATCAGCGCTTTCGGGAGCATTTTTGTCAGCATTATACGCTTCCTGAGAGCTGGAACCGACCAGAGACGGAAACAGAGCATCCGAACTGAATGCACAGCCGCCCAAAATTAATGAGCCGGAAATTAACGACAAAGTAAGAACTGTTTTTTTCATCTGTCAAAATACCTTATATGAAACCTGTGTTATAACATATTCGTTTTTGACACTAATATCTCGTTTTGTAAAGAAGATTCACAAAAAAAATGCGAAAAATTAGAGCCTAAAGCACAATATATTCTTCAAATTAAGAACAGCATAAGTAAAATAGATTAAAATTCTTTTAAATTGAATGAATTTTTTGCTTGCAAAATTTTTTGAATCGGGTTATTAAGTCTTCTGTTAAGTGAAACGATGCACTCGTAGCTCAATTGGATAGAGCATCTGACTACGGATCAGAAGGTTGTGAGTTCGAACCCCGCCGAGTGCGCCA
>CEAB01073156.1_pt1 | contig 57666 bp, 45 predicted proteins | sample 557651 | NCBI WGS metagenome assembly CEAB01 (sample SAMEA3182046, study PRJEB8094) | gut metagenome | biome: human; feature: gut; material: Stool; isolation source: human stools | place: Canada | collected 2011-11-15 | reverse complement strand
CCTGAGCCAAGCCTCTGTATTGCGTATAACGCATCGCGTGTTTTTCCTTGGCGTCCGCGAAGACCCGTTCAATGGTTTCTTTTCGGCGCTTATAGAGCTGCGCGTACGCAGGCGTATATCTGGCATCGTCCGCCAATTCCTCATAGTCCTTCCAGATATGCCGCTGCACCGTTTTGATACAGTCCCTGGAATGCGTACACCGTTCTCTGGTCGGACAGGCGGCGCAGATATTCGGATCGCTCTTGTATTCCCGGTATCCATCCCGGTTCGTGGTGCTGTATTTCAAGGGCTGGTATTCGGGACAGATCACGCAGTCGTAGAATTCATCATAGACATACTTCCACCACTCGTGTCCATTCTTCATGGTTTGCGGGCGCTTGTAAGCTGTGGAAAGGACTCTGCCATCGCCGAACACTTTCTTGCAGATATGAGGCGTTTTGTATGCGGCATCGGCCACAACGGCCTCTACCTGTGGGAAATTTTCCGTTACTTTGTCGTAAACTTCATCAAAGGCCACGCTGTCATGGACATTGCCGGGTGTCACGACTGTTTCCAGCACGAAACCGTTCTTGTCACAGGCAGTATGGGCTTCATAGGCGAACTGCCGCTTGTGCCCGCCCTTTACGAATAAGCCGCAGTCTGGATCTGTCGTGCTTTTGGTTACGGTACGAAAGCCCTGCTTCTTCCTGCGGGCCAGCTTCTTCTTAGAGGTGTTGTCTTTATGCTTCTTAGGAGAGACCGGAGGATCGTTGTCATCATCAAAGGGCTTCTTGTCATGCGCTTCTCTATCCGCGTTGACCTCTTCCATCAATTCTTTTGCATAGTGCCTGGCAGCTGCTGGGATCTGCTCCTTCATCTGCTTCTTCGTGTTGGCGTTGGCCTTGATGTGAGTACCGTCAATGAAGACGGCCTTGGGAGACAGATAGCCTGCCTTGGCTACCTCATCCAAAATCCACGCAAATACCCGATCCACGGTCTCTTCGGTGAACCGATGCCGGAAGTTATAGCTCACCGTGGAAAAATGCGGCGTTTCCTCCTGCAAGGGATAACCGAGAAACCAGCGATAGCAATTGTTTGCGCTGACTTCTTCCGCTGTCCGCCGCAGCGAGGGAAGGCCGTACAGATGCTGGATCAGCACCATCTTGAACAACACCACCGGATCGATGCTGGGGCGTCCATTATCCTCGCAATAGAGAGGCTCCACCATTTCATACAGCTGTGTGAAGTCCACCGCTGCATCTATCTTTCGCAGCAAATGCTCCTTCGGCACCAGTTGGTCTATGACTACGAACTCTACCAGATCTCGATCCATTTTCCCGCGTTCCAGCATCTTTCATCACCCTTGTCCATTCTACCATATCTATCAGAAAAAGCCCAGCTCCAGCCGGACTTTTTCGACAGACTGAGAGGGGGAAACGGAGGTATCTCCGTTTCCCCCTCTTGCGTTGGGGGAAATGATTGAAATTTGTCGGATGGTATGATATAATAACTCATATTTGTGAGATTTGCGGGAAACCGCTTGCTTTTTGGAGGATACCATGCAGGAACAGGAGATCACCTTACGGGAAATGCTTGCCGCCATCGCACGCAGATGGCGTGGAATTCTGGCCTTTGCCGTGGCCGCCGCGATTCTGGCGGGCGGCGCGGTGGCGGGCTACCGTCTCTGGTGGCACAGCAATGTCGACAGCTTTGATCCGGACGACGCGCCGCGCATCGCCGAGAAGCGGCTGGAGGAAAAGACGCTGCTGAGCGAGCAGATCACCGAAACGGAGACGACGCTTTCGGCCAACCGCGCGAAGATCAGCGCGGCGGAGTCGATGATCGAGGGCAAGAGGGCGCAGAGTGAGCAGCTCTCCGCCTTTGCCGACGAGGAGGAGGCGCAGATCGGGCGGAGCATCTACATGGCGATCGACCCCTATCAGGTGTGCGCGTCCGACCGCTATTTCCGCGTGAACACGGGCTATCAGATCCTCCCGTCCATGGTCTATCAGAATCCGGACCGGACGTCGGACATCATCAACACCTACATCGTCACCATCGCCAACGAGGAGCGCTTTGAGCAGATGATCCGCGACCTTGCGCTGACGGATGTGACCGCCTCGGAGATCCGCGAGATCGTGACGGTCTCGGCGAGCAACAGCAGCTCGTTTATGATCCGCGTCATCGGCGCGGATGCTGAGCTGACCGCCCGTATCGCGGACTATCTGTCCGCGGCGGTGAGCTTCGCCCATGACGCCGTTGCCGCCACGGTGGCGGAGCATACGGTCTCGGCCTACGGCGACACGGACTACGCCTACGCGGATATGGGCGTGCAGGCGGCGCAGCAGGCGCGGCGCGATGCGCTCAAGGACGCGAAGGACGCAGTGTACGACAATGAGAGCGCGATCTTGACCGCGGAGACGGAGAGCGTGGAGCTGCGCGAGGAAAACCGCACGCTGGAAAAGTCGCTCAAGCGGCAGAAGCTGGAGCTGAAGGGCTTTGACTACTCGCCGGTGAGCGTTGTGACGGGCTTTGTCAAGTTCGGCGTGCTCGGCGGCGCGGCGGCGGTGATCGTCGCGGCGATCGTGCTGCTGGTCGTGGAGCTGATGAGCGGGCACGTCATGTCGAGCGCGCAGTGCGGCGCGCTGACGCCGGGCGTCTTCTTCGGCCGGTGGCCGGAGGGCGGCAGTTGCTCGGCTCTGGGCCGGAGGCTTGACCGTCTGGCGGCAAGGCTGGAGGGAACGCTCTCGGCCGACATGACGGAGGAGGACGCGCGGGAGCTGGTGCTCTCGAATCTGGAACTGGCGCTCGACGGCTTCACCGGCGAGCTGCTGCTCTGCGGCGGCGCGGACCGGAGCGAGATCGAAGCGCTCGGGCGGGCCTTGCAGGAAAAGCACCCCGCGCTCAAGCTCCGCTGCGGCGGAGACATCGCCTACGACACCGCGACGGTGCGCGCGCTGCCGGAGTGCGGCGGCGCGGTGCTGGTGGAGAAGAGCGGGCGCTCGCTGCGCGGCAACGTCTATACGTTCTGCCGGCGCGCTGAGGCGCTCGGCAAGCCCGTGCTGGGGTTCGTGATGACATGAGCGCGGGCGCGGCCATTACCATATAAATATGAGGAGTAAAAAGCTCTCCGGCTTATGAGCCGGAGAGCTTTCTGATTTCCTTATTGGAACCGGAACGTTTTCGGTGTCTCTCACCTGTTTCCGTACATTTCCTGATAGTAGTTCCTGTAATCGCCGGAGGTGCACTCGTTCATCCAGTCCATGTGCTCCAAATACCACCGGATCGTCAGCCTGATGCCGTCGGCAAACATGGTTGTCGGACGCCAGCCCAGCTCGCGGTTCGCCTTGGCGGGGTCGATGGCGTAGCGCTGATCGTGGCCCTTGCGGTCGGTGACATGGGTGATGAGGCTCTCGGGCTTGCCGAGCTCGCGGAGAATGATCTTTACGATCTCGATATTGGCCTTTTCGTTGTGGCCGCCGAGGTTGTAGACCTCTCCCTCCCTGCCCTTTTCCAGCACCGCGAGGATGCCGCAGCAGTGATCCTTGACATACAGCCAGTCGCGCACGTTCAGACCCTCGCCGTAGACCGGCAGGGGCTTATCGTGCAGGGCGTTGTTGATCATCAGAGGAATGAGCTTTTCGGGGAACTGATAGGGGCCGTAGTTGTTCGAGCAGCGGGAGACCGTGGCGGGCAGGCCGTAGGTGCGGTAATACGCCATGGTCAGCAGGTCGGCCGAGGCCTTGGAGGTGCTGTAGGGGCTGCTCGTGTGGATCGGCGTGTCCTCCCGGAAGAAAAGGTCGGGGCGGTCGAGCGGCAGGTCGCCGTAGACCTCGTCGGTGCCGACCTGATGGAAGCGCTGCACGCCGTATTTGCGGCAGGCGTCCAGCATGACCTGCGTGCCGAGAATGTTCGTCTCCAGAAAGATGCCGGGGTTTTCGATGGAGCGGTCCACATGGCTCTCCGCGGCGAAGTTCACCACGACGTCCGGACGCTCCTTTTCGAAGATCGAAAAAATGCCCTCGCGGCTGCGGATATCCTCCTTATAAAAGGTAAAGCGGGGGTTCTCCATGGCGCGGCTGAGCGTGTGGACATTGGCGGCATAGGTCAGTGCGTCCACGCAGACGACCTTCCATTCGGGCCGCTCGTCGAGGAGAAGATAGATGAAGTTGCTGCCGATGAAGCCGGCGCCGCCGGTGACAAGGATCGTCATGGGAACAATACCTCCATAAAAGAAATTTGGAATTTATGCCCTCACGCGGGCGGAAAGCGCCGCGTATGTTCTCTTCAGCCATGCGGCAAGCCGACCGGAAAGCCGGTCAATTTTAAGAAGTGCGAAGAGCCTGCTGCGCAGGAAGTCCACCGCAAGGCAGAAAACGAACAGAACAGCGCTCCATATAAAGAGCATACCGACGGCGTAGAGCGCGCCATGCTCCAGATACATCGAGAGCTTATCCCGATAGACGGCATCCACAAAAACGCTGTCCTCATGGATCAGGAAAACACCGAAAGTAAGGGAGGAGAGCAACCGAAGGGCCTTTTGCATGATCCGGCTTTTGATTTGTATTTTGGAAAAGAGCAGAACGATCGCTATGCCAGACAGCAGAATCGTTGGGGCCGTAAATTTTAAAAATTGGTACTCCCCATAGTGAATACCGGCAAGGCGCATAGCCAGTTTCGGAACGATCAGATAGCCGAGATATGAAAGAAGGAGACAGACTGCCGTGACCAGCAGCAGAACTTTTGCGGAGATGCGCTCCGCAACGCGGTATTTTCCCAGCAAAGCGCCGAAGAGATACAAAATACAGAGCCAACTGCCGGAAAGTCCGTAGTTCCAATGAAAAATATTGCCGCTGATGGAAAGCGCGTTGAGCAGGCAGAGCAGACTCAGGATGACCGTCAGTTTGAAATGATCCACGGTATCGATCAGCTTATCCAGATAGGGCATCAGGAGAAACAGAAAGAAATATGCAGTAAAGTACCAGTAGCGTCCCCCGATCAGAGGAAACAGATCCCGGAGCACTTCGCCCATCGAACAGAATCCCAGTAAATATAGAAGAATGACGATCCCGGCGGAGTAGAAAATAGTCTGCACATACAGATAGATCAGGCGGGACAGGTCATGCTTCCCGTGAAAACCGGTCACGCCGGTGGAAAGCGCATAGGCGTTGACCGGCCAAAAGCAGAGCACATCGACTGCCGTGACCAGATAAATCGACGTCGTGCCCTTTGCTGCGGAGAGCATGCCGCCATGGGCCAGCAGATGATCCATGACAATGAGAAACATGGCGAAGATCTTCAGAAGGTCAATCCCGTAGTTACGTTCCTTCCTTCCTTCCCGGCTGTAATGACCCTATTCTCTTCCGACATATCGATGTTCTCCCTTCAAACCTTTAAAACATGATCCCGCTGTCCGCCAGCGTGGGGTGGCAGCGGTCCTTGGCACTCAAGGCGGGCGGCGCGTCGAGCTGCGGCCAGTCGATGCCGATGGCCGGATCGTTCCACATCAGGCCGCCCTCGTCCTCGGGGTGGTAAAAATCGTCGCACTTGTACGTGAACTCCGCGTGCTCGCTGAGGACCAGAAAGCCGTGTGCGAAGCCGCGCGGAATGAGAAACTGCTTTTTGTTCTCCCCCGAGAGCACCACGCCGGCCCATTGGCCGTAAGTCTCGCTGCCGCGGCGCAGATCGACCGCGACGTCGAACACCTCACCGCTCAGTACGCGCACCAGCTTGGCCTGCGGGTGCGTTTTCTGGAAGTGCAGGCCGCGCAGCACGCCCTTGTGCGAGCTGGACTGGTTGTCCTGCACGAAGGTGTAGTCCAGTCCGGCGGCGCGGAACTGCGCTTCGTTGTAGGTCTCCATGAAATAGCCGCGCTCGTCGCCGAAAACCTGCGGCTCGATGATGTAAACGCCCTCAATGGCGGTTTTTTGAAAGGTAAGCTGACCCATGGTGTCCTCCCGCTCAGAATACAAAGGTGCCGTCGGCCACGTTGCGCAGATGCCGGCCATAGGGCGACTTGCCGTAGCGCTCGGCGGAGGCGAGCAGCTCCTCCCGGCTGATCCAGCCCTTGCGGTAGGAGATCTCCTCCGGAGCGGAGATCTTCACGCCCTGCCGCTTTTCCAGCATCTGCACGAACTCGGACGCCTCGATGAGGCTGTCCATCGTGCCGGTGTCAAGCCAGGCGTAGCCGCGGCCAAGAATGACGCCCTGAAGCTGCTCCCGGCGGAGGTAGATGTCGTTGAGCGAGGTGATCTCCAGCTCGCCGCGCGCGGAGGGCCGAACCTCCTTCGCGCAGGCGGAGACGCCCTTGGGGTAGAAATACAGGCCCGTGATGCAGTAGTTGCTCTTGGGCTGCCGGGGCTTTTCCTCCACGGAGAGGATCTTGCCGGTGGCGGCGTCAAACTCCATAATGCCGAAGCGCTCGGGGTCGTTGACGTAGTAGCCGAAGATGGTGGCCTTGCCGGCCTCCGCATTGCGCACTGCCTGCGTCAGCTGGTCGCCCAGACCGTTGCCGTAGAAGATGTTGTCGCCGAGGATCATGGCGCACGGCTCGTCCCCGATGAACTCCTCGCCCAGCAAAAAGGCCTGCGCCAGACCGTCCGGCGAGGGCTGTACCTGATAGGACAGGTGAATACCGAACTGCGAGCCGTCGCCGAGCAGGCGCTCGAAATTCGGCAGGTCGCTGGGCGTGGAGATGACGAGGATATCCCGGATCCCGGCGAGCATCAGCGTCGAGAGCGGGTAGTAGATCATCGGCTTATCGTACACGGGAAGCAGCTGCTTGGACGTGACCATGGTCAGCGGGTAGAGCCGCGTGCCGGCCCCGCCGGCAAGAATGATGCCTTTCATAGGGTGACCTCCTGTCTTTTGTTACCGTTTGGACCTGCGGCCCGTTAAAACTGGATCTGACTGAGAAAGGCCGGGTTGAAGATAATGTTGTTGAGGAAAATGAGCTTGTATTCTGTGATATAGTAGTCCGATTGGAAGAAATATTCGACGGCAAAGAACATGGCAAAGCAGAACGCCGCCAGCTTGACGCGCCAGCGCACGACGCTGTGTCGGGGAAATTCATTCAGGCAGATGGCGGCACACACATAGCTGACCAGACAGATGATACGATTGAGCCGGTCAAAATTCACAGAGAAGGTCATAAAGACGACAAACAGGAAAGTGACGCAGTTGAGCGTGACCAGAAAGCCGAGAATGCGCTCCGTGCGGTCCGGCACGGCCGCCGGGCCGCCGGGCTGCCGGTTTTTTGCCGTTTTGTAGGTATAGAGAAGAAAATACGCGTACGCAAGGCGAAGAAACTGCCGGAAGAAGTGCAGCACCAGCGTGTGAAATTGCTGAGAAGTCAATCCAATGATCTGGGAAGCTTGATATTTGGACGAATTTGCGGGAGAGAGGAAAACCGACAGTATACGAAACATCAGCCCCGAATACCGGAATACCAGCAGCGCGGCGACAAGCAGCAGAGAATAAAACAGCACCTTTGCGTAGCTCAGATTGACTTTCCGCTTCAGGAACGGAACCAGCGGAACAATGATAAAGACGGCAAGGGAAATATGGCAGAGTGCACCAATCACGACCCCGCAGGCATAGCGCAGAGTGGCTTTCCAGAACTCCCGCTCCTCCGCATAGTCCTGCATATACCGGAGCAGCGCGGCCGTCACCGCGCAGGAGCCGATAAAGAAACGGGTGTGATCGCCGTCGAGATACGCGGGAAAGATGAGGTACAGGGCGAAGACAAACGCCGTGCTGGGCGTTGCCCGCCGGACAGTCCGGTAGAGAAGAAAGAGCAGTGCTGCCGTCAAAAACAGCTTAAAAATTTCATAACGGTGGATCAGCTTTCCACCGAGGTGAAAAATCAGGGAAAAGAGTGGCTCAACGCCATAGGATATCCCATTCTGAAAATCCGTATAAGTGCGTGAATAGTTATTAAAATCATAGGAATACCAGTAAAATCCCATGGCGATGAACAGAAACAGCATGATCCCCGCCAGGGCATATCTGGATCGGTCCTTTATGACCCCCCAGAGAAAGAGCAGAATGGATAATACGATCCAAAAGTACATATAAGCCGTTTCGTCAGGCGAGATTCAGCAGAACTTCGCGCCGAATTCGTGAATGGTGTCCACGATCAGGGCCAGCTCCTCGTCCGTGAGGCTCTGGTGGAGCGGCAGGCAGAGCGTGTGATCCGCGGCGTAGTCCGCGTTCGGGAAGCTGCCCTCCGTGACCCCGTAGCCGGGAACGCGGTGGAGCGGGAAATAACGATAGGTCGTATAGATGCCGCGCTCGCGCAGGTATTTGGCCAGCTGGTCGCGCAGGCCGTTGGTGATCTGAATGTGATAGAAATAATAAGAGGTCGTATTCTCCGCGGGAATGGGCAGCGGCAGATCGATCCACGGAAGATCCCTGAGGTGCTCGTCGTAGTAAGCGTGGACATGGGCGCGCTTTTCCATGTACACCGGCAGCTTCTTGTACTGCTCGAGCGCCATGGTGGCGGTGACGTCGTTCATGATGGCGCGGTGGCCGAAGCAGGACACGTCGAACTCCCACCACTTGTCCGCCACGCTGTTTTCATAGCCGCTCTTGGCGGTCAGGCCGAAGTAGAGATACTTCTCGGCCTTCTTCTTCATTTCGGGATCCTTGAAGTGCAGCATGGCGCCGTCGCCGCAGACGAGGATCTTCATCGCGTCGAACGACCACATGGCCATGTCGCCGAAGGTACCGAGCGGCCTGCCGTGATAGCTCGAGCAGATGCCGGCGGCGCAGTCCTCGATGACCGTGAGATGATGCTTCTCCGCCAGCGCCATGATCTCGTCCATCTCGCAGGGAATCCCGCCGTAGTGGAGCAGCAGAATGGCTTTGGTTTTCGGCGTGATGACCTTTTCGATGTCCTCCGCGCGGGCGTTGAGCGTGCGCGGATCGACATCGCAGAGCACCATCTTCGCGCCGGCCGCGCACACGGCGTTGCCCGCGCCGACGAAGCTGATGGTGGGAAGAATGACCTCGTCGCCGGGCTTGATGCCGAAGAGGTACATGGAGGAGAACAGACCCTCGCTGCAGCAGTTCGTGGACAGCACGTGCTCGCGCGTGGTCTTGAGGCCCTCGGCATATTTCTCTTCGAACTCCGCGACGCGGGGGCCCTTCCCGATCCAGTTCGAGGCAAAGGTTTTTTCCAGAGCGTCCAGCTCTTCCCGGCCCAATGTGGGCTGCATGACGTTGATCATAATATTCTCCTATCTGAAAGTATTCATATGGTATCGGCGCGGAGGGTAGGCTCCGCGCGAGGGAACGGTTGGATTAAGCCCGCCGCCCGGACGGAAGCGCGCGCTTTACGGCAGCTGCGGCGAGCTTCAGATTCGGATCGCGCGTCACGGCGGCCAGCATAAGATAGAGCGCTGCGCCGGCGGCCACCTGAACAATGAGCGTGACGAGCCGCGATGGGGAGACTGTCCGGAGGCAGTAAACGACGCTGGACATGACAAGCGAATGGAGCAGCGGACGACCCAGATCCGCCGCGCGGGAGGAGAGCGAATAGCCGTAGACCCGCCGCGCGATGAGAAGCATCAGCCCCGCGCCGATAAATTCGACGGCGGTCGCGCCCAGCGCAATGGCCATGGGGCTGATGCGGGCGGTGAAGAGCAGCAGGATCAGATTCAGAGCACAGACCGTGATCTCATAGTTCAGGCCGATCCCGCTCCGGCCGAGTGCAAACAGGACCTGCTTATCAACGGAAACGATGAAGCCGGGCAGCCGGAGGACGCAGAACACCATTAAAAACGGAATACTTCCCCGCCACTTTTCGGTGAGCAGCAGCAGGATCAGCGGCTCGGAAACGGCGGCCAGCCCCAGCAGCGCCGGAAAGATCACAAACGCCGTCAGGGAGACGGAGCGTCTGGACATAGCCAGCAGGGTGTCCGGCTCGTTCTGCTTGCGGGAAAAGACCGGCAGCAGAACACTCGTCACGGACGAGTTGACCAGATTGACCGCGTAATAGGAATAGGTATAAGCCTTATCATAATATGCCAGGTCGTTTTTCGAGAAGCGGCGGCCGATGATCATGGTCCGCAGCGTGTCGGTTCCCTGCGAGACAAGGCCGGAGAGCAGGATCTTGACGCTGAAGGAATAAAGCCGTCTGGCCCGCGCCGGAGAAAACCCGAAGCGCAGCCGGTGGGGATTGTCGATGCTCATAAAAATGACCACCAGAAGCATATTGGAAAGGCTCTGCGCGATGAGCGCACAGACGCCGAAGCCCTTGACCGCCAGAATGATTCCCAGCGCGCCGGAGAGCGGAACGGCAATGGCGCTGCGCAGGAAGAGCTTTTTAAACTGCATGGAGCGGGAGTACTGCGCGCTCTGAACGGCGTTGACGGCGTTTAGAAACAGAATCAGTGCCAGCGCGCGCACCGCCCATTTCAATTCCGGAAGCCGGTAATACGACGCGATCCACGGAGAAAGGAGAAACAGAATGACATATAAGATACCGGCGATGCAGATGCTGGCGGTAAAGAGCGTGTTGACATCCTGCTCATCGACGTCTTCCTTCTGGACAAGCGCAGTGGCAAGACCCGTCTGCACAAAAACGGACGCAAAATTGGTGATGGCCGCGATGATGGCCAGACTGCTGAAATCCTCCGGCAGCAGCAGCCGCGCCAGCACGATCTGGACGACCAGATTCACCCCCTGCGAAAAGAAGCGCTCGAGCAGCTTCCAGAGCAGAGAGCCGGCGATCACCCTGCCGGTGATCTTATTTTCCTCTTCCATTCTCTTCCCTTTCCAGGTCATTCAGCGCCTGTCCGATCTTCTCGATCAGGTGCACGGGAGAAAATTCGCCCTGATAGTGATAATCGACCGGCGCGGTGCTGCGGACAAACTCGGGATCAATGTCGCTGACGTCGGCAAAGCATTGAATACGGTCCGGGGCGTAAAATTTGGACTCCCGAACGGACAGGTTGTCCGTGATGAGGCGCTTGTTGTAAAGAACGGCCTCCAGAAAGCGGGAGGTGTAGCCCACGGCGCCGAGCTGATTCATCTCCAGAATACAGCGCGCGTTCACCGTCCGGTAGAGCATCTCCCGATAGGACATCTGATCCGCCGCGTAATAGATCCCATCGCGGGGCACGCGCTGGTCCGGAGCCGCGCCGGTGATGTAATACGAGCACTTCAGACCTGCCGCGGTGAGACGGTCATATACCTCGATCAGACGGGGCAGTCGGTTTTTTGCCGCGCCCGCAAAATACACGTCGCACAGGGGATAGTCCGGCGCCTGCGGAACGTCCGGACGGGATTCAAACTCGTCAAAGTGGATATAGCCGTATTTCTCAGCGTCGCCGGTATCATAGCTGAAGCTGAGATCATAGATCTCCTTCACGACCTCGTCCGTATACCATGGGTAGCGCTTTTTCCACAGCTCGACCAGATCCCGATGGATCTTCACAAATTTCGCGTCGGGATACTTCTTTTTGAGATAGCGCAGATAGTCCACGGACAGGTAAGTGCCGGACACAACAAAGCAGAGCGGCCGCTCTACGGCAAAGTGTGGCTTGAAATAATACGGGAACCAGAGGGATTTCAGGGGCAGCTTCACATATTTGTTGATGTGGTTCGTGTGGTGCAGGCCGAAAAGGAACCGGATCAGCGGAGACGCATAGTCCAGCGGATAGGACACCACCAGCACGTTTTCCAGCTTTTGCAGATCCTCCGTGCAGATGGCATAGTAACCGTCCGGATTGCGTCTTAACATATTATCGTCTGCAATGTCGAAAAAAACATAATTATATTCTGTCATCACAATAGTCTCTACATTTTATATTCTCAGAGAGGAAGCTGTAACCAACCGCCCATTTTTCGTTCCCACTCGTCCGGGTAAAAGCGGCCGAAGCCGCCGCCCGGTGAAAAGGTCAGCTCTGAAAAATAGATCTGCTCATTGATGCAGAAAAGATCCACGCGGACAAAGGGGATCCCTGCGGAAAGGATCTTTGCGATCTCCACCATACGCTCCCAGTTCCGCGGCTTTTTCAGGGTAAAGGGAAACGGCTCATGGTCTTTGCGGTAAAATTCCGCCGGCGTCCAGTCCAGATTTTTAAAGGACAGCTGATCGCGCTTTACGCCGTTCACCATATTGGCAAAGCCCAGATAGAAAAACTTCGGCTCGCCGTGGAAGCAGTAAAACTTATAGTCGATCAGCCCCTGCGCCGTACTGGCGCTGGAGTTTGTGTCCACCATGTACTGCTCGGCAAAAATGCAGGGTTTGATATTCTTGTAGGGCCACTCCCGGCTGGCCCAGAAATAATTCTTTTGCAGACTCCAGTTCAGCTTCGTGCGGGCTGCGGAGATGTCCAGCCTGCTCTTATCCGCGCAGAGGACCATGCCGCCGCAGTCATGGTTGCACTTGAGCACGAACTGCTCGGGCAGGGCGTCAAAATCGATCTCATCGGCACTCTGCCACGGCCCGCCGAGAACCGGTACGATATGCTCCCAGCCGATCTTCTCCGCAACATAGGCCTTGGCCGCATACTTGTCCGCCATGGTCGTATACAGGGGATCACGATTGTGGAGCTTGAGCCATTGGAGCTTTTCGTTGAAGGCTTTCGGCGTCTTCAAATCAAGCGGATAGCCCATCTCTTTCGGCGACCACAGCAATTTCAAATATGCGTCGTCCGGCACCCAGTCCAGCAACCGCATGATCGAAAGCTTTGCAAAAATTGCCCGCGGATGCGCGGAATACCATTTGATTGCAGCAAAGCTCATTTCGTATCTCACTTCCGTTCCAGTAGTTTTATCAAATGCGCGCGGTAGCTCTCACAGGAGAAGTCCTCCGCACGTCTGCGCGCCGCGGCCTTCAGCCGCGCGGAGAGCGCGGGGTCCTCCAGAACGCGCAGCATGGCCTCCGCCAGAATTTCATCGTCCCGCGTGAGCTCCGTGTGAAACGCGCGGTCAGACGCCGGCTGGACGAGCACGCCGTAATCGGCGATCTCATAACCCTGCGCGACGCGGTCCACGGGCCCGGTGCTCAAGATCTCGCGCGGGCCGCTCTTGCAGTCGGCGGAGACGACCGGCAGGAACACCATGCCCTCCACCAGCGCGTTCGGGAAGCCCTCAAAATAGGACGGCAGAACGAACAGCGAGGCTTTGGCAAGGTACGCAAAGGGGTTCGCGCGGAAGCCGATGAGACGAACGCTGTCCCGCAGGCCGAGCCCGTCGATCAGGCGCTCAAGCGCCTCCCGCTCCGATCCCTCGCCGATGATCACCAGCTGCGCGTCCGTCAGCTTTGCACGAACAAGGGAAAAGGCCTTGATCAGGCGCGGCCAGTTCTTGACGCTGTCAAGGCGGCCGTGGGAAATCACGGTATGCGCGGAGAAGGCGTAGTCGTCGATGGGCTCCCGACCGTTTTGGCAAATCATCTCCACATCGACCGGATTATATTGGCAGCAAACCTTTTCGCGGTGCTGCGGGTATGCATGACGGATCGCGTCGGCCATTGCCTCCGCACAGGCGACGATCTTATCGCTGTGCGAAAAAACATAACGGTCGGCACGGCCCATTGCCGCGACGGAAAGAAAGCCGCGCAGGCCGATTACGGTCTGTCCAACGCCGCGTGAGAGCGCGTTCACAAGATTCGCCGTTGTTCCAAAGGAATAAACATAGTCGGCATGCCGCTCCCTGCGCAGCCTTTTCATGCTCCGGACGCGGCGGAATACGTTCACGATCTTATGGAGCGTGCCGTCCTGTGCCGGGATCTTCAGGTCAATGATCTCACAGTCAGGGTGATACACGGCGTCGGCTCCATCAAACACGACAAGTGTGACCTGACAGTTGTTTCGCAATAATTCAGCGGTCTTTGCCGCGACCCGCTCCTGTCCGCCCAGCCAGAGTTTCGGAACCAGGAGCAGCAAGGTTTTCTTTTTCATCTTATCCCCCGCAGGCGTCGGATCGCCCAATAAGCCTTTTGCAGCAGACGGTCATAGGCAGTGAGCCCCTGCGAATCACGCTCATCCACAGGGAACCGTTTAAACGCGGCATGCCGCCGCGCAAGAAACGCTTCCAGCCGCTCAAAGGTCGCGTCGTCCATGACGTTGGGGTGATAACAGAAGGTCACGGTCTTGAGCGGCAGAGCACGGACGCTTCCTGTCTGCTGCGGAACAAAGGTGAAGCCGTCCTTCGTGTAGACGTCGTTTGCGACCGTATCGGAAAGGATCCGTATGGCGCTGCACTCTCTGAGCGCAGTCAGGGTATTTTCATCAAAGGTGTGCGACGGCGCGAAAAACACCCTCGGAACGATCCCGTGGGCACGCATGATCTGAAGCCCATCTGAAATCTTCTGTTTCTGGTGCTCGAGCGGAACACCGGCAAACTCGGACCGCGGATTGACCGGATTCAGCCCGCCGCACCGGGTGATATAAACATGATCATAGCCATGAAGCGCGATCGTCCAGCCCTTACGCTCCCACGCCTTTACACGCTCCCAAAAGTGTGGATCCTCCGGGTATGCCTCCATCGCGGGATCCTCACAGTGCGGGATCACGCCGACAAGCGGCTTGACGCCGTACTGGTCCAGCAGCTGCTCGATCCTGTCCCAAGCTTCCATGTTTCGTTTTTCGCACGCGTCGTCCAAACGCATGAGATAGCTTGTCATCATCAAAACAGCTCCTCATATTCTTTTATGATCTTTTCTATGCTGAAGTGCTCCAGCACACGCTGGCGGTTGGCGGTCCGAATGGCAGCGCTTTCTGCCTGCGGAAGCGAGAGTGCCGCCTCCAGCCTTGCGCACAGCGCGCTGCCGTCTCCCGGCGGAACGACCCACTCGTCCATCGCGAGGATCCGCCGAGCATCGCCCACGTCCGTGGTCACGCACACACAGCCGCAGGCCATGGCCTCCACCAGCGTCACCGGGAAGGCCTCGCCGGCAGAGTGAAGAACAAACAGATCGGCGCCAGCCATCAGCGCGTTCACATCATTCCGCAGACTCAGCAGAAAAATGTCCTGCCCTATTGTCAGGCCGCTTTGTCCGCAGAGAGCGGCGATGCGGGGATTCGTCTCCTCAACGCCGCGGCCGCACAGCACGGCTGCCGTATCGGGAAACTTTTTATGCAGCGCGGCAAACGCACGCACAAAGGTGGGAATATCCTTGATCGGAATATCCTTGGTCGCGGAAAAGACGATGCGCGTTTCCATGGGAATGGAAAGCTCCTGATGCACCGCTTCCCTTTTGGACGCATCTGGGCAGTATTTTGCACAGTCGCACCCGTTGCTCAGTACCACACCGTTCGTCCGGCAATAGCCGACCTGCTCGTGCACCGCGCGAGCCGCATTGCCCGTGTACGATACCACATCAACGTGTCTGCTAATACGGGCACACCATTGATTGAGCCGCAAGGTTGCCGATTTATTGATCTGCGGGGAAAGGTCGCTGTGGTGGATTCCCCACACGATGCGCTTCACGCCCGCGAGCCGGCCCATATAATACCCAATCAGATTCGCGTGATACATCCAGCAGCACAGGGTGTCCGCGCCGCGAAGCTCCCGCAGGAGCATTCCAAGGGCCTTGAGCGGATTCTTCCGCAGAGGAACCTCCACCACCGGGATTCCCAGCGCGCGGATCGGCTCTTCATAATAGTGCGACTCCCCCAGGCTGACGACCTTGTAGGAGAGATCCTCCCTCGTGCGGCAGCGGAGGACCTGATAGAGCATGGTCTCCGCGCCGCCCTTGCCGAGGCTGGCGATGAGATGCACGACCTGCTTTGCCATCGCTTACAGATTCTCCCGGTACCAGACGATGGCCTCGTTCAGGCCGCGGGCAAAGTCGTAATCCGGGTCATAGCCGAGCAGACGGCGCGCCTTGCTGATGTCAGCGTTGGAGTGCTTGATGTCGCCCTTGCGCTCCGGCCCGAAGATGGGCTCGACGTCCACGCCCAGCGCCTTGGTGAGGGTGTAGTAAATATCGATGAGATAATCGCGTCCGCCCGCGGCGATGTTGAACGCCTCGCCGTTGGCCTCGTCGCCCGAAAGGCAGGCCTTGAGGTTCGCCTCGATGACGTTTTCAATATAGGTGAAGTCGCGGCTCTGCCTGCCGTCGCCGTGAATGGTGGGGCGCTCGCCGTCGAGAAGCTGCTTGATGAACTTCGGAATGACGGCGGCGTAAGCGCCGTTGGGATCCTGACGGCGGCCAAAGACGTTGAAATAGCGCAGGCCGACGGTCGGCAGGCCGTAATGCATGGTATACTGCTTGGCCCACTCCTCATCGCAGCGCTTGGTGAGCGCGTAGGGCGAGAGGAGATTGCCCTCCACGCCCTCGGTCTTGGGCAGATGCGGCTCGTCGCCGTAAACGGAGGAGCTGGAGGCGTAGACGAACTTTTTCACGTGGTTCTGCCGCGCGGCCTCCATCATGTTCAGTGTGCCCTGAATGTTATTGGCGCAGTAGAACAGCGGCATCTCGATGCTGCGGGGCACGCTGCCCCACGCCGCCTGATTGAGCACGTAGTCCACGCCCTCGCAGGCGGCCATGCAGATGTCGAGATCCTTGATATCGCCCTTGAAGAAAAGATAGTTCGGATCGTCCAGAAACAGCTCCACGTTGCTCTGCTTGCCGGTGGACAGGTCATCCAGACAGCGCACACGATAACCCATTTCCAAAATCGCCTCGCACAGGTTCGAGCCGATGAAGCCCGCGCCGCCGGTGACGAGAAAGAGCGAGTCCTTTGGAAATTTCAAATGCTGATAGCCCATAATCACAGCCTCCAATACAGATAGCCGGCGTCCTCATACGCCGTGCGGTCAAGCAGTCCCTTCACGTCCACGAGCACGCGCCTGCCCTCCGCAAAGAGAGCGCCCACCTCATCGGCCGTGAGCGCGGCGAACTGCCGGTGCGCGACGGCCAGCACCACCGCGTCCATGTTCCGGATCTCGTCCATGGCGGTGAATTTCACGCCGTAGAGCCGCTCGGCCTCATCGGCATCCGCCTGCGGGTCGGTGATGACCGGCTCGATGCCATACTCGCGCAGCTCGCGCACGATGTCAAAGACCTTGCTGTTGCGCGTGTCGGGGCAGTTTTCCTTGAAGGTGAAGCCGAGAATGGCGACGCGGGCGTTCTTGACCGGCTTTTCCGCGCGGATCAGGTTCTTGACCACGTTCTCGGCGATGTACTTCCCCATGTCGTCGTTGATGCGGCGGCCGGAGAGAATGACCTGCGAGTGATAGCCGAGCATTTCGGCCTTATAGGTCAGGTAGTACGGGTCCACACCGATGCAGTGCCCGCCGACGAGGCCGGGATAGAACTTGAGGAAGTTCCACTTCGTGCCCGCGGCCTCCAGCACGGACTTGGTGTCGATGCCCATCTTGTTGAAGATGATGGACAGCTCGTTCATAAAGGCGATGTTGATGTCGCGCTGGCTGTTCTCGATGACCTTGGCAGCCTCGGCGACCTTGATGCTCTGCGCGCGGTGCACGCCGACGGCGACCACCAGCTCATAGGTCCGGGCGACCTCGTCGAGCGTTTCCGCGTCCATACCGGAGACGATCTTGGTGATGTTCTCCAGCCGGTGCACCTGATCGCCGGGATTGATGCGCTCGGGCGAGTAGCCCACCTTGAAGTCCACGCCGCACTTGAGACCGGACTCGCGCTCGAGAATGGGAACGCAGATCTCCTCCGTCACGCCGGGGTAGACCGTGGATTCGTAGACCACGATGCTGCCCCTTTGCAGGTTGCGGCCGAGGATACGGCTGGCGCCCTCGACGGGCGTGAGGTCGGGGGTGTGGTCGTCGTTCACCGGCGTGGGAACGGCGACGATGTGGAACCGCGCCGCGCGCAGCTTTGTCTCGTCCGCGGTGAAGTCCACGGCGCAGTTCTTCACCGCCTCTCCGCCGACCTCGTTCGTGGGGTCAACGCCGCTGCGGTAGAGCGCGATTTTCTGTTCGTTAAGGTCATAGCCGACCACACGGACCTTTTTGGAAAAGGCCACGGCGATCGGCATGCCGACATAGCCCAGGCCGATCACGGCCAGGGCGGACTGGCCGGCAAGAAGCTGTTCATACACGTTCATGTTTCTGCATCTCCCATAATCTGATTAATTTCGTCCATATAGGCTTGTACCACCTGGTTCCGGTCAAATTCCTGTTCCATCTTTTTCCGGCCCGCCGCACCCATAGCGGCTTTCTTTTCATAGGGAAGGGATAAAAAACGCCGAATCGCATTCGTCAGGGACTCTGCGTCACGAGGCTTGCAGGAAACGCCGGAAACACCGTCCTCAAAAATCTCCCGGCAGCCCGGTACGTCGGTTGCGATCACCGGCCTGCCGGACGCGGCAGCCTCCATCATAACATTGGACATACCCTCGTGATAGGACGGGTGAATGATCGCCCAGCTCTGACGGATCCAGAAATGGACGTCGTCCTGAAAGCCGGGATAGTTCAAAATACCGTCCTGAACAGCGGCCTCCACCTCTGCACTGTAATCCTGATCGTATGATCCGATCAGATAAAACGTCACGGCCGGGGATTCCGCCTTTACCGTCCGGGCTGCGGTCAACAGCTCGCCGATTCCCTTATCCCTCAGAATACGGCCGATCGTGAGAAAGACCGGCGCGCCATTATCCTGCGGGTACGGTTCGAAACGGTTTTTCTCCAGATTGACGCCGGAGCCGGGCAGGAGCCGGCACGCACCCGACACAACCTTTTTTTGCCGCATAAACCGCATATTGCTGCGGTTCTGAAAGAAGACCATGCGCGCCCGCCGCAAGCCGATACGGTACATACCCAGCACGAGCTTTTGCAGGATCCCATCGTTCTCAATCGAATCTCCAAGCCCCGTCACATTTGCAAAATACGGTATGCCCCCCATGGTGCAAGCTATCCCGCCATAGATATTCGGCTTAACGGTATACGCCAGCACGGCGTCCGGGCGGGCCTCCCGCAGCAGCCTCCGATAATGCCGCAGCAGCGCCAGATCCGCGAACGGATTCATGCCGCGCCGATCGACCTTCGTTTCCAGATAGCGGCAGCCCATGGCCTCGATCTCCTTCCGGCGCGACCCGTCCGGAAAAGAGACATACAGGGTATGTCCGTCTTGAAGGATCCGTTCGAGAAGCTCCCTTCGAAACGAATAGAGGCCCTGATCGTTGTTTATCAGAATCAGCAGTTTCATTTGACCTTCCTCACCGGAGCACCGACATAGGTTCCCGGTTCCGTAATATCACGCACAACGACGCTGCCCGCCCCGATCATGCAGTCTGAAACGACCGTACAGTTATTGGAAACGACCGCACCGATCCCCAGCATGGTCCGCTGTCCGATCGAAACCGTTCCCGCAGTTCTGGCTCCTACGGAAATGTGGACAAAATCACCAATGCGATTGTCGTGATCCACGCTTGCGCCCGTGTTGAGAATACAGTGCCGTCCGATCTGCGTGCCGGGATTGACCACAGCGTTGGCCATGATAACGCTCCCCTCCCCGATCGCCGTTTCCATGGGGGAGATCACTGCCGATGGGTGGAGCGCCGTATACCACCGGACGGAAAGCATTCCCGCCAGCTTTTCCCGCGTCCGGTTGTTTCCGATTGCGAGGATATACCATACATCGGGCAGGTCGTCCACGCTGGCAATGCGTCCGAGAATCGGAAAGCCCGCAAACATCTCACCCTTGCACGGATCGTCGTCCCGAAAGCCAAGCACGCGATCACCGGACGCGCGGACGATATCCGCGATGACCTTGCCGTGACCGCCCGCGCCGAGGATCACCACCTGCTTACACATAGGTCTTTTTTTTCTCCCCCGTAAATTTCTCCATCGTGGCGGAGTTTTCCGCGCTGATGCCGTCGCGGCGGAGCACCCTGCCCACCGTCATAAAAACGATCTTCACATCCAGCGCAAAGCTGACGTGCTCGGTGTACCAGACGTCCAGCCGGAATTTATCCTCCCACGAGATCGCGTTGCGCCCATTGACCTGCGCCCAGCCCGTCAGCCCCGGCGTCACATCGTGGCGGCGCCTCTGCTCGGCGCTGTAGAGCGGCAGATATTCCACCAGCAGGGGGCGCGGGCCGACAACGGACATATCCCCGCGAAAAATGTTCCAAAGCTCCGGCAGCTCGTCGAGACTGGTGGAGCGCAGAAAACGGCCAAAGCGCGTCAGCCGGATCTCGTCCGGCAGCAGCGCGCCGTCCTCGTTCCGCGCGTCCGTCATGGAGCGGAACTTGTAGAGCTTAAAAATCTTCCCATGCTTTCCCGGGCGCTCCTGACAGAAGATCACCGGACTGCCCAGCTTGACTCTCACCAGTATGGCAACGATCAGCAGCACGGGCGAGAGCACGATGAGCGCGCAGCCGGAGAGAAGAATGTCCAGCAGCCGCTTGATGCAGCGGGCGTAAACGCCCCCTTTTCCCTGTTTCACCGCAATAACTTCCTCTTCCTCCCGTTCCCCGAATGGGATATTCACGCAAAGCAGGCCCGGACGACCTGAATGATCCGCTCCTGCTGCTCCGGCGTCATCTTATTGTCGCTCGGCAGGCACAATCCGCGCTGGAAAATATCCGCGCCGACATCTGCCGCGCCGCCCGCGATGTAGGCGTTCGTCCGGCAGCGCAGGCTGCCCTCCCGTCCGACGCACTCGTGCATACGGTACATCGGCTGCATATGCATCGGCTTCCAGATGGGGCGGCCCTCCGCAGCGAGCGAGGCGATCGCCGCAAGGATCTCCGTCGGGCAGGACTTCCCCGCCTCCGCGCGGTAAAGGGCGCGGCTGTCGGAGCGCACCTGTTCGCACATGGCGGCCTCATCGACGGTGAGCGCGGAAAGCCAGTAGTTCGGCTCCGTGCCCTCCGCGATGGGGTTCATCTGGACGGGCAGACCGGCAAAGCCCGCGCGGTAGCGCTCGTAAATAGCCTTTTTCTGGGCGATATGCTCCTCCAGATGCGGGTACTGGCCGCGCACGACGCCCGCGATGACGTTGCTCATGCGGTAGTTGTAGCCGACCTCCTCGTGCTGGTACCAGGCCGCGTTCTCGCGCGCCTGCGTCGCCCACTTGCGGGCATGGTTCGCGTCCTCGAGCGAGTTCGACAGCAGACCCCCGCCGGCCGAGCCGGTGATGATCTTATTGCCGTTGTAGGAGATGGCGGCATAGTCGCCGAAGCTGCCGCACTGCCTGCCGTTCACCGTCGCGCCCATAGCTTCGGCGGCGTCCTCGATGAGCAGCGCGCCGTGCGCCTCACAGATGCGCTTGATCACATCGACCCGCGCAGGGAAGCCGTACAGGTGCGCCATGACGACGAGCTTTACGTCGGGATACCGCTCGAACGCCTTCTCCAGCGCAATGGGATCCATGTTCCAGCTCTCCGCCTCGGTGTCGATGAAGACGGGGATCCCGCCCTCGTAGACAACGGGGTTGAGCGTGGCGTCAAAGGTCATGTCCGAGCAGAATACACGCTTCCCCTCCAGTGCGCCGTGGCTGATGGCAGGCCGGCCGTAGAGCCTTTCCCCCGCCAGCTTTACGCACAGATGCAGCGCGGCGGTGCAGCTGGACAGACCCACGGCGTATTTCACGCCCGCCTTTTCAGCGGCAATGCGCTCGACCGCGTCGATGTTCGCGCCGACGGTGCTCATCCAGTTGGTTTCGTAGGCCTCGGTCATGTATTGAAGCTCTTCCCCGTGCATGGTCGGCGAGGAGAGATAGAGGCGTTTGGCAAAGGGCTGAAGGCTCGGATCTGTATGATAGGCCATAAGGCATTCCTCTTTTCCTTATTTTTTCATTCCGCCGCACCGGCGTGCGGCACAAGCAGCAGTTACGCCCCGGCGGTTGCCAGCGGGGCGGGGATATCCTCCTGTGCCGCGGCCTGCGGGGGGATCGTCACCGTCGCACCCTGCGCGGCGTTGACCTCCTCCGGCTCGCGGAAGGTCGGCACGACGCGGTGGAGCGCCGCGCGCAGCGTATCCGCGTCCTCCGTTTCCAGCGCGGCCTTGAGGACCTCCAGCTTGCCCTCCAGCTCGGCGGGGGTGATGGGCGGCTGATGCTCGACAAAAATTTTCTCGCTCGCCGTCTTTTCAATATCGCGCGAGGCCACGAGCAGCTCCTCATAGAGCTTCTCACCCGGACGCAGGCCGGTTTCCACGATGGCAATGTCCGAGTACGGCTCCAGCCCCGAGAGGCGGATCAGGTTCTCCGCCAGATCGAGGATCCGCACGGGGCGGCCCATGTCGAGCACGAACAGCTCGTTCTGGTGCGCCATGGCCCCGGCCTCGAGCACGAGCTGGGCGGCCTCGGGAATGGTCATAAAATAGCGGATAATACGGAAATCCGTGAGCGTGATGGGCCCGCCCGCGGCGATCTGGCGCTTGAAAAGCGGGATCACCGAGCCGTTCGAGCCGAGGACGTTGCCGAAGCGCACGGCGGCAAAGGTGGTCTTCGAGCAATGCGCCATGGACTGCACGATCATCTCGCACAATCGCTTACTCGCGCCCATGACGTTTGTGGGGTTGACGGCCTTATCGGTCGAGATCTGAATGAACTTCTTTACGCCGTAGGCGTCCGCAGCGCGGACAAGGTTGAGTGTGCCGAAGACGTTGTTGCGCACGGCCTCCTGCGGGCAGTGCTCCATGAGCGGAACGTGCTTGTGCGCGGCGGCGTGGAACACGACCTCGGGCCGGTAGGCCGCCATAAGGCGCATGAGACGGTCAGCGTCGCGCACCGAGCCGATCTCAACGGCGAGGTCGAGGTCATTGCCATACTGGAATTTCAGCTCCTGCTGAATGTCGTAGGCGTTATTTTCGTAAATGTCGAACACGACGAGTTTTTTCGGGCGGTGCCTGGCGATCTGGCGGCACAGCTCCGAGCCGATGGAGCCGCCCCCGCCCGTGACGAGCACGGTGCGGCCGGCGATGAGCGCATCGACCGGCGCGGGGTCAAGGTGCACCTCGTCGCGGCCGAGGAGATCATCGATCTGCACCTCGCGCAGCTGGCTGGGGAGGTCCATTCTGCCGATCATCTCCAGCGTGCCGGGGAGCATCATAATGTGGATCCCGTTTTCGCTCAACCGGCGCAGAACGGAACTGCGCTCCTGTTCGGGCATGGAGGGAATGGCGAAGATGGCCTCGCTCAGTCCCAGCGACTGCATCTTCCCCACCGCGTCGCGGATCGAGCCGCGCACGGGCACACCGTGCAGGCGCTTGCCGCGCTTGCTGCGGTCGTCGTCAAAGAAGCACTCGGCGCGGTAGCGGCTGTCGGGGTTGCGGCGCAGCTCCTCAATGAGCTGGGCGCCCGCCTCGCCCGCGCCGATGATGGCCACGGGGCGGCGCTGGGCGTTGGAGCGGCGCTGCACGCGGGTGCGGTACCCGCGGTAGAAAAAGCGGACGGTCAGCATGCCGAGCACCCAAGCCAGCGCGATGCCGAGGAGCAGCAGAAAAGAAATCACGCCCAGACGGCTGACGCGGGCAATGACCTCATAGAGCGCGAAGCCGCTGAGCGCCGCGGCAAGGAGGCTCAAATACTCCTGACTTTCGGCGTAGCGCCAGAGGCTGTCGTAGGTTTTGTAGACGAACTGGAAAAAGACCGTGCAGGCGTAGAGTAGGGCGAGGTGCGCGTACACGTTGCCCATGCCGCCGAGCTCAGCATAGTCCAGATAGGAATAGATCAGCAGAAAAAAGGCTACGGCGCAGAGAAAGATCACCGCGTCGCAGAGAAACAGGATCTCCTTACGGTATCGGCTCATATCGGCTCCATCGCGCGCCGGTTCCCTTTCCCATGCGGAGCGTGGGATCGTTCGGGGAGATGCTCCCCGAACGCAGCGCCGGCGCTGCTTCGTTTTTTTGTCTGCTGGCAGAGGACACACACCCGCCAGCATATCGATTCTATTTTATTCTACTACGCCCTCCCCCTCTTTGCAAGCCGTATTCGCCGATTTTCGCATAAAAACCGCAGGAAAATGCCGCCGCACGCGGAAAAAACCGGTCCGGCGGCGTTTTTAATGGAGATTTCGCATCGGCGGCGCGCTTCACAGCTCCTCAAAGCAGGAGTAGGCCGGATAGTAGCGGTACGGGATCGGCTGGGGGATCGCGGCGGAGCGGTTCTTGAGGATGCGCAGCTCGATCTCGCGCGGGTCGGCGCGCTTGGCTTCGTCAATGTTGAAGCCGGGTTTGCCCGCGCCCTTGGCCTGAAGGCCGATGAGGACATCGGCGGAGTAGTCGATGCCGCCGGACTCCTTGAAGGCGGACATGGAGACCTCCATATTGTAGTTTTCGCGGTTAAAGGACGAGATGGCGAGAATGGTCAGCTCCTGCTCGCGCGAGAGCTTCTTGAGAGAGCAGACGATGCGGTCGAGGTTCTGCTTGTCGGTGAAGTGGACATCCACGGGAGCGATAATCTGGAGGTAGTCGATGAGGACGACGGGTCGCGTGCCGGTCTCGCGGATGTGGCGCGTGACCTCGGCGCGGAGGAAGTCGAGCGAGGTCTCGTGGTCGCCCTCACGGAACCAGAGGTGCTTGGCGTAGGAACCGTAGCGGGCTTTCGCTTCCGCGAGGTGCGTGATCTCTGCGGGCGGATAGTGGGGGTAGCGCCTGCCGTCGAGCACCCCGCGCACGGTTTTGGAGAGGGATTTTTTCGCGGTGGCGTCGGCGAGAAAGGTCTCACGGCTCACGGAGCGCGCCATCAGCTCAAAGGCAGTCATTTCGAGGGAGAAGATGAGGACGTCCCTCCTCTGCTGCGCGAGCTGGTCCGCGAGCTGCATGCAAAAGGCGGTCTTGCCGAGGGAGGAAATGGCGCCGAGGACGTAGAAGCCGTCGTACAGTCCGCCGTCGAGCGCGCGGTCGAGCGCGGGAAAGCCCGTCGAAAGCGCGGGGCGCGCCGCCTGCGCGGCAATGTAGGCGTCGAGCGCGTCCATCTGCGCGCCGGCGGAGAGCGTATCGTAGGCCGGGGGCAGGTGCGCCAGACGGTCGGCGCAGCACTGGGCGAGGAAATCGGCGGCTTCGCCCGCGTCGGCGCAGAGCAGCTCGTTGAGGTCCTTGCCCTCGGGCAGCGGCGGGCAGCGGTAGAGCCAAGGGAATTCATCGGTGAGGGCCGTGGCCCACTCATCGCCCGCGCGGTCGTTGTCCGGCAGGAGCAGAATGGGGGCGTAGGGCGCGAGGGTGCGGAGGATCGCGGCAATTTTGGTGCGGTTGCCGCTGCCGTTCATCGCGCAGGCGCGAAAGCCCAATTCCTCGGCGGAGAGCGCGTCAAAGACGCCCTCGACGAGGAAAACGGGCTCGTCTCTGCGCAGAAGGCTGCTTTGAAACAGCGGGGACGGCACGCCTTTTTCGTTGAGGTAGCGCTTTTCGGCGGTGGCGCGGCGGACGATGTGTCCATTGTCGCAGGGCAGAACGACGCAGGAGAGCGCGCCGTCGTAGCCGAGGGAGAAGCGCGCGGCGGTCTGCTCGCTGATGCCGCGGGAGGAGAAGTAGTCGGTTTTGGTGCGGTTTGCGGCGCAGGAGGCAAGGTAGGCGGCGGTCTGCTCGGGGGGCATGGTGAGGTTTCCCCTTTCGGTGTGGGCTGCGGGTCGGTTCTCCCCTCCCCTGTCGGCGGCGCGGCGCGGCGTTTCCGGTGCGGGGCGGGAAACGGTCACATCGCCGTGCCCGTACAGGCGGCTCGCCTCCGCCAGCGCCTCGAGCGGCGAGGAATAGGAATGGTCGATGGTAAGGAGGTCGAAGAGGTCATAGTCCGCCCCGCAGGCAAAGCAGTGGACCTTATGGCGGCGGGCGTCGTAGGCCATCGAGGGGTTGCGGTCGAGGTGGTCGGGGTTCAGGCAGCGGAAGCGCCGTCGCGGGTCGATGCCCCTGGCGCGGAGGTAGTCGAAGAGGTAGGGGCGGAGCGTGTCGAAGGTGTCGGGCATGGGAGAAGGCTCCTTTCGGTGAGCGTTTCTGAAGATAGTATAGCACAGCCACCCTCCGGAGCAGGTTCGGAGCGTGGCCGTAATTTATCTTAAATATCCATAAGGAGAATAGGGTCGGACAAAGGGGGAAGAAATCCCCTTAAAAACCGCAGAATGGGAGAGCCGCGAAAAAAATTTCTGCACGGGTCGAAGCAGGAACTGCACGGGTTGAAGTCGTTATTGCACGATGCGAAGTGGGAAGAAAAGGTGTAGTATGCCCGCTTTGTGGAGAAGTTATGCACGTTTCACGTGAAAACGCGGTCTTTTTTCGGATTTGGAGAGGTTTGTGCGTACTCTTTTGCACAGATGCGGACGGATAGGGGAAAAAACGTCGAAAATGCGGCGGTTTGGACGGTCGGCGTGCGCGGAAAAGCGACTTGCGTTCGTGCAGAGAGGTGGTGGAAGCGGTCGGCTCAGGTCTCTGCTTCGGCGGGCGGTTCGGGCTTCCGGCGGCGCTTTTTGCCGCTCTCGAGCTGCTTGGCCATGCGCGCGCGCTCGAGCTTGTGCGCGTAGTCCTGCATCGTCTCGTCGATGCCGACGGTCATCTTGCCCGCGAGGAAGGAGTTGATGTTGTCGTAGTCGAAGGACATGTGAATGGAGCCGTTGGCGATGCTCTCGATCTCCTCCACGGCTTTATTGAAGGGGCGGATGATCGCCTCGTCGTAGTTGCGGTTCTTGACCTCCTCCTTGGTGGGAAGGCCGATGTACTGAATGATGTCCTCCACGCGGACAAGGAAGTTGCCCTCCTCGTCGAGCGGCGCCTTGCGGGCGCGGTAGTAGAGGTAATAGGCCAGACGGTAGGCGTTTTCGGACAGCTGGCCCATCCAGTCCGGAATGAGCTGGTAGTACTGCGTGAGGAAAAGGCGGACGTTTTCGGCAAAGGCGATGTGGACCTCGCCGGTGTACTTTTTGATGTTGGCTTCGGTGGCGAGGTGCGTGATATAGAACGATTCGAAGTATTTTTTGTAGGATTCGGCGGTGAGCTTGAGGTTCGTGATGGACTGGACATCCTTTTTGAGCTGGCGGTACGCCGCGTCGCGGCTCGCAAGCCCCGACCACGCCATGTAGTCGGCGATGTTGAAGTCCGCCGCGTTGCCGCGCCAGCCGTCCCGGTTGCCGCACATGAGGGTATAGATGAGGAGGCGGTGCGCCGTCCAGGAAAGGTTCTTGGTGTATTTATCGACGGCCTCGAAGATGAGGGTCATCTCGTAGTCCTTATTTTTGTAGGAGATGGACTGGTTGCCGTAGGCGTCGGGCTGGGAGTAGGTGACGGTGATGCCGTTGGAGGCGGGATGGAACTCGCGCCCGCGCTTCATGTTCGCCCACACGCCGCAGATGAAGTAGGTCGCGGGGCTGTTGCCGACGGTGTCGTACTCCGTTTCGCGCGTCAGCTTCGCCACGGAGTCGGCGTAAATGTCGATGAGTGCCGAGGCGAAGGCCACGGTCTCCGGCGCGCTCTCCCCCGCGAGGGCGGCGAGCCTGTCCGGCGCGGAAAGGTCGCGGTCGGCAAGGAAGGCGTCCATGAGCGGGTAGATGCGCGTGAAGTCGTACTCCGCGCACTGCTTGGCGAAGGACTTCGGCTTGCTCTCCGCGAGCGGCTTGAGCTTATGGTAGGTCGAGAGCATCTCGGCGAACTGGTCCGTTTCGAGGAAGCGCGCCGGCGCTTCGCGGCGCAGCGCGTCGAGGGATTCGGTAAAATGCGGCATGGGGACACCTCCCGCGTAGAAATTGTGGTTTCGGGAGGAATTATAGCACATTCGGGGGAAAAAGGCAAGCTTTCTCATACGCGCGTGCCGTTGACGATCTTGCGGATCTGGCGCTCGGAAAGGCGGAACTGCGACGCGAGCGCGCGGTAGTTGCTGCCGTTGAAGCGGGCGCGGATCTCGCGGTCGCGCCCGTCGCGGCGGAGCGTCTCGCCCTTGGGAATGTACAGGCTCTGCCCGCCGCACAGGTCCACGAGGGTGAGAAAGCCGTCGAGTCCGAGGACCTCGACGAGATCGGCGTACTCCGCGGGAATGTCCGAGGGCCGAATGGCGCTGAGAAGCTGGATATTGGTTGACATAATAGATAATACTCCTCAATTTGTAGTAGGCATGGGTTTTGGGGGAAAAGGACTGGACAGAGTGATAGAAAATGCATATAATAAGAGAAAACATCAGGGAAACGGAGGGGTGTACCGTGGCGAAGAAATTGCCCTATGACGGTATTTTAGTGGAAAATGCGCGCCTGGCTGTCTCGGCGGAACTGAAAAGAAAACGGGTGCTGAATAAGCCGATCGCGGAGTTTGATCCCAAGGACGGGAAAGTGTATCTGGTATACAGCGACGGGAGAAAAGAGGCTGTCGGAAACGCGATGCAGAGAGGAAGATATAGTGAACGGTGCAAGGAAAAAGCCTGAGATCATCGTATTTGCCGGACCGAACGGCTCCGGCAAGAGCACGATCACCGGTCCGCTTCGCCCCCACTCCATGCCGTATATCAATGCAGACGAAATACAAAAGGCCTTATGCTGCACTAATTTGGAGGCTGCTCAAAAGGCGGAGGAGCTGAGAGAGTCGTATTTGGCGGCGCACAGGGATTTTTGTTTTGAGACCGTCCTCTCTACGGACAGAAACCTGAAGCTTTTGGCGCGCGCAAAGGAGTCCGGCTATTTTATCCGGTGCTACTATGTCTTGACGGCCGATCCGGAGATCAATGTGGCGCGCGTGGTGTCCCGCGTATCGGATGGCGGGCATGATGTGCCGCGCGAGAAGATCCGTTCGCGCTATGATAAGGCGCTTGCGCTGGTCAAGGAGCTGGTCGCCGTGTGCGATGTGTGCCACATCTACGACAACTCGCTCTCCGCGCCGTACCGCATTTTCAAAAAGCGGAAGGAGCAATGCTGGTATTGCACACAGCGGGGGCTGTGGCATAAGGAGGATATTGCGGCGCTGACCGGTATAAAAAACGCCGAAAGGGCGGCGCTGAACCAAAAAAAGTAAAATAACAGCGAAAAGCAGTCGATTTTGGGAAACCGAGATCGGCTGCTTTTTTCAGGGCTTCGGATCGGTCTCATGTGAGTTTTGTCCGGTCAGGGGGTCTCCCCTGCTACAGGTGCAGGCCGGCGAGATTGAGGGGGGCGCTCCCCTTTCGCGCCAGCGTGCGCGCGCCCTCGAGCGCGTCGGGGCCGTCGTCGTGCGCGCCCATGGGGAACTCGGAGAGCTGCTGCAAGAGCAGCGTCTGGTCGCGGCGGAAGAGAATGTAGCCGTTGCGAATGTCCGGCTGGAGCGATTCGACGCGGAGCGTCTTGTCCTCCGTCGCGCGGACGCCCTGAATGGGCAGGTACAGGCCCGCCTTGGCGCTCTCGCGGGCGAGCTGCTCCTTGAGGAACCATTGGAACTGGTTCGTTTCCGCGCCGAAGAGCGTGTAGCCGCGGCCCGTTTCGCGGCGCAGCAGGCGCTCCTTCTCCAAAATGTCCGAGATGATGCGGTCGGGGTGGCGGCGGGCGAGGTCGGCGTCGTAGACATAGGCCGTGCCGCTGTCGCCGTCCACGGCGAGGGTGACGATGGCGGAATAGTCGCTCTGCGCCGATTTTCCGAGCGAGGGGTCGCAGTAGCCGTAAAAGCGGAAGAGCGGGGCGCGGAAATCCAGCTCGGCGGGGTTATAGAAGCGGAACCACTGGGGCGAAAACAGGCAGTCGTCCGGGTTCACGGGCTGGTTGAGCATCTCGGACTGAAAGGCGCTCTCCCCTTCCGCCAGGCGCATGACGCGCAGGTCGTAATACGAGAGCTTTTCCGGCCAGAGGACGCGCGCGCCGGTGAGCATCTCCTTGCGGTGGCGGTAGAAAAAGGCGTGCGCGGTGCGCTCGCGCTTGGGGTCGGTGAGGTCGGTGTAGAGCGCCTCCCAGTCCGCCCAGAGCGGCGAGGCGCTGTCCGAGAGGATCGCGCGGTAGGTGCGCGACTGAAAGCCCGGGTTTTTCAGCACGCGGGCGAGCAGCGCGTCGTGGTGAAGGACCGTGCCGATCATCAAAATGTCCGTGTAGCGGTCGCCGGACTTGCAGACGGCCTTATAGAACCACGCGGCGAGCTTGTCGCGCTGCTCGGCGGTGCGTACGCCCTCGTCGTTTTCGATGTCGTCGCAGAGGATCAGGTCGGGGCGGCGCTCGTGGTTGCGCCGTCCGCGCAGCTTCTGCCCCGAGCCGACCGCGTCGATGCGGCAGCCGTTGGCGAGGAGGATCGAGGAGGTCTTCCATGTTTTTTTGCCCGGCTGCTCGCCGAAATCGCGCAGAATGCGCGGATTTTCCTCCAGCTCCGACTTGATCGCATCGAGAAAGCCGACCGCCTGTGTCTCTGTGTCAGAGACAAGGAGGATGTAGCGCTTGTAGCCGTAGAGCGCGGCGTGGAGCGCGTTTTTGAGGCTCATCACCGTCGATTTCGCGTGGCCGCGCGGGGCGGCAACGGCGGTGCGTGTGCCGGTTTTCGATAAAATTCGACAAGCGTCGCGCACGGGGTCGGCTCCGTCCATCACGCGCTCGCGCCACAGGGCGTCCAGCGCGCGGTGGAACGGCGGCGCGGGGAGCGAAAAGTAGTGCGGCAGGTAGTATTTCCCGAAGTATTCGAGGTCCGTCGCCGCGCGGCGGTAGTCGCTTGTGTCCGCGCAGAGGGCGGCAAGGGCTGCCGCGCCGGGCTTTTCCGGCGCCTCCGTCGGCTCCGGCGGGGCGTTCGCGCCGCGCGGGCCTGTTTCTTTTATGGGTGCGCCGCGCGCGGCGGCGCTCGTTTTGTTTTCCGGCATGGCTCTCCTTTCCGGGAACGCTTTTTGCGAAGCGCTTCCGAGAATGGGGCGCACGGGGGCGTTTGTCGCCCGCTCTTGTGCAACAAGGGCAAAATTTTTTGGAAATTTGCGCTGAGGGCGGCGTTTTTCGCAAGGGCTGCCGCTGTTTTGCCGCGCGACGCGCGGCGTTTATCGCAAGGGTGGTTCTCTTTGCGAAAGAGAACATGCTTTGCGCGGAGCCGCGTGGGGAGTGCCGAGGGCGGCACGGCAAAGCAAAGGGGATATTCTCTTAGTTGAAGAGAATATCCCCTTTGGAACCCCAAGAGACAACAAGGGGCAAGCCCCTTGACCCCCGAACTGCCAAGCTTACCTCACTTTTCCGCACCAGTATGTCAGCGTTTTTCTTCTGACGATTTGGGGTGCTTCTGGTTCCTCTTCGCCGCTGCTGCGCATCTGGTACGAGAACTCACATGAGGATTGTCCGAAACCGCACCGCAGGAGCGGCTGAGCGGACATAGACGCAGACTAGATCGAAAGCCGATGAAAAATTGGAGGGCAGTTCTTTGCGCAACGCGTGCAGCATCGGTGTGGCAGAGACAGGCAATGGCAGGTCAAGGACGCAGTCCTTGCGGTCTTGGGGGGTACAAGGGGGGGCCATTCTTCCGCTAAGAATGGTTCCCCTTGTGGGCTGTGCCGCAGACTTGGGAACGGCGACAAGGGAAATGGGCGGAAAAGCGGGCTATGCTGAAAATATGAGCCGCGCCGCTGCCGTCAATGCTCAGCGGGAAAGGGTCCTCCTTTTTTCTCTTTCTTCCTTTTGCGATCCCTTTCAGGCGGCGTGGCTCTGACACCCCAAAGAGGGTGAAATCTGATTACCGGAGGTAATATAATGGCATTTGATTACGCAAAGGCATACCAGCAGTTCATTGACGAGGAGCTGGTGGCCGCGTCTGCGACCGCTTGGATGATCCCGGAGGCGGGCAAGGTGCGCTTCACCGGCGGCCGCGATGTGGAGATCTCCACGCTCTCGACCAGCGGTCTGGGCAACTACGACGCCACCAAGAGCGACGGCAGCGCCTACCCCAGCGGCACGGTCTCGAACGACTGGACGACCTACACCCTGGCGATGGACCGCGGCGTGAAGTTCGCGCTCGACCGCACCAGTCCCAACGACACCAATTTCCTTGCCACCGCGGAGAATGTGATCCGCGAGTTCGCGCGAAACGCGCTCGTGAAGGAGCAGGACGCTTACCGCATCCAGAAGCTCTATGCGCTGGCGAACGCCGACACCGCCCACAAGGGAACGCACATCATGTCCGCGGCGCTCACCAAGAGCAACATCATCGAGAAGGTCTGCGGCCTTTTGCAGACCGTGCGCGACGACGCGGAGGTCATGGACGGCTATGTGGCGCTCGTTTCCCACAAGAATAAGAGCGCGTTCCTCGCCGCGGCGACCGGCACCTACCACAGCATTACATTCGGCGCGGGCGTGAGCATCAACGGCGTGACCTACGACAATGTGATGCTGCTCGACGACCTGCCGTGCATCTTCGTGCCGCAGAGCCGCATGAAAACTGCCGTCACGGTGCAGACCGGCAGCGGCAACAGCGGCGGCATCGTGTCCGCGACCGGCGCACAGGACATCAATGTGCTGCTCGCCCACTGCTCCGCGCCGCTGGCGGTGAGCAAGCTCGACTCCATCAAGCAGTTCGGCCCCGAGGAGAACCAGTTCTTCGACGGCACCGCCATTCAGGCGCGCTACCTCTACGACCTGTTCGTGCCGACGAAGAGCGTCGTTTCCCTCGGCGCGATCGTTGAACCCGCGCAGGCCGCGGGAGGAAACTAAATGAGCGGCGTGACGCAGGAGCAGCGGGACGCTATTTTGACGAAGGCGGAGGCGCTCGCGGGCGAGCCGCTCGGCGAGGCGGGCGCGCTGCTCGCGGAGATCGCCTGCGAGCGCGCGCTGGCGCACTGCAATCGGTCGGACATTCCGGAGGAGATGGAGCAGGCGGTCGCGGCGGTGCTGGTCGGACTGGTCTCACGTGAGTCCGACGTGAAAAGCATCACGCGCGGCGACACATCCGTGACCTATTTGGACGGGAAAAACGCCGAAAGCGTGCTGCTTGCGCCGTGGTGCAGGCTCGGAACGCTCCGAGAGGGCTGAAAATGCGCGACGCGAGGATGACAAGGGCGCTGCGGCGCACCTTCGACCGCACGGCCTGCGTATTTCGTCCGTTGTCCGACGGGACGGAGCGGGCGGTCTATGTCGATATTCCCTGCGCGCTCAGCCGCAGCGCACTCACGAGCGCGCCCGCGGTGCGCGGCGCGGGAGAGGCGCTGTGCGAGAGCCGCTACGCGCTCACGCTTTACACGATGCCGGAGCTCTGGCTGCGGCTGGACGACCGCGTGACGGTGTCGGACAAGAGCGGGCGTGTGTACCACGCCCGCGCCAGCGACAGCGTACGCTATCCGAGCCATTGCGCGACGGTGGTGGAGGTTTTTGAGGTATCCGTACCTGCTTCACAGGGGAGTGCCGAGAGCGGCACGGCTCACAAAGAGGGCTGACGCCCTCTGGCGGTTCGCAAGGGATGGTCTCTGACGGCCAGCAAAAGGGGCCATTCTTAGCGGAAGAATGGCCCCCTTTGGAACCCCCAAGACCGCAAGGGCTGCGCCCTTGACCTGCCATTGCCCGTCTCTGCTGTGCCGATGCTGCACGCGCTGTGCAGAGGAGTGCATACTAAGCTGAGCGCGGCTTTCGATTTGGCGTGCTTCTTGCGGCCGCTGCCGCTCTGCGGTGGGGTTTCGGACAGAACTCACATGAGTTTTCGTACCAGATGTGCAGGAGCGGCAGAGCGGAGAAAGGTTGCAGAGGGGAACGAAACCGCACTGCACCAGCGGCTGAGCGGATATAGGCGCAGACCAAGTCGAAAGCCGATGGAAACGCGGCTTTGCCGCGCCGTTGCACGGACGTGTGTTCCTGAGGGGTGATTCGAGGAGAAAGGTACGAGAGTCAAGGGGCGACCCGCCCCTTGCGTTCTCTTGGGGGTGCGGGGGTGGTTCTCTTTCGCAAAGAGAATCACCCCTGCAAGGGGGGAACGCCGCTGGGAGGCGGCGGACAAGACTCACATGAGTCGGAGGTGAGAAATTGAACGACATCAAAGAGGGCGTGCGCGCCTATCTGGAGCAGGAGAGCGGCATTCACGCCGTGTGCGCCCCCGCAAGGCACACGGGCGAGTACCCGCTTCTTACCGTGGACGCGCGGGAGGACGGCGCGGTGCTCTGCGCGGGCGGGGCGCAGGCCGAGCATCGCTACCGCGTGACGGTGACATGCGCGGGCGATCGTGAGCGGTCGGACAAAAACGGAAGGCTCGCGGCGCTGGTCCCCGTGCTGCTGCGGGGCATTCCGATGGCGCTGCCCTCCGGCGTGCCGGGCGGCGGCAAGGTGCGGCGCGTGCTGTCCCCGCAGGGCTTGGAGACAGAGGGCGACGAGCTGCGCTTTACGCTCTCGCTGACGCGAAGCGTGCCGCCCAAGGCGGACGGCGGCGCGGGCAGCGAAACGATGCAGGTGCTGCATTGGAACGAAAGCAACTGATTTGATAACAGGAGGAGAAACCGAAATGGGTTTACCGGAAATTTACATTTCCTTTGAAACGGCGGCGGTGAGCGCCGTCAAGCGCTCGAGCCGCGGGGTCGTGGCGCTGGCTGTCACGGACGCGACCAAGGGCGGCGCGGCGAGCGCCGTGTACCGCAGTCTGAGCGAGGTGGACGAGAGCAAGTTCACGGCGGCAAATTACCGCCTGCTGAAGCTGTGCTTTCTGGCCGCGCCGAGCAAGGTGGCGGTGCTGCGCATCGGCAGCGACGAGGCAGACACCTTTACCGCGCTCGACACGCTGGACTTTGACTACCTTGCCGCGCCGGGGCTGACGCAGAGCAAGGTCATCAGCTACATCAAGGCCGAGCGCGCCAAGGGCCGCGGCGTGAAGGCGGTCGTCGCCAACGCGACGGCGCCCGACGACGAGGGCATTATCAACTTCTGCGCGGAGGACATCGTACTCACCGACGGCGCGGTGACGGCGGACAACTACGCCGCGCGCATTGCGGGTCTGCTGGCGGCGACGCCGCTCACGCGCTCGGCGACCTATGCCAAGCTGAGCGAGGTCGTCTCCTGCGGCGCGCAGAGCGACGCGGACGCCGCCATCGACGCGGGCAAGCTCATCCTTGTGCCGAACGGCGAGGGCTACTGCCTCGGCCGCGCGGTCAACTCGCTGACCACGGTCACGACCGCGCACGGCGCGGCGTTCCGAAAGATCAAGATCGTGGACGGCGTGGACCTCATCCGCGCGGACATCACGCGCACCTTCCGCGAGGGCTACATCGGCAGCGTGCTGAACGATTACGACAACAAGCTGCTGCTCGTGACGGCCATCAACGCCTATTTCAAGGCGCTCGAGGGCGATGTGCTGGACAAGACGGCGGACAACGCGTGCCGTGTGTCCCTGTCCGGCCAACGCGGCTGGCTCGAGAGCCACGGCACGGACACGGGCGAGATGTCCGACGCAGAAATTCTCCGCGCGAACACCGGCAGCGAGGTCTTTTTGGAGGCTTCCCTGACATTCTGTGACGCGATGGAGGATCTGACGCTCAGGATCGCGATGTAAAAGGAGGGTAAAAATATGGCACAGTTACAGGCAAACCGCACGCTTTCCGGCTCGTTCGCGTCCGTCTGGGTGGACGGCGCGCTGATCGCAGAGCTGGAGAGCATCACGGTCAAGGTCAAGCTGCAGCGCGAGCGCGTGCAGCTCGGCATGGATGTGGACAGCAAGATCACCGGCTATTCCGGCGAGGGTACGATGAAGCTCAAGCAGGTCTACACCCGCTTTTACGAGGTCCTCGACGAAGCGCGTCGCGGCGTGGACAAGCGCTGCACCATCACGACCGCGCTCAAGGACCCGGACAGCGTGGACGGGCAGGAGGAGCGCTACGCCATTGCGGGCGTGGCGTTCACGGAGCTGCCGTTCATCAACTACAAGATCGGCGAGGTCAACGGCCAGAGCCTGCCGTTCACCTTCCGTCCGAGCGAACTCAAGAGCCTTGACGCCATCGGCGTCGGCGAATGATGGCGCTTGGGGACATTCTTGCGGCGCGGGCGGACAACGCCCGCGCACGCGGGACGGTCGAGGCCGGTACGCTGGGGACGGTGACGGTCGAGGCGCTCCCCGTCCGCGAGCTGGAACGGCTCATGCGCGGCGCGGACGGCGACCGCGCGGTGTTCTATGCCGCCTGCCGTGAGCTGCAAGGTGCCGGTGCGGCGCTGCTGCGCGCGGGCAAGGTCTACCGCCCCGATCAGGTGATGGCGCTCGTGTCCGACGCGGAGGCGGCGAAGGCCGCCGAGGCGGTGCGCGCGCTGTCCGGCTGGACGGGCATGGACGGCGGCACGGTGCAGAGGACGGACTTCCCCGCGGAGAACACGGCTGGCGACAGCGCGGGCGCGGGCAAAGCCGCGGACACGGGCGCTTCCTCCGAGGCATCGGACGGGACAGCCAGTGAAGCCGCGGCGCACGGCACGGACACGGACAAAAAGGCGGCGTTCCCTGCCGTGACATCGGACAGACGCACGGCGGATATCGGGCGGTCAAGAGGTCAGCGGTTCGACTGCACGGCGGACGGTACGGACGAAGGCGCGGGCGCGGGCGAAGCCGCGGACACGGGCGTTTCCTCCGAGGCATCGGACGGGACAGCCGGTGAAGCCGCGGCGCACGGCACGGACACGGACAAAAAGGCGGCGTTCCCTGCCGTGACATCGGACAGACGCACGGCGGATATCGGGCGGTCAAGAGGTCAGCGGTTCGACTGCACGGCGGACGGTACGGACGAAGGCGCGGGCGCGGGCGAAGCCGCGGACACGGGCGTTTCCTCCGAGGCATCGGACGGGACAGCCGGTGAAGCCGCGGCGCACGGCACGGACACGGACAAAAAGGCGGCGTTCCCTGCCGTGACATCGGACGGACGCACGGCGGATAACGGGCGGTCAAGAGGTCAGCGGTTCGACTACACGGCGGACGGTACGGACGAAGGCGCGGGCGGACAAGCCTCACGTGAGGCGGAAATCCGACCTGCCGTCGTGCAGGTAAATGCGGAAGTCCGACGCGATGCCGTGCAGAAAAAAACGGCGGACGCAGCGTTCCGACCTGACACCGTGCGGGAAAAAGCGGGAAAAAACGCGGAAATCCGACATCGTTCCGTGCATGGAGAAAAAGCGGGCGGACAAGCCTCATGTGAGTTTTTGGCAGAATATGGCGAACCGCTCCCGCCTGACGGCAAAACACAAGTCCTGCCCGAAAAATCGCCCGATGCACCACAAAATGTTGGGGTTTCGGACAAAATGGACGGCAGTTTACAGAAAACGGAGCGGGAGTTTTTATCGGAACGCGCCGCGCCGGAGCGCGGATATGCGCTCGGCCTGCACGAAAGCAAGTCGGAAATCGACGGGCGGGGCGGAGCGAATCTGCACGAAAGTGAGTCGGAAAACGGTGCGGGAAGCGGAAACGCGCTGCACGAAGGTGAGTCGGAAATCGCGGAAACGCTGCACGAAAACAAGTCGGAAAACGACGCGAAGGGCGGGAAAACGCTGCACGAAAGTAAGTCGGAAGTCACGGGAACGCTGCACGAAACCACATCGGAACTTGCCGAGAGGGTCGCGCGGGAGCTGCTCGACGGTCTGCGCCGCGCGGCGTGGGTGCGATAGGGGGGAATATGGCAAAGAGTCGGACAATTTTGATTTGGCACAACAACGGTGAACAGCAGTTTACCTTTACAGTCAACCCCGAACGGCTGCGCGTTTCGCGCCCCAACTGCAACCGCGTGGAGCGGCTGGCGATGGGCGGAACGGTCAATCTCTGGGGCGGGCGCGGGCTGCGCGAGGTGTCGTTCACGACATTCCTGCCGGAGGAGCGCTCGCCATTTTACGGCGGCACGGATGGCGCGGAGGTGCTCTCACTTTTGAAGGCCTGGCAGGACAGCGGCGACCCTGTGCGCCTGATCGTTTCCGGCAGCGACATCAACGACGCGTTCCTCATCGAGGATGTGACCGAGACGCTGCGCGAGGGCGACGGCGACATCACGCTGACGCTGACGCTGCGCGAGTATAAATTTGCGTCCGAGCTGGCAAAGGACGCAGACGGCGCGGTGCAGAGCGCGGGGAAAACGGCGCGCGCGGACGAGCGCGTGCTGCCGAAAACGCGGACGGTCAAGCGCGGGGACACGCTCTGGGGCATCGCCTGCGAGCTGTACGGCGACGGGACGCGCTGGCGCGAGATCGCGAAGAAGAACGGCGTGACCGAGCCGCGAAAATTACCGGTCGGAAAGGTGCTGGTGCTGTGAAGCTGTATGCAAACGGGATATTGCTCAACGCGGCGGCGCAGAGCGTGACGCTGGAAAAGAGCCGCGGCGACGCGGCGGCGACGCTCACGGCGGTACTGCTCACGGCGGCGGCCGACCGCTATTTTCCAAAGGAGAGCCTTGCCCTCGGCGACGCGGTGCGGCTGCTCGGCGACGCGGGGGAGGAGGTCTTTCTCGGCGCGGTGCAGGCGGTGTCGAGAAATGTCGAAACGGTGACGCTCATCGCGTGCGACCGCGGGCTGTACCTGACGGCGAACGAGCTGTCCGGCGTATTCGCCGGGTCGCCGGAGGGGATCTGCCGCGCGGTGGCGATGCGCCTGAGCCTTCCCGTGGGGACGCTGGAGGTCCCCGCGGGCTGGAAGCGGCTGGTGGCGGGCGCTGGCGTGCGGGCGTTCGACATTCTTCGACAGGCGGTCGGAGAGGACCGCGAAATTTCCATTCAAAACGGTGCGCTGACGGTCACGAGGGCGGGGCAGGAGCGCTTTGTCATCGCCGAGGAGACGGTGCTTGCGAGCCGCGGGACGGCGGACGCAAGGCAGATGGTCAACCGCTGCGCGGTCATCGACCGCAGGGGGGCGGCCGCCGCCACGGCGCAGAACACGACCGACCTCGCCCGCTTCGGACTGCGCCAGCGGGTACTCGGCAAAAGCGGGGACGCTGCGGCGCAGGCGCAGAACGGCCTGCGCGGGCGTATCCTGCGCGGGGAGCTGACGGTGCGCGGCGACCTCAGGTACCGCTGCGGCGCAACGGTCGAGCTGCACCGGAAGGAGTTCGGACTGGACGGAGCGTATCCGCTCACGGCGGTAAAGCACCGCTGGGAGCGCGGGCTGTTCACGACCGAGCTGACCTGGGAGGGAGAGGCATGAATGTATACAGCGAGCTGTGGGCGCTGCTCCGGCCCGAAAAGAGCCTTGACGGGGGCGGCGCGCTGTTCGGGACGCTCGCGGGCGTCTCACCTCTGACGGTCTGCGTCGGCGGGTGCGAGGTGAGCGAGGGGCTGTTCCGTCCGGCGGGCATGAGCCTGCGCGCGGAGGATGTGGGGCGGACGCTTGCGCTCCTGCCGTGCGAGGAGGGCTTTTTGCTGCTGTTTTTTGTGGAGTAGGGGAGGAGAGAAGATGATTTTTCCCGATTGGGGGACGGCCCCCGAGACAAACGAAAGCCCGCTCCCGCTTTTCCGGGAGTGGGCGGTGGACTGGGAGAGCGGCGCGCTTGCGCTGCGCGGCGGCGAGCCGTACACGCTTGAGGGCGACGAGGCCGTGAAGCTCTGGGTGCGCCTTGCGCTCGACGCAAGGTGCGCGCGCTGGAGGTACAGCGCGCACAGCGGCGACTACGGCAACGAGCTTGCCGCGCTGCTCGGCAGGAGCGGCGACGCGGGCATCCGCGAGAGCCTGCTCAAGAGGACCATCACCGAGACGCTGCTCGTCTGCCCGTACATCACGGGCGTGGAGGGCTTCTCGTTCGAGCACCGCGCGGACGGCGCGACGGTGCGCTTCACCGTGAAAACGGTGTACAATTCCTTTGAAACGGAGGCGGAAACGGCATGACGAAGGACGAAATTTTTGCCGCGATGGAAAAAGCCTACACGGGCGCGGGCAGCACGGTCGAGGGCAGCTTCGCGGGCGACCTCCTGCGCGCCTGCGCGGACGGCTGCGCGGAGCTGTGGAGTACGGAGATCGACGGCCTGGAGGAGCGCGCGTTCGTTGCGAGCGCGGCGGGGGAGTGGCTCACAAGGGTCTGCGCCGACCGCGGCGTGGAGCGCCGCGCAGGCGAGGACGACGAAACGCTGCGCTCCCGTGCGCTCGAAAGCCTCAAGCGGCAGGGCGCGAGCGGCAACGCCGACGATTACGCCGCGTGGTGCGGCACGGTGGAGGGCCTTCTGCGCGTGCGCGTGCTGCCCCTCGCGCGCGGCGCGGGGACGGTGGACATTGTCGCGGTCGGGCAGGACGGCAGAGCCGCGAGCGCGGCGGCGGTCGCGGCGGCGCAGAGCGTCGTGGACGAAAAGCGCCCCATCGGCGCGGACGCGAAGGTGTTCGCGGCGGTCGAAAAGCCGCTGAACATCGCCGCAAGCGTCGTTCTGAGCGAGGGCGCGAGCCTCGAAGGGGTCGTAAACGCATTTAAAGGGGCCTTCACGGCGTTTTGCCGCGAGGGGGCATTAACGACCCGCCTCGTCAGCTACGCGCGTGTGAGCGCCATTCTGCTCGATCGGGAGGGGGTCGCCGATGTGACGGCCTTCACACTCGGCGGTGCGGGGACCAGCTTCGCGCTCGGCGAGCGCGAGATCGGCGTCCCCGGCACGGTGACGCTCACGGAGGTGACGGCATGAGACTGCCGGAGAGCGTGACGAAAATTCAGCCGGTCGGCGCGGTGCTGAAGGCAAGCGAGGCGGGCGAGGCGCTGCTGCGCGAAGCGGGGGAGCGGGTCAATGCGCGGCTGCTCGTCGGTCAGGCGGACGCGGCGGGGCTTTCCCGCTGGGAGCGCGAGTACGGCCTTGCCGACCGGTCGGGAGAGGACGGCGCGCGCCGCAGGGCGCGCATCTATGCCGCGATGGCGGGCGGGCAGACGCTCACGCGCGCTCGTCTCTCGGCGCTGGCGGTCTCGGTCGGCGGCGCGGACCGCGGCGAGGTGACGGAGGACTTTGCCGCTTACGCGGCCGAGCTGGCGGCAATTCAGGACGGGCGGCTGCCCGCGCCGGAGGGCATGGTGGCTCTCCGCGAGGCCATCGCGCGGCAGAAGAGCGCGCACCTGACCGTGACGGCGGTACCCTGCGCGGCGCTGACGCTCGACCGCGCAGAGGCTCTGCACGGGGGCGCGCTGGAGCTCGCGTGGGGCGAGATCGCGGAGGGATGAGCAAAGAAAAAAGCTGCAAGCACCGCTTGCAGCTTTTTTTGTGCGAATGGGGTCAGTCAAGGCTGTTTTTGAGGGCTTCGACCGTGCGGCGCAGCTCGTCGAGGTTCGCAAGGCAGGTATCGAGCTTGCGCTTGGCAGTCGCCTTGTCCGCGTCGTCGAGCTTCAGGGTGCGAAGCTGCGCGGTGGAGCGGCGGATGGCGCGGCCGAAGGAATCGACGCTGCGCAGCGCGTTCGGCGCGGCCTTGGGCGGCGCGGGGGGCAGCTCCGCGGCCTTGGCGTAGGCGATGGCGCGATGGACGAGGACGGGGAAGTCGTCCGTTTCGCCCGCCTTGGCGACGAATTCCTCGACGGCGGGGTAGAGGTGGGCGTTGCTCCTGCGCGCCAGCTCGTAGGCGTCGGTCATGGTCATTTTGCCGCTCTCCGCCCAGGCGGTGAGCGTGTCGTCGAGGTTCAGGAGGTCCAGATAGCGCTCGACCGTCGCGCGGGAGAGGTCGGTCTGCTCGGCCATGAGCTCAGACTGCTCCTTGATGTTCGCGGGGAGTTTATTCTCGCTTCTGAGCACCTCGCGCAGCGTTTCGAGCTGGCGGGCCATGTCAAACGGCGAGAGATTGCGCCGGTGCAGGTTCGCGCCCATGAGCGCGCGCAGCTCGGCGAGGGAGTCCTCATAATGGCGCACCTTGCACGGCACGGTCGTCTTGCCGAGCTTTCGCGCGGCGGCGACGCGGCGGTGGCCGCTGACGATGCGGTATTTGCCCTCGGCCGCGGCGGGGGTGACGATGATGTCCTCAAGGAAGCCGTCCTTTTTCACGCTCTCGACGGTGGAGAGGAACTGCTCGTCCTCCGCCATGGAGAAGCGGTTCATGGGGTTATCCTCGAGGTCGGAAACGCGCAGCTGGCGGACAAACTCGCCGTTGACGGCGCTGGCGGCCTCGGTGGTCTTTTGCAGCGTCCCGAAGATGGACGGAGATTTCTTGCTCGCCATGCTCAGCCCTCCATTCGTTCCAGCATTTCGTCGCACAGCGCGGCGTAGTCCGCCGTCGCGGCGCAGCGGGGGGAGAAGAAGCACAGCGGCTGGAGCGCCAGCGGCGCCTTCTTCACGTCGATGTTCTTGCGGATGTAGCTGCGGAACGCCAGCTCCGGCAGCATCTGCGGGAAGGAGGCGATCATCTCCTTATCGAGCGTCGAGCCGGACTCGACGGCGGTCATGAAGATGCCGAGGACGCGGATGTCCGGATTGACCAGCTCGCGCACATTCTGCACCGTCTCGAGCATGACGTTGTAGCCCTCGATGGAGTTTTTATCGACCTTGATGGGGATGAGAATGTACTGCACGGCGACGAGAACATTGATGTTGAACAGGCTCTCGAGCGAGGGCGAGCAGTCGAAGAACACGAAGTCGTAGTCCTGCGGGATCTGCGGGAGCAGGCGGCGGAGCGTCATGTCGCGGCCGAAGGGCAGCTCCTGCATGGCGGTGAGCGCGGGGGCGAGCAGCGCGCCGCCGCGGATCACATCGAGGTTTTCGACGCTCGTATGGCAGATGGCGTCGGGAATGCGGCAGTCCTTATCGCAGATGACGTCCGCGAGCGTGGTGGCGGGCACCTCGGTCAGCTCGAGGTTGCTCGTGGCGTTGCCCTGCGTGTCCATGTCCATGATGAGCACGCGCTTGCCGCGGCGCACCAGCTCGCCCGCTAAGTTGATGGCGGAGGTCGTCTTGCCCGTGCCGCCCTTCTGGTTCATGATGGCGATGGTCTTCACTTCTCCGCCCCCTTCTTTTCCAGCTCCTCGACGCTTACGACCTGCTCCATGATGGTGTCGAGCATGAACTGCGTCATGCTCATGCCGAGCTTGGTTGCGGCCAGCTTGATGCGCGTGCGCTCGTCCGGCGTGGCGTAGACGAGCAGCTTGACCTTGGCTTCTTCCACCGAAATTCCCCCTTTGGTGCGGTCAGACCCCATAATTCGACGGGGTTTGACATTATGATGTCATTTCATAAAAAACATTATGACATCATCGCGGCGGCTTGTCAAGAGTGAGCTGGATGTTTTGATGTCAAAAAACGGCGCGGGGGCGGCGGAGCGATACATTTCAGGGTGCTGATCCATACATTTCGGGCCGTCCGCAGTCATTTTTTTACAAAAGAAGGTATACTTTTCCGCGTAAAATCACCGGGAAACCACGGCAAAGTCCCCGGGGACTTTGCTTCTCCCCATCAGGGGAGAAGCAATCGCATTGTCAGCAGACGCATCCACACAGAGTTCAGAAGGGAGAAAGAGCATGAAGAAACGGATCGTCAGCCTGCTGCTGGTATTCTGCATGGTCATCACGCTCGTACCCGCCAATGTTCTGGCGGACGAGGTGAAGGGCCTTGCGGAGACGACAGCGGGCCAAACCCAGACGGCGGGCACGACGGCGGCAAAGCCGGAGAACCCGTTCGCCGACGTCAAGAGCGGAAGCTGGTACGAGGCGGCGGTTTTGTACGCCCGCGCCAACGGCTTCTTTGACGGGACCAGCGCGACGACCTTCGAGCCGGACGGCCCGATGACGCGCGCGATGTTCGTCACGGTGCTCGGCCGCATGGCGGGCGTTGAGGCGGCGGACTACGCCGGCGCGACGGACTTCACCGACGTCGCGGAGGGAACCTGGTACGCGCCCTTTGTCAAGTGGGCGGCGCGCTACGGCATCACCACCGGCACCGGAAACGGGAAGTTCTCGCCGGACGGCAGGATCACCCGCGAGGAGATGGCGGTCTTCTTCGTGCGCTATTTTGAGACCTTTGACGCGATGCCGAAGGCCGATACGACGGTCACGACGAAGCCTGCCGACCTTGACGAGGTGTCCTCGTGGGCGCAGGACGCGGTGCTCAAGCTGTGGGCGCTGGGTCTGCTTAACGGCGACGGCGTGAATTTCGCGCCCAAGGATAAGGCGACCCGCGCCCAGACTGCCGCGCTCTGCCAGCGCACGGACAAGGCCGTGGAGACCTGGTACTCCGAGCCGGGCGTGAAGAGCGAGCGCGTGAGCGTCGAGCCGGGCAGTGGACAGGAGAGCGGCGATAAGAAGCCCGAGGAGCAGAAGCCCTCGGGCGGCGGCAGCTCCGGCGGCGGCTCCACGGGCGGCGGCACGACCGTCACGACCAATTATGAGGTCACCTTTGTGGTCGAGGGCGCGTCGATGCCCAACGCGACCGTCGCCGCGGGTACGCGCATTTCCTCGCTGTCCACCCCAACGGTGGAGGGCAAGGTGTTCCTCGGCTGGTACTACGACAGCGACCTGACCCGCGCGGCCGGGACGAACGACACCGTGAACGGGAACACGACCCTCTACGCCAAGCTGGGCGAGGTCATGGCGGTCAACGCAAACGAGGCGGAGACGCCCAACTATGTGACCGTCACTGTTCCGGCGGCGAATGTGAGCGGATATACCTTCGGCATCAGAGACTATGCCGAGGACTGCATTGATTCCTTCATCAATGTGACGGCGAACAACGAAGCGGTTTCGTACAACGTTCCAAACGGCACGGTGAGCTTTGCGCCGCAGCAGGGCCAGACCTACCGCGTGGAGCTGAAGGCGGATTCCGACGCGCGCTTCGTGGTGGACGGCGCGGAGCAGGCGCCGAGCGTGCGCGTGCTGAACATCGTCACGGAGAAAGACGAGGTGGACAATCTCACGCTCTCCGACGGCGTGAAGTACATTCCCAAGAAGGACGTGACGGGGATGTCCGCGAGCCTTGACGGCCTGTTCCGTACCTCGCTCGTGCAGGACGAAAACGGCAACACCCAGCCCGTCACCCCCGTGGCGCAGACCGGCAGCTTCACCTATGCCGCAGGCGGCCTTGCCGTGGGCGACACCGTAGCGATCTACGAGGGCGTGAGCCCGGCTGACCGCAGCATCCGCACGGATAACGACGGCGCGGTGGCCTACGTGCAGATCACGGCGGCCAGCGGCACGACCTATACCTATAAGACGGCGGATTCCGCGGACGTGCTCTTCACGCCCGACGTGCTGCCGTTCCCGACCGATCAGGGCTGGGACACCGACGGCAATGCGGACAATGACGCCGCCACTGTCCGTGTGGAGAACATGACCTACACGGACGATCAATACACCGAGATGGGGCTGGATTCCCAGACGACCATCGACGTGGGCGACTTCCTCGCCTTCTACACCGGCTCGCTGGGCGGTGAGTCCCAGAGCCGGGGCTACGCGCGGATCACCCATGTGGAGACGGTCACGCAGGACGGCGAGGAATACTACGTCCTCACCTATGAGGCCGCGGAGGAAGCCGACGTTTTCGCGGCGATGGACCTCTACAGCACCCGCGACGAGGAGATCGAGCTGACCGCCGCGCAGAGGGCGGAGATCGAGGACGACATGGTGCGTCAGGCACGCGAGAGCGGCTTCGCCGAGCAGGCGGCGCAGTACCTCACCGAGCTGGCGCTGGAGACGGACGGCTTCCAGGAGCTGAGCGACATGGGCCTTTCGTCCTACTCCATCACCGACGCGGACGGCGCGCTGGTGCAAAGCTGCGACCTGACGCTGTACAGTGCGGTCTCGCGCCCGCTGCTCGATAAGGATCACATCAACATCAGCGCGACCGTCAACGTCGGCTCGCTCAAGCATTTTGCCGACCGCTACGGCATCCGCGCCGAGCTGTCCATCGAGTTCTCCACCACCGTGGAGGGCAAGAACGGCAATTCCATCGAGATCAATATGACCGCCGTGTTCGAGCAGGAGGTCCTGCTCACCGTCAACACCAGCGGCGGCGCGATCTGGAAGTGGAAGTGGATCTTCCCCTACATCTACGATTACCGCCTCAACGCCAACATCGACGTGGGCACCTACACCGGCATCGCCATCACCGCCACGGCCAAGACGGCCGGCGAGGAGGACGACGGCTACGATTGGAAGAGCGTGACCGGTCTTGCGCCCGAGGAAAAGATCATCAACATCGGCCAGCAGATCAAGGATCTGATGGAGCAGAAGGAGAGCTTCTTCGGCGAGGATGTGGACTGGAAGGCCGGTGAGGGCGGCGGCCTTGCGGATAAATACTCCGCGATGATGGAGGACGCCGACGAGAGCTGGATCGACCTCGTCCGCAAGGAGATCTTCGCGCAGGAGGGCAATGTGGACCCGTTCCACATCCTCTGCTACGGCATCAGCGCCGACTTTGTCGTGAAGGCGAACCTCTACGTCACGATGGGCATGAGCTTCGAGTTCGGCGTGGCCAGACGCTACAATTTCTCCATCCTGCTCTTCCACAAGCAGTCCACCAACGAGACCATTGATCTGGAAGAGGCGCACTACAACTTCGACTTCTACGTCATGGGTACGGTCGGCGTGCGCGTGGGCGTGGAGTTCGAGATCGCGGTCGGCCTGTTCTCGCTCAAGCTGGACTCCATCGGCATTACGGCCGAGGCGGGCGCTTACGCGCAGCTTTGGGGTTATTTTTACTACCACCTGAGCTGGACGCAGAGCGGCGGCAAGGATTCCAACGCCGCGGGCGCGATGTATGTGGAGATCGGACTGTATCTGACCATCACGTTCAAGGCGCAGCTTTTCTCGAGCGACAAGCTGACCTATCAGCCGGTGATCTACGACGGTCAGTGGCCGCTGTGGAGCGCGGGCGCACAGGAGAACGTCTACGACTTCGCGTATGACGAGGACGACGACCGGCTCGGCATCGACCTCAAGAGCGTACGCACCGTCACGCTGCCCTCCTCGCTGTTCGACATGAGCTATATGGACATGAAGACCGGCGAGCTCTACGACGGGGACGAGAACCCCGCAGGCAACTACGACGACGCGACCGAGAGCCACTTCACCGTCGAACTGAGCAACGGCGCGTTCCGCTACGATCCTGCCGGCAACACAGTCACCATCACGCCCGACGCGAGCTCCATCAAGGAGAGCTGCGATGTGACGATCCGCTGGAGGAACGGCGCGCTGGCGTTCACCTCCGAGCCGATCGAGCGCACGCTGCACATTGAATGGAGCGATCCCGCCAACGTGCAGTATTACGCCTTTGATTCCAACGGCGGCAGCTATGTGCCGATGATCGTGACCGGCAAGGGCGCGGCCATCACCGCGCCTGCCGCGCCCGTCAAGCAGGGCTATACCTTCGCCGGCTGGTACAGCGACAGCGCCCTGCGGCAGAGCTACGCGATCCCCGCGGTGATGCCCGCCTTCAGCGGCACGAAGGGCATGATGCTCTACGCCAAGTGGGAGCCGGCGCACGATACGCCGTATCGGGTCGAACACTATCTGCAGGAGCTCAACGGCACCTACACCAAGGCGAACGACGACCTATGCACCGGCACGACATTAGAGCGGACGGCTGTTTCTCCGCGCACCGGCACGGTGGACGGCGTGAACTACGATAATTATGCCTGCGCGGGCGTGACGCAGCAGACCATCAAGGCGGACGGCAGCGCCGTGGTGCGGGTCTATTACGAGAGAAAGTCCTACGACGTGACCTTCACCTACGGCACGTTCCGGAGCAAAGAGCTGCCCGACATCGTTTATACCATCAAGTACGGCGGCACGGCCTACGCGCCCGCGCTTGCCCTGCAGGGCTACACCTTTGAGGGCTTTGAGGGCTTCACCGCCGACGCGCAGAGCGGCGGCGTGACGGTCACGGGCGGCATGAGCTTTGCGGCGCAGTGGTCGCCGCGCGACGACACGCCTTACCGCATCGAGCGCTACGCGCAGCGTGTGGACGGCGTGGAGGGCTATCTGCTCATCGACGACGAGCAGGCCATCGAGAGCCGGACCGGCACGACCGGATCCGCGATCGACTTCGGCGCGTGGAGCAAGGACGGCTTCACCTACGATCACGCGGAGGTGAATGGCAGCACCGTGTCCTCGGCGGCGATCGGCGCGGACGGCAAGACCGTCGTGAAGCTGTACTACGACCGCGCACGCTGCGACCTCCGGTTTGAGACGAACGGCGGAACGCTGCCGGAGGGCAGCGGGGAGATGAAGCAGGTGTACTTCGGCGCGCGCGTGCGCCTCGCCGCGCTGCCGCAGCCGGTCAAGGCCGGCTATGTGTTCCGCGGCTGGCACACCGACGCGGCGTGTGAGAACGCCTTTGCCGGCGGCACGATGCCGGTGGGCGGCCTGACCCTCTATGCCAAGTGGGAGGCCGGACAGAACACGGCGTACAAGGTCGAACACTACCTCCAAAACGCGGACGGCAGCTATCCCGACGCCGCCTCGCATACCGAGAACCTGACCGGCGCGACCGGCGCGGCCGTTGAAGCGGTCGTGCAGACCATTCCGGGCTACCATGAGGATACGGAGAACAAGAGCGCGGTCAAGAGCGGCACCATCGCCGCGGACGGCACGACCGTGCTGCGCGTCTACTACGCGCGCGATACCTATACCCTGACCTTTAAGAACGCGGGCGAGGACGACTTCGTTTCCACCCGGCGCTGGGGCGAGCGCATCACCGCGCCCGCGCTGACGGTGACGAAGCCGGGCTACGCGCTCAGCTGGTCGCCCGCGCTGCCCGAGACGATGCCGCAGAGCGACAGCACCTACACGGCGGTCTGGACGGCGAAGGGCGATATTGCCTACAAGGTCGAGCACTATCAGCAGAACGCGGACGACGACGGCTACACGCTCCACGACACCGACCCGCTCACCGGCGCGACCGACGCGGAGGTGACGGCGGCGGCAAGGAACTACGACCACTTCGTGCTCAACGAGAGCGCGGCGGGGACGGTTTCCTCCGGCGTGATCGCGGCGGACGGCTCGCTCGTGCTCCGGCTGTACTACGACCGCGAGACGCTGCGCGTGACCTTTGACGCGGGCGAGGGCGGCACGCTTACGGACGAGGCGGAAAAGACCTTCCGCTACGGGCAGACCTTCTCCGTGACGGCCCCGACGCGGCCGGACTACCACTTTATTGGCTGGTATCTGCCGGAGGGCGGTCAGTTCAACGCGCAGACCGTCACCGCGAGCATGACCCTGACCGCGCGCTGGGGCGCGCAGCCCGTGGACTTCACGGTGGAGCACTACTACATGGATACGACCGGCACTATGCCGTCTGCGGCGAACGAAACCGACCGGACGAGCGAGGAAGTGGACACGGATATCGTGGTCGGGACGCTGAAAAAGAGCGGCCTGAGCGAGGCGTTTACCTGCGTGAAGGCGAGGGTGAGCGGCGTGTACGGCCTTGCCGACGACACCGAGTTCACCGATCTGAGCGCGACGGTCCGGGCCGCCAAGGGCATGACCGTGAAGCTCTACTACAACCGCGCGCAGTATGCGCTCGAATGGGTGTTTAACGGCGGCACGGCGAGCAACGACTACACCGGCAGCGGCGGCGCGTATGAGATCTATTACGACACCGCGCTCGTTCTGCCCGCGCCGGCCAAGCGCGGTCACGACTTCGGCGGCTGGTTCGACAACGAGACGTTCAACGAAAGCGGCAAGCTCGCGGAGGGCGCGAAGATGCCCGCGGCGGCACAGACCTACTACGCCAAGTGGACGCCGAGCGTGTACGGCATCACCTACACGGGCATCGAGGGCAGCGCCCCTGATGTGACGCTCCCGACGACGCACACCTACGGCACGGCGACCGAGATTCCCAACCTGACCAGAACGGGCTACGTCTTTAACGGCTGGGTCGTGAACGGCGAGGGCGCGGCGCAGACGAATCTGACGCTGGGCGCGGAGGACTACACGGGCGCGGTCACGCTGACGGCGGCGTGGACGGCGGAGCGTTATGCCATCATCTATGAATTGGACGGCGGCGTGAACGCGGCGGGCAATCCCGCACAGTACACGGTCGATCAGACCATCACACTGGAAGATCCAACCAAGCCGGGTTACACCTTCAAGGGCTGGTACGCCGACAAGGACTTTACGACCCTGACCGTGGGAATCCCCGTGGGCAGCACCGAGGCAAAGACCTTCTATGCCAAGTGGGAGCAGAACCCGTACAAGATCACGTGGAACGTCAATGAGGGCGACGAGCTGACCGGCGAGGGCTATACCGTGGAAGCGTTCTATGGGAACCCCATCACCGCGCCGAGCGACCCCGCCAGAAGGGGCTACACGTTCGGCGGCTGGTACACGGACGGCAGCAATTTTGCTGAGAATACCAAGTTCAAAACCGGCGACAAGATGCCAGAGGGCGATGTGACCTACTACGCGAAGTGGACGGCGATTCAGTACACGATCACCTATAACTTGGACGGCGGCACGAACGTGAGCGGGAACCCCGCGCAGTACACGGTCGAGACGGGGAAGATCACGCTCGTCGCCCCGACCAAGACGGGCTACCGCTTCGACGGCTGGTACAGCGACGCGGAGCGTACCAACCGCGTGACGGAGATCGCCGCGGACAGCACGGGCGCTGTGACGCTCTACGCCAAGTGGACGATCAAGCAGTACACCGTCACGTGGGAGACGAACGGCGGCAATGACCTGACCGGCAGCAACTACACCACCACGGCGGACTACGGCACGGCCATCGTCCGGCCGGACGACCCGACGAAGGAGGCCGACGCGCAGTATACCTACACCTTTGGCGGCTGGTACACGGACCGGGCCCTCGCGCAGCCGCTGGACGACAACGCCACCGTGCCCGCGGAGAACCTGACGGTCTACGCCAAGTGGAACACGACGGCGCAGACCTACACGGTCACGTGGCACATTCAGAAGAACCCGTGGTGGGGCAGCGCAAAGAACGATCCGTATGAGACGAAGATAGAGACTTATCCCTACGGCACGCTGCTGCTGAAGAACGCGCCCGAGACGACCAAGGACGCCTATGACGCATACTACTACGAGCTGGAGGGCTGGCGCACCGGCCCGGAGACGGGTGAGCTGCTGACCGAGGCGAGCATTGTCACCGGCGACGCGGAATACTATCCCAGCTTCCTCCAGAAGAAAAAGATGTGCACCATTACCTTCGACCTCGGCGACGCGGGGGGGACCATCGATCCGGTGACGGTCGAGTATGGAACCTTCAGCAGCTCGGTCTTCAACAATATCCAGAAGCCCGACACCATGGCGCGGTACGGCCAGTTCAAGGGCTGGTACGAAGAGGGTACAAGCCACATGGGTCAGGCCTACAGCGGGCTGATCGTCGAAACGATGACGGTGGAGGCGGGCTGGTCGGAGCTGTACGCCTACGACGAGAGCCAGCTCCGGGCGGCTCTGTCGGAGGACGCGTACCAGACGTCGACGGTGCGCCTGCGCGCGGACATCGCGCTGGCCGATGAGGTCCCGATCACCAAAAGCATCACGGTCACCGGCGAGCCCCTGACGACGGACAACAAGGATACGAACTACACGCTCAGCGCCGCGGGGGGCAAGACCGCGTTCCGCATCGGTAAGACGACCGTGACGGACATAACGGCGCGTCCCACGGTGACGATCAAGAATCTTACGATCGACGGCGGCGCGCGCGGCCTGCTGGTCTACATCGCGGACGTGAAGCTGGAGAACGTGACCATTGAGAACTGCGACGCCACGACGGACACCCATTCGACCAAGATCTCCAACGGCGGCGCGATTTACATGGACACCAAGAATAGCTTCGGAACGGTCACGAGCAGACTCTGTACGTTCCGGAACAACAAGGCCTACAACGGCGGCGCGATCTACATCAAGAAAGGGGCGCTGGAAACGAACGGCTGCAAGTTCCTCGGCAACACCGCGACGAGCGACGGCGGTGCGGTGATGCTGACGGACAACGCGCAGCAGTCGGGCATCGGCGCCGGTACGTTCCAGAACAACCATGCGGGAGGGTACGGCGGTGCGCTCTACGTTGGCCGCGTGCGGGTCAGCCTGAGTCTGGTCACGTTTGACACGGGGAATACCGCGGGCCAAAAGGGCAATCTCATCGCGATCTACACCTATCTGGACAATAACAAAAACCAGTATGTGAGTTACACCGACTGCTGGGACAAGACGCAGAGCAGCGATGAGAGTGTGAAGCACAGCAACAACCTCTACTCGAGCAAGGGGGCTTATGTGACGCGCGACAAGCTGTGATTTGCGCGGACAACGGTCCGGCGGCATGATGACCGTGACCGCCAGACTAACGGTGAAGGGCGAACCGGACAAAAGGGCTTTCCCTTTTCCGAAGGGCGTGCATCAGGAAAAATAAGAGCGAAAACCGACAGACGGACGGCCATAAGGCCGTCCGTCTGCTGTTTTTATGGATAAGGCGGGGGAGACGCTTGAACGCGAAGGAACCCGCAAGGCCGGCGGCAGCCTCGCGGACTTCTCGCAGCGCGGCGGCGCAGCTGTGGACGCTGCACCCCGAATGGACGGCGGACGAGGTGCGCGCGGTGCTGCTGAGCACGGTGCAGGCCGTCGGCGGCTCGCGCGTGCTCGACCCGCAGCATCATGAAAATGGACTATCGCTACCTGAAAGGAACAATGTGCGCGCGGGCGCGTGGTACGCTGAAGCCGTTCGCTGGGCGGTCGGTGCGGGCGTGACCAACGGCGTGGGAGAGGGGCGCTTCGCGCCCGACGCGCCCTGCACCCGCGCGCAGACCGTGACGTTCCTTTGGCGCTCGTACAACGGATAAACAGGGAATCGGAGAAAATAACAGGAAGTGAGGCGGCTCATACCGCCTCACTTCTTTTTACGCCGCGGGAACATAAATCATGAACGGGTAAACCGATATAAGTAAGATACTGGTGATATGTTGACAGCCGTCGGTGCCATGTGATAAGATAGCCATAGACAGGTTTGCATCACAAGAAGCCGAAGCAGGTGCGATACGCCTGTGTGGCGCGCGGGCTTGCCACAGTAGCCAATGCGAAACGGAAAGCGTGCCATGGACCCGGCAGGAGTAATCTCGTTGAAAGTGCCGGTAAGTAAAAAGTATCATGTTCCTATCCACCCTGTGATAGCAGCCGGAATGCTGTAGATTTTCCGGAGAGCGCGCCCTCTGCAATGGCGCCGACAGGCCCTGACTGCCGTGGAAGTTAAGAAACAGGGCTGCACACATAAGCAGAAAAAAGTGTCGGGGGCGACCCCAAAGCGGTCACACACGAGACCTTAAAAAGTGTATTTGCCGATCGCCGAGTCTCCGCGCGGAGCTGGCGGGAGGCGGCGCAGCTTGAACATAAATGAACAGACAAACGGACAGGAGGGAGCCGGATGGGGCGGAAGAACAAAACCTATTACAAGGATCTGCACCAGCAGGCCTACGACCGGCTGACCGAGATGCTGGCCTTCGGCGAGAGCAAAAAGGAAGCCGTGGCTGCCGGCACGGAAAAGGATAAGATATTCTCGGTAAATACATATAAAAGCTACTGGAAGCACATCAAATATTTCCTTCGCTTTATCAAGCAGAAGCATCCGGAGTGTACGACGCTCAAAGGCGCGAAAAAGTATGTCAACGAATGGCTTCAGAGCAGAGCGGATGAGGAGCTTTCCGCGTGGACGGTGCAGCTGGAGGCGAAGGCGCTCGGCAAGCTTTACGGGATCGAGCCGGACGACGAGGACTATTTCAAGCCGCCCAAGCGGAATCGGGAGGACATCAAGCGCAGCCGCAGCGACTGCGTGCGCGACGAACACTTCTCGAAGACGAACAACGACGAGCTGATCAAGTTCTGCCGCGGGACGGGGCTGCGCCGCCGCGAGCTGGGAGAGCTTCGCGGAAAGGACCTCGTGCGCTGTGAGCAGATCGCGGCGGATGCCGCGCAGCTGGAGCAGATTCCGGAGGAGGAGCGCGCGCCGAGCGTCACAAAGCGGCTGGAAATGCTGCGGGACGCGATGCTTTTCCCGCAGGAGTGGTTCGTTCATGTCCGCAACGGCAAGGGCGGACGGGAGCGGCTCAGCCCGATCATCGGTAAAAACGCGGCGCAGATCGTGGAGCGGATCGCCGACACGCCCGCGGAGGAGAAGGTGTGGCAGCACGTCCATACGAGCGCCGACATTCACGCCTACCGCGCGGAATACGCCACGGCGATCTATAAGGCCTACGCCCGGCCGATCGGGGAGATCCCCTACGACCGGGTGAACAAGGGGACGGGAAAGCGGTTTCAGGGCGATGTCTACACCTGCCGGAAGGACGAGGCGGGGAAGAAGCTGGACAAGGCGGCGATGCTCTTATGCAGCAAGGCGCTGGGGCATAACCGCATCAGCGTGGTGGCGGATAACTACATCCGCGGACTGTAGGGAGGGCTTGAAATGACCCAATTTGTGCGGAAAACGCTGCTGGGCGGATTTGCCGAGGTCCCGGGAGGGCAGAACGATCCAGAGTGCAGCCATGTGCTGATGGATCGGGAGGAATACGACAGGCTGCTCCGCTACATCTCCGAAAAGGAGTGGGCGGTCACGCAGGCAAGAAACGAGGGAGACAACGCGCTTGCGATGGCAAATCGGAGCGCGCGGGAGGCGCTGGCACAGGCGGAAAAAGAGGCCGGGGAACGCCTGCAGGCGCTCCGGCAGGAGCTGGAGGCAGAGAAGGACGAGAGCGCGTATCAGCGGGCGCTGAATGCCAACCTGCTGCGGATCAACCGCGAGCGCGCCAACGCGGAGCGCGGTTTGAGGCCGAAAAAGACGAGGCCGGGGTACATCGTACTCTATTCGGAGGAAAAGGATCATCCGTATCGGGACGGAAAGAGGCTCATTAAGGTGAAAATGTGGGAGACCACTTTGCAGAGTCCGTATCCGACCGGACTTGCGGAGGCGGCAGCGAGGCGGCAGCTTGAGGAGGATCTGTTTTCGGAGGAGAACGAGTGGCTGAGCGCGGCGATCGGCATCACGGGCCGGTATTTGGACGATTATGAGAAAATGCGGGCGGAAAAGCACCTGAACCCCAACGATCCCTTCTTTCAGGGGAACATCGCCCTTGCCACGCTGCAGCGGCTGAAGCGGAATTTCCGCTCCGGCTACTGGGAGGTGTCGCTCCTGCACACGAAGCCGCTGGGCGACATTCCGGAGGAGCTGCTGCCGGAACGGAAGAAGACCGCGCGGGAGACGTGAAAAAGCTCCCCGCGCCGAATGGCGCGGGGAGCTTTTATGCTGCCTTCTAACGAAGAACCGTTATCAGATGCTCTGCGAGTGATCAGGCACCCAACACGACAGCGGTCTTACCGGCGCAGGTGACCTGATAATAGGTACCAGCGTTCACAGCAAAGGTGCCGGTCAGCGCAGTCGCGGAAGAATAGGAAGCGGTAAACGTACCAACGGTCACATAGGTGCCCGTGGCGCCGTTCAGCATCTTGACCTCGTACGTGGCGGTAGTGCCGGAAGTGAAGCCGGTACCGGCCACAGTGACAGTCGCAGTACCGCTGGCAGCAGTCGCGGAAACACCGGTGACCTTGGCAGCCACAGTGTCGTCGACGCCTTCGGCGGTATCAACGACCTTGATATACAGATCGGTCACGATATCGTCGTCATTGAGCTTGAACCAAACCAGATCGTTGGCATCCTCGCCAATGGAGGTGACGTCGATCGCGTTCACGTCGCCCTCGACGTTGATCATGTAGACCTTAACATCCTTGCCATAAGCATAGACGGAGCCGCCGAGCTTGACAACGCTGTTCTTGGTGTCGCCGGTCGTCGCAGCGTAGAGGACGTCCATAGCGCTTGCACTGCTGTTGGCCTTCTGCTCGAAGCTGGTCAGGATGCCCTTGTCGTTGTACTGAGGACCGTAGCCGAGCGTCCACTCGGTGATGGCGTTCTCAGACTTCAGCTCGAACTTCTCGCCATCAAGATAAGCGGTGTAGGCAAAGTAGTAACCAAGATCCTTGGTGTAGGACTTGCCGTCGCTGTTGCCCTTGACGAAGATGACGTCCTTGTTGCCGGAGGACATCTGAACTTTATCGTTGTTCAGCAGGAACACGACCGTGTAGGCGCTGTCGCCGGCCTTCTTGTACGCGGCGTACCAGGTCTCGTCATCGCTCAGCATCTTCGCGGTAGGAACGTTCGCAATGCCTTCATAGACGCTGTAGGTGGTGTTGGAGGTGCTGCTCTTCTTGGTCTCAGTCAGGAAGATGGTCTCGCCGTCAGCGGGCAGAGTCGTGCCAGCGAACTTCATAGCGGGCGAACCGTTGGTGATCACCTTGTCGTTCGCGGAAGTGGAGGTCTGCGCGGCATTCGCGACCAGAGTCAGCTTATAGCCGTCGCTGCTGATGGTGTAGGACACGATGTCGTACTTGCTCACCTCGTTAGCAGCAGTGCTCGTGCCCGAAACGATGGTAGCGAGCTTCTCGGTGGTGCCGTCCATGTAAACGGCCTTGTCCAGATCGACCTTCTTGGTGGTGCCGTCGGTGAAGAGGAGCTTCACGCGAGCGGGATCAAGACGGGAACCCGCACCGTAGTCGAGAACGACGGCGTACTGCTTGCTGGTGTTCGCCTTCAGGTAGAGGACATAGCCATAGGCATCGAGATAAGCGGTCACTTCGGTGCCGTTATCCACGTCGCCGTTGAGGGTCTCCTTCACGGTGGCAACGGACTTGGCATTGGCATCATACTTGGTGCCGCCGACCGTCACGGAGCCGGCAGTGGTGAAGGTGCTCATCTTGCCGGTGACCTTTTCGGCCAGAGCCATGGACTGGATGCCGTCGTCGCCGGACTTCTTGGAATAGGTGTAGGCAACGATGTCTTCCTTGGCGAACGCATCGGTCTTATATTCGCTCTTGATGGTAGTTGCAGGCTTGGTATAGCCATCGCCGGTCTTGATGGTCACATAAGCGTCCTTGGTGCTGCTCTGCTTGTAGACAGCGCCGACCTCACCAACGTAGGTGTTGATCAGAACGAGGGTGATGGTCTCCGCATCGTTGTCGTAATAGACATTCAGCAGGGAGCCGTCCGCACCGACCTTGGTGGTCTCGCCCTTGACGAAGTTCTTGGTGCTGGAATCGGTCGCGTAGTTCACGTCTTCACCGTCAACGTACATGGTGACCTTGGACTTGGAGATACCGTCGGACAGGCCGAGGTCGGCATAGATGGCGCTGATCTTGGTCGCGGCGGTGTAGGTAGCGTCAGCCTTATCGGCGTAGGTGCCGATGGAGGCGGCCTTCAGCTTCCACTCGGTGGCGGAGCGCATGAAAGCGTCGGTGGTGCCGAGCTTCTTGAGATCCTTGTAGAGCTTCTCGCCGAGCTCGACGGTGTACTCACCGGAGGTGAGCTTCTGGGAAGAGATGTTCTGATCCTTGGCGATGGTGGAGGTCTCATACTTGGCGACGGAAGCGCCGAAGTTGATGTCCGCGCCATTGACGATGATGCTGGAGCCCTTGGTCTCATAGGTGACCATGGGAGCCTCGAGAGCGTTCAGGCACATCTGAGCGGCCTTCTCGCGGGTGAGGACCTGGTTGACGGAGCCGTCGATGCCGTCCATCAGCTTGGTCTTTGCCATGAGCTTGCTGGTGTTGATGGCCCAGTCGGTGCCGACCATCTTCTCGGCCTTGGCATCGTAGCCGAGCTCAACGAGCAGCATCTTGCCGAACTGCAGGGCAGTCAGCTGACCGGCGGGGGCGAACTTGCCGTCGCCGACACCGGAGACGATACCGGCCTGCGCGCAGTAGGCGATGAAGCCGGCGGACCAACGGGAGGAAGCCACGTCGGTGAAGGTGTTGCCGCCAACCATGGCGTCAGCAGCCTTGGAGCCGAGCTCGAGGTACGCGATGATCTTCGCGGCCTGCTCACGGGTCAGGTTTTCCTTGGCATTAAAATTGCCCTTTTCATCGCCAACGAACACACCAACGGCGTTCATGACGTCCACGGCTTCAGTATAGTCGATCTTGTCGGCATCCTTGAAGTCCGCGTTGCTGATGGTGACGAGGGACATGGACATGACCAGCGCCAGCACCAGAGCGAGTAACTTTTTCATATA
>CEAB01050894.1_pt1 | contig 57946 bp, 51 predicted proteins | sample 557651 | NCBI WGS metagenome assembly CEAB01 (sample SAMEA3182046, study PRJEB8094) | gut metagenome | biome: human; feature: gut; material: Stool; isolation source: human stools | place: Canada | collected 2011-11-15 | reverse complement strand
CACTGCTTCCACCTGAACCATGTGTTCACCCAGCTGCCCTACGCCCTGACGGTGGCCGGCGTTACCTTCGTCAGCTTCATCCTGGCCGGCCTGATCCAGAACGTGGTCATCTGCCTCATCATCGCGGCGGCGCTGATGATTGCCACCCTGCTGGTCATCAGGGCCATCATGGCCAAGAAGCATCAGGGCATCTTCCAGGAGATGGCCGAGGCCAACAAGGCCCTGTCTGCCAAGTAAGGCTCTGCGCGTACCAAACGAAAAAATGGGAGACGGCAAAGCCGTCTCCCATTTTTTGCTGCGTAGTTTACGCAAAAAAGGTACAGCGCATCGCGCTGTACCTTTTTTTGCTCAAAAGTGAGTCTCTACAAACTTGTTGAACTTCTTTGTGTCCATCTGGTCCTTGTAGCTGTTGCGGAACCGCTTGACGGTCAGGCTGTTGTACTGTACGATCTTGCGGTACTTCAGGAATCCTGCCACCAGCGCCACGCCACCGCAGAGATAGCCCATCGGCGCACTTTTCCAGCAGGTCCAGATCAGCACGGCGAACAGCACCAGTGAGATCAGCACACCGGCGATCTGCTTTTTCGGGTGCAGCTGCTTCACTGTGGCCTCGTCGATGACGCCCTCCTCCACCATGGCCTTGGCGAACTGCTTCTGGACGCCGAACAGGCTGGCAGTATTCAGCAGCATGGGGGCCACCACGAAAAAGGCGAACAGTGCGTCCACCACACCTATCAACAGAACGGTCAATTCTCCCATATTTTCTCCTCCTATTTTAATTTACGAATTGAATGTGCATGTCGCTGCGGGCCGTGGCGTAGAGCATGTGGCTGTAACACAGGGAGAACTCCACCACATCGCCTACCTCCAGGCGGCGGGGGCAGTCCTCCACGTCCAGGATGCAGTGGTCGGAGGAGCCGCCGATGACGGTAATGCCCTCCTCGCGGGGCAGCAGGGACTCCAGCTCGCCTACGTCCGCACGGCCCAGAGCCAGAATGGCCCGCCGCCGGATGCCGCGGTCCTCGTACACCGGCTTGTGGCCGAAGGCGTCGATGGCGAATTCGCCGATGGGGTAGGTGGGCTTGTCCCGCACCTCCACCACCTCCGCCCGCAGGGTGAAGGTGTCCATCCGAAGGTAGTCCATGTCGCGGATACCCCAGTCCACCTGCAGGTCCTTGCCCAGCAGGATGGCCTCGCCGATGCGCAGGTGATTGATTCGCTCCGGCATGGTATCCCAATGCACCAGCGTGTAGGAGCTGGTGGCGCCGCCGGAGACGATCTCCAGCTTCCGGCCGATGCGGCGCTCAATGCGGTCCGCGATGGCCAGCAGCTCCTGCATCTTCTCCGGCGTGGGCTTGGTGGAGCCGTAGCACGTCAGGTTCACGCCAATGCCGGCTAAAACCACATGGGGCAGCTCCCGCTCTACGTGGACGCACACGTCCACCATCTCGTCCTTGTCCCAGAACCCCTCCCGCAGGTCGCCCAGGTCGGCCATGACGATGACGCGGTGGGTCTTGCCCTGAAGCACACACTCCTCCTCCAGCGCGTCCAGCGTGACGCGCTCGCTCTGGAGGGACGTTTCGCACAGGCGCACCACGTCCGGCAGCTCGGTAAGCCCGGGAATGCGGATCAGCAGCCACGGCCCGCCGATACCGGCGGCGCGGCACTTCTCCACCTGTTCCAGACGGCTGGTACCCAGTTCATCTGCGCCGCATTGGCGCAGGGTGCGTGCTACCTCCGGCAGGCCGTCCGCGCCCTTTACCACGCCGCAGACGCGGATGTGCCGGTCATGACAGCGGAGGACAATGTGTTGGGCATTGCTGCGCAGCGCGGAGAGGTCGATCTCCAGCTGTGGATATCTGCGATTCATGCGAACACCTCTTGCATTATAATATCTTGACTATTATAACATCAAACCTTCCGCTTGTCACACCTTTTCGGGAAAAAGAGGAAAATATCGCCGCCCCGCTGCTGTGCAGGATAGGAAAACCGCCGCCGGTTCTCCGGCGGCGGTGGGGCGCGATGGGGGGGCGTCAGTCGGTGAGGAAGCGATCCGCGCCGGTGTCAGCACCGGCCTCGGTGAGCGCGGCCATCAGCTCATCCACCCAGGTGTCCGACTCGCTGCCGTCATCCTCCGGCAGCAGGAGCGGGGCGCTGCTCAGACCAATGACGGCGGGCAGAGCGACGGATGCGGCATTGTCGATGACGGGGTACTGGTAGCAGCCGTTCTGGGCGGCCAGATCCACGCACTCCGGCGACAGCGCGTACTCCGTCCACAGCTTGGCGGCACTGGGGTGAGCGGCGTCCTGGAAGATGGCGGCGGCATCCACCTTTTGGGGCGCGCCGCTGGCGGGGGCAATGAGCCGCAGGCCGGTGCAGTTGTCGTCGGTAATGCGGGCCATGCCGTCGTGCAGGAAGCCGATGCCGATGACGCACTCGCCGGTGCCCAGACAGCGGACCATCTCCGCGTCAGAAGCGGTGTAGAGCGCCATGTTCTCGTCCAGCGACACCAGATAGTCCCGCCCGCCGAAGGCCTCCGGCTGCTGCATGGCGGCGCGGAGCAGCAGACGGCCCGCACCGTCCGCGGCGTAGTTGGAGGTCCAGATCAGCTCCTGATACGGCAGTTCCAGCAGATCGGCCCAGTCAGCGGGGGCATCGATCTCCATGCGCCGGAGCATGCTGCTGTCCACGATGAAGCCCAGCACGCTGCGGCGGATGCCGTACCAATAGCCGTCATCGTCGCGGTAGGCGCTGTCTGTCAGGTGGACGGCGTTGGCGGCGCTGTACGCCATCAGCTGCCCCGCCTCAGCGGCGGCGCGGCAGTTCTCGGCAGAGCCGCCGAACCACACGTCCGCACCGGCGGCGGTGCGCTGGTACGTGACGGTGATACCGAACAGCTCCTGGAAATGCTGACAGGCGGCGGCCAGGTATGACTCCTCACAACTGCCGTAGACCGTCAGTGCGCCCTCGGCCCGGGCCGCGGCGATGAGGTCCTCCATACCGTCAAAGCAGGCGGGGTAGACCGTCTCCTCGGCGGGGTCGGTCTGGTCGGCGGGCTCCCGGCCGCAGGCCGTCAGGGACAGGGCGAGGCATCCCGCCAGCAGAAATGCAAGTATTTTTTTCATCAATGATCCCTCCGTTTGTGATCTCTGTACTGCGGCGTGCCGCAGATGGGTGCATAACATGTGGACTGTGGATAAAAACGGGAAATGCCCGCGAAACAACGCAGGATTTTAGATAATTTGACAGGATGTCCCCCCACCAAGCGCTTGACAGAACGAGTATAATAAGTGATACTACTTTCTATAGTAGATAGGGAGGGATCTGTTATGCTGTCGGGACTGACCAACTATGTGCCGGAGACGGCGCTGACGGTATTTGATAATCTGGAATTTTTTATCCGCATCGTGCTGGCGGCGATACTGGGTGCACTGGTGGGTCTGGAGCGCAGCAAGCGCCAGAAGGAGGCGGGCGTGCGCACCCACTGCATCATCGCCTGCACCTCGGCCCTGTTCATGATCCTGTCCAAGTACGCCTTTGTGGACCTCGTCGGCGTGGCCGGCCTGCGGGGCGCGGACCCCGCCCGCATCGCGGCCCAGGTGGTCAGCGGCATTTCATTTCTGGGCGCCGGCGTTATCTTCAAAAACGGCAACTCCATCCGCGGCCTTACCACCGCCGCCGGTATGTGGGGCACCGCCGCCGTAGGCATGGCCATCGGCGCGGGCATGTACTGGGTAGGGCTTATCGAGGCCGCCGTACTGGTGGGCATCCAGATCGTGCTCCACCGCTTCCCTGTGGGGGCAGACGCCCTGACGACTCAGGAGATCGTGGTGGAAATGACGGACAGCGATGAGCTGCTGGGCCGCTTTGACGCGCTGGTGAAGTCCCATCGCGGCCAGATCACCGAGAGCAGCCTGACCCGCCAGAACGGTATCCTCTGCATGGAGGTGACGGCCAAGCTGGATCCGCCCATCACCCACGAGGAGGCGCTGGCTTTTATGAAGGCCAACGACGGCGTGCGCCGCGTCTCCGTCTGATACATACAGCACCCAACGCCCTGCCTGCGTCCTGCGCAGGCGGGGCGCTTTGCGTTACATCCGCTTTTCCGCCCAGTCGGACAGCTGCTCCAAAATAGGCAGCAGCTCACGGCAGCTGTCGGTGGGACTGTACTCCACCCGCACCGGCACCTCCAGATATTCCTGCCGCGTCACCAGTCCATCCCTCTCCAGCTCCCGCAGGGCGGAGGACAGCACGGTGTTGCTGACGCCGTCCAGCTTGCCCCGCAGAGCGTTGTAGCGGATGGCGCCGGCGTTGCACACGGCGCACAGGATCTGGACCTTCCACTTGCCGCCGATGAGCTGCATGGCATGGTGCAGCGGGCATTTCTCCATACAGGGGCAGTCGTAATGGGACTCAGACATGGTTAGCTCCTCCTGACCTGCTCACATAAATCTGCGCTCTTGTTTTTTCCGCCGCAGGTGCTATCATGATAGCAGGTAAGGAAACCAAAGTAAATAGTGTGAGGAGAAAATCGTACCCATGAACATCTACTTGCAGGGCTTGACCATGGGTCTGGCCTATGTGGCCCCCATCGGGCTGCAGAACCTGTTCGTCATCAACAGCGCCCTGACCCAGAAGCGGGGCCGCGTGTACCTGACGGCGCTGATCGTCATCTGCTGGGATATCTCCCTGGGCGTCAGCTGCTTTTTGGGCGCGGGTGCGCTGATGCAGGCGGTGCCCTGGCTCCAGAAGGTGATCCTGGCGCTGGGCAGCCTCATCGTCATCTGGATCGGTATCGGCCTGCTGCGGTCCAAGGCCAGTCTGGAGGGCGGCAAGGACGTGAACGTGCCGGTGTGGCAGCTCATCACCTCCGCCTTCGTGGTGACATGGCTGAACCCGCAGGCCATTATCGACGGCACGATGATGCTGGGCGCGTTCCGCGCCACGCTGCCCGCCGGCGGCGATGTGCCGTTCATCTGCGGCTTCGGCTCCGCGTCCATCATCTGGTTCCTGACGCTGTCCACCATCGTGTCCCTGCTGGGCAGCCGCTTCAACGAGAAGGCGCTGAACGTCATCAACAAGGTCTGCGGCGCCGTCATTATCTTCTACGGCCTGAAGCTGCTGTACAGCTTTGCCCGGATGATGGGCTGGCTGTGAGAAAATCCATTGGCAAATCACGTCCTTTCTGCTACAATAAGGCGGAAAGGGCGTGATTTTTTGTGGAACAGAACTATAAGCTGACCATCGCCTACGACGGCACCCGCTTTTTCGGCTGGGAGCGCCAGCCGGGGAAGGATACGATACAGGGCAAGCTGGAGAGCGTGCTTTCCCGCCTGCAGGGCCATCCGGTGGATGTCACCGGCGCGGGCCGCACCGATGCGGGCGTCCACGCCCGGGCCATGACGGCCAACGTGGTGCTGGACGTGGAGGAGACGCCGGAGGCCATCCGCGACTACCTGAACCGCTATCTGCCGGACACCATCGCCGTGCGGGAGGTGAAGGAGGCGTCGCCGCGGTTCCACGCCCGCTACAACGCGCTGGGCAAGACATACCGCTACATCTGCTTCGATGGGCCGGTGAAGCCGGTGTTCGATCGGAAATACGTGACGCTGCTGGACTACCGCCCCGACGTGGAGCGGATGCAGCAGGCGGCGGCCTACCTTACCGGAGAGCACGATTTCGCCAGCTTCTGCGGCAACCCCCGCATGAAAAAGTCCACCGTCCGGCTGGTGGACAGCATCACCGTGGAGCGCCGGAAGGACCGCGTGATCTTCACGTTCCACGGCACCGGCTTCCTCCAGAACATGGTGCGCATTTTAGTTGGTACCCTGCTGGAGGTGGGACGCGGCTACTGGGAGCCCGCCTATGTGCAGGACATCCTGGCGGCAAAGGATCGGAAGCTGGCGGGGCCCACAGCGCCGCCGGAGGGCCTGTGCCTGATGAAGGTGGACTATTAACGCGGCAAATATGGGGATGTTTGGCAAAATCGCATTTTTCTGGGCTATCTTTCCCACGGAAAGACGGCTATAATGACAACAAATATACGGCGCGGCGGGGACTGCCTGCCACAGATCGGACATTTGCCTGCTGAAAGGAGACTGCGCATATGATCAAGTTTGGAACCGGCGGCTGGCGCGCCGTCATCGCGGACGAATTTACCAAGGAGAACATCCGGCTGCTGATGGCGGGCCTGTGCCGCCTGATGGAGAAGGAGGGCCTCAGCGGGGCCGAGGTCTGCGTGGGCTATGACCGCCGCTTCCTGTCCAAGGAGTCTGCGCACTGGGCGGCGGAGGTGCTGGTGGGCTATGGCTTCCATCCCTTCGTCATCAACCGCTCCAGTCCCACGCCCCTGATGATGTTCACCGTGAAGAAGCGGGGCGAGCCCTACGGCATCGCTGTCACCGCCAGCCACAACCCCGCCATCTACAACGGCATCAAGGTGTTCACCGCCGGTGGCCGCGACGCCGACGAGACGGTGACGGCCCGCATCGAGGAGGAGATCGCTCAGGTGACGCCTGCCGACGTGAAGAGCGTGGACTACGACGAAGCCCTGGCCGGGGGCCTTATCACCGAGGCCAACCCCATGAATGAGTATCTGGACAGCATCCTGTCCGCCGTGGACGTGGAGGCCATCAAGAGCGCTGCGCTGCGCATCGGCTTCGATCCCATGTACGGCGTGAGCTGGTCCAGCCTCAGCATGCTGCTGACCACCTGCCGCTGCGACCTGGAGATCATCCACGACCGCCACGACACCCTGTTCGGCGGCAAGCTGCCCGCCCCCAACATGGAGACGCTGAAGCCGCTGGCGGCGCTGGTGCTGGACAAGCACTGCGACCTGGGCATCGCCACCGACGGCGACGCCGACCGGTTGGGCGTCATCGACAACGAGGGACAGTTTATCCACCCCAACAAGCTGCTGGTGCTGCTGTACTACTATCTGGTGAAGTACCGCGGCTGGCACGGCCCCTGCGTCCGCAACAACTCCACCAGCCACCTGCTGGACCGCGTGGCCGCAGGGCTGGGCGAGAAATGCTACGAGGTGCCGGTGGGCTTCAAGTGGGTGTCCGCCAAGATGGCGGAGACGGACGCCGTCATCGGCGGCGAGTCCTCCGGCGGCATGGCCGTTCGCGGCCACATCTCCGGCAAGGACGGCATCTACGCCGCCGCGCTGCTGGTGGAGATGCTGGCCGTCACCGGGAAGTCGGTGTCGGAGCTGTTCGCCGAGATCGCCGAGCAGTACGGCGACCCCCAGTGGGCCGAGGCGGACTTCCGCATGACCCCCTCTCGCAAAGCGGAGCTGCAGGAGCGACTGTTCGTCCATTGCGAGACGCCGGACTTCGGCAAGGCCGTGGATCACATCAGCCGCGAGGACGGCTGCAAGGTGTACTTCACCGACGGCAGCTGGGTCATCTGCCGCTTCTCCGGCACGGAGCCGCTGCTGCGCATGGCCGCCGAGGCCGATGAGCAGGCGGAGGCGGAGCGCTGCATCTGGGTGTGGCGCACGTTCCTGGGCTTGTAAAAAATACTCAAAAAAAGTTTTGGATGTGTTGCGGATGCAACACATCCAAAACCGCATCCTGTGGTATACTGACGTCAGTAAGCGAGAGGGTGATCCCCTCACAAATCAATATACTATGATAAATTATGGAGGATACGATCATGAAGAAGTGGGTATGTCCTGTTTGCGGTTACGTTCACGAAGGCGATGTTCCCCCCGCCGAGTGCCCCGTCTGTCACGTCAGCGGCGACAAGTTCACCCTGCAGTCCGAGGAGAAGACCTGGGCCGCCGAGCACGTTGTGGGCGTCGGTAAGGTCTTTGGCGAGGATGTTCCCGAGGAGGTCCGCAAGGAGATCATCGACGGTCTGCGCGCCAACTTCGAGGGCGAGTGCTCCGAGGTAGGTATGTATCTGGCCATGGCCCGTGTGGCCCACCGCGAGGGTTATCCCGAGATCGGCATGTACTGGGAGAAGGCCGGTCTGGAGGAGGCCGAGCACGCCGCCAAGTTCGCCGAGCTGCTGGGCGAGGTGGTCACCGACAGCACCAAGAAGAACCTGCAGATGCGCGTGGATGCCGAGAACGGCGCCACTGCCGGCAAGTTCGAGCTGGCCAAGCTGGCCAAGAAGTACAATCTGGACGCCATCCACGACACCGTCCATGAAATGGCCCGCGACGAAGCCCGCCATGGCAAGGCCTTCGAGGGTCTGCTGAACCGCTACTTCGGCAAGTAAGATAAAAAAGAAAAGAGAGAGACAGCCGTCTCTCTCTTTTCTTTATATGTAGAAATAAAAGACTTCCATTTACACGAAGTCTACACCATATTGCATCTGGTTGCGATAGGCGGATTCTTTTTCGAGAAGCTTCGCACGATAAGCTGCCATAGCAGAATTTTCTTCAATTTTCGACTGAGATGCTGCAATTTGAGATAAGTGGTCTGCGCTGTTTTCAACGGCACGACAAAGCCGATTGACTGTCTCTTCACAATCTTTCATGGCATAGTAGAGCATTTGCTGATTGAACTGTATCTGGTTCAATTGGCGGCTGATGCGATCAAGATGGGTGATAATGCCATCCAATCGCACTTCGCTTTCGTATAGATTATAGGCACCGTGGGGGCCTGTCAAACTCGAGCAACGACCTGAAGAAAAATAGTCGAGAAAACTGCTGATAGCCGGAAGGTTTCTGTATTTGGGGTAGATAACGCCGCTGGCGTATATTTGATCGAGTAGTTGTTTGCTCCAAGTCACTTTGCTTGTGGCAAGCTGTATTTCGTTGTTGATATACCTTCTTTTGGCGATGGCCGCAGCATACTCTCGCCGACGCACATTGTCAATTTCCCACTGCGCAATATCTTGCTTATTTTTTGCTTTTCCAGAAATGGAGTCATAAGCTAAGAAGCACAGATAAAAATTGCAAGTAACCCGAGGTTGAAGAGAACACCGATGATAGTATTCAACCAGTTTTGCGGAGAACAGATTATAAGGACAACTGTGATGAAGAAAGCTCCTAATCCAATCACTTTCACACCTTTAGAGAAAAATTTTTTCTTCTTATAAACAGGTTTACCTTTGTCGGAAGGCGGCAACGAAGGAAGAGGTACTTTGGCCGCTGAGAGTTGTTTTATCAGTTCTTCCTGCTGGTATACAGATGATTCCATATCATAAAGCATTCGCAAATAGCTGGCGAGACTCATTCTGGTAGAACACATATTTAACACACTCCTCACGAACTTTTCCGTTACTGCATTAAGTAGACAGGCAATAGCGTGGTGTGGGTACAGCACATGGCTCGAGATTTAGAGACGCGAACAACCCTCCCTATAATATTGTGACATAGAACTTCCCGGTTGTCAAGAAACCGAGGAAGTGAGGTTCTTACATAACGGTAGGAGGAAGAATTATGCTTGTTCTTAAATTTCAAGCGACTGGAGGGGGAAGTTCCCTCTCCTCTTTTTCCGGTTGTGGTGGCGGGGGAGGAGATGGGAAAGGTGGCATAAAAGTGGTATTTCCCGTTTTGCAACACGCACAAAACATCAGATGTGGCATCTAAAAAAGTGGCATTCTTAGTTTAGTCCAAGAGAGGAAGAATATCAAGGGGAAAATAGAGACAAGGGATGATGAGCCGAAACAAGCCATCATCCCTTGTTATATTTTGAAATAAAACAATAATTTTTTATAACCAAGAGCCAGAGTGAGTGCGGAAACGCCCGCCGTTCGCATATCGTTTTGCGTTTTCCTCCATAAAAGGAGCAGGGTGCCAAAATTGGCACCCTGTTTTAGGCTTAGTAGGCATTTATATTATCCACAGGAAAACAACTTGTAATTAATGGCTGGAAAAAGCCCGCAGACCACGTTGCTTTATACTTTCCCCCGTTAGCTGGTGATACAACCGTAGGGCACATCCCCTTTTTAGTTACTATGTTAAAAGTTATGCGAACAGGCTGTTTTGACTTGAAAGACAAAACAGCCCCCGCCTTTCCGGAAGCAAGCACTCTGCCAGTTAAATCCTTTATGTCTACGATTGTTCCCAAAAAGGGTTGAGAGGGGTCTCTGTCAACTTGAATCATTATAACATCGTTAGTCAGGGCTTTTATCGGAGCTCCACAATTTGGGCAACTTGCTGCTTTATCGGATACTTCTTTACCACACTCAGAACATTTAATTAGTGCCATTATAATTCTCCTTTCATTTTATCGGCTTGGGACATTTTGCGTTTTTGGGAATATGCCACGGACTATCAGGGGGCATCTTATGAGGCATCGGGTATTTTGCGCCTTTGGGATATCAGCAGGGCAATAATGGGGGTATGTTTTTTCATATCTGTCTCTCCTTTTTCTGTTGTGAATAGCAACACTCTATTTGTGCGGTCATCCTTCCCCTTGCAAAAATGACCCACATGCAAAAAAGTATAGCATTTATGAGCGGCATGTCAATAAGCTGAGAGCATAGTGTTTATTGGAAAGACATATATCCGTGTAGAGAGGACAAATGGCGGGCCGGAAAGAACGGCACAGGAGCAGGGCGTGCGCCCTGCTCCTGTGCTCGATAGATTTTTTTCGTCAGCGGTTTTCTCTTCGCGCCGTGGCGCGGCGCTGGCAGAGCTTCACCAGCTCTACCACGGGAATGACCAGGAACGCCAGCGCCAGCGCGATGCCGTACTCCGGCCAGCTCACCGGCGTGAACCCGAAGGCGTTGGCCAGCACAGGCACCTCCAGCACCGCCGTGGTCAGCACCAGCGACCCCGCCATGGCAGCCCACAGCACCTTGTTGTGGCTGGGCAGGGAGAACACGCTCTTGCGCTGGGACCGCATGTTGAAGCTGTGGAAGATCTCGCACATGCTCATGGTCAGGAACGCCATGGTCATGCCGTCGTCGGACACGCCCTTGGGCATCTCAAAGTATCCCACCTCCATGCAGTGCCCGATGATGTAGGACACCAGCGTGATCAGGGTGATGAGTACGCCCTGATAGGCGAGATCCACGCCCAGGCCGCCGGCAAACACACCGTCGCGGCTGTCTCGGGGCGGGCGGGTCATGGTGTCCGGCTCCGCCTGCTCCAGTCCCAGCGCCAGAGCCGGGAAGCAGTCGGTGATGAGGTTGATGAACAGCAGGTGTACGGGGTTCAGCAGCGTGAAGCCCAGCAGCGTGGCAAAGAACACGCCCAGCACCTCGCTCATGTTGCTGGCCAGCAGGAACTGGATGGCCTTGCGGATGTTGTCGTAGATGCGCCGCCCCTCGCCCACGGCGGAGACGATAGTGGCGAAGTTGTCATCGGACAGCACCATGTCCGCCACATTCTTGGTGACGTCGGTGCCGGTGATACCCATGCCCACGCCGATGTCGGCGCACTTGATGCTGGGCGCGTCGTTGACGCCGTCGCCGGTCATGGCGGTGACAGCGCCCCGCCGCCGCCAGGCGTTGACGATGCGCACCTTGTGCTCCGGCTGGACACGGGCGTATACGCCGTACCGGTCGATGACCTGATCCAGCTCATCGTCGGACAGACCGTCCAGCGCGCTGCCGGTAACGGCCTGGGAGGCGTCAGTGATGATGCCCAGCTCTCTGGCGATGGCCACGGCGGTGTCCTTGTGGTCGCCGGTGATCATCACCGGGCGGATGCCTGCGGCGCGGCACTGGGCCACGGCGTCCTTCACCTCCGGCCGCACGGGGTCGATCATACCGGCAAGGCCGATGAAGCACAGCTGCTGCTCCAGCGCCTGCGGCGTCAGATCCTCGGGCAGACTGTCGTACCGCCGCTCCGCCGCCGCCAGCACCCGCAGCGCCTTGTCGGCCATGGCCTTGTTGTCCGCCAGAATGGCGGCACGCTTTTCCTCCGTCATGGGCAGCACCGCGCCGCCCTCCGTATAGTGGGTGCAGCGGCGCAGCACCTCGTCCGGCGCACCCTTGGTGTACTGGACGAAGCCGCCGTCCGTGCGGTGGATGGTGGACATCATCTTCCGGCTGGAGTCAAAGGGCGCTTCGGCGCAGCGGGGCTGCCGGGCCTCCAGCTGGGGCTTGGGACAGCCGCTGACCGCGGCAAAATTCACCAGCGCCGCCTCGGTAGGCTCGCCCTGGGCGCCGCCGTCCTCCAGAATGGCGTCGTTGCACAGCGTCATGGCGGCAGCCAGCAGCGGCAGCGGCCCCGTGTGCTCCACCACCGTCATTTTGTTCTGGGTCAGGGTACCGGTCTTGTCGGAGCAGATGACCTGGGTGCAGCCCAGCGTCTCCACCGCGGTGAGCCGCCGGATCACGGCGTGCCGCTTGCTCATGTTGGTGACGCCGATGCTCAGCACCACCGTCACCACCGTGGCCAGCCCCTCGGGTATCGCCGCCACCGCCAGCGATACCGCCACCATAAAGGTGCTCAGGATGGAGGTCAGGGAATAGTCTCCCACTACCACCAGGTCGAAAATAAAGATGAACACGCAGATGGCCACCACCAGCTTGGACAGCGTGGTACCCAGCTGGGTCAGCTTCCGCTGCAGCGGCGTCTCATCCTGTTCCGTCTGGGCCAGCACGCCGGCGATCTTGCCCATCTCCGTGTCCATGCCGGTGGCGGTGATGACGGCGCGGCCGCGGCCATAGACCACGGTGCTGCCCATGTAGCACATGTTTTTCCGGTCGCCCAGCGGCACGTCCTGCCCTGTCAGCAGCTCCGCCGCCTTGGCGGCGGGCACGCTCTCGCCGGTGAGAGCGGCCTCCTCGATCTTCAGGGAGACGCACTCCAGCAGCCGCCCATCGGCGGGGATGGCGTCTCCGGCCTCCAGCACCACCACATCCCCGGGCACCAGCTGGCTGTTCTCCACCACGGTCTGGTGGCCGTCCCGCAGCACCTTGCATTTGGCGGCGGTCATGGTCTGGAGCGCCTCAATGGCGGCCTCGGCCTTGCTCTCCTGCACCACGCCGAGCACGGCGTTCAGCAGCACCACGGCCAGGATGATGAACACCTCCGTGAAGCTCTCGCCGCTGAGGGCGTTGGTGACGGCGCTGATGGCTGCGGCGGCCATCAGCATCAGCAGCATGGGATCCTTCAGCTGCGCCAGGAATCGGCGCAGCAGGGAGGGCTTCTCCGCCTCCTTCAGCTTGTTGGGGCCGTGCGCTGCCAGCCGCGCCGCTGCCTCCGCCGCCGTCAGGCCCAGCGGCGAGGTGTGCAGTTCCTCCAGCACCTCCTGGGGCGAGCGGTTGTAGTCGTTGACCATACAGATCCTCCTCTTTTCGCGTTTCCATGTCTATCTCGGCATAAAAAAAGACTCATACACAGGTTTTCCTGTGTATGAGTCTCATTCTTTCAGGACACATCGGGCGCCGTGCGCCGAGATGACGGTGTGTCCCGCCCCGCCTGCGCGGTGCGGAATTACTCCCTCAAACAATATAACTATATTGTATGGCATCCCACATGTCAAGTTAACATTTTGTTAAGCTTCCGCCGTAGAGACGCATAGCCGGTCGAAGTAGCGGTAGAACGGCATCAGGCTCTGGAACCCACTGATCACGTCCTGCGCCAGCTCCGGCGAGAAGATGCGGTCGTCCAGCGGCACATCGTGCTGCAGATTGATGGATTTCCGATTATACCACGGCCGCAGCAGCGGCGTGGTCTCACCCTTGCTGCGGGCGTACTCCGGCCCTGCCAGGGCAAAGACATCCTGCTTGTTGAACTGCCGCACCAGGCGGCTCAGCTCCTCGGGATGCCGGTCGATGCCCTGGCGATAGGCGGCCATCAGCGCCGGACGGGGGCACCAGAACCCCATGCCGTAGCTGTAATAGTCCGGCGCGATCTCAAAGTAGAACGTGGGCCGCCCCGTCCAGTCCTGATCGCCGGTGCGGATGCAGAACCACAGGTGGTCCTTGTAGGGACCCTGCCCGTGGAGCCGGCGGGCGTCCCGATAGATGCGGGACATTTTCAGCAGGAACGGCTCGTCGGGAAAGACTTCGTGTATGGCGTCGTAGACCTGCTCCGCCAGCGCACGGGTGGGGGAGAGCAGGTGATCCTGATAGTCCTGCTTGTGGTCCATGAACCAGCCCCGCTCGTTGTTGAAGCGGATGCCCCACAGGAAATCCACCGTCTCCTGCGTGTAGCCCTGGAACGTCATGCCTGTGCCTCCTATTCTATATTAAGTGGTGTCTTTAATTTGTGGTCACGATGGTAGCATATCGCGACAAAGAAAGCAAGTGCCGCTTGTGAAGAATTCCGAAACTTTCCCCACCGCCCAACGCGGAAAAAGCAGGGCACGCGGGGCGTGTCCTGCTTTTTGTGGTGCCGGTGACCGGACTCGAACCGGTACGCTGTCGCCAGCGGTGGATTTTGAGTCCACTACGTCTACCAATTCCATCACACCGGCCTGTGACCCGCTCATTATACCGTAGACGCGGCGCAAATTCAAGGGGGAAATTCCCGCCGCCGGAAAATAGCGGAAAACAGCGAGGGAAATACCGCTTGTGGCATCCGTCATATCGTGGTATACTATATTATTCGAAAAGATGCAGCGAAAACCACGGCGGAGGGAGGGGCATCCATGGGACTGCACGACGGACACCGGCAGCGGGCGAAGGACCGGTATCGCCAACTGGGGGCCGACGCCCTGGCGGACCACGAGCTGCTGGAGCTGGCGCTGTTCTACGCCATCCCACGTCAGGATACCAACGAGACGGCCCACCGCCTGCTGAAGCGCTTTCGCTCCCTGCAGGGCGTATTGCAGGCCACGCCGGAGGAACTGGAGAAGGAGGAGGGCGTGGGGCGGAGCGCCGCCCTGCTGCTGTGCCTGATAGGGGACATCAGCCGGCGCGCCCGCGTCACCAGCCTGCCGGAGAAGATATTGAACTCGCCGGATCGCACCGGCGCCTACTTCATGGAGCTGCTGACGGGGCAGAAACGGGAGCTTTTGTATCAGGTGTGTCTGGACGGCAAGGGCAAGCTCCTGACCTGCCGCTGCATCGGCAAGGGCACCGTTTCCGCCTCGCCGGTCCACGTGCGGCAGGTGGTGGAGAACGCCCTGTACGCCGGAGCCAGCACCATCATTCTGGCGCACAACCACCCCAGCGGCGTGGCCCTGCCCTCCGACGCGGATGTGCTGGTGACCCGCCGCATCCAGGAGGCGCTGGCCCCGCTGGGCATCCGTCTGGCCGATCACATCATTGTGGCCGACGATGACTACGTCTCCATGGCGGAGAGCGGATTTTTGCAGAGATAAGGGAGGGCGTCATGCCTGATTTCAAAGTTGTTTCTGAATACAGCCCCGCCGGTGACCAGCCCCAGGCCATCGAGAAGCTGGCGGAGGGGCTGGAGAACGGCCTGCGGGAGCAGGTGCTCAAGGGCGTCACCGGCTCCGGCAAGACGTACACCATGGCCAAGGTCATCGAAAAGGTGAACCGCCCCACGCTGGTGCTGGCCCACAACAAGACGCTGGCGGCTCAGCTGTGCGAGGAGTTTCGGGAGTTCTTTCCCAACAATGCCGTAGAGTACTTCGTCTCCTACTATGACTACTACCAGCCGGAGGCATACATCCCCCACACGGATACCTATATCGAAAAGGACGCCTCCACCAACGAGGAGATCGACCGCCTGCGTCTGTCCGCCACCTGCGCCCTGCTGGAGCGGCGGGATGTCATCGTGGTCTCGTCGGTGAGCTGCATCTACGGTCTGGGCGAGCCGGACGATTTTGCCCGCATGATGATCTCTCTGCGGGTGGGCATGACCATGGACCGGGACGAGCTGCTGCGGCGGCTGGTGGAGGACCGGTACGAGCGCAACGACGTGGCCTTTCAGCGCAACATGTTCCGCGTGCGGGGCGACACGGTGGAGCTGTACCCCGCCTACTACAAGGATCGCGCCATCCGCGTGGAGTTCTTCGGCGACGAGATCGACCGCATCACCGAGTTCCATCCCGTCACCGGCGCGGCGCTGAAGGCTTTGCAGCACGTGGCGGTATACCCCGCCAGCCACTACGTCACCCCCAAGGACAAGCTGGAGCGTGCCGCGGAGGAGATCGAGCGGGAGCTGGCGCAGCAGAAGGCGCTGTTCGAGGAGCAGGGCAAGCTCATCGAGGCCCAGCGCATCGACCAGCGTACCCGCTACGACGTGGAAATGATGCGGGAGCTGGGCTACTGCTCCGGTATTGAGAACTATTCACGCATCATCTCCCAGCGTCCCGCAGGCTCCCCGCCCATGACGCTGCTGGACTTCTTCCCCGACGATTTCGTGCTGTTCGTGGACGAGAGCCATGTGACGCTGCCACAGGTGCGGGCCATGTACAACGGCGACCATGCCCGCAAGCAGAGTCTGGTGGAGTACGGCTTCCGCCTGCCCTGCGCCTTCGATAACCGCCCGCTGAAGTTCGAGGAGTTCGAGGAGCGGTTCCATCAGGCGGTGTATGTCTCCGCCACTCCCGGAGACTTCGAAAAGTCCCACGCCGACCAGGTGGTGGAGCAGGTCATCCGCCCCACGGGTCTGCTGGACCCGCGGGTGGAGGTGCGCCCCATCACCGGTCAGATCGACGATCTGGTGTCGGAGATCCATATCCGGGAGAAAAAGAACGAGCGGGTGCTGGTGACGACGCTGACCAAGCGCATGGCGGAGGATCTCACCGCCCACTTCCGCGGCCTCGGCATCAAGGTGCGGTACATGCACGCCGACGTGTCGGCGCTGGAGCGGATGGAGATCATCCGCGACCTGCGGCTGGGCGAGTTCGACGTGCTGGTGGGCATCAACCTGCTGCGGGAGGGGCTGGACCTGCCGGAGGTGTCGCTGGTAGCCATTCTGGACGCGGACAAGGAGGGCTTCCTCCGCAGTGAGACCAGCCTGATCCAGACCATCGGCCGCGCCGCCCGCAACGCCGAGGGACTGGTGATCCTCTACGCGGATACCGTGACGCCGTCCATGCGCTCGGCCATGGATGAGACGGACCGCCGCCGCAAGCTGCAGGACGACTTCAACCGCGCCCACGGCATCGTGCCCCGCACCATCCGCAAGAGCGTGCGGGAGATGGTGGAGATCAGCCACAGCGCCGAGGAGGCGTCCCAGCTCAGCAGGAAGAAGCTCACCGACCGCGAGCGGGCGGAGACCATCGCCCGTCTGGAAAAAGAGATGAAAGAGGCCAGCCGTATGCTGGAGTTCGAGTACGCCGCCCTGCTGCGGGATCAGATCATCGAGCTGCGGGGCCAGAAATAGAGAAAAGAACCATGAACAAGACGATCTCGTATATCTATGTGATCCTCAGCGCCGTGTGCTGGGGCTTTATCGGGTTTTCCAACCGGCTGCTGACAGAGGCGGGTATGACGCTGGGCAACCGGGTGTTCGTCCGGAACTTCGGGACGCTGCTGGTGCTGACGGTGGTGTTCGCCCTGTTCCACAGGCAGGTGTTCCGCATCCGGCTGAAGCACCTGCCCATCTTCCTGGGATCGGGGCTTATCAGCATCCTGCTGCTGAGCGTGGTGTACTTCCAATGCCAGACCATGTGCTCGCTGTCGGTGGCGGCGGTGCTGTTGTATCTGGCCCCGTCCTTCGTGGTGCTGGCCAGCGCCGTCCTCTGGAAAACACCCCTGACAAAGGGGAAGATCGCGGCGCTGTGCGTGTCGCTGCTGGGCTGCGTCATGGTCAGCGGCATCTTTGGCGGGGACATGACCGCCTCCTGGGCCGGCATCGGCCTGGGCGTGGTGTCCGGCATGTGCTACGCCAGCTACACCGTGTTCAGTCACTACGGTCTGGCCCACTATGAGAGCTACACCATGATCTACTGGACGTTTCTGGTGGCGGGCCTCGGCTCCGTGTTCTTTGCGGATATCCCGGCGCTGCTGCCGGTGTTCCGGCAGCCACAGGGCATTATCGGCGGCATCTGCGTGGTCGTCGTGGCCACGGTGCTGCCCTACATCTTCTACACCAAGGGACTGGAGGGCGTGGAGAGCGGACGCGCCTCCATCATCACCAACATTGAGCCGGTGGTGGAGACACTGGTGGGCATCACCGTGTTCCATGAAGCCCTCACCGTCTGGACGGTGCTGGGCGTGGGCTGTGTCATCGGCTGCGTGGCGCTGCTGGCGCGGGAGGGACGACATGAACGAGAAGCTGCCGCTGAATAGCCTGCACCTGAAGCTGCTGGCCGTGGTCACCATGCTCATCGACCACATGGGCTTTACCCTGTTCCCACACGCCGTGTGGATGCGGGCCGTGGGCCGTCTGGCCTTCCCCATTTTCTGCTTCCTCATTGCGGAGGGCTGTGCCCACACCCACGACAAAAAGCGCTACGCCGGGCGGCTGCTGCTGTTCGCCGTGCTGTCGGAGCTGCCGTTTAACCTGATGTGCAGCGGCCAATGGCTCTCCTGGAACTACCAGAATGTGCTGTGGACGCTGCTCATCGGCGCACTGGTGTGCTGGGCCATGGACTGGGCCAGAACGAGGCCGGAAATGTGGCGGCGGCTGCCGGCGGACGCCGCCATCGCCGTGGGCTTTATCCTGGGCCAGGTGTGCAATACGGACTACGGCGGCTGGGGCGTGCTGCTGGTGACGCTGTTCTACCTGACCCGCGAGGTTAGGAACCGGTGGGCCATCCAGCTGGTGGGTCTGGCCCTGTTCTGCTGGTTCTGCTCGGCGTGGCGGCTGGAGATGCTGGCCATGCTGTCCCTGATCCCTCTCTATCTGTATAACGGAGAGCGCGGCTTTTCCAACAAGGCCCTGCAATACGGCTTTTACGCCTTTTATCCCGTCCATATCCTGATCCTGAGCGTACTGGCACGGTACGTGTTCTGAGGAGGTGCCTGTTATGGCAAAGCATAAAGAAGAAAAGACCAACGTGATGCGCACGCTGGACCAGAAGAAGATCCCCTACACCGCTCACACCTACGACCCTGACGGCCCCATTGACGGCGTGTCCGTGGCGGCGGCATTGGGGCAGGACCCCGCCCATGTGTTCAAGACATTGGTGACGAAGGGTGCGTCCGGCGGGTACTATGTGTTCGACATCCCCGTGGCGGAGAACCTTGATTTGAAGAAGGCTGCCAGGGCCGTGGGAGAGAAGTCCGTGGCCATGCTGCCCCAGAAGGAGCTGCTGGGCCTGACGGGCTACGTCCACGGCGGGGGCAGCCCCGTGGGCATGAAGAAGCAGTTTCCCACGGTGTTCCACGCCACGGCTCCGCAGTACGATACCGTCTGCGTCAGCGCAGGGAAGATCGGGGCGCAGGTGGAGTGCCGCCCCGGTGACATCATCGCCCTGCTGCGGGCAAAAACAGCGGATATCATCGTGTAAAATCGTGTAAAGAGGAATACCATGCAGAAGGAAATTTTCATCAAGGGCGCCCGCGAGAACAACCTGAAAAATATCGACGTCACCATCCCCCGGGACAAGCTGGTGGTGCTGACGGGACTCAGCGGCAGCGGCAAGAGCTCGCTGGCCTTCGATACCATCTACGCCGAAGGCCAGCGCCGGTATGTGGAGAGCCTCAGCTCCTACGCCCGCATGTTCCTGGGCCAGATGGACAAGCCCGACGTGGACTATATCGACGGCTTGTCCCCCGCCATCTCCATCGACCAGAAGACCACCAGCAAGAACCCCCGCTCCACCGTGGGCACGGTGACGGAGATCTACGACTACCTCCGCCTGCTGTGGGCGCGGGTGGGCGTGCCCCACTGCCCCAAGTGCGGCAGGGAGATCCGCCAGCAGACGGTGGACCAGATCATCGACCAGATCATGGCCCTGCCGGAGGGTACCCGCATCCAGGTGATGTCGCCGGTGGTGCGGGGCCGCAAGGGTGAACACGCCAAGGTGCTGGAGGACGCCCGCCGCAGCGGCTACGTCCGCGCCCGCGTGGACGGGAACCTCTACGAGCTGTCGGAGGATATCCCGCTGGAGAAGAACCTGAAGCACCATATCGACATCGTGGTGGACCGGCTCATTGTCCGCCCCGATATCGCCCAGCGCCTGACGGACTCCGTGGAGACGGCGTCCAATCTGTCCGGCGGATTGGTGACAGTGAACCTATTGCGGGAGGAGCAGGATATCACCTTCTCCCAGAACTACGCCTGCGAGGACTGCGGCATCTCCATCGAGGAGCTGACGCCCCGGCTGTTTTCGTTTAACAGTCCCTTCGGCGCGTGTCCCACCTGTACGGGGCTGGGGGTACAGCTGAAGGCCGACCCCATGCTGATCGTGCCGGACGAGAGCAAGTCCATTCTGGACGGTGCTATCACGGCTCCCGGCTGGGCTTCCATCCGCTCCGATGGCGTCAGCCGGATGTATTTCGAGGCGCTGAGCAAGAAGTATCAGTTCTCCCTGCGCCAGCCGTACAGCGAGCTCAGCGACGCGGTGAAGCAGGTCATCCTCTATGGCACCGGCGGCGAGAAGCTGGAGCTGCACTACGACCAGCCCCGTGGCAAGGGCGTGCTGCATCAGGCGTTTGAGGGCATCTGCCACAATCTGGAGCGGCGGTATAACGAGACACAGAGCGACGCCAGCAAAAAGGAGATCGAGGAGTACCTGTCCCAGTGTCCCTGCCCCGCCTGCAAGGGCCGCCGCCTGCGGCCGGAGGCGCTGGCGGTGACGGTGGGCGGCCTGTCCATCTTTGATGCCACGGAGCTGCCGGTAGACCAGGCGCTGCCCTTCTTCAATGCTCTGGAGCTGACGGGCAACCAGCAGCTCATTGCCGCCCAGATCCTCAAGGAAATTCGGGCGCGGCTGGGCTTTTTGCAGTCCGTGGGACTGAGCTATCTCACCCTGTCCCGTGCCTCCGGCACATTGTCCGGCGGCGAGAGCCAGCGTATCCGTCTGGCTACCCAGATCGGCAGCAGCCTCATGGGCGTGCTGTATATTCTGGATGAGCCGTCCATCGGCCTGCACCAGCGGGACAACGACAAGCTGCTGGCCACGCTGTGCCGCCTCCGGGATCTGGGCAATACCCTGATCGTGGTGGAGCACGACGAGGATACCATGCGCGCCGCCGACTGGCTCATCGACATCGGCCCCGGGGCCGGCGCACTGGGCGGGCAGGTGGTGTCCGCCGGTACGCCGGAGCAGGTGATGGCCGACCCCAACAGCCTGACAGGACAGTACCTCAGCGGCAAAAAGCGCATCGAGCTGCCGGCACACCGGCGGGAGGGAAACGGCAAATTCCTGACGGTGCGGGGCGCACGGGAGAACAACCTGAAAAACATCGACGTGACGTTCCCGCTGGGCACGTTCATCTGCGTCACCGGTGTCAGCGGCAGCGGGAAGAGCTCACTGGTCAACGAGGTGCTGTATAAAAAGCTGGGGGTGGAGCTGAACCGCATGAAGGCCCGCCCCGGTAAGCACGACCGCATCGAGGGCATGGAGCATCTGGACAAGGTCATCGCCATCGACCAGAGCCCCATCGGACGGACGCCCCGTTCCAACCCCGCCACCTATACGAACCTGTTCAACCTGATCCGCGACCTGTTTGCGTCTACCCAGGACGCCAAGGCCCGGGGCTACGGGCCCGGCCGCTTCTCCTTCAACACCCGGGGCGGCCGGTGCGAGGCCTGCGGCGGCGACGGTATGCTGAAGATCGAGATGCACTTCCTGGCGGACGTGTACGTTCCCTGCGAGGTGTGCCACGGCAAGCGCTACAACCGCGAGACGCTGGAGGTGCGCTACAAGGGCAGGAACATCGCCGAGGTGCTGGATATGACGGCACGGGAGGCGCTGGACTTCTTCTCCGCCGTGCCAAAAATTTACGAGAAGCTGCAAACGCTGTGCGATGTGGGACTGGGCTACGTGAAGCTGGGCCAGCCCTCCACCACTCTGTCCGGCGGCGAGGCCCAGCGGGTCAAGCTGGCCACGGAGCTGAGCCGCCGCGCCACGGGCCGCACCATCTATATTCTGGACGAACCCACCACCGGCCTGCACGCCGACGATGTGCGCAAGCTGCTGGACGTGCTGCAGCGCCTCACCGATGCAGGCAACACGGTGCTGGTCATCGAGCACAATCTGGACGTTATCAAATGCGCCGACTATATCGTCGATCTGGGGCCTGAGGGCGGCAGCGGCGGCGGTACGGTGGTGGCCTGCGGCACACCGGAACAGGTGGCCGCCGTGGAGGCGTCCTACACCGGACAATATCTGAAGAAATATCTGAAATGACGCCTGCACCCTCCTGTGCATACACTGTGGCAGGGGGTGACGGCATGGAGATCTGGCAGGACGGCGTGCTGGCCGGACTGGCGGCCGTGGGACTGACGGCCATTCTGTGGCTGCTGGCGGGACTGCTGTTCCGCCGCAGGGAGCGTCTGCTGGACGCGGTGTATCTGGTGCCGCTTTCCGGCGGTGCGGAGCAGCTGGATATGACGCTGCGGGAGCTGTCGCGGGAGCGGGCGCTGCCGGTGGTGCTGGTGGACTGCGGACTCACCGCTGCGGGCCGCCAGCGGACGGAGCTGCTGACCGGCGGCGCCGGCGCGGTGCTGGTGACGCCGCAGCAGCTGACAGACCTTTATACGAAGAAAGAAAACGAGCAGGGGAGGTAAGCATATGGGCCAGCGCTGTACCGTGGAGGGCGCCGTACAGTCGGTGATCTTTCAGAACGAGGAAAATGGCTATACGGTGCTGACGCTGATCGTGGACGGACAGGAGGAGCCTGTCACCGTGGTGGGCTGCATCCCCTGCGCTGCCGCCGGCGAGGGCATGACCGTCACCGGCGTCTGGGTGGAGCACCCGACCTACGGCCCGCAGCTGACGGCGGAGAGCGTGGAGCGCCGCATGCCGCGGGAGGCCCGGGACGTGGCGGCCTATCTGGGCAGCGGCATCCTCAAGGGCGTGGGGCCCGCCACGGCCCAGCGTCTGGTGGACCGCTTCGGCGCCGATACCCTGCGGGTCATCGAGGAGGAGCCGGAGCGGCTCCAGACCCTGAAGGGCATCACCGCCAAGCGGGCCATGGAGCTGTCCGCCGCCCTGCGGGCGCTGACGGGCCTGCGGCAGGTCATGGAGTTTCTGGCGCGGTACGAACTGCCGGTACACCTGGCCATGGCGGTGCAGCGCACCTACGGCGACGGGGCCATGCAGGCCCTGCGGGACGATCCGTACCTGCTGAGCCGCCGTCAGTACGGCGTGGACTTCGCCGTCACCGACGCCATCGCCCTGAGCATGGGCTTCAGCGGTGACGACCCCTGCCGTCTGGACGCCGCCGTGCTCTATGAGCTCAGCCACAATCTGAACAACGGCCATGTGTTCCTGCCGCGGGAGAAGCTGGTGCTGGCGGCGTCCCAGCTCATCGGCGTGGAGCCGGACGCGGTGGAGCTGGCGCTGGACAAGCTCATCCAGCGCTATGCCGTGGTGGAAAAGCCCATCGCCAACGTGACAGGCTGCTACCTGCCCCACCTGTATCAGGCGGAGACCTTCGTGGCCCAGCGCCTGCTGTCCATGGTGCAGACGCCGGTGGAGCGGCTGTTGAGGGTGGATAAGACCATCGCCGATATTGAGCGGGAGCAGGGCGTGAGCTACGCGCCCCTGCAGCGTCAGGCGGTGGCGCTGGCGGCGGACAGCGGCGTGCTGCTGCTCACCGGCGGCCCCGGCACCGGCAAGACCACCTCTCTGCGGGGCATCGTTACGCTGTACGAGCGGATGGGCCTTGACGTGCTGCTGCTGGCCCCCACGGGCCGCGCCGCCAAGCGCCTGGGGGAGGTGACGGGCCGGGAGGCCCAGACCATCCACCGCTGCCTTGGCATGAGCTTCAATGAGCTGACGGGACAGGTGACATTCAAGAAGAACGCCAAGGACCCGCTGGAGGCCCACGCCGTCATCGTGGACGAGATGAGCATGGTGGATCTGGAGCTGATGCAGGCGCTGCTGGAGGCGCTGCGCCCCAGCTGCCGGCTGGTGATGGTGGGGGACCCCGACCAGCTGCCCTCCGTGGGCGCGGGCAACGTGCTGGGTGACATGCTGCGCAGCGGCGTGATCCCCGCCGTGTCCCTGACCCAGGTGTTCCGTCAGGCGGAGCAGTCCGCCATCATCCGCAACGCCCACGCCGTCAACGTGGGCCAGCCACCGTGCCTTGACAGCAATCAGGGGGACTTCTTCTTCCTGTGCCGCCGCTCACCGGACCGTCTGGTGCAGACGGTGGTGGAGCTGTGCCGCGACCGCCTGCCCAGAAGCATGGGCGTGGAGCCGGGGCAGATCCAGGTGCTGTCCCCCACCCGCAAGGGCGAGTGCGGCACTGTGAACCTCAATCGCGCCCTGCAGGCGGCGCTGAACCCGCCCGCCCGTGATAAGCGGCAGAAGCAGTGGGGCGACATGGTGTTCCGCACCGGTGATCGGGTCATGCAGACCCGCAACAACTACGATGTGCTGTGGACGAAGGACGACGGCACCGTGGGCAGCGGCATCTTCAACGGCGACGTGGGCGTCATCGAGGACATCGACCCCGCCGGCGAGCTGCTGACCATCCGCTTTGACGACCGCACCGCCGTCTACACCGCCGACCAGCTGGCGGAGCTGGACATGGCCTACGCTATGACCGTACATAAGTCCCAGGGCAGCGAGTATCCGGCGGTGGTGCTGGTGTCCGCCCCCGCCGCGCCGTCCCTGATGGTCCGCGGCGTGCTCTACACCGCCATCACCCGGGCCAGAAAGCTGCTGGTGCTGGTGGGCGACGATGTGACGCCGGTGAAAATGGCCGCCAACGACCGGCAGCAGCGGCGGTACAGCGGCCTGCGCCGCCGATTGAAGGAGGGAATGGCATGAGCGTCAACGATCAGCTGGACAAGCTCCAGCGCAGCCTGCTGGATTTCTTCTTTCCACGGCGCTGTCCCTTCTGCGGACGGGTCGTGGGCAAGGCACTGCTGTGTGAGACGTGCGAAAAGGAACTGCCATACAGCCGCGAGGTACGCACCGGTACATTCGGCCGCTGCGCCGCGCCGCTGTACTACGAGGGCGCGGTGCGGGAGGCCATCCTTTCCTTCAAGTTCAAGGGCCGCACCGAGGCGTTGGACTGCTTCGGCAGTCTCATGGCCCGGACGGCGGCGCAGGAGTTCTCCGGCGAATTCGATGCCGTGACCTGGGTGCCGGTCAGTGCCAAGCGCCTGCGGAAGCGCGGCTTTGACCAGGCGCGGTATCTCTGCGCCAGCCTCTGCGTGGACTGGCACACCACGCCGCAGGAGACGCTGCGCAAGGTGCGGGACAACCCGCCCCAGTCCGGTCTGGAGGACGCGGCGGCCCGCCGCGCCAATGTGCTGGGCGTCTACGAGCCGGTGTCTCCGGCGGACATCGCAGGAAAGCGCTTCCTGCTGGTGGACGATATCCTGACCACCGGCGCCACGCTGGGCGAGTGCGTCCGCGTGCTGAAGGCCGCCGGCGCGGCGGACGTGGTATGCCTGACGCTGGCCATGACGCCGCCGCAGCCGTGAGCGTATGGAATGGCGGAAAACCGTGCAGAATGGAAATGTGAACATTTGATGACATGGCGGAAAACCCTATTGCAAAAACGGGGCCCTGCCAGTATAATGATATTTCAGAGAATAGGGCAGTCATGCCATACAAAAGATATGAGGTGCATTGGTTATGTGTTCGTTTGCGAAGGATATCGGTATCGATCTGGGCACCGCCTCGGTGCTGGTTTATGTAAAGGGCAAGGGCGTCGTGCTCAATGAGCCGTCGGTGGTGGCCATCGACAAGAACACCGGCAAGCTGCTGAAGGTGGGCGGCGATGCGCAGGCCATGCTGGGCCGTACCCCCGGCAACATCGTGGCCATCCGTCCCCTGCGGGAGGGCGTCATCTCTGACTACGACATGACGGAGCGCATGCTCCGCGAGTTCCTGCACAAGGTCACCGGCGGCTTCCAGCTGTTCAAGCCCCGTGTTATTATCTGCGTCCCCTCCGGCATCACGGAGGTGGAGGAGCGCGCCGTGGTGGATGCGGGCATTCAGGCCGGCGCCCGCCGCGTGTACCTCATCGAGGAACCGGTGGCCGCGGCCATCGGCGCGGGCATCGACATCGCCAAGCCCGACGGCCACATGGTGGTGGACATCGGCGGCGGCACCAGCGACATCGCCGTCATCTCCCTGAGCGGCGTGGTGGAGAGCGCCTCCATCAAGGTGGCCGGCGACCAGTTCAACGAGTCCATCGTCAAGTATATGCGCCGCAAGCACAACGTGCTGGTGGGCGAGCGCACCGCTGAGCTGATGAAGATGGAGATCGGCTGCGTGTTCCCCAAGGAGCAGGAGACGTCCATCGAGATCAAGGGCCGCTGCCTGATGACGGGCCTGCCCAAGGTCATCACCGTCACCTCCACCGAGATGCTGGAGGCGTTTGAGGAGCCGGTGGAGCGCATTCTGGAGGCCGTCCACGGCGTACTGGAGCGCACCCCGCCGGAGCTGGTGGCCGACATCTCCAACAACGGCATCGTCATGACCGGCGGCGGCAGCCTGGTGGACGGCTTTGACCGCTTGATCGAGGCGCGCACCGGCATTCACACTGTGGTGGCGGAGGATGCCATTTCCTGCGTGGCGGAGGGTACCGGCAAGAGCCTGGACTCCCTGAACTCCATGACGGACGGCACGGTGAATCTGTCCCGCCGGCGGCAGATGAACTGACTTGAATGCGAAGAAAGCGGCCGCAGGCCGCTTTCTTTCTTCTTTATTCAAGGCTATTCAACATTTCACCCCTTGCTTTCTCACGATAAAAGCGTTACGATGGTCAAAGCGGATGCGATTTCAGTTTATTAAGGAGGCAACGAGCATGAAGTTTTCCAGCAAAGCTCTGAAGTGCGGCCTGTCCCCCATGCGTAAGTTCCACCCCTACGCGGTGGCGGCAGAGGCCAGGGGCAAGAAGATCTATCACCTGAATATCGGCCAGCCCGACATCGAGACGCCCAAAGCATATTTCGAGGCCGTGCGGCACTTTGACCTGCCGGTGCTGGCTTATGCGCCGTCCCCCGGCATCCCCGAGCTGATCGCCGCCATCCGGAAGTACTACGACGATCTGGGCATGCACTTCGAGACCGGTGACATCCTTATCACCAACGGCGGCAGCGAGGCCCTGCAGATCGCCATGAACTGCATCCTGGACGACGGCGACGAGATCCTGATCCCCGAGCCGTTCTATCCCAACTACAACACCATGGCCTACACCTGCGGCGCAAGCATCCACCCCATCCCCACCTCTCCCCATGACGGCTACCACTACGCCGACCGCGCCAAGGTGGAGGCGGAGATCAACGAGCACACCCGCGCCATCATGGTCACCAACCCCGGCAACCCCACCGGCGCCGTGCTGACGCCGGAGGAGATGCGCATGATGGTGGACATCGCCAAGGAGCACGACCTGTTCATCATCGGCGACGAGGCCTACCGCGAATTCGTCTACGCCGGCGAGCCCCTGCAGTCCATGGGCCAGTTCGACGACGCTGCCGAGAACGTCATCGTCATTGACACCGTCTCCAAGCGGTTCTCCGCCTGCGGCGCCCGCGTCGGCTGCATGATCTCCCGCAATAAGGAGCTGATGGCGCAGGCCATGAAGTACGCCCAGTGCCGTCTGTCCGTGCCCACCATCGATCAGGTGGCCGCCGCCGCGCTGTACAGCGTGGGCCCCGACTACTTCGCCGCCGTCCGCGAGGAGTATAAGCGCCGCCGCGACACGGTCATCAGGAAGCTCCACGAGATCCCCGGCGTGGTGTGCGAGTGCCCCCGCGGCGCCTTCTACGTCATGGCTGCCCTGCCCGTGGACGATGCCGACGCCTTCCAGAAGTGGCTGCTGGAGGAGTTCGACGACAACGGCGATACCGTGATGTTCGCCCCCGGCGAGCCCTTCTACGCCACCCCCGGCAAGGGCAGGAACGAGATCCGCATTGCCTACGTGCTGAAGCAGGCGGATCTGGAGCGTGCCATGGACCTGCTGGCCAGGGGCATCGCCGCCTACAACGCCCGCTGACTTCCCTGCAACTCCCCGCCCCGGCGGGGAGTTGTTTTTTCCGTGCCACTGTGTTACAATACCCCTGTATGAGCAAAAAATTTCCGAAAAGGAGCTTTTTTATGAACGAAGAACTGAAAAACATCCTGAGCCGTGTGGATCACACGCTGCTGAGTCAGACCGCCACGTGGGAAGAGATCCGGGCCATCTGCGACGACGGCGTGAAGTACGGCTGCGCCAGCGTCTGCATCCCCGCCAGCTATGTGAAGCAGGCGGCGGAATATGTGGACGGCAAGATCGCCGTCTGCACCGTCATCGGCTTCCCCAACGGCTACGACACCACCGCCGCCAAGTGCTTTGAGGCCGCCGACGCCGTGAAGAACGGTGCGTCCGAGATCGACATGGTCATCAACATCGGCTGGGTCAAGGACGGCCTGTACGACCGGGTGCTGGAGGAGATCAAGGCCGTCAAGGAGCATTGCGGCGGCAAGCTGCTGAAGGTCATCATCGAGACCTGCAAGCTCACCGACGCCGAGAAGATCGAGATGTGCCGCGTGGTGTCCGAGTCCGGCGCGGACTATATCAAGACCTCCACCGGCTTCGGCGGCGGCGGAGCCACCCGCGAGGACGTGGCCCTGTTCAAGGCCCACGTGGCCCCGCACGTGAAGATCAAGGCCGCCGGCGGCATCGCCGACCTCAACGACGCCAGAGATTTCGTGGCGCTGGGTGCGGACCGCCTGGGCACCAGCCGCATCGTCAAGGCCGTCAAGGCCATGGAGCAATAATATGGAGCAATAATTATATAAGGAGGAATCACTATGCCTACCCCCCACAACAACGCCGCTAAGGGCGATTTCGCCAAGACCGTTCTCATGCCCGGCGACCCCCTGCGCGCCAAGTTCATCGCGGAGACGTTCCTCACCGACCCCAAGCTGGTCAACAATGTCCGCGGCGTGCAGGGCTACACCGGCACCTATAAGGGCGTCCCCGTCTCCGTTATGGCCAGCGGCATGGGAATCCCCTCCATCGGCATCTACTCCTACGAGCTGTATACCCAGTACGATGTGGAGAACATTATCCGCGTGGGCTCCGCCGGCGCCATGCGCGCTGATCTGGAGCTGGGCAGCGTGGTGGCCGGTCAGGGCGCCTGCACCAATTCCGGCTTTGCCGACCAGTACGAGCTGGGCGGCGCTTACGCCCCCATCTGCGACTTCGACCTGCTGATGGCCGCCGTGGAGAGCGCCAGGGAGCTGGGCGTGAAGATGCCCGTGGGCAACCTCTACTCCTCCGACACGTTCTACGATGCCGCCGGGCGCAATATGCGCTACGCCAAGATGGGCGTCATGGCCGTGGAGATGGAGGCCGCCGGCCTGTACTGCACCGCCGCCTACACCGGCAAGCGTGCGCTGGCCATCTGCTCCATCTCCGATAACCTCATCACCGGGGAGGAGCTGTCCGCCGACGACCGCCAGACTACCTTCACCAACATGATGAAGATCGGCCTGGAGATCGCGGTGAAAATGGCCGCCAAATAAGCGCATTTGTGCATATGACAAAAGCAGAATGTAAATAATTTGCAAAATTTGTTTACATTGTCTTTGCAAAACGCGGAATTTGCTTGCCAAAAGCAAATGAATCTGCTATAATGCACACTGCCCACAGAGGGGCCTGTCCCCCTGCGGGAGCAGAACGGTTTTCCCGCCTCTGGCGTGAAAATAAAAATTTTAGGAAGGTAGATTCAGAATGATGAAGAAGTTTCTTGCGCTGATGCTGGCTCTGGTCATGGCACTGTCTCTGGTAGCCTGCGGCCAGAAGAACCAGGATTCCAATGGAACCTACGACACTGACAAAGATACCGATGTTACCGATGTCGCGTACAAGGTCGCTATGATCACCGACTACGGCGATATCACCGACCAGTCCTTCAACCAGACCACCTACGAGGCCTGCAAGGCTTTCGCGGAGGCCAACGGTGTGGACTTCCAGTACTTCAAGCCCGCCGGCGATAACACCGCCGACCGTGTGGCCATGATCGAGAGTGCTGTCGATCAGGGCTACAACGTCATCGTGATGCCCGGCTACGCCTTCGGCGCCGCCATCGCGGAGACCGCCCCCAAGTTCTCCGATGTCAAGTTCATCGCGCTGGACGTGTCCGCCGGTGATCTGGGCGAGGGCTTTGAGGTTCCCGCCAACCTGTACTGCGCTGTGTATCAGGAAGAGCTGTGCGGCTACATGGCCGGCTACGCTGCTGTGAAGCTGGGCTATAAGAACCTGGGCTTCCTGGGCGGCATGGCTGTCCCCGCTGTCCAGCGCTATGGCTACGGCTTCGTGCAGGGCGTTGACGCCGCTGCCGCCGAGCTGAAGCTGACCGACGTCAAGGTCAACTATGCTTACGGCAACCAGTTCTTCGGTGATGCCGACATCACCGCCGCTATGGATACCTGGTACGCCGGCGGCACCGAGATCGTGTTCGCCTGCGGCGGCGGTATCTACACCTCCGCTGTTGACGCCGCCAAGAAGGTCGAGGGCGCCAAGGTCATCGGTGTTGACGTTGACCAGGCTGCCGTCATCGCCAACTACGCCGCCGGCGAGGGCGCTGATGCCGCCACCGTCGAGGGCTACAAGGCTCTGACCGTTACCTCCGCCATGAAGGGTCTGTATCCCGCCACCTTTGACACTCTGACCGATGTCATCGTCAACGGCAACTGGGAGAAGTACTCCGGCAAGATCGACACGCTGGGCCTGGTGTCCGCGGATGATCCTGCTGCCAACTATGTCCAGATCCCCATGGAGTCCACCCAGTGGGCGGACGGCAAGTTCACTCAGGATGACTACAAGGCTCTGGTGAAGGCCATGTTCGACGGCACTCTGACCGTCAGCAACGACATCACCAAGGCTGCCAAGGACTTTGCCACCGTCATCACCGTGGACGATCAGGGCAACATCAAGTAAGTCCGTACTTACCGATAAAAAACAGAGGCTGCCTCGGCGGCCTCTGTTTTTTGCGCACCTGCCGGAAAATGTCGTTACCGGTAATGCCTGACCTATGAAAAAACTTTGCTTTATGAGCAGAAGTATAGTATACTAAACCTATTATCATGGTTTCCGTCCCCGCAGACAGCGAAAAGCGGCGGGCCATAAAACGGAAGGAGGGCGAAAGCTTGGATACACCGTATGCCATCGAAATGCTCCATATCACCAAACGGTTTCCCGGGATCATCGCCAATGACGACATCACCTTACAGGTGAAAAAGGGCGAGATCCACGCCTTACTGGGCGAGAACGGCGCCGGAAAGTCCACGCTGATGAGCGTCCTGTTCGGCCTGTACCAGGCGGAGGAGGGCACCATCAAGAAGGACGGCGTGGAGGTCAGCATCAAGGACCCCAACGATGCCAACGCGCTGGGTATCGGGATGGTCCACCAGCACTTCAAACTGGTGGAGTGCTTCTCCGTGCTGGACAACATCATCATGGGCGTGGAGCCCACGAAGCACGGCTTTCTCCAGAAGAAGGAGGCTCGGGAGCGCGTACTGGCCCTCAGCGAGAAGTACGGCCTGAAGGTAGACCCCGACGCGCTGATCGAAGACATCACCGTGGGCATGCAGCAGCGCACGGAGATCCTGAAAATGCTGTATCGCGAGAACGAGATACTTATTTTCGACGAGCCCACGGCGGTGCTGACGCCCCAGGAGATCGATGAGCTCATGGAGATCATGCGCAGCCTGGCGGCGGAGGGCAAGTCTATTCTGTTCATCTCCCACAAGCTCAACGAGATCATGGCCGTGGCGGACCGCTGCACCGTGCTCCGCAAGGGCAGGTACGTGGGCACCGTAGAGACGAAGGACACCACCATGGAGCAGCTTTCCGCCATGATGGTGGGCCGGAACGTCAACTTCCACGTGGAGAAAAAGGCAGCCGCCCCCGGCGACGTGGTGCTGGATGTGGAGCACATGACCGTGGCCAGTAAGATGCATAAGAACAACGCCGTCAAGGACGTGAGCCTCCAGGTCCGCCGCGGCGAGATCGTCTGTCTCGCCGGCATCGACGGCAACGGCCAGACGGAGTTCGTCTACGGCCTGACGGGTCTGGAGCCTCTGACCTCCGGCAAGATCAGCCTCTGCGGCCACGACATCACCCACGCCTCCATCCGCAAGCGCAGCCTGCTGGGCATGTCCCACATCCCCGAGGACCGTCATAAGCACGGTCTGGTGCTGGACTACACGCTGGAGGACAATCTGGTGCTCCAGCGCTACTTTGAGCCGGAGTTCACCGACAAGGCCGGCTTCCTCCGCCGCGACAACATCCGCAAGTACGCCCAGCGGCTCATCGACCAGTATGACGTCCGCAGCGGCCAGGGCCCCGTCACCGTGGCCCGCAGCATGTCCGGCGGCAACCAGCAGAAGGCCATCGTGGCCCGCGAGATCGACAAGGACCCCGAGCTGCTGGTGGCGGTCCAGCCCACCCGCGGCCTGGATGTGGGCGCTATCGAGTATATCCACAGCCAGCTGGTGGCCGAACGCGACAAGGGCAAGGCCGTCCTGCTGGTATCGCTGGAGCTGGACGAGGTCATGGATGTTCCCGACCGCATCCTGGTCATGTACGAGGGTGAGATCGTGGGCGAGCTGGACCCCAAAAAGACCACGCAGGAGGAGCTGGGTCTGTACATGGCCGGCGTCAAGAGAGACGAGGTGACGGCATGAAAAAGAACCTTCTGAAAAATAACGGCTTTCAGTCCCTGCTGGCCAGCCTGCTGTGCGTGGTGCTGGGCATGCTCATCGGCTATATCGTGCTGCTGTTCATCAACCCTGCCGGCGCCGGCGAGGCCATCGCCACCGTCATAAAGAACTTCCTGACGTACAGCCGCCCCGATACCCAGATGAAATATCTGGGCAACACGCTGGTCAAGACCGCACCGCTGCTGATGTGCGCCCTGGCCATTCTGTTCGCCTATAAGGTGGGCCTTTTCAACATCGGCGCCGCCGGACAGTACTGCGCCGGCGTGGCTCTGAGCCTCTACGCCGCGCTGGCGTGGGGATGGAGCTGGCTTCCCTGCGTGCTGCTGGCCATGGTGGGCGGCGCGCTGCTGGGCGCCGTCTCCGGCCTGCTGAAGTCCTACTGCAACGTCAACGAGGTCATCTCCGGCATCATGCTGAACTGGATCGTTCTCTACCTTACCAACATGCTCCTGACCAACGTCAAGGAGGTGGCCAGCCCCTACACCGTGGTGCTGGCGGATACCAACCCCAGCGCGCTGCTGCCCTCCCTTGGCCTGGGCGCTCTGTTCAACGACAACAAGTATGTGGGCATCTCCATCCCTCTCTCCGTGATCATCGCCATTCTGGTGTGGGTGGTGCTGGAAAAGACCCGCTTCGGCTACGAGCTGCGGGCCACCGGCAGCAACAAGAACGCCGCCAAGTACTGCGGCATGGCGGAGAAGCGCAACATCATCCTGACGCTGATGATCTCCGGTGCGCTGGCGGCGCTGGGCGCGGCCATGTTCTACCTCACCGGCTATGAGCAGTGGCAGTGTACCGCCTCCTCCGTGCCGGGCATGGGCTTCAGCGGCATCGCCGCCGCGTTTCTGGGCGGACTGCATCCCGTCGGCACCATCTTGGCCTCCTTCTTTATCCAGCACATCACCGCCGGCGGCGCGTATGTGGATAAGACCATGTACTGCGCGCAGATCTCCGATCTGATCGCCGCCGTCATCATCTACCTGTGCGGCTTCGTGCTGTTTATGAAGTACGCCATGAACAACGCCATTGCCCGCCGCGAGGAGAAGGCCATCCAGAAGGCCAAGGCGGCGGAGCAGGCCGCTGTCCCAACGGACAGCGCTGACAAGAAGGGAGGCGATCAGTAATGGTACTGCTGCTGCAATACACCCTGACCTTCGCTTCCGTGCTGATCCTGGTGGCTCTGGGCGGCTGCTTCTCGGAGCACTCCGGCGTCATCAACCTGGGTCTGGAGGGCGTCATGATTATGGGCGCCCTGGGCGGTGCGCTGGCCATGCGCTACCTGCCCACCGACACCTCCACCTTCCTGATGATCGTGGTGGTCCTGCTGGCCGCCGCCGTGCTGGGCACCATCTATTCCAGCCTGCTGGCCGTGGCCTGCATCAACTTCAAGGCGGACCAGACCATTGTGGGAACGGCCCTGAACATGCTGGGCACCGCCGGTGCCACCGTCATTGTCAAGGCCATCAACACCGCCGCCAACCCCGACGACGTGTCCTCCACCATCCAGTACGCCGGCGCCAAAAAGGCGTTCCTGGTGAACATCGGCTCCTTTGAGTTCAGCTGGTTCATGCTGGTGACGCTGCTGCTGCTGATCGCGGCCTACGTGGTGCTGTACAAGACCCGCTTCGGCCTGCGCCTCATGGCCTGCGGCGAGCATCCTCAGGCAGCGGACTCCGTGGGCATCAACGTCTATAAGATGCGCTGGGCCGGTGTCCTGATCTCCGGCATGCTGGGCGGTCTGGGCGGCATCGTGTTCATCACCGCCGGCGTGTCCGAGTGGCGCTTTGAGTACGGCGTGGCCGGCTTCGGCTTCCTGGCACTGGCCGTCATGATCTTCGGCCAGTGGAAGCCCACCCGCATCGCGCTGGCCGCCCTGCTGTTCGGCCTGTTCCGTGCCCTGTCCAATGTTTACGCCGGCTTCGACTTCCTGAAGGCGTTGAACATCCCCAGCGGCGTGTATAACATGATGCCCTACATCATCTCTCTGGTGGTGCTGGCGTTCACGTCCAAGAAGTCCCGCGCTCCCAAGGCCGAGGGTATCCCCTACGACAAGGGCCAGCGCTGATCCACAGCCCGACACAAGTAAAAGACACCCTCTGCGCCATCGGCGCAGAGGGCGTCTTTTGCGCTGTGGATATCCTCCTGTCCCTCGCAGGGGCGGCGTCCCCAACGGCCCGCGCATGCTTTCTCCATGCCTCCGGCGGGGGTTATTCCGCGTCCCCGGGCGCGGGTCACTTTTGGCCGCAGCCCCAAAAGTGACCAAAAGGCCTGCTTGAAACCGCAGGTTTCAAGACTTCCCGCGCGCCTGACCGCGCCGAAACCCGTCACCGCGTACCCCGCGAAAACCAAAACGCTGCACATCGCCGTACACCGAATCGCCCGCCGTCCTCTCCCCGCTGCCGCTCCCACGTCCCGCACGGCGGTGCGCTGGTTTATCGGCTTTACGGCGGCGTGTTGGCATGCCGCCCTACAAAATACGCTTCGCAGCATCGCGTATTTTTTATGTTTTGCGGCCCAACGGGCCGCACCTACACTTGCCGCCGTTGGCGGCAAGTGCGCGATTTGATAATCGCTTGAAACCGGTAGAACCGCCAACTTCAGCTGCCCACCACGTCAGCGGCAGCGAGGGCAGGCCCATGGCCGATTCCCTGCGGAACCTTTTCCCGCTGCATCAAAAGCGACCAAAAGGAAATCCAAAAACCATTGGTTTTTGGCGGCGTTCTTTCCCCCATTTCTTCCGCTGCTGGAAGAAATGAGGCCGCCGGAGGTACAGGACAAGAAAGCATTCTGCCGGCAGCAAAAAAGAGCGTGAGCAAAAAGCGCGGCGTGGGGCACGTTCCCCCAAAAGCGCAAAAAGCGGCGGGTACAGCCCCGCCGCTTTTACCTCTCCTCAACCCGGAAAACCACCTTAAAACCGGAACACATTCAGCCCCGTTTCCTCGTCAAAGATCCTGTCCACGCTGCCGTCGATCACGTGGATCACCATCTCGCAGGTCGCGCTCACAACGGCCCTGTTCAGATGCCCGCCGAACACCTCGCCCTTGTCGTTTCCTGCGCTCATGTGGATGTGCGTGTAAAATTCCCCGTCCATCGTGTTGATGGTGCCGGTCAGCGAAACGATCTCAAAATTGCCCTGAAACGTGTTGGCGTAGTACTTTTTCTCGTCAATTTTATACACGCCAACGGTGAAGTCATTGGTCGCGCCCAGCGCCGTGACGCTGGCTGCTTTGATGCGCTCTTTCAACGCGATTTCTTTGATCTGCGCGAGGATCTCCTCGCCCTTATCCATTCTGGCGACGATGTCGCTGCCAAATCTTCTGTACTCCATATGCCTGCCCTCCTGTCAGAATCAGCGGTTGAGAAGCTCTGCCCCATGATACCACGATCCGCCGCAGCCGGCAAGACATGTGCGCTATATCACCCGGCTCCACACCGCAGCCGCCAGTACCGCCGAGACGGCGCCCTGCATGGCTTTGGCCGGCAGATACCACCGCATGGAGATGTCGGAGCCGCCCAGCACCGCCGCCGTCTGGCAATGGACGCTGAGCCCGCCCCAGCCCAGCAGCGCCGCCGCCAGCACGAAGCCGCCGCGATCCGGCGTCAGCCGCAGGATGCCGTTGGTCAGCTCCACGAGCCCCGCCGCCAGCGGCGGCAGCGGACCCAGAAAGCTTTCCGCCAGACGCAGCAGTACCAGAAAGAAGATGACGAAGCCGCACACGCCCGCCATGGCTGCCACGCCGCCCCGTACCGCCCCGATCAACGCGGCAGGCGCGCTCAGAGGAGGCCGCTTTTGGGCCGTCGCCGAGGGAAAATTGCATGATGAAGCGGAAAACCGGAAAAATCCGGAAATATTCTGCTTCCTGATGTACTTCCTGATGAAGCAAAAAAGGAGGCCCGTGGCCGTAGCCGCGGCGGCGTGGATGAGATACAGCCACACCCCCGCACGGGAGCTCCGGAACACCCCGTTTCCGGCGATGCCCAGAATGAAGGCAGGCCCCGCGTTGTTGCAGAACGTCAGCAGCAGCGCTCCGTCCTCCGGCGTCAGGAGCCCCTGCCGCACAAGGCTTTCCGCCGTCTTTGCGCCCAGCGGATAGCCGCCGATGAGCCCCAGCAGATACGCGGCGGCACCGGCGCCGTCCATGCCGAACAGCCGCCGGAACAGCGGCCCCGCCGCCCGGCCCAGCGCCTTCGCCGCGCCCAGCGATACCAGCAGCTGCGACGCCGCAAAAAAGGGAAACAGCGCCGGTATCACCGATGTGACGCAGAGGTCTATCCCATCCCGAACCCCTTGCGCCGCAGCGTCTCCGCGGATCAGGAGCAGGAGCGCCAGCACGGCTGCCGCTCCGCCGTACAGATAAAAAAGCGGTCGTTTCAATTCTATCACCGCTGTCACCTTATGCGAATTTCCCCGCGGGATATGCACGGGGACAGGCAACTTTGCCGTCCTGTGCGCATACATTTTTTTACCCACGGAACAGACAACGGAGGTGGAGCAGGTGGCAAAGATCGCCAAAAAGCTGTCGCAGGTCAGCCAGCAGGCCATGGACCGGCTGGATCTGCCGGTGAATCTGGCGTCCGGCGTGGCCCGTATGGAGCTGCTGGGCAACCGGTCGCTTTATATTGACCGGCACCGCGGTGTGCTGGCGTACAGCGCCGAGGCGGTGGACATCAACGCCGGAACGGTGGTGGTGCGGGTACAGGGAGAGGGGCTGGAGCTGGCGGTGATGACGGACGAGGAGCTGCGGATCAACGGCGTCATCCGGCAGCTGCGGCTGGTGGAGTGAGGAGCGGCCATGTATCGGAAAGTGCTGAATTACCTGCGGGGACAGGTGACGGTGGAGGTGGAGAGCGCCGCGCCGGAGCGGGTGCTGAACCTCTGCGCCGCCCACAACATCCCGTTCTGGGAGCTGGAGTGGCTGTCGGAGATCCGGCTGCGGGCCGTTACCAGCAGAGCCGCGCTGCCGCGGCTGCAGGCGGCGCTGGCCCAGACGGACGCGGCGGTGACGGTGCTGCGGCGGCAGGGCGCGCCGGAGGTGTGGCGGCAGTACCGGCGGCGCTACGTGCTGTGGGCCGCAGCGGGACTGCTGCTGGCGGCATCTGCGCTGGGCAGCACCCACATCTGGGCCTTTCAGGTGACGGGCAACGACACCGTGCCCACGGAGACCATTCTGCGGACGCTGGAGAAGTACGGCGTGACGCTGGGCAGCCGCAGCCGCATCGACCAGGAGGACCTGCGGAACCACGTGCTGACGGACCTGCCGGACGTGGTGTGGCTGACGGTGAACATACGCGGCTGCACCGCCCACGTGCAGGTGGTGGAGCGGCAGCGGCCGCCGCACCTCTACACCGATGGGGAAAAGACCAACGTGGTGGCGGCACGGGACGGACTGGTGACAAAGGTGCAGGCGCTGGACGGCCAGGCCCAGGTGCTGGCGGGTACCACCGTCACGGCGGGACAGGTGCTGATCTCCGGCGTGGTGGATTCCGACCGGCGGGGCTACCGGCTGCTCCACGGGTTGGGGCAGGTGTGGGCGCGGACATGGTACGAGATGTCCGTCTCCGTACCCCTGACGGTGCAGGAAAAGGAACGGGAGACGGGAGCTGTCACCCGATTGGCGCTGGACGTGGGAAGAAAGCGCATAAAAATCTACGGAAAGGGTAGCATGACCGGCCCCGATTGTGATAAAATGACCGTGTATCATCAGGCACGGCTGCCCTTTGGGCTGACACTGCCGGCGACGCTGGCGGTGGAGCGCACGGTGCGCTATGCCGCGGCGGAGACAGAGCGGCCGGAGGCGGAGGCCCGAGCCGAGGGGCAGGAGCAGCTGCTGCGGCAATTGCAGGTCATGCTGGATGCCGGCGAGGGTCAACTGCTGCGGCACAGCTTTGACGCCGCACGGCAGGGAAAATGGCTGGTGGTGACGCTCCGCGCGGAGTGTGAGGAACAGATCGGCGTATCATCGCCGCTATCGACCGATGGCGCCGAATAACGGCGGTATCGGAAATACACAGGATACAGGGAGGCAAAGACCCAACTATGGAACAACGCATCGGCATTGAACGGATGGAGGAGGCCATCAACCTGTTTGGCTCCTTCGATGAGAACATCCGCCTGTTGGAGACGGAATTTCAGGTACAGGTGGTGAACCGGGGCGGAGAGCTCGTGGTTTCCGGCGAACCGGAGAATGTGATGCTGGCGGTGAAGGCGGTGCAGGCGCTGCTGACGCTGTCCAACAAGGGCGAGAGCATCTCTGACCAGCATGTGCGCTACGTCATCGGGCTGGTACGGTCCGGTCAGTCCGAGCGCATCAGCGAGCTGACGCAGGACGTCATCTGCATCACCAGCAAGGGCCGCCCCGTGAAGCCCAAGACCATCGGCCAGAAGGAGTACGTCAACGCGATTCTGAAGCAGACCGTCACCATCGGCGTGGGTCCCGCCGGTACGGGAAAGACGTATCTGGCGGTGGCGGCGGCGGTGGCCGCCTTCCGGGACAAGCAGGTGAACCGCATCATCCTGACGCGGCCCGCCGTGGAGGCCGGTGAGCGGCTGGGCTTTCTGCCCGGCGATTTACAGAGCAAGGTAGATCCCTACCTGCGGCCGCTGTACGACGCGCTGTTTGACATGCTGGGCGCGGAGACGTATCAGAAATATCTGGAGCGGGGCAACATCGAGGTGGCGCCGCTGGCCTATATGCGCGGCCGGACGCTGGACGACAGCTTTATCATTCTGGACGAGGCCCAGAACACCAGCCGCGAGCAGATGAAAATGTTCCTGACCCGTATGGGCTTTGGCTCCAAGGTGGTCATCACCGGCGACGTGACCCAGATCGACCTGCCCGCCGACAAGATCAGCGGCCTGAAGGAGGCCATGAAGGTGCTGCGGGATGTGGAGGGCGTGGCCATCTGCAAGCTCACCAAGGAGGACGTGGTGCGCCACGTCATGGTGCAGCGTATCATCGAGGCTTACGCGAAATTTGAGGAGAAAAAGAAATGAAACGACACTATATCCCTGTGACGGCGGACGTGCCGGGGGTCAGCGACAGCACAAAGAGCTTCCTGAGGAAGGTCATCCGCACGGCCCTGACGGAGCAGGGCGTGAACGTGCCCTGCGAGGTGGACGTATATGTCACCGGCGATGCGGGCATACAGGAATTGAACCGCGAGATGCGGCAGGTGGACAGGCCCACGGATGTGCTGAGTTTTCCGGCGCTGGAGCTGGCAGAGGGCGAACTGCCCGCAGAGGAGGACGCGGACGTGGCCACCGGCTTCGTGCCGCTGGGCGACATGGCCATCTCGCTGGAGCGGGTGAAGGCGCAGGCCAAGGAGTACGGCCACAGCAACCGGCGGGAGCTGGCGTACCTGGCGGTACACTCGGTGCTGCACCTGCTGGGCTACGACCACATGGACGAGGGACCGCAAAAGGCGCGGATGCGGGCGCGGGAGGAGGCCGTCATGGCCGTCCTGGGCCTGGAACGGAAATGAATATACAAAAATGCTCAAATGAAAGAAAGTTGAGGATCACCTGATGGAAAAAATTACGAAAACGGCGATGATAACCGTATGCGGACGGCCCAATGTGGGCAAGTCCAGTCTGACCAACGCACTGGTGGGCGAGAAGATCGCCATCGTGTCGGACAAGCCCCAGACCACCCGCAACCGCATTTACGGCGTGGTGAACCGGGACGGCACCCAGTACGTGCTGCTGGACACCCCGGGCCTGCACAAGCCCCGCAGCCGTCTGGGCGACTACATGGTGAAGGTGGTGCGGGAGAGCCTGAGCGACGTGGAGTGCGCGCTGCTGCTGGTGGAGCCCATCGCCCATGTGGGAGAGCCGGAGCGGGTGCTGCTCCAGCGTATTCAGGAGGAGCATCTGCCCTGCGTGCTGTGTATCAACAAGATCGACACGGTGGAGAAGAAGGAGGCGCTGCTGGAGGTCATCGCAGCGTACAGTGAGGCGTATGACGGCTTTGATGCCATCATCCCCATCTCCGCACGGACAGGGGACGGGCTGGATGACCTGATGGCCCAGCTGGCCAAGTACGCACAGGAGGGGCCCCAGCTGTTCCCCGATGGCATGACCACCGATCAGGCGGACAGCCAGGTGTGCGCCGAGATCGTGCGGGAGAAGATGCTGCGGTGTCTGGACAAGGAGATCCCCCACGGCACGGCGGTGGAGGTGACGCGGTTCTCCGAGCGGGAGGACAGCGGCATTATCGACCTGGACGTGACCATCTACTGCGAGAAGGCCAGCCACAAGGGCATCATCATCGGCAAGGGCGGCGAGATGCTCAAGCGCATCAGCTCCCTGGCGCGGCGGGACATCGAGAAGTTCATGGGTACCAAGGTGTACATGGAGACGTGGGTAAAGGTCAAGGAAAACTGGCGGGACAATGTGAATTTTATCCGCAGCCAGGGGTATAACGAGGAGTGAGGGGGGCCGCGCCTGCGGGCCTCCGGCAGAGAGGGTTCCGCGCCCTCGGGCGCGGGGATATTTCGCTCTCCGGAGCGACCCACTTTTGCCAATAGCGGCAAAAGTGGGCAAAAGTGCCGCCAAAAACCAATGGTTTTTGGATTTCCTTTGTGCCGGTTTCAATGCGGCGGGAAAAGGTTCTGCATGGAATTGACCATGGGTCTACCCTCGCTGCCGCTGACGTGGTGGGCAGGGAAAGTCGGTGGGTCTACCGATATAGGCGATTATCAAATCGCGCACTTGCCGCCGCTGGCAGCAAGTGTAGGTGCGGCCAGTTGGGCCGCAGAATATAAAAAATACGCGCTGCTACGAAGCGCATTTTGTAAAACGGCATGCCAACACGCCGCCGCAAAGCCGATAAACCAGCGCATCGCCGCGCGGAACACGGGAGCGGCAGCGGGGAGAGACGTACAAGCGATTCGTTGTACGACGATCAGCATATATTTTGGCTTTCGCAGGGTACGCGGCCAAAAGTGACCCGCGCTCGGGGGCGCGGAACATTCCCCGCCGGAGGCATGCAAGGAAAAAGTCGGCAGGTCGCTGCGGGCAAAAGTGACCCGCGCTCGGAAGCGCGGAATATTCCCTTCGGAAAAAGAATCGCGGGCCGTCGGGGACGCCGACCCCTGCAATGTGCGGGAACGGAGCCGCGGCGAAACGAACGCGGGCGGGGCAGAACCTCTGTGCGGCAAACTTTCCCTGCGATAATTTGAGGCCAGACCTCCATGCTAAGAGCAGGGGAGGTGACGGCCATGGACTACTGGGAGCTGTTCTGCGACACCGGTGCGCCGGAGGCGTATCTGCTGTGGCGCGGCCAACAGGAGGCAGTATGCAAAACGGAAAAACAGTGACCACCGGTCTGGTGCTGCGGGTCACGGAGACAAAGGAAGCCGACAAGATCCTGACGGTGCTGACGCCGGACATGGGGAAGATCCCCCTGATCGCACGGGGCGCGCGGCGGAAAAACAGCCGTATTGCCGCCGCCAGCCAGCTGCTGGCGTATTCGGAGCTGACGCTGTATAAGCGGGGAAACTGGCATATGCTGGACGAGGCATCCACGCTGGAGCTGTTCGACGGCGTGCGGCAGGACATCGTGCTTTTATCGCTGGCGTCCTACTTCGCGGAGGCGGCGGAGGCGGTGTGCGCCGAGGAGACGACATCGCCGGAGATCCTGTCGCTGCTGCTGAACGCGCTGTACGCCCTGTGCTATCTGCACAAGGAGCCGCGGCTGGTGAAGGCGGCGTTCCAGTTCCGGCTCATGGCGCTGGCGGGGTTTGAGCCGCTGGCGTCAGGGTGCGCCGTGTGCGGCAGGGAGGAGCCGGAAGCTCCCATGCTGGACGTGGTACACGGCGTGGTACACTGCGGCGGGTGCAAGCGGCTGGGCGGCCTGAGTATGCCGCTGACGGCGGCGGGTCTGGCGGCGCTGCGGCACGTGCTGTACTGCGACAGCCGGAGACTGTACGGCTTTACGCTGGAACCGGAGGCGCTGCGGGAGCTGGACCACGCCGGTGAGGCGTTTATTGCCGGACAGCTGGAGCGGAGCTTCCGGACATTGGACTACTACAAATCCCTTTTGATATGAGGACATACATATGAGCGACTTATTTGAAAAATCCATGCGGACGCTGGAGCTGCCCGCCGTGCTGGAGATGCTGGCTCAGCGGGCCGTCAGCGATGAGGCCAAGGAGCGGTGCCGCAGGCTGCGGCCCTCCACGGAGCCGGAGACGGTCAGCCATCTGCTGGACGAGACAGACGCCGCCAAGGTGCGGCTGGGGCTCCACGGTAGCCCGTCCTTCACCGGCGTGAAGGATGTGGCGCAGCCGCTGAACCGCGCCGACCACGGAGGTATGCTGAACACACGGGAGCTGCTGGATATTGCCGGCGTGCTGACAGCCACGCGGCGGGTCAGCGACTACGATGCGGAGCGGCAGGGGGAACCCACGGCCATCGACCGGCTGTTCTCCGCCCTGCGGCCCAACAGGTATCTGGAGGACCGCATCCGCGGGGCCATTCTGGACGAGGAGACCATCGCCGACACTGCCAGCCCCGAGCTGGCGGACATCCGGCGGCAGATGCGGGTGGCGGCCACCAAGGGCCGCCAGATCCTGCAGCGCATCATCTCCTCGCCCTCCTACGCCAAGGTGCTGCAGGAGGCCCTCATCACCCAGCGGGACGGTCGATTCGTGGTGCCGGTGAAGGCGGAGTGCAAGGGCAGTCTGCCGGGCCTTGTCCACGATGTATCCTCCTCCGGCGCCACACTGTTTGTGGAGCCCATGGGCGTGGTGCAGGCCAACAACGAGATGAAGGAGCTGGAGGCCAAGGAGGACAAGGAGATCGATCGCATCCTGCGGGTCCTCAGCGGTGAGTGCGCCGCGGCGCGGGAGACCATCCTCTACAACTACGATGTGCTGGTGCAGCTGGACGCTATTTTTGCCAGAGCACAGCTGAGCTATGCCATGAACGCGGGGCGGCCGCTGGTGCGCAAACGCGGCGGCATCGACCTGAAAAAGGCGAGGCATCCCCTGCTGGATCAGGCCAGAGCCGTGCCGGTGACGGTGGAGCTGGGCGGGCGGTTCGACACGCTGGTCATCACCGGTCCCAACACCGGCGGCAAGACCGTGACGCTTAAGACTATCGGGCTTCTGAGCCTCATGGCCCAGTGCGGCCTCCACATCCCCGCAGGGGACCAGAGCGCCGTGCAGGTGTTTGACCGCATTCTGGCGGACGTGGGCGATGAGCAGAGCATCGAGCAGAGCCTGTCCACGTTCTCAGCCCACATGGCCAACACTGTGGAGATCCTGAAGCAGGCGGATGACCGGAGCCTGATCCTGTTCGACGAGCTGGGCGCGGGTACAGATCCCGTGGAGGGCGCGGCGCTGGCCATCGCCATCATCCAGGACGTGCGGGGCAAGGGGGCGCTGACGGCGGCTACCACCCACTATGCGGAGCTGAAAACCTTCGCCATGACTACGGCGGGGGGGGAGAATGCCAGCTGCGAGTTTGACGTGCAGACCCTGCGGCCCACGTACCGACTGCTTATCGGCATTCCGGGCAAGTCCAACGCCTTCGCCATCTCGCGGCGGCTGGGATTGGACGAGAGCGTCATCGAGGCCGCCAAGGCCCAGATGGACAGCGAATCCGTGCGGTTCGAGGATGTACTGACCCAGCTGGAGGAGAAGCGCCAGCGGCTGGAGAAGGCTCAGAACGAGGCGGACCGCTTGTGGCAGCAGCGGGAGGAGGATGCCCGCAAGGCCCGCACCTTCCGCGAGCAGATGGAGAAAGCCAAGGAGAACGCCCGCACCAAGGGCGAGGCCGAGGCACGGCGCATTGTGCGGCAGGCTCAGCAGCAGGCGGATCAGGTGTTCGCCGAGCTGGATCAGCTCCGGAAACAGCAGCAGCGCGCCGACTATCAGACCGTGAACGACGGCAAGGCCGATGTGCGCCGCCGCCTGAAGGAGGCGGAGGCGGCGCTGCATCAGCATGACGAGGCGGCGGAGCCTATTCCCGCGCCCAGCCGGCCCATCGCCGCAGGCGACACGGTGGAGCTGGCCGGTGTCCGGACGGCGGCCGCGGTGCTGGCAGTCAACGGCGACGGCACCCTGCTTTTGCAGGCGGGGAAGATGAAGATGACCGTGAAGGCGTCCCAGGTGCGGCTGCTGGAGACGGCGGAGGAGATCGCCGAGAAGAAAAAGCAGGCGGCCAAGTCCCGCGCCGGCGGCAGCGGCGGCACGGTGCAGATCAGCACCGGCGCACGGGCCTCCGCCGAGCTGGATATCCGAGGGCTGGAAACGCTGGAGGCCGAGAGCGTGGTGGAGAACTATCTGGACGCGGCGCAGCGCTCCAAGCTGGGTACCGTCACCATTATCCACGGCAAGGGCACCGGCGCACTGCGTGCCGCCGTACACCAGATGCTGAAGAAGAACAGGGCCGTCAAGAGCTTCCGCCTGGGCCGCTACGGCGAGGGCGAGGCCGGGGTGACAGTGGTGGAGCTGAAGTAAGGCGGAGAGTTTGTGTAATTCGACGAATTATTCAGGGAATTCCACAGGGGGTGGTACAAATTTCGTATCAATGCCCATTGAAATGGAGCGGTATTTTCGCTATAATAGACACGATGGGAGTTATGTTTTTCACCATTTCGGAAAAAATTGTGGTATAAGGAGTGCTATTCCATGTATACACGGGAAATCACTGTCAAGAATGAAGTCGGTCTGCACGCCAGACCCGCTACCTACTTTATCCAGAAGGCCAACGAGTTCAAGAGCGGCATCTGGGTGGAGAAGGAGGAGCGCCGCGTCAATGCAAAGAGCCTGCTGGGCGTGCTGAGCCTGGGTATCGTGCAGGGCACTGCCATTACGCTGATCGCGGACGGCGTCGATGAGAAGGAGGCCGTGGACGCACTGGTCGACCTGATCGAGAACCAGATCGGCGAATAAAGCTGTCAGACTATGAAAAACCGGCCATGCGCTCATGCGCATGGCCGGTTTTTTTACGGGTGGGACAGCAAAGCGATAACAAAGAAGCGGCACGCATTCGCGTGTCGCTTCTTTCTGGCATAAATCTCCTGCGTAATGTTCCCTCTTTTTCGGCTTCTTTTAGTTTTCGGCCTTGGTCTCACAGTACAGGCAGCGGTAGGTGCGCGTGCTCTCTTCGGTCAGCGTGAAGACCTGCGGCAGCTCCTGCTCAACGGAGGTGATGCAGCGGGGATTCTTGCAGCGGATGACGTTGGTGATGCGCTCGGGCAGCTTGAGCTGGCGCTTTTCGATGCGCTCGCCGTCCTTGATGATGTTGACGGTGATGCCGGGGTCGACATAGCCGATGACGTCCCAGTCAAGGTCGAGCACCTGATCGATCTTGATGATGTCCTTGCGGCCGAGCTTGCCGCTGGAAACGTTCTTGAGCAGCGCGACAGAGCAGTCGAGCTTGTCAAGACCGAGGATGTTGTAGAGCTCCATCGCCTTGCCGGCGGAGATATGGTCGATAACGATACCGTTGGAAATAGCGTCGATGATCATGTGTAAGTCCCTCCCTTATTCAATACCAAGCAGCTTGAGGATGAGCGCCATGCGGATGAAGCGGCCGTTGCGGACCTGCTTGAAGTAGCAGGCGCGGGGATCATCGTCCACGGCAACGGAGATCTCGTTCACGCGCGGCAGCGGGTGCAGGATGCAGAGATCCTTCTTGGCGCTGCGCAGCTTCTCCGGGGTGAGGATGTAGCTGTCCTTCAGGCGGAGGTAGTCCTCCTCGTTGAAGAAGCGCTCGCGCTGAACGCGGGTCATGTAGAGAATGTCGAGCTCGGGCATGACGGCTTCGAGGTCGGTCGTCTGCTCGTAGGGGATGTTGTTCTTCTTGAGCGCCTCGCTCTTCACGTAGCTGGGGAGCTTGAGCTCCTCGGGGGAAATGAGAACGATCTTGATGCCGGTGTAGCGGCTCAGGGCGCTGATGAGGGAGTGGACGGTGCGGCCGAACTTGAGGTCGCCGCAGAAGCCCACGGTCAGGTCGTTGAAGCGCCCCTTTTCACGGTTGATGGTGAGAAGGTCGGTCAGCGTCTGGGTCGGGTGGTTGTGACCGCCGTCGCCCGCGTTGATGACGGGGACCTCGGAGTGCATGGAGGCGACCAGCGGCGCGCCCTCCTTGGGGTGACGCATGGCGATGATGTCAGCATAGCAGCTGACGGTGCGCACCGTGTCGGAAACGCTCTCGCCCTTGGCGGCGGAAGAGCTGTTGGCGGACGAGAAGCCCAGCACCTTGCCGCCAAGACCGAGCATCGCGGACTCAAAGCTTAGGCGCGTGCGGGTAGAGGGCTCAAAGAAGAGCGTTGCGAGGATCTTGCCGTCGCACTTGTGTGCGTAGGCGTCTGGATGGTCGATGATGTCGTTGGCCGTGGCGACCATATCATCGATCTCCTGGGTGGTCAGCTGCAAAATGTCGATCAAATGCTCCATGTTAGTTCTTTCCTCCGATCCAAGATTCATCCGACGGGTCGTTGCGGAACTGAATGAGACGCGCAACGTCCTCGGGGTGGATATAATTTTGCTTCGCCGCTACGTCGGCGATGACGTCAAAGTTGGTCAGGCTGTGGTTCTTCACGTTGGCGGCGGCGAGGCGGTCAAGGCCCTTCTGCATACCGTAGGTGAAGATGCTCGCAACGCCCAGCACCTCCGCGCCCGCTTCGCGCAGGACGCTCACAACGTCCAGAACGCTGCCGCCGGTGGAGATGAGGTCCTCGATGACGACGACCTTCTGGCCCGGCTCAAGGCGGCCCTCGATCTGGTTCTGGCGGCCGTGGTCCTTGCTGGAAGAGCGCACATAGCCCATGGGAAGGCCCATCATGTGGCCGACGATGGCGGCGTGGGCGATGCCCGCCGTGCTCGTACCCATCAGCACCTCCACATTGGGATAGTCGGCGCGAATGATCTCGCACAACGCACTTTCCACCTGCGTGCGTACCTCAGGTGCGGTCAGGATCAGGCGGTTGTCGCAGTAGACGGGACTCTTGATGCCGCTGGCCCAGGTGAAGGGCTCGTTCGGGCGAAAGAATACTGCGCGGATGGAGAGCAAGCCCTCCGCAATGCTGCGTTCCAAATGCTCCATTTCTATCTCTTCTCCTTTCAAAATGTCAGTTTGCTGATAGAATTAGCGTTTCCAATGCCTCCGGGGTTTCGGCGATCTGGTCGGCGCCGGCGGCGGTGAGTTCTTCGCGGCTGCCGTAGCCGTAAAGCACGCCGATCACGTCGAGCCCCGCAAGATGCGCGCCGATGACGTCGTGCTCGCGGTCGCCGACCATGACGGCGCGGGAAAGATCGTCGCAGCCGGCTGCCTTGAGCGCGGCTTTTACGACGTTCACCTTTTTCCCCGCTTCCTTGTCGCCCTCGGGTGCGCCGCAGATGGCGTCGAAATAGGGCGCAAGACCGAAGTGCTCCAGAATGCACTCAGCCATGGTGTCGAGCTTCGACGTGGCAACGAAGAGGCGCTTGCCCTCGCTTTTGAGATGCGCGAGCAGCGTGGGAATGCCGGGGTAGGGGGCGTTGTCGAGCCAGCCGTCCTGCTGATAGTATTCGCGGAATTTTGCGACCGCGGCGTCGACATTCTCTACGCGCACGAAGCGTGCGAAGGTCTCGCTGAGCGGCGGGCCGACGAAGAACGACAGCTCGCGCCAGTCGCGCTCGATGCCAAATGCGCGCAGGGCATACTGCCCGGCCTTCATGATGCCGGGCCCGGAGTCGGTCAGCGTGCCGTCCAAATCAAATAAGATGATGTCGCAGTGCATGGCTTAGCCCACGAACTCGCTGACGCAGCGGCGATAGGCTGCGACAGGATCCTCCGCCTGCGTGATGGGGCGGCCGACGACGATGTAGTCCGAGCCGATCTCACGCGCCTTTGCGGGCGTGGTGATGCGCACCTGGTCGTCCGCCTTTGCGTCAGCAAAGCGGATGCCGGGGGTGACGGTGAGAAAGTTCTTCGTGCAGGTCTCGTGGATGCGGCCGGCTTCAAGCGGGGAGCAGACCACGCCGTCGAGACCGGCGAGTCTTGCGTTTTTGGCATAGTCGATGACCACATTCTCAAGCGGGGCGTGAATGCCGATTTCTTCCTCCATGCTCTGCTGGCTGGTGGAGGTGAGCTGCGTGACAGCGATGAGGAGCGGGCGCGTACCGTCTGCGCGGGTGAGTCCCTCAAGCGCAGCGCTCATCATGGCGCGCGTACCTGCGGCGTGGAGGTTGACCATATCCACATTGAGGGAGGAGAGCACGGCCATGGCCTTTTTCACGGTATTGGGGATGTCGTGCAGCTTGAGATCGAGGAAGATCTTGTGGCCGCGGGCCTTGATCTCGCGCACGATCGCGGGGCCTTCGGCGTAGAAAAGCTCCATGCCGATCTTCACAAAGGGCTTTTCGCCGGTGAAGCGGTCAAGAAACGCGAGGGTCTTTTCCTTACTGTCGAAATCCAGCGCAATGATAACGTCCTTACTCATGGTGGGCACCTCCTATGATGTCGTTCAAATCGTTGATGTTGTATTTCTGCATGACGCGGGGCAGGTCCTCGACGATGCGGCGGCAGGCGAAGGGATCGACAAGGTTGGCAGCGCCTACCTCGACCGCCGTTGCGCCCGCGAGCATCAGCTCGATGACGTCCTCGGCGCTCATCACGCCGCCGAGACCGACGACGGGGATACGCACCGCTTCGTAGACCTGCCAGACCATGCGCACGGCGAGCGGGAAGATCGCGGGGCCGGACATACCGCCCGTGCTGTTGGCAAGGAGCGGCTTTCTCGTTTTGAGATCGAGCCGCATGCCCATCACGGTGTTGATGAGGCTGATGCCGTCCGCGCCTGCGTCCTCGCAGGCCCTGGCAATGTCCGCAATGCTTGTGACGTTGGGCGAGAGCTTGACGATGATGGGCTTTTTGACCGCGTCCTTCACCGCGCGCGTGACCGCTGCGGCAGCCTTCGGGTCAGTGCCGAAGCTCATGCCGCCGCCGTGGACGTTGGGGCAGGAGATGTTCACCTCAAGCCAGCCAACCTGCGGACAGGTGTCGAGCTTCTGGCAGACCTCGACGTATTCATCGAGCGAAAAGCCGCTGACATTTGCCATGACAGGCTTGCGGAAAACGCGCGCGAGCTTAGGAAGCTCCTCGGCGATAACCGCGTCCACGCCGGGGTTCTGAAGGCCCACGGCGTTGAGCACACCGCTTTGCATCTCAGCGATGCGCGGCTGGGGATTGCCAAGGCGCGGCTCGCGCGTCGTTCCCTTAAAGGAGAACGTGCCGAGGCAGTTGATATCGTAGAGCTCTGCGAACTCGTGGCCGTAGCCGAAGGTACCGCTCGCGGGAATAATGGGGTTATCGAGCGGAAGAGAGCAGAGCGTGACGTTCGTTTTTACCATTTGATCTCATCCCTCCCGAATACGGGGCCTTCACGGCAGACGCGCTTGGGGCCGTTCACTGTGTCGATCGTGCAGCCCATGCACGCGCCGAAGCCGCAGCCCATGCGCGCTTCCAGACTGATCTGACCGGGCTTGTCCGTCTTTGCGCAGAGCGCCTTGAGCATCGGCATCGGCCCGCAGGCGCAGACGGCGTCGAACCGCTCGGGCAGCGCGTCGGTCACAAAGCCGCGTGTGCCGCGGCTGCCGTCCGCCGTTGCGATGACGGTCTGCACGCCGAGCGCCTTGAATTCATTTTCGTAAAAAACATCCTCCGCAGTGTTGAAACCCAGAACGGCGACGGGCGTTTTGCCCGCGGCAAGAAGGCGCTTTGAAAGACCGAAGAGCGGCGCGGCACCGATGCCGCCGCCCGCAAGGAGCGTCGTTTCGCCGCAGGCGGCAACGTCAAAGCCGTTGCCGAGACCCGAGAGCGCATCGAGCGCCTGCCCCGGCGTGCAGCGGGAGAGCCAGTCCGTTCCGCCGCCGACGACTTTATAAAGGAGCGTGACGCTCTTTTCGTCCCAGTCGCAGATGGAGATGGGCCTGCGCAGGAAGAAACCGGGCAGACGAAGGTCGAGGAACTGGCCCGGCGCGGTGATGGCCGAGGTGTCGCCCTCGAGCTTCAAGCGGTAGACGCCCGAGGCAATGAGGGCGTTCTCCGTGATGGTGTAAGTTACTTCGATCAAAGCATGTCCTCCTTCCAGACGATCTCGCCGCCGATCATCGTCAGCTTGCACACACCGGTGAGGCACGTGCCGGCGAAGGGCGTTGCGCGCCCCATGGTCAAAAATGTTTCGGGGTCGACGGTATAGGTTCTGTTGAGGTCAAATACGGTCAGGTCGGCGGGCTGGCCGACGGCGATCTCCGTGCCGCAGCCGAAGCGGCGCATCGGAGAGGTGTGCATCAGCTCGACGAGCTTTTCAAGCGGCAGGATCCTCTTTTTCACAAGATGCGTGTAGCTTGCGGCAAAGGACGTTTCCAGTCCGACAACGCCCATGGCGCTCTTTTCAAGGCCTTTGCTCTTTTCCGCGCGGCTGTGGGGCGCGTGGTCGGTGATGAGCATGTCGATCGTCCCGTCCAGAAGACCCTCGATGAGCGCGTCGCGGTCGGCCTGATCGCGCAGGGGAGGATTCATCTTGAAGCGTCCGTCCTCCTGCAAATCGTCCTGCGTGAAGGCGAGATAGTGCGGCGCTGTTTCGCATGTCACGTCCACGCCGCGGCGCTTGGCCGCGCGGATGACCTCGACGCTTTCCCTGGTCGAAACGTGGCAGACGTGGTAGGCGCAGCCCGTTTCCCCAGCAAGCTTCACGTCGCGTGCGATCTGACCCCACTCGCTCTCCGAGCAGATGCCGCGGTGCCCGTGGGCGCGGGCATACGCGCCGTCGTGGATGTAGCCGCCGCGAAGCAGGGCGTTGTCCTCACAGTGCGCGGCAAGGATCTTGCCGAGACGGCGGCACTCGGCCATCGCCTGGCGCATCATGCTCTCGGACTGCACGCCGCGCCCGTCGTCGGAAAAGGCGATGACGTCTGGTGCCATGCCCGCAAGGTCTGCAAGCTGCTCGCCCTTTTCACCGACCGTGATCGCCCCGTAGGGATGGACATGAACGAGGGCGTCCTTCTCGATGAGCGCGCGCTGGAGCGCAAGCGATTCGACGCAGTCGGGCACGGGGTTCAGGTTCGGCATGGCGGCAACGTGAGCGAAGCCGCCGTGCGCGGCGGCCAGTGTGCCGGAGCGAATGGTTTCCTTATAAAAAAATCCCGGCTCACGAAGATGAACATGAACATCAACGAAACCGGGAAACAAAACCATATTAGAAATATCAATAACAATAGTATCATCGGAAGGGGAAACACCATCACCAATAGAAACGATCTTTCCGTCCGAAAGAAACACGTCCGCCAAATGAAACACGCCCTGCGAGAAAAACTTTGCATTCTTCAGAAGATAGCGCATTTTCATTTCCTCCTTGTGTTGTTTTCGGTGCATTATACGGGATAATCTGACGAATGTCAAGAGCAAAAGCTTCGGGAAAACGACACGGTAAAAAAAGAAATGAGAAAGTATGCAGCCTTGCCCTGCCGCACCGTGCAGCGCGTATTTCTGCGGCGGCGAAGGGGCGGAAAAAATCTGCGGAACTTGGTGAAAAGTGCTGAATTTCACCAGGATGCCTTTGAAGAAAGAGCGTACTTTTCAACGAAAATTTGCCCCGTACTGGAAAATGTAAAATTATGCGGTTGGCAATCGGGATGGAGGCTCTTATACTGAGGCCAACCTGGTTCTATGAACGGAGAACCACAACAATGAAGAGCATTTTCGTTTTTGCATACTATTATTGCTTTGCTATGGATCCGGAGTAAGGCTAATTTGTGATACAAAGATGAAGCCGTATTTGCTGAGGATCTCCACGGCGATCTCCCGGTTCAGCTCATTGTCCTCCGCCAGCAGGATGTGCTTGCCGTGGAAATCCGGACTGCCGCCGGAGAGGATGCTGTCATCGGTCTCCGTCCGGCTCTGGCCGGATCTCGATGGTGCCGCCCATCATATCCACGATGTTCTTGGTGATGGCCATGCCCAGACCGGTACCCTGGATCTGGCTCACGGTGGAGCTTCGCTCCCGCTCAAAGGGATCGAAGATCTTCTTCGCAAACTCCGGGCTCATGCCGATGCCGTTGTCCTTGACCCGGATCTCATACTGCTCCCGGTCCTTCCGGGTCCCCGGCAGCTGTCTGAGCCGGACGGAGACCGTTCCGCCTGCCGGGGTGAACTTGATGGCGTTGGACAGAAAATTCAGCAGCACCTGATTCAGCCGCGTCTTGTCGCAATATAAGTCCTGTTTCTCGATCTGCTGGTAAATTGCGACTTCACTGCGTTGCAGATTGTAGGAGATCGTCGAGATGCCATATCCGGCTTCGAACATATCCTGAAGCTGACGCTTTTCCTCCTCCGTCCAGTATTCGCCGTCTCTTTTTAACAGTTATTATTTTTCGATAGGAAATAAAGGCATGTAGTAAAGCAGTAATTTTGTAAAATTTTCAATTGTGTTAGAAGCCTTTATTTTATCCCTTTCGACTTCCCTTAAAAAGTAAATTAAAGTCCCGAAATCTTAAGATTTCGGGACTTTCTGGTTGCGGAGGGAGGACTTGAACCTCCGACCTCCGGGTTATGAGGCAGTCTCAAGCACAAATCGGAGTCATTTCGGCTCCGATTTGTGCTTTTTGCCGCCGTTCGCTCGGCGGATTTTCCATTGTCTCCGTCCAACACTACCCGCTTTTTTCGGATTCTGGGTCAAAACTGGGTCAGGATCGCGTCACAGGCGGTTTTCAATGTGAGCCATTTCATGCGTCTGCCAATTCTTGCTGCTTTTTGTAGTCTTCGCCCCAAGCCCACATGGAATCCAGAATGGGCTTCAGGCTTTTGCCCAGTTCCGTCAGCGAATACTCCACTCTCGGCGGCACTTCGGCATAGACCTCACGGTGAACAAGCCCGTTTTCCTCCATCGCCCGGAGCTGGGCGGTCAAAACCTTCTGAGACACATTGCCTACGGACTTTTTCAGCTCGCTGAACCGCTTCGTTCCCGGCATCAGGTCGCGCAGGATCAGCACCTTCCACTTATCCCCGATGAGGGTCAGCGTGGTCTCCACGGGACAGGCGGGAAGAGCGGCTTTTGCGGTCATTTCGCCCATATTTGAGAATCCCTCCATAAAAATTTTTCCAAGCGCCAAATTGCCGGAAAACCCAGTAACGGCGCAATCGTTTCTTTCTGGTAACTGCTCATTAGTTTCTATTTGGTAACTACGGCACAATATTGTGCTTACTTTACGAATGGGGGCTACGGTATTACTATAACGCCAGAGGCAAACGAAAGCAAGCCCAATCACCAAGGAGGTCACTCAAAATGAAAAAAATTCTATCTCTCACGATGGCTCTTGCCATGCTCGGCACGGCTCTCACCGGCTGCGGCTCAAAGGACGCTGCTGCCCAAACACCCGCTGAAAACACCCAGCAGACGGCGCCTGTCCAGCAGGAACAGAGCCAGACCGAAAAGGCGCTGGCGCTCATCAACACCTTTGCCACCGGCGATACGGACGCCGCCCGCAGCCTGTTGGCGGATGGCTACATCCAGCACAATCTGGCATACGGCACCGGTGCGGATGCCTTCATCGGCTCCGTGGAATATCTTGCATCTGCTGATGTGAAAACCACTGTGAACAACATCCGGGCTTTTGAGGATGGCGACAAGGTGTTCTTGCAGACGATTTACAATTTTGCCGGTGCCGGTGAGCAGGTCGCCTTTGACATCTTCCGTTTCGATGAGGATGGCAAGATCGCCGAGCATTGGGACAATCTGGCGGCGCTGGCCGAGCCGAATCCCTCCGGTCATACCCAGACAGACGGCACGATGGAGGTCACGGATCTGGACAAGACCGAGGAAAACCGGGAGCTGGTCAAGAATTTCCTCTACGATGTCATGCAGGGCAACAACCTTGACAAGACCCCGGATTACTTTGACGGTGATGCCTACATCCAGCACAACAGCGGCATTGCCGATGGCGTGTCCGGTCTGAACGCCGCGCTGGGCGCTCTGGCGGAGCAGGGCATTTCCATGGTGTACGATGAAGTCCACATGGTTCTGGCGCAGGGCAACTTCGTCCTTGCCGTCAGCGAGGGTACCTTCGGCGGCGCGCCCACCAGCTACTATGACCTGTGGCGTGTGGAGAATGGCAAGATCGCCGAGCATTGGGATGTGATGGAGACCATCGCGGATCAGTCCACCTGGCAGAATCAGAACGGCAAGTTCTGATCGTTACCAGGAGGTAACCATACCACAATATTGTGCGTACTTCACAAGCCGTACAAATCGCATTACAATCAAAGCATCAAGAGAAAACAACAAATTTTTGGAGGTACTTATCATGAACAAAGTCGTAGAATTTCTGAATGCCAACCCTGTGCAGTATCTGGCTACCGTCGGTCGTGACGGCAAGGCAAAGTGCCGCCCCTTCATGTTCGCGGGCGAGCTGGACAGCAAGCTGTGGTTCTGCACCAACAACACCAAGGACGTCTACAAGGATATGCGGGAGAACCCGGAGGTGGAGATCTCCGTTTCCAGCCCGGAATACGCATGGATCCGTCTGCACGGCAAGGCTGTGTTCGAGAATAACATGGCCGCCAAGGAAATGTGCATCAAGAACCCCATCGTGAAGGGTCAGTACGGCGAGGCCACTAACCCCATCTTCGAGGTGTTCTATCTGGATAATGCCCACGGCGTTATCGCTGACTTCTCCGGCAACCCTCCCTACGAGTTCTAAGGAACACGCGGCGGCCACACCGAAAGGGAGGCCGCCGCGTCCTTTATAAAATCATTTCGTTAAGGCGGTGGAAAAATGACCCAAGCACAGCGGCGGCTGTTTCTCATTCAGTCGCTTTTGAAAGAGAAAACAGAATATCGGGATATGGGCATACCGGCCGATATAAACAGCCAGCGTCAGCTTTTGCGTGGTCTGATGAATATTCGCGCACCTCAGAGTGTTAGCGCGGATTTCCTGCAAACGCAGGACGCCTATCTGCAAGGCGAAACCGCCGCAAAGGGTATCACGGATATTGCCGACCTGACACCCATCCAGCCGGGGCTGTATCTCTGGCAGGGGGACATTACCACGCTGAAATGCGACGCCATCGTCAACGCTGCCAACAGCGGCATGACCGGCTGCTATATTCCCAACCATCGCTGCATTGATAACGCCATTCACACCTATGCGGGTGTAGAACTGCGCCTTGCCTGCGCGGAACTGATGGAACAGCAGGGCTATCCCGAACCCACCGGTCAAGCAAAAATCACGCCTGCGTTCAATCTGCCTTGTCGGTATGTGCTGCACACTGTTGGCCCAATTATTGATGGGCGTGTGACGCAGCGTGACCGGGAGCTATTGGCTTCCTGCTATCGCTCCTGCTTGGAGCTGGCGGCAGAGAATAGCTTGGAAAGCGTGGCGTTCTGCTGCATCTCCACGGGTGAGTTTCATTTTCCCAACAACTTAGCAGCAGAAATCGCGGTTCGGACGGTCAAAGAATTTCTCAAAAAGCAAACCAGTGTCAAGAAGGTGATCTTCAATGTTTTCAAGGATTTGGACAAAGCCATCTACAAAAAGCTGCTCCGAGCAGATTGAGCAACTGAGGACGGCGTTACATGACTGTGACGCCGTGGTGATCGGTGCCGGTTCCGGTCTGTCTACGGCGGCAGGTTTCACCTACACCGGCGAGCGGTTTGAGCAGCATTTCTCCGATTTTGCTCAGAAGTACGGCATTCGGGATATGTACAGCGGTGGCTTCTATCCGTTCCCCACGCAGGAAGAATTCTGGGCGTATTGGAGCCGGTATATTTTTATCAACCGCTATCAGAATGCGCCCAAGCTGGTCTACGATGACCTTTTGAAGCTGGTGCAGAACAAAGATTGTTTTGTCATCACCACGAATGTTGACCACTGCTTTCAGAAGGCAGGCTTTGACAAAAAGCGGCTTTTTTACACGCAGGGCGATTATGGCCTGTTCCAGTGCAGTGAGCCGTGCTGTCAGGAAACCTTTGATAACGAAGCCGCGATTCGTGAAATGGTCAAGCGGCAGGAGGATATGAAAGTCCCGACAGAGCTACTCCCTGTCTGCCCCCACTGCGGGAAACCGATGACCATGAACCTGCGTTCCGACAACAAGTTTGTCGAGGACGAGGGCTGGCACAGAGCAGCGGAGCGGTATGAAAACTTCCTCCGTACCCGTGAAGAACAAAAAATTCTCTTTCTGGAATTGGGTGTTGGGTACAATACGCCCATTATCATCAAGTATCCCTTCTGGCAGATGACAGCGAAGAATCCAAACGCCACCTATGTCTGTATCAACCAAGGGCAGGCAGTTTGTCCGCAGGAGATCCAGCAACAGTCAATTTGTATCAATGCGGATATTGGCAGCACCCTGCAGAGTCTTTCGCAAATGTAAATAGGGGATACAAGGAAACGGAAAATGAGCCGTTTTGACAAGCGGCCGTCCGGCGTTTCAGCAGCACGTAAAGCGCGCTGAGGGTAGTGATACCACTCCTCGCCTCGCACACACGGAAAGGCCCTGAGCGCAGGGCATACAAGCCGCAATTTCGACAGAAACGGAAAAGATCACGCAGCCCGGCGGGGCCGCGACGCCTCGGAACAGCGACGCGCATGAGCGCATCGCTGTCCCGCAGGCTCTCTGCGTTCTTCGGGAGTACACCAGATCAAGACCCCAGAACCGGCAAAGTTTGCCGTTCTGACACCCGGCCCGGGGATGTTCGTGAACGTGCGGAACGCTCCGAGGGCAGTGATACCACCCCCACCCAAAACGCCCCTGTTTCGCCCTGTGAGCCGCTGTGTGCGATCCTGTTGGCAAAGGCGAGTGTGTACCCACTTTCATCCGCAAAAGCGAATGTGGGCCGTTTTGCAGGCGATTGCGACAAGAGCTTTTTTGCCGTGTGGTACCCATTGATGGAAGAAGGGAATGGGTGTTTGTAACGGCGTTTGAGAGACCCTTGAAGTCCGTGTGACCGATACATTGGATACGTTGGTATGACTGCGTTTCCTGCGCTTTTCACGGCTTTTTCGAGGACGAAAAAGAAAGCAGGATAAACGGCTGGCGTCGGAACCGACGCTCTGCCCAATCACTTCTGCCCGCAGTGCGGGCAGTTGATGGGGTTTTCAACGCAGGCGATTGTGGCGCCTTTTGCGGGACATTTTGGAGAGGTTGGCGTCTTAGTTCCCGCAAACGCAGGTGTCCCAAGAATTTTAGTGGTGCCTTATGGCCGTTTTAGGAGAAAACTGAGGTAATCACATCTCTCAAGACCGACAGTGCAAGGCAGACATATTTTGCGCCGCTGTAGTCAATAAAAGGGTTTCTCAGCCGTTCCAAAATCGCACCGCTGTAACTAAAGACACGCCCCCCGGCAGCGTAAAAATTGCGCCGCAATAGTCAAAGATAAGGC
>CEAB01020325.1_pt1 | contig 58775 bp, 59 predicted proteins | sample 557651 | NCBI WGS metagenome assembly CEAB01 (sample SAMEA3182046, study PRJEB8094) | gut metagenome | biome: human; feature: gut; material: Stool; isolation source: human stools | place: Canada | collected 2011-11-15 | reverse complement strand
CAACGCCGACAGAGCGTATAACACACTACACTTTGCGAGCAAAGTCGTGTGCCAAGGGGCAAGCCCCTTTGGAAACCCCAGACAACAAAACAGGCTGAATATCCCGCACTTTCCCGGTGCTTGATATTCAGCCTTTATTTGTTGTCAGCAGCCCCCGTTTCGTGGTCTGCGTGTAGTTCCTTGTAAACTGACCTAAGCTTACTGCTTGATATTCTTAAATTGCTTATTAAAGCCAAAAAGGAAAAGTGAACCGTCTGTTGCAGAGACGGTTCACTTAAGTTGAGAGATTAACTCTCTAACAAGGAACATTGTATCTGTGGCAACCGTCTTGGTTTCCACGCTTTAATTGTAACAGATGTTAAAATCTAATGCAATAGAAAGTAATAGGAAAAGTAAAAAAATTTTTTAACAATGGCTGTCACATTTTATTCTGTGACAGCCATTTTCATAGATGATCTGCGCTTGAAGTGGCAGGGCACTTAATAGGGAACTTGTTTATAGCATATAGGATAAGCAAGTTCCCTAATTTTAATCACGCAACAGAGCCGTTCTTTACACGCTTAACAGTAGCCTCGATGAGAGCAGTAATATACTCCTCTAGATCGCCAAAGGCTTCCGTCAGATACTCTTTTGCATCCTCGGAGAGGATATCAGTCACAGCGTTCAAAGTCTTCTCAAAGGCGGCTTTTTGCGCCTCTGGAGTGAATTCGCCGCTTGCCTTAATTGCATCAACGAAAGTCTGGTTAGTGGCTTCTACGCAATCTACGACGGTCTCCTTAAGCATGAGGATGTACTTTGCGAGAGTTTCGTTCTTCGTGTTCTTAGCGGCAGCGTCCATCTTTTCTCGTATAACCTTGATAAGGAATACGGTTAGGATGCCCATGAGCGGGACAACAACAGTCTGCATGATTTCTTTTAAAAGAGTAATCCAAGTAGTCTCCATAATAATACCTCCAATTATTTAATCACTTTCATGTCTTTGTCTTCCGATGTCGCAAAGCCATCGGTCACAATCTGTACACTTTGATAGTCCGGCGGGGAAACCTTCGTATGAATAAATACAGCAGGGTTAACAGTGGATGCAGTGCCGGCCTTTAGAATTGTTCCGTTACGACCAATCGTTGGCGTATAGCACGCATATTGCTCTCTGGCATCTGTATCTATTTCATAGTGGAGATGTACACCAGTGCTTAATATACCAGTCTTGCCCATTACACCAATCTTCGTATCTTTGGTAACAGCTTGTCCTTCTTTAACCGCGATGGAAGCCAAATGGAAATAGCGAATGATTACATCCTGCGACTTGCCAGTATCCTCATTCAGACACTTTTCGTACTTAATCGCTACGATGTTACCACAAATGGAGTCCATCCCACACCGAATTACATTGCCATCGCCAGACGCATAAACCGTTCTGTCACCTTTAATAGAAATCGCATCGTGGCCAAAATGGGTACAACGGAACACGGAACGATATTTTGTGTTCATGTACCCGGACGTTATTTTCATATTGTTGATTGGCTGAATCAACTTCTGGTAAGACAAAGTAGAGCTTCCTTTCGGAAGCTCTTTTTTAAATTCCTTTTCATAATATTTTGAACATCATTGGAAGACACTAGCGTAGCAAGCGGATGCAATATTGCAGTCTGCTCATTCCCAACGACCAAAACATCAAGAGGGTTAAGAAGTGTTTTGTCTGTTGCGCCGGAAGCGATAAGCAGCCTACTTGCTGTTTCTTTAAAACCGACTGTATGAAATGGGTATTTAGTATCTGTGTCAATTTCCATATGGATATGATTGTACCACTTAGCCCATTTATCGGTTCCTGTTATGCTTATTTCTCTTTGAGATAATCCGCCGGCAACCGATGGATCATTAAACAAGAATACTCCATTTACGAAATAATATGGGAGTCCGTTTATATACTCTCCAAGAGATACCCTAAACTTACTGCATATTGTTAATGCTTGTGCTACATTCAGTGCGAAGTTCCCGATATTTTGCATTTTAAAAATACATGTTCTCCTCACGCCGTCATCACTCGAGATATCAACAGAACCACTATTGTTTACAACATATCTACATGGACAAACAATCCGGCAAGGATTTTAACCGTCCGCAGTACAAGCGGCTGCTGCGGAGAATGAAAAAAGACGACTTGCTCTATATCAAAAGCATAGACCGTCTGGGAAGGAACTACGAAGAAATTTTGCAGCAATTGCGGATACTTTCCAAAGAAAAAGGGATTGATATTGTGGTGCTGGATATGCCGCTTTTGGATACCCGGCGCGGCAAAGATTTGATGGGAACATTTTTAAGCGATATTGTCTTATAAGTGCTTTCCTTTGTGGCAGAAAATGAACGAACAAACATTCGCCAACGGCAAGCCGAAGGTATCGCCGCGGCAAAAGCCAAAGGGGTAAAAATCGGCAGACTGCCGCTTCCACTGCCAAACAATTTTTATGCGGTACATAAAGCGTAGCGGGCAAAACAACTTACGCTCAAACAAGCCGCTGATGCCTGTAATATGCCCGTCGGAACTTTCTACGGCAAGGCAAGAAAGTTTGAAAATCCGACTTAAACAAATCAAGCAAAGAACTTGTAAAAGTGTACTTTTGCAAAACACTAAAATTTATAAAATCAAACAGAAATTAGTTCATAAAATCATTGTATTTTGTTGAAAATTGTGGTATAATTATTTATATAATATAAAAGCAAAGAATTTGAAAAAATACACATTTTGATAAAAGCTATTGAGAGGATGATTATAACAATGAATACAGAGATTTTGTAATCAGTATAGCATACAGTTTTTGGAGAAACGCTCTAAAAACTACGATTTTTTTATATGAAGAGGTGTAAAAATCATGTTTTCAAAAAATGAAATTATGCAAGCAATAGGGTACACATTTCAATCTCCGTTTGTGAGAAAAATTGTAGGGGTAAACTCACAAGGTGACCAAAATGCGCTTGATAGTGAGGTGGCGGATAAAATCCAAGCGTCCTCCCCTTTGTTAAACGATATTAGAAAAGAGCACGAAAACGCAAGGGATATTCTTACTACAGCGGGACAGGAAAATCCAACGCATTTTATCCAAATGATAACAGAATATATAACAAATTTGACTGATTCTTGCCAAGAAAAAGTTGATGCTGCACAAAAAGAATTGAACGAGCTTCCAAAGGTTGATGAAGAGTTTGTAGCGGTGTGCCAAAAGCATGAAAGAGAGTTACTTGAGAAAAAAGATTGAAGATGCAGTGGAACAAAAATATAATGATGACCTACGAAGTTTAAAGAGAGGTACGATTGTTAGTGCATTGATAGGGGTAGTTGGATTATTGTGGTCAATGTATGGCATTAGAAATAACGAAAAGTCCTCTATTATGATGATTCCTTACTTTATGTGTATGGGTGGTCTGACTGGTATTTTAACAGGGCTTGTCATGATATCAATGCGAGTTTTCAGTAACAAAAAGAGTAAAAGAAACGGTACATATCAGAAATATATTGATGACGCAATGACATCAACTGAAGCAGAAATCGCTCGAGAGCTTGAAATAATCCATCAGCAAAAAGAAAAAGGATATGCGGATGAGTCTGATTTTGGAAAAAGAATACATATTGCCGAGGTTAAGTTGCTGGCTTATAAATTACACCAAAGCAAAACCCATCTAAACATTGCATATTTTTCTGATATAATTAAGGATGACCCTATTCAAGCATTTCCTAATTTGTTGGAAAAAGCAATAAACAATATGGATTCTCTTAGCAAATGGGCTGTAAATTATATACATGAAAAGAAATTAGCTGAGCATTATTCTGAGATGGAGTCTATTGAGAAGGATAAATTGCGTGATCAGAAAATCGCTCACGAATCGCAGGTGAAAGCAGCTCGCGCTCAACAAATTTTGCTTCAGCAACAGACTGATGCTATAAAAGCACAAGCGAATGCTGCCGAGCAACAAGCAAAAGCAGTTCAGCAGCAAGCAAGGGATACTGAAGAAATTAAACGAAGACTTGAAAACGAAAAATATGGAGATATAAGAAGACGTTATGCCGGTGAGAAATTTCCTTGGGAGGAATAATGATGTTGTAACATCATAATAAATGTGCATAACAGATTATGATTTTAAATTTATTATATAGGGGGATAGTTATGTGATGATACGATAGAACAAGAATTAGAATTTCCAAATCTAATCAGGAAATCTAAAAAATGGATATTAATTGCAATTGCGGTAGTTACCGCGGTTGTTCTATGTCTTATTTTGATGCGCTTCATCGTTCCTGAAGTAAAGGATATGACGCGATATAATAAAGCAATGGATTTATGGGATGCCGGAGATAAATACGAGGCAGTTCAAATACTATCTGAAAATCCGACAAACAAAGATTCTTGGGACTATATTAAAAATTTTTATCAAACAACGGACGAAAGAATTAAAACTTCGGTTAATCGTACTGTGGGGCTGCGATCAGACGGCACGGTTTTGGACACACTTTCGGGATATGCTGTGAGCGATTGGACAGATATCGTACAAATAGAAGCGTCCGCTTATCTTATAGGGTTAAACTCCAGCGGACAGGTTTTGATTGTACAAGAGGATGTTTGGACTGACGAATTAATTTTTTCGGGTTATTTCTCTGGTTGGTCAAATATTGATGAAATTACAGCGGACAGTGTTGGGTTTATGGGAATAAGAAACGGCAGCGTTTTAATGAAGGGACGCAATTTAAGCAGCTATGATTTATTAAAATTCACAAATATTGAAGCAGTTTCGGCTGGACGCGATTTCATTGCAGGATTAAAGTCAGACGGTACCGTTGTAGTCACAGGAGCTTCTTATTCTTCTGATAAACAAGTTGTTGATGATTGGACAGATATTTTGGAAATATCAGCTCAGGGTAATAATACGGTTGGCCTAAAATCAAACGGTACCGTTGTGGCGGCGGGACAGGAAAGAAATATAAAGACGATGAAGCTTTACAATGGTCCGTGCAATGTATCTACATGGAAACTATTTGACAACATTAACGATATTTTTTTCTCTCCTGAACAGAATCAAAAAGTATCTAACAATACTGATGAAGAAACTCCTATTTCGATTCTGCGATATACACTTGATGAAAATGGTAACGCCGAAATTACAGAATCTCTATACTATAGCAGCGTACTGAAGATCCCTGGCGAGATAGAAGGTCATCGTGTAACCGCTATACGCCAGCAAGCTTTCTATGGTCGTGATAACTTGGCGAGTGTGACGATTCCCGACAGTGTGACGAAGATAGGCAGGGAGGTGTTTGCGTATTGTGAAAATCTAACGGATATTATTATTTCCAACAGTATTACAGAGGTAGATACCGAGACGTTTTTAAACTGCACAAGTTTAGCAAGCGTGACTGTTCCCAATGGTGTCACTAAGATAGGCAATAGGGCATTTTCTGGATGTGATAGTTTAACAAATGTGATAATTCCTAATAGCGTAATAGAGATAACGGAAGAGGCGTTTGAAAACTGCACAAGCATAGAGAGTATAACCATTCCTAATGGTATGCCAGAAATAGAGCAACACACATTTTCCGGTTGCACAAGCCTATCCAGCGTAATCATCCCTGATAGTGTGTCAACAATAGGTATGAGTGCATTCTCCGACTGTTCAAGTTTAAAGAGTATATCTATTCCTGATAGTGTAACAGAAATAGGTAGCGGTGCTTTTTCTGGTTGCACAAGCCTGACAAGTATAATTATTCCTGATAGTGTAATCGACATGGGCCAAAACACATTTTCCGGCTGTGCAAGCTTAACAAGTATAACCATTCCCAACAGTGTGACCGAGATAAGATACACGGTATTTGCAAACTGCACAAGTCTGTCAAGCGTAACAATTCCTGACAGCGTAACATCTATCGGATCTAGAGCATTTTTCGGCTGTACAAGTCTTAAAAATGTAGAAATTCCCAGTAGTGTGGTTAATAATTATTATCTTGCATTTGATTCCGGCACACAAGTCAACTAGCGGACTGATGATCCATATTCACCTTCGACCGCGCCGAAACTGATTCCCTATACTATGTTCGAAATTCAGAAAATGATGCATCTTCACAAGTTGGTGCATATACCGTTCTGGACAATGCGATTCAAGAAGCTGAAGCACATAAACACGAGGGATATATGGTATATGACAGTGCCGGGATTATAGTATATACACCAAATTTGAATGATTAAAATTTAATTTTGATACAGGAGGTTTTTTTATGATGATAAACTTTGAAAATATGGCAATACAAACAGAAATGAAAATTTTAAGTATAGACAAAGATGGAGTAAGTGCAAACGGTATTCATATTCCGGAGGCGATTGCAACATTTGACGATGCTAAAATATCGGCAAAAGGCTATCCAGATAGCGGCGTTTTTGTACTATTTAAAGGAAGCGATGTTTTTCTGCCTGTAAAGGAAAAATACAAACAGTATATAGACACGGACGGAAAAACAACCGTAGAGATTGTTTTTCAAAGCAGAAATGCAGCGGCTCAATTTGTCCTTGGCGATAAAGGCAGAACGAATGATTGGAAATAAAAAGGCAAGTAATATAAATGGGGATTTTATCTGCGAAAAATTTCGTAGAAGAAAAATTCATCATAATATTTATATACAGACCGTCTTGCAAAACTGTAAGGCGGTCTGTATTTTTATGGTTATTGCGTGGAAGTTAAAAACTTCAAAACAGGCAAAGTAATGGGATAATGTGATAATGTACAATAAGTTGCGCAAATTGAAAACCGCATAAAAGAAGACATAGCTCGCAGGAACTGGTAATGTATTGTATCAGTAATTGAGAATTGAAAAGTACAAGTATGGGGTATGCAGACTGAAAGCCATTAAGTGAATAATCACATTATTTTGCCCTCCGATCACTCGACCGGAGGGCACATCTATAACCATTACAACTCCATCTGCTTTCCCAAGTAACTCGCTGCCACCTGAATGAGCTTCTGTTCGGCGTCCCCAGGATGGTCGCCTTCCTTGTTTTGCAGGAACATCACGCTGCCGCATACATCACCCGAGGAGATGATAGGGGACTGCACCAGTGCATAATAGGCGACACCCTCAATGGGCTGTAACGGCTGCCCGTCACATGCAGAGAAACACTTTCGGTTCTCAATCTGATCTTCGAGGCCATGCGACACCCGACGCTCTAGCACCTCCCGCTCGGAGAGCGATGCTTTTTTATGAATGACCGAGTAGCACAATTTAGGATTATGAAGCATCAGCCAGAAATTGAGTTTGAGGAATGCATGAAACTCAGCAGAGAATCTCGCGGTGGTTTTGGTTCGACAGGGAGGAAGTAAATGAATTGTACGGTGCCAATTTAGGAGAAGTCGAACCTGACCCTTGAAGAAGCCGCGGCTTATTTCGGGATTGGGATATGCAAACTGCGGGAAATTACAAACGAACCCAATTGCAACTTCGTCCTATTTGTGGGGACTAAGAGATTGATAAAGAGAGTTCCCTGTGAAAAATGGTTGGCTCAGGCATATTCAATATGACCTCATGGACAGAAAAGCCCCGATGTGATATAATACTCTTTGCATCGGGGCTCCGAAAGAAAGGAGCCTATCATGGAACGCAGAAAAGATAGTAAAGGACGAGTATTGAAGAAAGGAGAGAGCGAAAGAAAGGACGGGAGGTACCAATACAGGTATAATGATGCTTTTGGCGCACGGAAAACGGTATATGCTAATGGTTTGAACGAACTTCGCGACTTAGAAAAACGGATTGAAAAAGACATCGGAGATGGAATCGACTATAGTAAAGGGCAAATGACGGTTTACGAGCTTGTAGAAAGGTATCTTTCACTAAAGCAGGGGGTGCGTTATAATACAAGAATAGGCTACAACTTTGTTAGTAACATACTCGGAAAAGAGCCATTTAGTCGATTAAAAGTGTCAAATGTCAAAGTGTCAGATGCTCAGAAATGGATTATAAAAATGTACAACGATGGGAAGGGATATAGCACTTTGTCGCCTATTTGCGGAGTAGTTAAACCAGCGTTTCAAATGGCGTGCAACGAGGATGTCATTAGGAAAAACCCTTTTGATTTCAAAATTACGGATGTGGTTCCCAACAATTCAAAGAAAAGAGAAGCTCTAACAGAAGATGAACAAATCGAATGGTTATCATTCATTAAGAACGATAAAACATATTGCAAGTATTATGATGAATTTGTTGTTCTACTCAATACTGGAATGCGTGTGAGTGAATTTTGCGGTCTTACCAGTAAGGATTTGGATTTTAACAATAGAAAAATAAATGTTGATCACCAGCTTGTCAGAGAACGAAATGGGAAATACTATGTTGAAAAAACAAAAACACAAGCGGGTTGTCGTTTTATACCAATGACGAACGAAGTATTCCAAAGCCTTAAACGGATAATAGAGAACCGACCAAAATTGAAAATTGAACCATTTGTAGATGGATATACAGGATTTATCTTAGTTGATAAGAATGGGAACCCAAAGATTGCGCTCCATATTGAAAATGAAATAAGGTGGTCTTTGAAAAAGTATAAAAAGCTGTTTCCAAACAAACCACCAATTATTGTAACTCCACATGTTCTTCGCCATACATTTTGTACAAATATGATAAATGCCGGGATGGACGCAAAGAAACTTCAGTATTTAATGGGACATTCCGATGTCAGTACGACATTAAATATTTACACTCACATGGGGTACGAAAAGGCGTCAGAACAAATGCTAAAAATCTATGAAAATGCAAACTGATTTGACACCATTTTTGACACCATTTTAGAGCAAAAATACAAACATTTTTATATAGTTTTATAAACTGTAAAATAATAACAGAGCCAAAAACCCGCATGAATATTAGGTTTTATAGAGGTGAAACGGATTATATCGGCATGAAAAGAGTACTTTTTGTATGCAGCGGAAACATCTGCCGCAGCCCCATGGCAGAGTTTGTGTTCCGGGAGATGGCCCGACGGCGGAGATTGATCGATGCGGTGGACTGTGAAAGCGCAGGGACGAATGTATTTGCGCCCAACAGCCCGGTACATAATGGAACGGTGCGGCAGCTGCGCCGGGAGAACATCCCCTATTACCAGCGGGGCTCCCGCAATGTTACCGCGGCGGATTATGGGCGGTTTGACTACCTGCTGGGGATGGAACGCAGCCATGTGGCGGCGATGGAGCGGCAGCTGGGCGGCGACCCGGAGGGGAAGATGCACCGGCTGTTGGATTTTACCAGGTGCCCACGGGATATTGACGACCCGTGGTACACGGGGGATTTTGTAACGGCGTACCGGGATATTGAGGCGGGGTGCGCGGCACTGTTGGATGAGATGTTCCCGGGAAGCGGGGAGAAAAAGCGATAAGGAAAGACACCCGGTGGGGTGTCTTTTTTGCTGCGTGGCGACCGAAGGGAGCCCGCAGAGACAGAAATGTGTGGGGGCGTGCGGCTCCGCCGTGAACCGAGATACCGCAGTAATAGGTGGAGGCAATAAAAAGGCACCCGCGAAGGGTACCTTTCGTTAATTACAGATCCAGTTTGCAGTCGCCGGGTTTGATCCAGCCGAGGCGGCGCATAGGCAGGGCAATGAGTGGAGTAAGGACAGCCGGCAGCACAAAGCAGACGAGGATGAGTCCAAGCCAGTGGAACGCGCCGCCAAAGCCATCCCAGCTGAGAATGCCGATGGGGCCGACCAGACCGCAGGTGCCCATGCCACTGGCAATGGCAATGCCGTTTTCCAGGCGGAAGATGCAGGTAGCAACCGGACCGGTAATAGCGGCGGCCAGGGTGGGCGGCAGCCAGATGCGGGGATTTTTGACGATATTGCCCATTTGCAGCATGGAGGTGCCCAGCCCCTGTGCGACCAGGCCGCCCCAGCCATTTTCGGCAAAACTCATGACGGCGAAGCCGATCATTTGGGCGCAGCAGCCCGCCGTGGCGGCGCCGCCTGCCAGACCGGTGAGGGTAAGGGTAAAGCAGATAGCAGCGGAGCTGATGGGCAAGGTGAGGACGATACCGACCAACACCGAAACGATAATGCCCATGAGAAACGGGCGAAGCTGAGTTGCCCGAATAATGAGTTGGCCGAAGCCGTTCATCAAGAGGCTGACGCCGGGACCGATAAGAGAACCGACCACCAGCCCCGAAAGAATGGTGACGGTGGGGGTGACGAGAATATCAACTTTGGTTTCGCGGCTGACCGCTTTGCCAAGTTCCGTGGCGACAATGACAGCAAAGAATGCCCCCAGCGGGCCGCCGACTGAGTAGGAGCCGAGTCCCACGGCGCAGAGAGAATACAGGACCAGCGGAGGAGCGGAAAGGGAAACACCGATGGCAACGGCAATGGCGATACCGGTGGCGCTGCTGGCGTAGCCTGCGGCGGTGACAAGCCAATCCCAGTGGAACTGATCGCCAAGCGTATCCAGTATGGTGCCGATGAGCAGGGAGGCGAACAGACCCATGGCCATGGCACTCATGGCATCGACAAAATAGAGCTTAGCGGAGGGCTTGATATTCTTGCGGGCAAGGAATGCGGAAAACCCGGCGGTGGACATTAATCCGCCTCCTTTGCGTGCTCGAGTGCCAGCTTGCAATAGGTTTCGGCGTTTTCACGGTTATGCTCGATCTGCACGGGGTGCAGTTCCGAAATGGCTTTGGCAGGGATGCCAACGATGAGGGAACCATCCGGAAAATGAGCGCCGCCGGAGACGACGGCCCCTGCCCCGACAATGCTGTTTTTGCCGATGACGCAGCCATTGAGCAGGACCGAGCCCATGCCGATGACGGTATTATCGCCGACAGTGGCACCGTGCACCACGGCATTATGGCCGATGGAAACGCCTTCCCCTAAGGTGATGGGGTAGCCGCGATCGCCGTGCAGGGTGCAGTTATCCTGTACATTGCTGTTTTTGCCGATGGTGATATGGTCTAGGTCGCCGCGGATGACGGCGCCATACCATACGCTGGTGCCTTCGGCCAGGGTAACATCGCCGAGGATGGCGGAATCGGGTGCGATAAAAGAGGCTTTCTTGGTATCGGGGTGTTTTTCTCCCAGGGATTTGATCATGGCAGGGAACCTCCTGTATGGTTTGTAGAAATGGGAAGGAGCGGCGCGGCCAGGCCGCCCGCAGGGCGTTCCGGCGAAGCCGGAACCGACGGGGCGAAGCCCCGTCGAGCCCGCCGCAGGCGGGCTGCCCTGCGGGCGGTCTGACGGCTGCCGCGGGCTACGGCCAAGAGCAGCGGCCCATTAACTGTGGGTATTGTAGCATTTTGCGGGACAGCAGTCAAACAAAAGGGAAGCAAGCAGCGAAGTTTTCCGAAAAAAGGGGGCAAAAAGGGATAGCCAAGGCCATTTTTTTCTGCTATACTATATAGGCAATTTGCAAACGGAGAATTTTGCAGAAGAATAAGGAGTGTAAAAACTATGGCTATGGAAAGAACTTATATCATGCTGAAGCCCGACTGTGTAAAGCGGGGCCTGATGGGCGAGGTCATTTCCCGCATTGAGCGCAAGAACTACAAGATCATTGACGCCAAAATGATGATGCTGGATAAGCCGATTCTGCGCGAGCACTATGCCCACATCGCGGATAAGCCTTTCTTCCCGGAGATCGTCACCTACATGACGAGCGGTCCCGTCCTCGCGATGATCGTAGAGGGCGACAACGCGGTGAAGGGGATGCGCATCATCATGGGCGCCACCAAGTTTGAGGAAGCGACTGCCGGTACTATCCGCGGCGACTATGCCTGCTGCACCAGCGAAAACCTCATCCACGGCTCCGACTCGGTCGAAAACGCCGAGATCGAGATCAAGCGCTTCTTCGGTTAAAATAAAAATGACAGGCCGCCGGTATCCGCACAGGGTACCGGCCCTTTTTTACGGTCCAATGCAAAAGCCCCCACCCGCGAAAGGGTGAGGGCTTTCATGTCAGACCTTATTTTTTCTCGGCTTTCAGGGCCTCGATCATCATGGGAACGACCTTAAAGAGATCCCCGCAGATGCCGTAATCGGCGGCCTCGAAGATAGGAGCGGTCTCATTCTTGTTCACGGCGATGATGCACTCGGAGTCCTGCATACCGGCCAGGTGCTGGATGGCACCGGAGATACCCAGAGCGACATAGATCTTGGGACGAACGGTCTTACCGGTCTGGCCGACCTGATGATCAGCAGAGAGCCAACCAGCATCCACAGCGGCACGGCTGCCGCCTACTACGCCGCCGCCCAGGGCCTCGGCCAGCTCCTCGGCCAGCTTGATGCCAGTGGGAACATCCTTACCGATGCCGCGGCCGACCGAAACGATGACCTCGGCGCCGGTCAGATCGACCAGATCCTTGGCCGCCTTGACGATCTCCAGGACCTCGGTCTGCAGGTCGGAAGCCGCCAGCTCGACGGGATACTTCTCGACAATGACCTTATCAGCCTTGGCCTGGTCGAAGGGGGCGCGCTGCATAACGCCGGGACGAACGGTAGACATCTGGGGACGGAAGCGGGGACAGATGATGGTCGCCATTAGGTGGCCGCCGAATGCGGGACGGGTCATCTTCAGGTGGGTGCCCTCATCAAACTTCATGTTATCCACATCCATGGTGGAGGTGGTCTTTAGGAAGGCCTTGTACTTCTCAACATCCACATCCAGGTGGGTGCAGTCGGCGGTCAGGCCGGTGTGCAGAGTCGCCGCGCAGCGGGGGCCCAGGTCACGGCCGATATTGGTAGCGCCGATGAGCATGATCTCAGGCTTCTTTTCCATTACCACATCGCAGATGACCTTGGTATAGGCATCGGTGGTGTAGTCCTTCAGCAGGGGGTGCTCACATACGATGATACGGTCGGCGCCGTAGCCGCCCAACTCTTTGGCCAGCCCCTCTACCTTATCGCCCAGCAGCAGGCCGCACAGCTCCACGCCCAGGTCGTCGGCCAGCTTGCGGCCTTCGCTGATGAGCTCGAAATCGGTGGGCATCAGCTTGCCCTCACGCTGCTCGCAGAATACCCATACGCCCTTGAAGGCGGTGGGATCGGTATTCACAAAAGTAGACATAGTCATTTTCTCCTTTCTATCAGATGATGTGCTTCTCTGCCAGCAGAGAAACCAGCTTTTCGCAGGTCGCCTTATCAGCGCCCTCCAGCATCATGCCGGCACCCTTCTGAGGGGGAGAGAAAGACTTGTAAACATTGGTGGGAGAGCCCTTGAGGCCGATGGTATCCAGCTCGATGAGCGGATCATCCTTCAGGGTCTCAAAGTTGTAGATCTCCAAAGGCTTATTGTAGCACTCGAAGATACCGCCGACGCTCATGTAGCGGGGAGTATTCAGCTCCTTGATGCAGGTGAGCAGGCAGGGGGTGTGGGTCTTGATGGTCATGTAGCCATCCTCCAGCATACGCCGGCAGATGACATGCTCCCCATCGACCTTGATCTCGGAAACATAGGTGATCTGGGGCATCCCCAGCTTTTCGGCGATCTGGGGGCCTACCTGGGCGGTATCGCCATCGATGGCCTGACGGCCGCAGAATACGATGTCACCCTTCTCCACGCCGATCTTCTTGATGGCGGCGGCGAGAATCTGGCTGGTGGCAAAGGTATCGGAGCCGCCGAATTCACGGGCGGAAACCAGAACGGCACGGTCGGCGCCGCGGGCCAGCAGCTCACGCAGCATCCCCTCGGCGGGAGGGGGGCCCATGGAAACGACCACGACCTCGCAGCCGGTTTCGTCCTTGAGGGTCAGGGCAGCCTCGATGGCATTGAGGTCATCGGGGTTGGTGATGGTATCCATGGAGGCACGATCCATGGTACCGTCTTCTTTTACAGCAACCTTACCGGAGGTATCCGGTACCTGCTTTACACATACGATACATTTCATAACGGCATACTCCTCCTATCAGTTGACCTTAAGATTGGCGGCGATGACCATGCGCTGAACCTCGGAGGTACCCTCGTAGATTTCAGTGATCTTGGCATCACGCATCATGCGCTCCACGGGGTAGTCACGGGTGTAGCCGTAACCACCAAAGAGCTGTACCGCGCGGCGGGTGACATCGCTGGCAGCCTCGGCGGCAAAGAGTTTGGCCATGGCGGCATCCACGCTGTAAGGCTCGTGGGCGTTCTTCTTGCAGGCAGCGGAGTAAACCAAATACTTGGCAGCTTCCATGCGGGTGTGCATATCAGCGATCTGGAACTGGGTGTTCTGGAACTGGGAGATGCGGCGGCCGAACTGTACACGCTCGTGGGTGTACTTGATGACCTCTTCCACAGCGCCTTCGCCAAGGCCCAGTGCCTGAGCGGCGATACCGATACGGCCGCCATCGAGGGTAGCCATAGCGATATTGAAGCCCTTACCCTTCTTGCCCAGCAGACGGTCGGCAGGGATGCGGCAGTCTTCCATGATCAGCTCGCAGGTGGAGGAGCCGCGGATACCCATCTTCTTTTCGTGCTTACCAACGCTGAAGCCGGGATCGGTACGCTCTACGATGAAAGCGGAGATCTCCTTGCGGGTCTTCTTGGGGTTCTTCTTATCGGGGATGATGCCGGTAACGGCAATGATGATGAACACATTGGCATAGCCGGCATTGGTGATGAAGATCTTGGAGCCGTTGAGCACCCAGTGGTCGCCATCCAGCACGGCAAAGGTCTGCTGACCCTGTGCGTCGGTGCCGGCGCCCGGCTCAGTCAGACCGAAAGCACCAATCCACTCGCCGCTGCACAGCTTGGGCAGGTAATATTTCTTCTGCTCCTCGGTGCCGTTCTCATAGATAGGAGCGCAGCATAGGGAGGTATGGGCGGAAAGAATAACGCCGGTGGTGCCGCAGACCTTGGAGAGCTCTTCGACAGCCATGACATAGGAGAGGACATCGCCGCCGGCGCCGCCGTACTCTTTGGGGAAGTAGATACCCATCATACCGAGCTTAGCCATCTTTTTGACGGTTTCTTCGGGGAAGCGCTCTTCCTCATCTACCTCGGCAGCCAGGGGCTTTACTTCATTCTCGGCAAACTCACGGTACATCTTCTGCACCATGGCCTGCTCTCTGGTGAGTTTGAAATCCATAACAGATCCTCCTTATCGCTTACTTTCTGTAATCGTAGAAACCAACGCCGGTCTTTCTGCCCAGCTTGCCGCCGCGAACCATCTTGCGCAGCAGGGGGTGAGGACGATACTTATCGTCGCCGGTCTCGGCCTGCAGAACTTCCATAATGGCGAGGCATACATCCAGACCGATCAGATCGCCCAAAGCGAGAGGACCCATGGGGTGGTTGGCGCCCAGCATCATGGCATTATCAATGCCCTCAACGGAGGCAACGCCTTCGGCATAGATGCCGACAGCTTCGTTAATCATGGGGATGAGGATGCGGTTAACAACGAAACCGGCAGCTTCTTCGACCTGTACGGGGGTTTTGCCGATGTCTTCCGCGATCTTCTTGATGGTTTCTACCATCTCAGCGGGGGTATTCAGGCCGGCGATGACTTCGACCAGCTTCATAACAGGAGCGGGATTGAAGAAATGCATGCCGATGATGGGACGATCGAGCTTAGCGCCGATTTCGGTGATGGAGAGGGAGGAAGTATTGGTGGCGAACATGCACTCGGGTTTGCAGATCTGGGAGAGCTCCTGGAAGGTCTGCTTCTTGATCTCCATATTCTCAATGGCAGCCTCGATGACGAGGTCACAATCCTTGCAGATCTCCTTGGTGCCGGTGGTGATCTTGGCAAGGATGGCATCGGCAGCAGCCTGCTCCATCTTGCCCTTGGCCACGCGGCCGTTCAGACCCTTGGCGATCTTGTTTTTGCCGTTAGCGGCAAACTCTTCGTTGATATCGCACAGGAGAACCTCGTAGCCATTGGACTGAGCAAAGGCCTGAGCGATGCCGGAACCCATAGTACCAGCGCCAATAATACCAACTTTCATTTTCAGTTACCTCCGTAAGTATAGTTTTTGGGGCTTTAATTATTTATTGAGGAATGCATCGACCTTGCGCTTTTCCAAGAAAGCGTTCATGCCTTCTTTCTGGTCGCAGGTCTCAAAGCAGCTGCCAAACAGCTTTTCTTCGATGACGATGGCCTGGTCCATATCGACCTGTATGCCTTCATTGATAGCGCGCTTGCAGTTGCGCACAGCAATGGGAGCATTGCGGGCAATGGTGGAGGCCAGCTTTTTGGCGGCGGGCATCAGTTCTTCGGCAGGGTAAACATTGTTCACCAGGCCGATGCGATAGGCTTCTTCCGCTTTAATATTGCGGGCGCCGTAGATCATCTCTTTGGCTTTGCCGGTGCCGACGATGCGGGCCAGACGCTGGGTGCCGCCGAAGCCGGGGGTGATACCCAGGCCGACCTCGGGCTGACCGAACACGGCATTTTCGCTGCAGATGCGGATATCGCAGCTCATGCTGATCTCACAGCCGCCGCCCAGCGCAAAGCCATTGACGGCCGCAATAACGGGGATGGGGAAGGTCTCCAGCTTGCGGAACACATCGTTGCCCTTTTTGCCAAAGGCTTCGCCCTCGGCCTTGGTCAGGGTGCTCATCTCGCCGATATCGGCGCCGGCCACAAAGCTCTTTTCACCCGCTCCGGTGAGGATGAGGCAACGGATGGCTTCCTGATCGACCGCGTCGAGGGTCTTATCCAGCTCATCCAGCACGGCGCTGTTCAGCGCATTGAGGGCCTTGGGACGGTTGATGGTGATAATACCGATCTGGCCTTCCACTTCATAGGTGATAAACTCCATGGAATGTCACTCTCCTTGACTTATTTTGCGGAGCACCGGAGAGCCGTGGCTCTCCGGTGCACTATTGATTTGTGAAAAAGATTAGTCGCGCTTAACAACGGTGGCGCAGCCCATGCCGCCACCGATGCACAGGGTGGCGAGACCGGTCTTGGCGTCACGGCGCTGCATCTCATGCAGCAGGGTGACCAGAATACGGCAGCCGGAAGCGCCTACGGGGTGACCCAGAGCGATAGCGCCGCCATTGACATTCAGCTTGGCGGGATCGAATTCCAGATCGTGGCCGACAGCCAGGGACTGCGCGGCAAAGGCCTCGTTGGCCTCGATGAGGTCCATATCGGCAACCTTCATATCCAGCTTCTTCATCAGCTTATTGACAGCGGCAACGGGGCCTACGCCCATGATGGAGGGATCTACGCCGCCCAGAGCGCCGCCAACCCAGGTAGCCATCGGCTTAACGCCCAGCTCCTTGGCCTTCTCTTCGCTCATTACTACGATGGCGGCAGCGCCGTCATTGATACCGGAAGCGTTGCCGGCGGTGACGATGCCGTCCTTCTTGAAGGCGGGCTTCAGGCGGGCCAGGGTCTCCACAGTGGTGCCGGGACGGGGACCCTCATCGGTATCAACGATCACAGAGCCCTTCTTGCCCTTGACCTCTACGGGAACGATCTCATCCTTGAATTTGCCCTCGGCCATGGCCTTTTCGCACTTCTGCTGGCTGTTGGCGGAGAACTCATCGAGCATTTCGCGGGTCAGGTGCCACTGCTCGGCAACATTCTCGGCAGTGATGCCCATGTGATAGTTATTGAAAGCATCCCACAGGGCGTCATTTACCATGGTATCTACCAGGGTAGCATTGCCCATGCGGTAGCCGTAACGGCCCTTCATCATGGCGTAGGGGGCGAGAGACATGCTCTCCATACCGCCGGCTACTACGATATCGGCATCGCCAGCCTCGATCATCTGAGCGGCCATATTGACGCAGTTCAGACCGGAACCGCAGACGACATTGACGGTAACGGCGGGGGTGGTCACAGGCAGGCCAGCCTTCAAGGAAGCCTGACGGGCGACATTCTGGCCCAGACCAGCCTGGATAACGCAGCCCATGTAAACATGATCGACCTGCTCGGCGGGAATGCCGGCGCGGTTCAGGGCCTCCTTGATAACGACGGAACCGAGTTCAGCGGCAGGAACGGTGCTGAGAGCACCGCCCATGGTGCCGATGGCGGTACGGCAGGCGCCTGCCAAAACGATTTTCTTCATAAGTGTGTGCCTCCTTGATAAAATAAAATGAAATTGAAAACAAAATTATTTTCACGGCCGAAAAGCAGCCGGATGAAACGGGGGAAGATCAGCTGCCCAGCTTTTCCTTCAGGCGAGCGGCTACGCAGGGATTGACGAACTTGGAGATATCGGTGTTATCGTAGTGGGCTACCTCTTTTACAATAGTGCTGCTGAGGTAGGCATAACGCAGGCTGGTGGTAAAGAACATGGTATCGATGGTGGGATCGAGGATGCGGTTGGTCTGCGCCATCTGCATCTCATGCTCAAAATCGGTGACAGCGCGCAGCCCGCGGATGATGATCTGTGCCTGATTGGCCCGGGCAAAATCGACAGTGCGGCCATCAAAGGTTTTGACTGAAACATTTTTGAGTTCTTTGACGCTCTCTTGGAGCATTTCTACCCGTTCTTCCACAGTGAAAAGCGGGTTCTTATCGCGGTTGATGAGCACGCCGATAACCAACTCATCTACTACGCGGGAGGCCCGGCGGATAATATCCATGTGGCCCAGTGTAACGGGATCAAAACTTCCGGGATAAACAGCCCTTGTCATATGGTGTCCTTTCGCCGTAAAACGGCTTTCACTTAATATTTATCCACATCAAAAGCAACTTCAGTATAACTGCAAAAAGGGGTGGTGTCAAACAATTGCTAAAAAATTAACAAATAAAAATTGGAGAAAAGTGTAAATTAGGAACCCCGAAAATTTGAACAAAAAAAGACGAGTTGGAATTTAACTACAAATGAGCCCTAAAATATTGAATAAATGTATTATCTATTTGTTATATAGCACCAATCGCTAAAAACAAGTGCAAAAATTCCGCCTATTTTATGGTGGCAAAATCCACAAAAAGCAAGATTAAACTTTGGCGGGGGAAATCCGCAAAACGAACGGTGTTTATTGTCTTTCCATAATACAGACGCTATAAAAGAGCTAAATTTAATAGGATATTAGGCATATCGAAAGCAAAAACTTGTTTCTTCTCCATAAAGCGTGGGAGGGGATTTGCCAGGCGCGGATGCTTGTGGTACAATGACAATAGAAACAGAATGAAACAGCGGGGAGGGAAAGGGTATGATCCTTTCGACACTGTGTTACATCGAAAAAGACGGCTGCTGGCTGATGCTGCACCGGGTAAAAAAGAAGAACGATGTGAACCATGATAAGTGGATTGGTGTAGGCGGCAAGTTTGAGGAGGGGGAGAGCCCTGAGGACTGCCTGCTGCGGGAGGTGAGGGAGGAAACCGGCCTGACCCTGACCGAATATCGATTCCGTGGTTTGGTGACCTTTGTATCCAATGAAGCGCCCACCGAGTATATGCATCTTTTTACCGCAGACGGTTATACCGGTACGCTGCGGGACTGCGATGAGGGTACTCTGGAGTGGGTGCCCATCGGGCAGGTGGAAAACCTGCCGTTGTGGCAGGGAGATAAGATCTTTCTGGAGCTGCTGCGGCGAGAGGAAGCATTCTTTTCTCTTAAGCTGCGGTACGCCGGAGATACGCTGGTGGAAGCGGTGCGGGATGGCAAGCCCCTGCTGCTGGAGGAGGACAGATGAAGCTATTGGTAAGTGCCTGCCTGCTGGGGGTGCTCTGCCGCTATGATGGCAAGGCGAAAACACATGAGGGCGTGTGCTCCCTGCTGGAAAAGCATACGATGATCCCTTTTTGCCCGGAGATCTATGGTGGGCTGCCCACACCCCGGCCGGCATCTGAACGGCTGGGAGAGCGTGTGGTGGCAAAAACGGGCGGAGAGGTTACAGAGCAGTTCCGCCGTGGGGCGGAAGAAGCGCTGCGCCTGTGCCGGATGTACGGCTGTGAGGCGGCCCTGCTGAAGGAGCGTAGCCCCAGCTGCGGGCACGGTGTTATTCATAACGGTCTGTTCAATGGCGGACTGGTAGAGGGGGACGGTGTAACAGCTGAGCTACTGCTGCAAAACGGCATTGCTGTTTATGGAGAAAGCGAGTGGGAAGCGCTGCTGTGATTTTTGAGAGCAATAAAGCCGGGCTTGTCGAAAAGGACAGGCTCGGCTTTTCTATATAGTTTATATTCCAAGGAGGCTGTGAATGGCATGTGCGACGCCGTCTTCTTCGTTGGAAAGGGTGATCCAATCGGCAGCTGCTTGAACTTCCGGGATGGCATTGCTCATGGCGACCCCGATACCGGCGGTTTGCAGCATGCCGATGTCATTACCGGCATCTCCCAGGGCCATGGCTTGTTCGGTAGGAATATGTAGGCTGTCACACAGAGCGCCCAGTGCCGCTCCCTTGCTGCCGTCACGGTCGGTCAGCTCCAGATTGCACTCCATGGTGCTGACGGCGCGTACTCGGTCGCCATAGCGCTGTGCCAGCCAGGCCTTGATCTCTGATTTCTGTTTCGGCAGAAGATACGGCAGGTTGATTTTTTCTACATGGCTATGGGGGCGGCGAGCACGCTCGGCGAGGCTTTCCACTACACTTTCATCATCGGAGAAAAGTACCTTGAGATGAAACGCAGGCAGATGGATTACCTCCCGCCGTTCCCAGTCAGTGCGGGTGATGTACATTTTTTGGTCGGCATACAACTGCACTACCAGCTCTTTCATGCCACCAAGGTAATCCAAAATCTCCAGCGTGGTGGGAAGCGGCAGCGGTGCCGCCCGCAGAATATGGCCTTCCCGGTCGGTGGTTATGCTGCCGTTACAGGTAATAAAGTACCGCAGAAAAGGCAGCTCCAGCACCGGAGGCGCAACGGCGGCAAGACTGCGTCCGGTGGCAACAACGACCTCAATTCCGGCATCGGCGGCACGGGTCAGCGCCTCACGGTTGGCAGGGGAGAGGGTCAGGTGGTCATCGCGCAGCAGCGTTCCGTCTAAATCAGTGGCGATCAGCTTAATTTCGGTATTCGGCATGGCGGCTCCTTTTCAGGCAGATTTCAGGGACGGCCTTTTTGCTTGGGCTTACGGTAACGCTCGGTGATTTCCTCCACTGTGGTGGGCTGTACCGTCAGCAGTTCCTCCACAAAGGGGGTTAGTACAGGCCGCCAGCCGATTCCCTTTTTCTTCAGTAATGCGGCCATATCCTCCGGCAGGGGAGCGGTAAGGCACAGCTGTTCCCCGGTGATGGGGTGGGTAAAGGCGACCCCGGCACAGTGCAGCGCCTGCCGGGGGAATTCCTCCATGGGGCCGCCGTAAAGCTCATCTCCCAGCAGCGGCCAGCCCTTTTCAGCCATATGCACCCGAATCTGATGGGTGCGGCCGGTGTGCAGAATGAACCCCACCAAGGCGCAGCTTTTATCCGGTGCTGTGGCAAGGACTTTATACTCGGTTACGGCGCGTTCCCCATCGGGGGAAACCACACGCTTCATTTCCAGAGGGATCTCCCGTTCCAACGGCAGGTCGATGAGACCTTCGGGGGGCTGCGGAACACCACTTACTACGGCAACATAACGCTTGGTAACGGCTTTCCACAGCTTGCCTGCGGCAATTTGATGGCGGGCGACTACTACGGCGCCAGTGGTGTCCTTATCAATACGGTTTACCGCCCGGAAGGTGCCGCTGCTGCCCTCTTTTTCGCACAGGGTGGCATATACGCTGGCCAGCGTGCCGAAGATGTGCCCGCCAGACTGATGCACCGGCATACCGGCAGGGTTATTGAAAACGGCGACATCCCGGTCCCAGTAGAGGCGGGGAACATCGATTTCGCAGGGAGGCAGTTTGCGGGCCTGGTCCGGCAGGTTGATCTCCAGCGTATCGCCTTCCCGCAGCAGGTCGATGGTGCGGGCGTGGGAGCCATTGAGCAGGATGCCCTCCGGCAGGTGCTTGAGAGAGATGACCACCTTGCGGCTGATGCCCTGCTTAAAGCGCAGGAAGTGCTGGATCTGATCGCCTGCGTCCTCGGCAGTGATAAGATAGCGAAAGGTTGTCATGGGTGGTATCCTCCTTGGACATTTTGCGGAAAGCTGCTGGCTGTGGGGCTATGATACCGGATTATACCACAAAGCGGGCCCAAAGAAAAGTCCCCGATAGCAGCTAGCTATCGGGGAGATAGAAACGAAAATTATGCCACGCCCAGGTATTCCTCCAGCGTCAGGTTGTTCTCCATGATGTAGGTCGCGATCTCTACGCCGACATAGCGGAAGTGCCACGGCTCAAAGATGATGCCGGTCACATCCTGCTTGCCCTTGGGGTAGCGCAGGATGAAGCCGTATTCGGCACAGTGCTCCGCCATCCAGATGGCTTCAGCATCATACTCGAAGGATTCCTCCATGGTGCTGTGGTGATAGTAATAATCACCGGAAAGGATATCCACCGCCAGGCCGGTGTTGTGCTCGCTGGTTCCGGGAGGCGCTACACGGGTAGCGGCCACCTGCTCCGCCTTTTCCCGGCTGTAACCATTATATTTCATCTGCGCCTGCACCTCATTTTCCAGCAGAATGGCGCTGCGGGCAAAGGTGCGGTAGGCGCTGATGAGCTGCAGGTCATAGCCATCCGCCTTGGCCGCCGCCATAAAGTCCCGGAGTGGCTGGGCAATGCGGGCGTCGACTTTCAGGTCAAACCCGGCGTAGTTGCAGATGAATTCCCGCTCCATATCCAGCTCTTCGGCCAGCGGGTATTTGGCGCTGACCAGAATGGTGCGCCAATCATCGCTGCCGGGGTTGGTCAGGTTGGTGCCGGAAGGCTCCGGATCGGGAGTGGGCTTGGGATCCGGAGTGGGGTCAGGGGTTGGTTCCGGAGCCGGATCGGGAGACGGTTCGGGGTCAGGATCAGGATCGGGTGTTTGATTGTTCTGCTTTTCATCGGTCGTACCGGTCTGCTGACCGGCATTGGGATCCGGGGTGGGGTCGGGCTGTGCGGCATTATGGCGCACCAACGCGGTAATGCCCCAAATGATACCCAGTACCAGTAAAATCAGGATTACGCCGCGCACGCGCTTATAGGTGCGGCTGCGGTGGGCGCGGGAATGTTCTTTTTGGCTCATGGTTTCTCCCTCCGTTTGTTCACGGTAAAGTGATTTATATAGTAAGTGCCGTTTAGGCGGCGATTTGCTGCACGGCTTATGCTTTTTGCATTAGCAGAGCGCACCAGCCATCCTGTTCCTTCTCCTGGGTGATGACCATGCCCTCAGTCTCCAATGCGGCGATGACTTCCTCTTTCCGGGGGAGGATAATGCCGGAAGCCACCAGGTGCCCACCGGACTTTAGGTGATGGTAAATGGCGGGGGCCAGCGCGATAATGACATCGGCGACGATATTGGCCAGCACGATGTCGAAGCCGCCGCGGGTCAATTCTTCTTCCAACGGCTGGTGTATAAGATCGGCGGCAACAGCGGTAAAACGGTCAGGACCAAAGCCATTTACCTCGGCGTTTTCGGCGGCAGTTCGCACAGCCACCTTGTCAATATCAACCCCAACAGCTTCCTGGGCGCCCAGCATCAATGCGGCAATGGAAAGAATGCCGCTGCCGGTACCCATATCCAATATGCGCGTATGTTCAACGGGGAGCTGCTCCAGCAGCTCGCAGCACAGGCGGGTGGTGTGGTGGGTGCCGCTGCCAAAGGCCATGCCGGGATCCAGCGTCATCACCAGTTCTTCCGGGGTGGGGGTGTATTCCTCCCAGCTGGGGCATACCACCAGCCGTTTACCCAGGTGGGTGGGGTGATAAAAACGCTTCCAGGCATTGGCCCAGTCCTCCTCGGCCAGCGTTTGGTCGGTCTCGATGCGATAGGGAATGCCCTCTGCTTCCAGCCGGTGGGTAAGGAAGGCGGAGGCTTCGGCTGGATTTTCCTCCGGGGGCAGGTACAGGTGCAGGATCGCTTCGGTGCGGCTGCGGGCCAGCAGATCCTCATCGATGAGATCAATGTGGGCAATTTGCGGCACCAGCTCCAGCATATCGCTGTAATCCTCGATGTAGATGCCGTAGGGGACGGCCATCTGCGCAATCGCTTCTGCTGTCTCGGCGTCCTTGGTGCTTACGGTTATTTTCAGGTCAGTCCAGTTCATGGCGGTTCCTTTCTTACTAGGTTTGTCCCATCTATTATAGCGGGTGATGTAAAAAATCTCAACAGTTTGCGGGAGCTTTTTGCATAGCGGCGGTATAGCGGCCCATACTGTCTGCATAAAGATGGAAAAGGAGGCGCGGGATCATGGCAGAGATGAACCGATGCAGGGAACCGCAAAAGACGGGAACACAGGAGACTCTGCGGGAAGAGCTGAGCAGGGTAAACAAGGAACTCCGCCGGGCGGAGGAGCTTTTTGATGTAGTGACGGAGGATACATTGATTGAAGCTTGTACCTACCGCATCCAGACACTGCTGACCTACCGGACCTACCTGCTGCGCACCGCGCGCCGACAGGCGGAACAGCCGGAACCCATTGCCCTGTAAGCACCACAACAAAAAAGGAGGACATCATGGGAGTTTGGATTATTGCTGGGGTGGTACTTATTCTGGCGCTGCTGGTGCGCTGGCGGCATGCCCTGCGAGGCTGGTTGCTTTCGGCAGCCGGTGGACTGGGGGTGCTGTGCCTGGTGCAAGCTATAGGTGCGCTGCTGCCGGTGAATTTATTTACTGTGGCGGTGTGTGGTATTTTGGGCCTGCCGGGAGCCATTAGCCTGTTGGTGTGCAATTTGATGTGGTGAATCTCCGAGGCAACCGGAACAAACTGCGAATTGTGAGAGTCGGCCGCAGGCGGCCCGGACTAAGCCTGGGCCGATGCCCTATAAGGGCGTTGACGATGCGAAACATCGTAGCCTGCGGCCGGTACTTGTGCATTGCAGAGGGTAAAAAGAAAGACACCATCCCGGCATCGAACCTGTGGATGGTGTCTTTCTTTTGGAATGGCTTACATGCCATTCAGGTAGTCCTCCACTACATCAAGCAGGTGGCAGGGCTCCAGTTCCTCCTGCTGCATCAAAGCAGCCAGAGCTTCTGCGGCATTGCGGTCATCTGTAATATCAGAAACAGCCTGCTGCAGTTGCCAGCCGTGTTTGGGAAGATAGCTTTCACACACGATACCATAGCAACAGTAGCGGCCCAGCTGCGGGTGGGTGATCCATTCTTCGTAAACGCGGTAGCGGACGGTTTGTGTTCTCATCTTACTCTCTTTCTCTTTTTCCTCTAAAGTGCACAAGGGTCGGATCCTCCTCTTTTTGGTTTATGCTGATTTACTTTGGTTTTGGTATGAGGCTTTAGCAATGCTGCTGGATAGATTTTACCATACTTTTTAAGGAACGGTATGACAAAAATTTCATTGAGATTTTTTACAGAGCGCACAATAGATTGACAATTAAAGTCGAAAAACATCGACCTGGTCTAAAAAGAGGAACCACAGAGGAGAAATGAGGACAAAAACTTAGCAGAAAAAGGGCATGTTCCATAAAATTTGAGATAATTTTTCTAACACCAAAACGAGAACAAGGCATGAAAAATAGACTCAAAAACAAAAATATCGGCCTGTGAGATCCAAGATGGAAAAACAGGCCGGTATTTTTTGTGGAAGATGACGAATCAGTCGCAGCGATTTTCCGCGTTCTGCTTTTCGCTGCGGTTCTCCGTGCTGTTTTTGTTTTGAGTATTGTTCTGCGTGTTATTGGTGCCGTTCTGGGCATTATTCTTAGCGTTGTTCTGAGAATTTTTACTCATTTGAATTCACCTCCTTTGTGGAAATATTATGCGCTCCACAATGCCATCTTATACGATAAAAAACAGCCGTAAAAAATGCAAAAAAATTTTTCAGATTAGGCTTGACAAATAAATAGGATATGTTATAATAAAGTTACAGAAACGATAATTATTACTAAAAAGGAGATATTATACTATGGCTAAATATGTTTGCACTGTTTGCGGTTATGTTCATGAGGGCGATGAGGCTCCCGAATTCTGCCCCGTTTGCAAGGCTCCGGCTTCCAAGTTCCAGAAGGTAGAAGGCGAGATGGCCTGGGCTGCTGAGCATGTAGTGGGTGTTGCCCAAGGATGTGATCCTGAGATTCTGCAGGGCCTGCGCGAGAACTTTAACGGCGAGTGCTGCGAAGTTGGTATGTACCTAGCTATGGCCCGTGTAGCCCATCGCGAGGGCTATCCTGAAATTGGCCTGTACTGGGAGAAGGCAGCCTGGGAAGAGGCTGAGCATGCTGCCAAGTTTGCCGAGCTGTTGGGTGAGGTCGTAACCGACTCCACCGAGAAGAATCTGAAGATGCGTGTGGAAGCTGAAAACGGCGCAACCATGGGCAAGACCGAGCTGGCCAAGAAGGCTAAAGCTCTCAATTTGGATGCTATTCACGATACCGTACATGAGATGGCCCGCGATGAAGCCCGTCACGGCCGTGCCTTTGCCGGTCTGCTGAAGCGCTACTTCGGTAAATAACCAAAAGTAAGTTTTAGAGAGAATGAAGAAAGCCCCCGGTGGAAGACCGGGGGCTTTTGCGCTTTCAATTCACCGTCAAGACAGAAACGGCAAAAAAGAGTTTATCCCCGCATAGCGCAAAACGCAGCCAAATGAAGAACCAAAACCGGCGGAGAAGCCGCCCCTTTGTCGCCACGACGAAAAACAGACTGGAATAGGGGAAAGCGCTTTGTGAACTTTTTACATACTGAAAAATTGCTTCTAAAATTTTTCTCCTAAACTCTTTACAAAATAACGGCCATTTGCTATGATATTTCTGTATTCAACCCCCGAATTTTAGCCAATTTGGGGAATTACGCCGGAAGAACCATAGAAAAAACATACAAAAGGAGAAACTGCTATGTCCAGAATTGTTATCGCCCTGGGCGGCAACGCCCTTGGCAACACCCCTTATGAGCAGCTCGAGCTCGTAACCGAGACCGCTAAGCCCATTGTTGACCTCATCGAGGCCGGCAACGAAGTTATCATTGCCCACGGTAATGGTCCCCAGGTCGGTATGATCAACCTGGCCATGAGCGCTGCGGCTGAAGCCGGCGCTGTAAAGAGCGATATGCCTTTCCCTGAGTGCGGTGCTATGTCCCAGGGCTACATCGGCTATCACCTGCAGAATGCCATTGGCAACGAACTGGTCAAGCGCGGCATCAATAAGCCCGTAGCCACTATCGTTACCCAGGTTCTGGTAGATGAGAACGATGGCGCTTTCCAGAAGCCCACTAAGCCCATCGGTGCTTTCTATACCAAGGAGCAGGCTGATGAGATCGCAGCTACCAAGGGCTTTACCATGGTAGAGGATGCCGGCCGCGGCTATCGCCGCGTGGTTCCCTCCCCCAAGCCTGTTGATGTGGTGGAGAAGGATGTAGTAGAGGCTGTTGTTAATTCCGGTGCTGTTGTGATTACCGTAGGCGGCGGCGGCATCCCCGTTATCAAGAAGGACGGCAAACTGGTAGGTGTTCCCGCAGTTATTGATAAGGACTTTGCTTCCTCCAAGATCGCTGAGCTGCTGCATGCTGATGCTCTGTTCATTCTCACTGCTGTGGATCGTGTCGCCATCAACTGGGGCAAGCCCGATCAGAAGAGCCTGGAGGAGATGAGCATTGCCGAGGCAGAGAAGTACATCGGTGAGAACCAGTTTGCTCCCGGCTCCATGCTGCCCAAGGTTCAGGCTGCCATTGCTTTTGCTCAGTCCGGCGGCCGTGCCATCATTGCTGATCTGCACAATGCTGCCCTGGCACTGGAAGGCAAGTCCGGTACCGCTATTCACAAGTAATTGCAAGTCATAGCTAAAATGCATAGCGCCCGGCCGTTTTGGCCGGGCGCTTTTGTGTTGTCGTCAGCCATCTTTTGTGGTAAAATAGCAAAAGTGGTAGGGCAGGGTACCCCCCAGCAAAAGGAGTGATCATATGCATCTGTTTTTGACCGGCAGCGTCCAGATTGGGAAAACGACTGCCTTGAATAAAACGCTGGAGCTGCTGAAGGTTATCCCCGGCGGCTTTCGCTCCTACTTTGGGGAAGATCGCAAATCTCCCTGCCGGTACCTGTATATGAGCAGCGCTGCGGAGCCATGTGCCTTTACGCCGGAGCACGCCATTGTAAAATACGGGCTAAATGAGAATGGTATGCCGGTGCACATCGTCCTGCCCCGGTTTGAGGAGCTGGGCCTGCAGTATCTCTCGGAAGCCTCATCTTATCCTCTCATCGTGCTGGATGAGTGCGGCCGGCTGGAACAGCAGCTGCCCCGCTTCCGGGCGCGGGTGCTGGAGCTGCTGGACGGGGATGTGCCAGTATTGGGCGCTGTCCGGCAGGATGCCATGGGCTGGCTGGAGGATATTCGCAACCACCCTAAGGTACAGTTGATAACGGTGACGGAACAGAACCGGAATGATTTGCCACTGCAGTTAGCGGAATATTATGCCCCGTTTATCAAACCCATCAAGGAGGAATAAAAATATGAAGCATCAAAATCAATCACTGAGAAACCTGCTGCTGGCGGCTATGTTCCTGGCCATTGGTTTGGTGCTGCCCTTTTTCACCGGGCAGATCAAGGAGATCGGCAACATGCTGCTGCCCATGCACCTGCCGGTGTTTCTGTGCGCCTTGATCTGCGGCTGGCAGTATGGCACCGCTGTTGGTTTTATTATGCCCATTCTGCGCTTTGCACTGTTTTTCATGCCCCGCATGCCCGGTGCCCTTGCCATGGCATTCGAGATGGCAACCTATGCCTTTGTAGCGGGCTTCCTTTACAGCCGGGCGCGCTGGCAGTGCACCCGCATGCTGTACCGCTCCCTTATCATCGCCATGATTGCTGGGCGTATAGTGTGGGCGGCTGCTATGATTGTACTGCTGGGGCTTTCCGGCGGTGCATTTACCTGGCAGATGTTTATCTCCGGCGCATTCCTCAATGCCATTCCCGGTATTATTCTGCAACTGGTGCTTATCCCGGCTATCATGGTGGCGCTGGACCGTGCCAAGCTGGTGCCGTTCCGCCGCAGTGAAGAAAATCCCCACACTCATCGTGAGGAAACAATATGATTTATGACATTGCGGTGGTGGGGGGAGGCCCTGCCGCCGCAACTTTTGCCCGTCGATACTTGATTCTTTGTCCAGGAGCCTCGCTGCTCCTTATAGATGGACAGAACGAGCAGCATAAAAAGCCCTGTGGCGGCCTGTTGGCCCCCGATTCCCAAAAGGCGTTGGCGCATTTCGATCTCACCTTGCCCAAGGAGGTGCTGGTCGATCCGCAGATCTTCACGGTGCAGACCATTGATCTTTGCAGCCGGCAGGTGCGTTATTACCAGCGCTACTATCTCAATATGGACCGCTACGCCTTTGACCGCTGGCTTTTATCGCTTGTGCCGTCGCAGGCGGAGATACTCCCCGGCCGCTGCACAGCAGTTGCCCGCAGAGAGGATGGCTTTTCCCTGACTGTAAGGACGGATGGGAAGGAGCGACATTTTACCGCCCGCCGGGTGGTGGGCGCTGATGGTGCGTCTTCTTTGGTGCGCCGCACCTTTTACCGGGAGCCGAAGACCCGCTACACGGCTATTCAGCAGTGGTTCCCGGCCGGGGAGAATCGCGCGCCCTTTTATTCCTGTATTTTCGATCCGGTCACCAGCGAAAGCTGTTCCTGGATCATACGGAAAGACGACACCCTGATTTTTGGCGGTTGCTTTTCTCCACAGGACAGCAGGGAAGCCTATAATCGACAGAAAAGCCGACTGGAGGAGTACCTGGGGCATTCGCTGGGCCGCCCCATTAAGACCGAGGCCTGCCAGGCGGTGCGTCCACGCGGCTTTTCGGATTTTATCACTGGCCGGGATGGCGTATATCTTATTGGGGAAGCGGCGGGCTTTATCAGCGCCAGCTCCTTCGAAGGAATCAGCAGCGCCATCCGCAGCGGCAGCGCCCTGGCGGAGGCCATGAGCCAAGCCGATGATGACCGCGAACTTGCCCGTTTTTACCGGAGAAAAACGACTTCATTGCGTCTGAAGCTGTGGCTTAAGACCATCAAACGCTGGTTTATGTATACCCCATGGGTGCGGCATATTATTATGCGACTGGGGCTGGCAGCCATCCATGTAGAGCAGGAGAACAAATAACAAAATCCCCTCCGTCTTGCGGCGGAGGGGAAATTTTATCTTTCAGGTTTATTCGTTGGGGGTATTTTCTTCGACGGGTTGTTCCGCAGTGGGTTCCTCCGCAGGGGCATCGGCAGTGCTTACGGCATCCACTACCACATCAGCGGGAGCATTGCCATTGGCGGCATCCACTGCGGCGGCGATGGTATCAATGGCGGCGGAAGCGGCTTTTTTCAGCACCCGCAGATGCTGCCAAACGACAAAGGCATTCCACAGGTTAATAACGCCATCCAGCAGCATACAGATGCCGATAAAAGTGATGAGTGCCTGTGCCGACTGGAAAGGATTGAGCAGGATGACTACGCCCAGAGCGATCATCAAGACAGCCAAAAGCAGCAGGATGCCCCATTTTTGGTAGCCCTCTTTTTTGATATCAATGGCGGCCTGCAGTTTTACTACACCATCAAAGATGAGGTACAGCCCCAGGATAAAGGGCAGGATGGAAGCAAACAGTTCCGGTTTGACAAAGAAGCAGATGCCCAGCGCCAGCGCCACGATGCCGACCATCAGCGACAGGGTAGCATAGCGCTCCTCCCGATGAGAGATGAAGCGGTATACCTGCCACAGGCCATAGGCAGCGGTTACGCCACCCAACACATAGCAAAAGATATTGATGGAGGTCGCGGGCCATACAATGAGAGCAATGCCCAGCGCCACATAGCAGATAGCGGAAAGAATGAAATTCAATACAAATTTTTTCGTCACAGTAAATAACCTCCCTGTAAATGATGGGATTCGCCTGTCTTAACGGCTTTTTGCCGTTTTCCGGCTATTATTATACCACACTCCTGCGAAGGAGGAAAGCCCCGAATTGCCCACGGTGGGGGAAAATATGAGGAATTCAGTCCTCCAGTGGGTACCGCAGTGTAATGGCGGCCGGGTGCTTTCGGTCAAAATCCAGCAAGCCTTCCTGCCTTAGACCGGAAAGAACCCGGGAAAGGGCGCTGCGGTCGGCCCCAAGATAGTCCGCCAAACCAGCCCGGTCAAAGGGCAGACGAACGGTGCGACTCCCCTGGGTATAGCATTCCGTCCGCAGGTAGTACAGTAATCGTTCCCGCAGAGTAGGCTGTGTTAGGCAGATGAGCCGCCGCTGTAAGGAGAAATAGGCGCTGCTTAGCTGACGGCATAGATTGCTCAGAAGCCGTGCGGAAGAAGGCGTTCCTCCACCGGTCAGGAGGTTCTTCATCGGGATCCACAGCACGCGGCAGGGGGTGTGGGCAGTTACGGTCACGGGGCTTTCCCGTTCTCCATCCAGTGCCAGCAACTGTCCAAAAAGCTCCCCACGCAGCAGCCGGCTTTGCAGCAGCTGCCGTCCCTGCGGTAATGGCAAAATCGCGTGGAGTTCCCCCTCCAGCACCAGCCCCATCCGACTGGTGGGAGAACCAGCCGCCAGCAGTGTTTCCCCGGCCTTGTATTTTCGTTCTGCTGCCTGCAGGCGGGCCAGTTCTTCCAGTAGTGCCTCTGGAGCGATCCCCTCAAATAATGGACAGGAGGGAAGTCGGATTCGAATAATCATTTTATCGTCGCCTTTCTTGTGGCTCGTTGCAAATGCAACAGAGTTACATCTACCAGTGTAGTATAATATAAAAGAAAAAGCAAGCGTTTTGCGCTTCAGCCAACATTTATCCAAAAGGAGAACATCATGAGCAATACCAAAACTAGCAGCAGCCTGAAAACACTGTGCCGTACCGCTATCTTTCTGGCGCTGCTTATCGCTGTGCAGTTTGTTACCCGTTCCATGGGTCAGTATGTTACCGGCTCTCTTGTCAATCTGATTCTCATCGCTTCTGGCTTGATGTGCGGCCTATGGGGCGGCTTGGCAGTGGCCGTTCTTTCTCCCATCTGTGCGTTCTTCATTGGCATCGGCCCGGCATTCCCCCAGGTTGTCCCCGCCGTTGCTTTGGGCAATGCCGTTTTGGTATTGCTGTGGGTGCTTATTGCCGGCGCCAAGAATGCCCCCATTGCCCGTCAGGCTATCGCACTGGTTGTTGCCGCCGTGGCTAAATTTCTCACTTTGTACCTTGTCATTGTAAAATGGCTGGTGCCCATGGTGCTTACCTTGAATGAGAAGCAGACCGCAGTGCTTTCCGCCAGCTTTTCCTTCCCGCAGCTTATTACCGCAGTTATCGGCGGTGTGCTGGCTATGCTGCTGGTGCCGCCTCTGCGCCGTGCCCTTAAAGTTTGATATCGTCTTTTTACACATTATCTTCTTTACCCAAGGACTCGCCGTATGGCGGGTCCTTTGATCCTTTGATATGTGAGGGAAGAAGATTGGCCCTCAGCTTGGATTTTTTGCAAGCCGTCGCCTTTCGCTTCCATTTTCCCGCAAAGTGCGCTATACTATGGGCAGAATCCCATAAAGGAGGATGATACAAATGGAATATCGTGTAGGCATTGATCTTGGTGGCACCAATGTAGCGGTCGGCGTGGTCGATGAGAACAAACAAATCATTGCGCGCGCGTCTATCAAGACTCGCCCGGAGCGGATGCTGGATGATGTCATCTATGATATTGGATGCTGTGTAAAAGAAGCAGTAAAAAAGGCGGGAATTACCCTGCAGGATTGCGTTTCGGTCGGTATCGGCTCGCCAGGCTACTGCCGCGCCGCAGAGGGCTTGGTTGTCTATGCCAATAATCTCGGCTGGAAAAATGTTCCCCTGTGTGATGAGCTCCGGCAGGAGCTGGGCGTGCCGGTGCGCCTTTCCAATGATGCCAACTGTGCCGCATTGGGCGAGGTGATTGCTGGTGCCGCGAAGGGCGCCAAAAGTGCCATCATGATTACCCTGGGGACCGGAGTAGGCGGCGGTGTTATCCTCAATGGGAAAATTTACGAAGGGGATATTGGACCCGGCACTGAGATGGGCCATACCACCCTCATTCTTGGCGGAGAGCCCTGTACCTGTGGGCAGCGCGGCTGCCTGGAAGCGTATGCCTCCGCTACTGGTCTGCTGCGGCAGCGCCACCGCGCGGAGCTGGCCCACCCCGAAACCACGATGAAGCGTTTTAATCCCGCCGATGGCAGTGCTCCTTTTATCTGTGCGGCGGAGGGAGATGAGACCGCCAAGGCTGTGGTGGAACAGTATATTACCTATGTTGGGGCAGGTATTGTCAACTTTGTCAACATCTTCGCCCCGGAGGTCGTCCTCATCGGCGGCGGAGTCAGCAACGCGGGGGAGGCACTGATCGGTCCGCTCAATGACTATGTCCGGGCGAACCGCTATGGTGGCCACCGGGCACCCACCTGTCCTATCCGCCGGGCAGCGCTGGGCGGAGATGCCGGCATCATCGGAGCGGCCTACCTCGATTTTGAGGTGTGACCGGAGGGAAATGTGGCACTGCTTTTAAGCTTTCATGAATTATTCTTAAAGATCGTGCTGCTCTCTTGATTTTTTTGTAGCGGTGCTATAAAATTAACTTAGGGGAGTGGTGCTATCACCCCCAATATGAGATTCAACATCAGGAGGAACAATAATGGGTATTCTGCAGAGATTTAGTGACATTATGAGCGCAAACATCAATAGCCTGCTCAGCGGTGCTGAGGAGAAGAATGCCGGCAAGCTGCTGGAAAAATATCTGGCTGACGCCCGCGCCAACCTGGAAGAACTGAAGTCCGAAACATCCGCTATTATTGCGGATGAGATGGCCGCTGCCCGCCGTGTAGCTGCCAATAACGAAGAAATCGCCAAGTACGACCGCTATGCCGAGCAGGCAGTCCTGGCCGGCAATGACGATGACGCTAGAAAATTCCTGGATGCAAAGAGCCAGCTAGTGGCCAAGAAGGCTGAGCTGGAAGCCGCCTATGAGACGGCCAAGAGCAACAGCGATAAGATGCGCCAGATGACCCGTAAGCTCATGGAGGATATCGCTTCCGCTGAGGGCAAGATGGTGGAGCTGCGCGCCAAGCTGACCGTTGCCGAGCACAAGGAGAAGATGGATGACCTGATGCACAAGGTAGCGGGCCGTACCGATATGTCCGGCTTTGAGAACATGATGGAAGCCGTCCAGAAGCGTATCGATTCCGTGGATGCCAAGGTGGCCCTGAATGAAGAGCTGGCCGATAAGATGGACATCAAGAAGCTGGAAGAGAAGTACAGTGAGAAAGCTGCTGAAGTTTCCGCTTCTGTCGAAGCCGATCTGGCCGCCCTCAAGGCTCGTTTGGGCAAGTAAGCAGTTATGACCACATCGGAGCAAACCAATGCCGCCCTGCGGTGCCCTACCTGCGGCGGAAATATTGTATTTGATCCGGAGGCACAGCAATTTCGTTGTGCCTCTTGTGGTAGTATCCAAAAAGTGACCCCAGGGAAAGATACCGTTGAGGAGTATGACTTTGCGGAGTACCGCGAGCGCGAAGGGCGCCGGATGCTGGAAAACGGCGAAACCGCCCTGCGCTGCGATGTCTGCGGAGCGGAGTTTTTCCAGCCGGCGGAAGGGACCGCGACGGTTTGCCCCATGTGCGGTTCTCCGCAAATCAAACCGGAAGAGGAGCACAACGGGATTCCGGTAGAAGGGGTTGTACCATTTGCTATCGACCGTTATGAGGCCCAAAAGCGTTTTGGCCAGTGGATCCGCAAGCGATGGTTCGCTCCTGCCAGCCTAAAGCGCACCTTTGCTGAAGGGGAGCTGGTGGGCATGTATGTGCCCTTTTGGACCTACGATGCCGATGCTGTGACCCAGTACTGCGGGCGTGGTGGCCGCACCTATACCCGCCGTGGCCGGGATGGCAAGACAGAGACCTATACTCAGTGGTATCCTGTTTCCGGTGTGGTGCGGGGCTACTATAATGATATCCAGGTGTGTGCCAGCAAAACCGCCAGCGGCAATCTCATTCAAAAGGTGCTGCCGTACAATACCATCGGCAATACCAACCCCTATCATCCGCAGTACCTGGCGGGTTACCAGGCGGAGTGCTATACGATAGATGGTATCCAGGGATTTAAGGTTGCGGAAAGCTACATTGACCGTGACCAGCGCAGCCGGGCAGAGAGTGATATCCGTGGGCATGGGTACAGCCAGGCGCAGGTCACCGGTATGAACACCCACTATGATACGGTGCGTTATAAGCAGGTGCTGGTGCCGCTGTGGAAAGCTCGTTATGGTTATGCCGGCAAAACCTATCACTACATGATCAATGGCGAAAATGGCAAGGTTTCCGCTCAGTACCCTAAAAGCGTCGGGAAGATTATCCTGGTTATTCTGTTGGCGCTGGCAGTGTTCTTTGGCGGGTTGATGCTGCTGGAGAGCGGGTCTTCCGATTACGATGGCAGCCACTATGATTACAGTTATTCCGGCGGTTCTGGCTATGACTACGGCTACGACTACGGTGGATATGACTACAGCTATGATTCTGGAAGCGGCTGGGATAGCGGTGGTTATGATTACAGCTACGACAGCGGAGATATTGACTACGGCAGCTACGATTACGGCTACGATTGGGGCGGCGACTGGTAAGCCGCCCCGGGAAAGGGAGATGAATAATGGGACTTTTTAATCAGAAAAAAGATACAGTGGAGTGGATCGAATACCGCCCCGATGTACTGTTCTACAAATGGAAAAATCGTGAGATCAAGAAAGGCAGCCGTCTGGTCATTCGTGCCGGTCAAAAGGCAATCTTCTACTCCGGCGGCCGTATCCACGGCATTTTTGAAAATGAGGGCACCTATGATATCGATACCCAGATCATTCCGTTCCTCACCCACATCAATGCGGCGCTGCACCTGCGCAGCGATACCGGCGAGCGCGCGGAGGTCTATTTTGTCAATAGCAAGGACCTGACCCTGAACTGGGGCACCACCCAGCGCATTATGATTCCCACTCCGGAGGTCCCCAGCGGCATCCCGGTGGGCATGAATGGCAACATGGTCATCTATTTCCGGGATTACCTAGCCTTTATCTCCAAGGTAGCCGGAATTCGGGATACCTATTCCCTCAGTGATGTTTCGGAGCGTATCCGTGGTGAGATGAGCGGTGTTGTGGCCGAAGCAATTCTGAACGGTGAGCGGGCTGTTGGCCTCAATGTCCTGGTAGGGCTGCAGGCTAATAACCGTACCCTGGGGAAGAAGATGGCTGAGGAGCTGGATAAGGAGCTCTTTGATATCGGCCTGGGTGTGCGGGATGTGAATATCATTAGTGTCAGCTATCCGCCCGAGGTGGAGAAGATGGCGGAAAAGGTGGCGGCACAGTCCTTCATCACCGATACCAACAAGTATGTTACCGTGGCGGCGGCAGATGGTATGGAAAAGGGCGGCGGTGTAGCCGGCCTGGGTGCCGAAGTCGCCATTGGCGCGCAGATTGCCCAGCAATTGGGCCAGCAGAACCAGCAGCAGGCAGCGCCTGCCCCCAACGATGGCCTGGAGGATCGCTTCTGCACCAAGTGCCGGAAAATGGTGCGCGGCAACTTCTGCCCTTACTGTGGTACCCCCACCGTATAAAACCGCATTCAAGGGAGCCGAAAAGGCTCCCTTTTTTGCTGCGCAAATTTTTATGCGGAAACGGCAGAAAGCGTATTGACAACCGGGCGATGGCTGGTTATAATATAAAAGCTGATTATTTCAGCACCATGGCTCGTTGGTCAAGCGGCTAAGACACCGGCCTCTCACGCCGGTAACGCGGGTTCGATTCCCGCACGAGTCACCATAGTCGGTGTTGATTGCGATGAGGTCCCACCTGTTCCCATCCCGAACACAGAAGTTAAGCTCATTGGCGCCGAAGATACTTGGCTGGAAGCGGCCCGGGAAAATAGGTTGATGCCGACACCCGCAGCATCTTTGCTGCGGTCATATTCCTCCTTAGCTCAGTCGGTAGAGCATGCGGCTGTTAACCGCAGGGTCGTCCGTTCAAGCCGGACAGGGGGAGCCAAAACGCCGCCGTGCATTTTGTCGGCGGCGTTTTTTACTAAGGGTCTTTAGCTCAGTTGGTCAGAGCTCCCGGCTCATAACCGGTTGGTCCAGGGTTCGAGTCCCTGAAGACCCACCAAATAAAAAAGACGCCATATGGCGTCTTTTTTATTTGGTGGGCGCGGTTTTGTCAAGGCCCCCAGCCCGCACTTGATTGCGTACTGGGTTTCTCGGCAGACTGAAGTGATCCCCCGCTGGGTACAGTACCCGGCGGGGGATCGTGTATTTTATTGTCTTAGTGGAACTGGGCGCTGCGGATAGTGTTTGTTACATCAGAGATGAACTTCTCATTGTTCAAGGCATCAAAGTGTTCCAGCTTGGTGAAAAAAGTTCAGCGCCCCCAGCACCCGATTATCCTGGCCGATAACTGGAATGGAGATGCAGGCCACAAAGTCATACAGCTTACTGATGACAATGCCATACCCACGCTCTCTTGTTTGGTGAATCTGCTTCAGCAGTTCATCGGGGTCAATGATGGTATTGGCGGTATAGGGTACCAGGTTGTGGCTGTGCACCCAGGTCTCCAGCGTTTCATCATCCAGCTGGGAAAGGAACAGCTTTCCGGCGGCGGTGCAGTAGGCGGGAAGTACTGTGCCGGGCAGGCCGTATTTATCATTGCATACAATAAACCGTCCCGCTGTGGCCAGGTGCAGGATGGATTCCTCATACAGCACCGAAGGGCCCACCTGGCAGTTTTTCTGCCCGGCGGAGCCGCCCTGCCCGACAGGGTTTAGGCGAAATAGCTCAAGATTTCCGAAAATTCTATTTTACGGAATCAATAATCCGATATTATATTGGCACTTTACCTTTCCTGCCAATTCTCTTTGCTGCGTGTTCACCAAAAGAAAGCGGTGTAAATTAGGGCGTGATAACACTTATACACTCTTTGCATTTCACATACTATCCAATCGTTACTAAAATGGAAGGTGTAAAAAAGCCATTTATAGAAGAAAGGGGAGCTGGTTTGGATGGGCTGGAAAGAGTACCTGGAACAGAACTGTGCCAATTACAAAAACTTTGTGCTGCTGGGTGAAGCCGGCAGCGGCAAAAGCGAGATTGCTCTGAACCTCGCCGCGCACTTGGCTCAGTGCCAGCCGCTACCCGTGCATTTCTTCGATTTGGATATGACAAAGCCCCTGTTCCGCTCTCGTGACTTGGCGGAAGAGATGGAGGCCTTGGGCGTCCACTTCCACTTTGAAAAGCAGTTCATGGATGCACCGACCCAGGTGGGTGGCGTCAACCGCCTGCTGCGGGATCCCAAATGCTGTGTCGTTATGGATGTCGGTGGCGATGATATCGGCGCGCGGGCGGTGGGCGGCTATGCTCCGGCCCTCAACCGCGAAAAGACGGCGGTCTATTATATCGTCAATGCTTACCGTCCCTGGTCCTGCGATATTGAACATATCGATGGCACCCTCAGTAAGATTCTGCAAGTGACTCATCTGCAGTTGCCCAAGCTCCGATTTGTGGCCAATCCCAATAATGGGCTGTTTACCACCCGGCAGGAGTATGAGGCGGGTTTGGCCAAGACCCGCGAAATGCTGGATCCCTACTGCACTATGGAGTTCGCAGCCATCTATCAGCCGCTCCACGCCGGAGAAGAGGAGCCCGATGATCTGCCGGTTCTCCCGCTGGAGCTGCATCTCAGGTATCCGTGGCTGCAGGGAGAAAGTTCCCTGCGCTAAAAGATAAATACTTATCATTTCGTATCCGGAAGGAGGTTTCATGGTATGGCAAAGGTCGTTGTAATTGCCGAGCGGTGCAAAAGCTGCCAGTATTGCATCAAGTTCTGCCCCAAGAATGTTCTGGCTCTGGGAACTAAGGTAAATTCCAAGGGCTACGAGTATGTGGAGCCGGTCAATGATGACTGCATTGGCTGCTGTATGTGCGCGCGCATCTGCCCGGATGGCGCTATCGAAGTATACAAATAAAAGGAGACTAAAGCTATGGCAAGAGTATTGATGAAAGGCTGCGAAGCAATCGCCGAAGCAGCTGTTCGTGCCGGCTGCCGTTTCTTTGCCGGCTATCCCATTACCCCCCAGAACGAAATTCCCGAGTATTTTGCCCGCCGCCTGCCGGAAGTTGGCGGTAACTTTGTCCAGGGTGAGTCCGAGGTCGCTTCTATCAATATGGTTTACGGTTCCGCTTCCGTTGGTGCCCGCTCCATGACCTCCTCCTCCAGCCCCGGCATCGCCCTCAAGAGCGAAGGCATCAGCTACTGCGCTGCTGCCCGTATCCCCATCGTTTATGCTAATATCTCCCGCGGCGGCCCCGGCGTAGGCGCCATTCAGCCCGCCCAGCAGGATTATTTCCAGGCCACCAAGGCTTCCGGCAACGGCGGCTTCGAGATGATCGTTCTGGCTCCCGCCACCGTGCAGGAAGCCGTGGATCTGACCTACAAGGCCTTTGACCTGGCCGACCGTGACCGCAACCCCGTCCTCATTCTGGCCGATGGCGTTATCGGCACCATGATGGAGCCGGTAGAGCTGCCCGAAATGAAGAGCGATGAGGAGATTGCCGCCATTCGTGAGAGCAAGAAAAAGTGGGCCTGCATTGGCCACGAGCTGGATCTGCCCAACCGCTCCTGGATCGAGCCCGGCCAGTGGGATACCAATAAGATGCAGCGCGTCAATGAAGAAGCCGCTGCTCTGTATGCTTCCTGGGAAAAGGATGTTATGGTAGAGGAATACTGCACCGAGGATGCCGAAGTAGTCATCACCGCTTATGGTATTTCCGGCCGTATTGCCAAATCCGTAGTGGAGATGATGCGCGCCGAAGGCAAGAAGGTCGGCCTCATTCGTCCCATCACCGTTCACCCCTTCCCCAAGGCTGCCTTTGATAAACTGGACTATGGCACCTGCCATGCCATTCTCGATGTCGAGATGTCCATTCCCGCCCAGATGGTAGAGGATGTGGATCACGCCGTGCGCGGCCGCTGCCCCATCAAGACCTGCCTGTGCTCCGGCGGTAATGTCATGAGCCGTGAGGCCGTAGTAGAAGCAGTAGAAAAGCTGCTGAATAAGTAAAGGAGGGGAAAGAATGGAAAAGATTTATTCGCGGACAAAAACCATTCAGGAGGATAAAGTTTCCGGTTTCTGCCCCGGCTGTATGCACAGCACTGTTATCAAGCTCATCGGCGAAGTGCTGGATGAGATGAACCTTGTTGATCGCGCTGCCAGCGTTCTCGGCATCGGCTGCTGTGGTCTGCACATGGATTATATCGCCTACGATACCACCACCGCGCCCCATGGCCGCGCCTGCGCCGTGGCCACCGGCATGAAACGCGCCAATCCCGATACCCTGGTGTTCACCTATCAGGGCGATGGCGACTTCGCCTCCATCGGCATGGCGGAGTCCATCCACGCTGCCAACCGCGGCGAAAACATCACCGTTATCTTCATCAATAACGGTATCTACGGTATGACCGGCGGCCAGATGGCCCCCACCACCCTTATCGGGATGAAGGCCTCTACTGCTCCCAAGGGCCGTATTGCTGAGGAGCACGGCTATCCCATGCATATGTGCGAAATCCTCAATCAGCTGACTGCTCCCGCTTATCTGGTGCGCACCAGCTGCAATACCCCTCAAAATGTTATCAAGACCAAGCAGGCCATCCACAAGGCTTTCCAGAACCAGCTGGACGGCAAGGGCTTCTCTATGGTAGAGATCGTCACCAACTGTCCCACCAACTGGGGCCTGGATCCTCTGGATTCTCTGAAGTTCATTGAAGAAAAAATGCTGCCGGAATACCCTCTGGGTGTGATCCGCGATCGCTGATGAAAGGAGAAGCGCATAAATGGAAACTAATCTGTGCGTAGCCGGCTTCGGCGGTCAGGGTGTTATGACTCTGGGCAAATTCCTGGCCTCTGCCACCTGTGATGCTACCAATAAGAATGTAACCTTTTTCCCCAGCTATGGCGCCGAGCAGCGTGGTGGTACCGCCAACTGCTTCGTCGTCATCTCCGATGAGGAGATCGGCGCGCCCCTAGGTGATGTGATGGATGACCTCATCGTTATGAATGGTCCGTCCCTTAAGAAGTTCCTGCCCACCCTGAAGAAGGGTGGCACCCTGTTCATCAATAGCTCCATCGTCAGCGATGACATCGGCCGTGATGATGTCAAGCTGGTCAAGGCCCCCGTTACCGAGATGGCCCTGGAAATGGGCAACGCCAAGGTGCTGAATGTTATCATGCTGGGCGTCTATGTCGGCTATACCGAGGTCGTCCCGCCTGAGGTCGTTTGGTCCACCATCGAGCACAAGATGGCCAAAAAGCCCAAGCTGCTGCCGCTCAATAAGGAAGCCTTCGAAAAAGGACTTGCCATCGGCCGGGAGCAGAAATAATTCTCATAGGTCCTCTTTTATCCTCTCTTTTTCAGAATAATACCGGCATCCGGCGCAAGGCATTTTGTCTTGCGCCGGGTTGCTTTTTTGCGCGGAAAAATCCCCCGGGAAAGGCTCATTTGGCTCTTTTCCGGGGGATTTTATTCTGTTCTATTTATTATTCTACGGGGTATTCCAGGTCATCCTGCCACTTGTGTCCCAGCGCGATCAGTGGCTGCAGGCAGGGGTTATCGTTGTTGATGTCCCACATCAGCCAGCGGCGGAAGTAGGAAACACTGCGCAGCGGCACAAATGCAATACGCCCATTGCTGCGCGGCAGCATGTCCCGGTGCAGAATGGAGATCCCCTGGCCGCAGGCCACCATGGTCATCAGGGTGGGCAGCAGGTCCACCTGCGCCACGATCTGTGCCTCAAAGCCCGCCGCCAGCGACTTTTGAATGATGGATTCAAACCCGGAGCAGGAGATGGAACGCGCCATGGCGATAAACTTCTCGTTCTTCAAATCCCGCATGTCCAGGATATCGTTGCCCGCGAGAGGATGGTCCAGCGGCAGCGCCACACATTCCGGCAGGTTGGCTATCATCAGGCTGCGGATGGACTCATTGGCAGGGGGGCCGCCGGAGATCACCGCGTCCGCCATCTTCTCCTGCAAGGCGTTGTTCAGCTCGTTGACGCTTAGCGGCAGCAGCTCCAGGGTGATATCCGTGTGGCTGCGGCGGAACAGGTTCACAAAGTCCACAATGTAGGTCTCAAAGTTATCCCGCTGGAAGCCGATGCGCACGCTGCCTATCTGGCCAGCCTGGGCAGAGCGTGCCCGTTCGCTGCCGCGCTGGAATTCCTTCAGCATTTTGTGGCACTCGCTGGAGAAGATTTTGCCGGCCGGGGTCAGGGTCACGCTGTGGGTGGTGCGCTGCAGCAGGGTCAGCTGTAGTTCCTGTTCCAGCGAGGAAATAGCCCGGCTAAGCGCAGGCTGGGTTATAAACATGGCGTTGGCCGTTTGGGTAAAGTTCAAGGAATCGGCCAGGGCGCAAAAGCATTCCAACTGAAAAATTGTCATGATGGCATACCTCCGATTTTGGGCTTTTTAGAAGATGCATTCAATGCTGTATACATTTATTCTATCATAATTTGCTGCAAACGACAAATACCTTTTATGCATTTTCCGCAAAAAGATTTATCCATATATAGAGGAATCCCCTGCCGGGGGAGAATGCCCGGCAGGGGAGGGGTGTGCCATGTAAAAGTGACGATCGACATTGAGAGGTCGTAGTGTCTTGACAAAAAAGTGTGGCACCCCGGAAAACCAAATAAGGAGAAGTATGAGGAAACGGTTCAAATCCTATCCGGAACTCTCCCGCTCCAGGAGACTTCCGATGAGTTTATGATACACCTTCCACATGTAAAAAGGAAATGCTGTTTTGGAATGATAGTCATTCCTTAGGGTGGAATAACAGTCATTCAAATGGTGCATTTCACAGGCTAATTTCCCTTTCCTATAATAGTAGGTGGAAAACACTGCCCATAGCGGGCGATCCTAAAAAATATCAGGAGGGACTCTCAATGATCGTTTCTTTTGAACAGATGCTGGAAAAAGCAAAGCAGGGCGAGCCGATGGTGCTGGCCGGCGCCGCCGCGCAGGATGTGGATACCATCAAGGCCATGGCCGCTGCCGAGGAGGCCGGTATGATCCGCCCCGTTCTCGTCGGTGATATCCCCACTATCGAGCGTGTAATGAAGGAGGAGGGCGTCACCTTCCGGAATGCCGAGCTGGTCCAGGCCGATGATATGGTCGAAGCCTGCGCCAAGGCTGTCGAGCTGGTTCGCCTGGGCAAAGCCGATTTCCTCATGAAGGGCCTTGTGGATACCAACATCTTCCTCAAAGCCATTCTCAATAAGGAGACCGGTCTGCCGGTCCACGGCCTGCTCAGCCATGTTATGACCTTCGATACTCTGGGTGCCTATCATAAACTCATGCTCACCAGCGATGGCGGTATGGTGCTGTATCCCACCCTGGAGCAGAAGATCGGCCTCATCAAAAACTGCCTGCCGGTCGCCAAGGCCCTGGAGATCGAAAATCCCAAGGTCGCTGTGCTCTGTGCCAAGGAAAAGGTCAATCCCAAGATGCCCGCCACTGTGGATGCCGCTGAGCTGAAGAAGCTGGGCGAAGCCGGTGAATTCGGCCCCAATGTCCTGGTGGAAGGCCCCATCGCCATGGATCTGGCGGTTTCTGCCCACTGCGCCGAGGTCAAGGGCTTCAAGTCCGAGGTCGCCGGTGATGCCGATATCTTCATCGTTCCCAATATTGAAGCCGGCAACATCATGGGTAAGACCCTGGGCGATATCCTGGGCGCCAAGGCCGCCGGCGTCATCGTCGGTACCGATACTCCCATTGTCATGTGCAGCCGTGCCGATAACGATGAGACCAAGCTGTGTTCCATCGCGCTGGGCTGCCTGATGGCCGGACTGAACAAATAATCGCAGAAGAAAAGAGGATATACCCCATGAAGAATATTCTTGTCATCAATCCCGGCTCCACCTCCACCAAGATCGCTTTTTACCACGATGGCGAGCAGGTCTGGAAGGAGAGCATCGACCACGATGCCGCCGAGATCAAAAAATATGCCGCGATCTACGACCAGAAGGATATGCGCACCAAGCTGGTCCGGGATGCCCTGGCCGCCCATGGCGAAAAGGTCACCGAGCTGGATGGTGTTGTAGCCCGCGGCGGCCTGCTGCCTGCCAGCGTCAATGCCGAGACCGGCGCGGTCACCACCGTGTCCTCCGGCGCCTATGAAGTTACCCCCGCCCTCATCGAGGCCCTGCGGGAGCGTCCCATCAATCACCATGCCTCCAACCTGGGCTGCGCTATCGCCTATGATATCGCCAATGAAGCTGGCGTCAAGGCTTATATCTATGACCCCGTCACCGTTGATGAACTTGTGGAGCTGGTTCGCTTGACCGGTCTCAAGGATGTCCGCCGTGTCGGCCAGGCCCACAACCTTAATATGCGCGCCGCTGCCATGAAGGTCTGCCGCGAAAAGGGCGTGGACTACTACTCCAGCAATGTCGCGGTCGCTCACATGGGTGGCGGCATCACCCTCAGCCTGCACAGCAATGGCCGCATTATCGATATCGTCTCCGATGACGAAGGCCCCTTCAGCCCGGAGCGTGCCGGCCTGATCCCCGATTATCTGATGGTTCGTAAAATTGAAAAGGATAAGCTGGATTATAACGGCGCGATGAAGCTCCTGCAGCGTCAGGGCGGTCTCACCAGCTATTTCGGCACCTCCGATAGCCGTGTGGTGGAAAAGATGGCCGAAGAGGGCGATCACGATGCCCAGCTCGTTTATGAGGCTATGGCCCTGGGCGTTGCCCGTGGGCTGGCCCGCTTGGCCGTCCTCGTCAAGGGCAAGGTCGATTATTTTGTTCTCACCGGCGGCATCGCTTATTCCAAGTCCTTCTGTGAGATGGTCAAGGATTACGCCGGCTTCCTCGGCGAGTTTGTGGTAGTCCCCGGCGAAAACGAGATGCAGGCCCTGGCCGATGGCTGCCTGCGTGTACTCGGTGGAGAGGAGACCGCGCATATTTATGGCTGAGCGTAAACTGCCCACCCGTGCCGCTATTCTGGCTGCGGGTTGCATCATGTTCCTCTTCACCGGTACCATCTACGCCTGGAGTATCCTCTCCTCGCCCTTCCCGGTGGAATTCGGCTGGACCAGCGCGCAGCTGGGTCTCAATTTCACCATTGTCATGTCCTGCTTCTGCATCGGCGGCCTGGCCGGCAGCTTTGTTACCCGCAGGCTTTCCGCCCGTGTTACCGTCCTCATTGGCGCGGTGATGTGCTTCCTGGGCTATTTCCTCTGTTCCCGCATCACCGCCCAAAGCCTGTGGCTGCTGTATATTTCCTACGGCGGGCTCATCGGTCTTGGCGTCGGCTTCTCCTACAATGCCGTCCTTGGCACCGTGGTGGGCTGGTTCCCGGATAAAAAGGGCTTTGCCTCCGGCGTACTGCTTATGGGCTTCGGCTGTAGCACCCTTATCATGGGCAATCTTGCCGATCGCCTCTTCAATTCCGCCATGGGCTGGCGCACCGCCTACCTGCTGCTGGGCGCGGCCACACTGGTTGTCCTTCTCATCGGCAGCCGTTGGGTCGTCCCCAATCCTCAAATGGCCGCTCCGGCCGGTTCGGCGGCGGCTCCCACCCGCAGGGAATACACCGCCGGCCAGATGGTCAAGACCGCTGCCTTTTGGCTGCTGTTCTTCATCATCGTCTGTTCCAATATGATTGGCACCGGTGTCATCGGCCATTCCCGCTACATCGCGGTGGAAGCCGGTGTGGCCACCGGCATCACGGCGCTGGTCGTGGGGCTGCAGTCGGTCTGCAATGGCCTTGGCCGTTTGGCGTTCGGCACCCTGTTTGATAAAAAGGGCAACACCTTCGCCATGCTCACCGATGTCGGCTGCTTCATCCTTTCCTGCCTGCTGCTGCTCTTCTCTCTGCGCGGCGGCGGGGCCATTCCGGCGGTGGCCGGCCTGCTGCTCATCGGCTTCTCCTATGGCGGCATGCCCACTATGACCTCCACCGTCACGGCCGATTGCTTCGGTACCCAAAATTACGGCACCAACTTCAGCATCGCCAATATGAGCATGCTGCCCGCTTCCTTTGGTGCTACCATTGTCGGCGCCATCCAGACCGGCTCCGGTACCTATGTTACGGCGTTCCTGGTGTTCCTCGGCGTCACTGCCGTGGTCATTCTGTTGGATCTCGCCTTCCGTGGGGCCGCCAAAAAACTGTAATTTTCCCCCTTGTGCCGCTCTTTTCTGTAAAGGGCGGCACTTTTTGCCTAATTATTTTGCAAAATAGCCAAATGAATAGCGTTCCAATAGTCTATATTGTCATAATTGACAAACATTAGACAGAGGTCTATAATAAAGAGGAACAAGCCCCAATCCCCTTAGGGGGATCTCCTGCCTGTCTGCAAGCAGGAGGGCGTCATTGGCCGGTAATTTCCGCATCCGCGGTAATTATAAAGACACTTTAGTTAATGGAGGAGAAACAAAAATGAAAAAAGCACTGTCTATGCTGCTTGCTGTCATCATGGTCCTCACCCTGATGGTCGGCTGCGGCGACAAGAACAACGGCGGTCAGCAGGAAACCAAGACCTATCCTGAGAGCTTCGCTGGCATGGAAGACCTCATCGCTGCCGCTCAGGCCGAAGGTGAGCTCACCGTTTACGGCGGCTGCGAGGAAGAGTATCTTTCCGCTGCCTGCGATACCTTCGAGAAGATCTTTGGTATCAAGGTAAACCATCAGCGCCTGTCCACCGGCGAGATCCAGGCCAAGATCCAGGAAGAAGCCGGCAATCCCTCTGCTGATGTCGCTTTCGGCGGCACCACCGATCCTTACAACATGATGGCCAAGGATGGTCTGCTGGAAGCCTATGAGGCCACCAACGCCAAGCACCTGCTCAAGCCCATGTATCGCGATGCCGATGGTTACTGGTATGGTATCTATCAGGGGATCCTGGGCTTCATGGTCAATACCGATGAACTGACCCGCATGGGTCTGGAAGCCCCCAAGGATTGGCCCGATCTGCTCAAGGAAGAGTACAAGGGTCTCATTTGGATGTCCAACTACAATACCGCCGGTACTGCCAAGCTGGTCCTCAATACCATGATCCAGATGTACGGCCACGATGAGGGCATCAAGTATCTGGTTGACCTCGATAAGAACATCGAAGTTTACACCAAGAGCGGCTCCGGCCCCTCCAAGAATGTTGGCTCCGGTGAGTGCGTCATCGGCATCGGCTTCCTGCATGATGGTATTACCCAGATCCTCGATAATGGCTATAAGAACATCTCCCTGATCATTCCGTCCTCCGGTACCTCCTTCGAGATCGGCGCTACCGCCATCTTCAAGGGCGCCAAGCACCCCAATGCTGCCAAGCTGTTCATCGAGTACGCCCTCTCTCCCGAGTGCGTCAACCAGGCTGCCAGCACCGGCTCCTATCAGTTCCTGGTAATTGATAACGCCACCCAGCCCGAGGCTGCTACTGAGTTCGGCCTGGATCCCACCAATGTTATGGATTATGACTTCGAGGATGCCAAGCAGAACACCACCCAGTACATCTCCGATATCTTTGAGGCTCTTGGTGCTGCTGCGGATGACCGTTTCCAGACTGAATAATTTCCACCCGCATCACAACTGAACATTCAGTAGAATGAAAAGGGGGACGGTGGGCAAAGCCGTCCCCCTCACCTTTTTTCCGCAGCTCCCCTCATTTTTTCAGCGAAAGGAGGAAGCCACATGACAAAACGACAAGGCGCCGCGCTGGATCGCAAAAAGCTCTTTGCCGATCCCATCATGGTCACTACCGTCGTCGTATTGATTGCGTTCCTCACTCTGTTTATCATTTACCCGCTGGCCATCCTGCTGGTGGATAGCTTTATCTCTCCCGATGGGGGAGGCTTCACCCTCTCTGTTTTCAAGCGTATCTTTGATATGTGGACCTTCCGCACCGCCATTGGCAATACCCTCAAGGTCGGCTTTATGGTAGGCATCGGCTCCGCCCTTATCGGCCTGCTGTTTGCCTATGTCGAAGTGTATGTCAAGGTCCGCGGTAAATTCATGGGCGGCCTGTTCAAGGTAGTTTCCATGCTGCCGGTCGTCTCGCCCCCCTTTGTTCTGTCCTTGTCCATCATTATGCTGTTCGGTAAGTCGGGCATCATCACCCGTTACCTGCTGCATATTTACGATAACAGCGTCTATGGCTTCTGGGGCATCGTCATCGTACAGACCATGACCTTCTTCCCGGTCTGCTACCTTATGCTCCGCGGCCTGCTCAAAAATATCGACCCCAGCCTGGAGGAGGCCGCCCGTGATATGGGCGCCTCCCGCTGGAAGGTATTCACCAGTGTTACCCTGCCGCTCATGCTGCCCGGCCTCGGCAATGCCTTCCTCGTGTCCTTCATTGAATCCATCGCCGATTTCGCCAACCCCATGATCATCGGCGGCAGCTACGATACCTTGGCCACCACCATCTACCTGCAAATCACCGGTGCCTACGATAAGATCGGCGCGGCGGCCATGGCTGTGGTGCTCCTGTCCATTACCTTCATCATGTTCTTGGTGCAGAAGTACTACCTTGAGCGCAAAACAGCAGCCACCCTCACCGGCAAGGCCAGCCGGGCCCGCATGCTCATCACCGATAAGAGCGTTCGGGTACCGCTTACCGTGCTGTGCAGTGCCATCGCCATTTTCGTCATCCTCATGTATATCTGCGTGCCCTTCGGCGCCCTCTTCAATACCTGGGGCTACGATTTCCACCTCACCTTCAAATGGTTCGAGCGTGTATTCACCCGCTATCACGGCCTGCAGGCCTTCACCGATTCCTTTGTCCTGTCGCTCATTGCGGCGCCCATTACCTCGCTGCTCTCCATGATCATCAGCTACCTGGTGGTCAAAAAGAACTTCAAGACCAAGGGCTTTATCGAGTTTGCCTCCATGCTGGCCATGGCGGTGCCCGGCACCGTACTGGGTGTCGGCTATATCCGCGGCTTTGCCAATGGTATCTTCCATACCGGCTTGATGCAGGGGTTGTATGGCACCGGTGCCATTTTGGTCATCGTGTTCATTGTGCGCAGCCTGCCCACCGGTACCCGCAGCGGTATTTCCGCCCTGCGGCAGATCGATAAGAGCATCGAGGAATCCGCCTATGATCTGGGTGCGGGCAGCGGCAAGGTGTTCACCACCGTCACTCTCCCCCTCATCAAGGATTCCTTCTTCAGCGGTTTGGTCACCTCGTTCGTGCGCAGCATTACCGCCATTTCCGCCATCATTCTGCTGGTCACGCCGCAGTTCCTGCTCATCACCGTGCAGATCAACGAGTTCGCCGAAAAGGGCAGCTATGGCCTGGCCTGTGCCTTTGCCACCATCCTTATCATCATCACCTATGGCTCCGTCCTGCTCATGAATACCTTCATTAAGCACTTCGGCACCAGCAAGAAAATAAAGGAGGTCACTGACTGATGGAAAAAGTGAAAAAAGGCGTCCGCCTCGAAAATATCTCCAAGATCTATCAAGATCCTAAAACCGGCAAGGACTTCTACGCCGTCCATGATGCCAACCTCGATATTGCGCCGGGCAGCTTTGTCACCCTGCTGGGTCCCTCCGGCTGCGGCAAGACCACCACGCTGCGCATGATCGCGGGCTTTGAAAGCCCCGATGCCGGCGAGATCTACCTCGGCGGCGAGCCCATCAATGAGCTGACCCCCAATAAGCGCGATACCGCCATGGTGTTCCAGAGCTACGCTCTGCTGCCTCACTATAATGTGTTCGATAATGTTGCCTATGGCCTTAAGCTGCGCCACCTCCCCAAGGAGGAGATCCGCGAAAAAGTCATGCGCATCCTCGATCTGGTGGAGCTCACCGGCATGGAAGGCCGCATGACCAACCAGCTTTCCGGCGGCCAGCAGCAGCGTGTGGCCCTGGCCCGTGCTTTGGTGGTGGAGCCCGGTGTCCTGCTCTTTGATGAACCCCTCTCCAACCTGGATGCCAAGCTGCGTGTTTCCATGCGTACTGAGATCCGCCGCATCCAACAGGAGGTCGGCATCACCGCCATTTATGTCACCCACGATCAGTCTGAGGCCATGGCCCTGTCGGATCAGATCATCATTATGAATAAGGGCGTCGTTGCGCAGATCGGCACCCCGCAGGAAATTTATTTCCACCCCGTTTCGGAATTCGTTGCGGATTTCATTGGCGAAGCGAACTTCCTGCGCGGCAAGGTGCTGGCTTTGGAGGGCAATACCGCCACACTGGCCATCGAGGGCGAAACCGCCCATGTGGAAGCTACCCGCCCCGTTTCGGTTGGGGAGGAGGTCACCGTGGTGCTCCGTCCGGAATCCGCCACCCTCACCGAGGATCGCGGTCTGCCCTGCAAGGTCGAAGTCAGCTGCTTCATGGGTTCCTATCAGAACTACCATGTCCGTGTGGGTGAGACCCTCGTCAAGCTCACCGAGTACAACCCCAAGAATAAGCGCATCTTTGCCCAAGGCGAAAACTGCTTTGTCCACTTTGATGCCAACGCCACCCACATCCTGTAATCGCACAAAAATAGGAGCCGCCCTTACGGGCGGCTCTTTTCATCCACCTTAATATACAATTTGTATTATTCTATTCTCATATTACATCATTTGCTGTACCTGTTCCTCCGGGGGAATGACCGCTTCCAAAGCCCGGTAAGCATTGTGCAGATACAGGATATACAGCACATTGCCAACGATTTGGGCGATCAGGGCAAAGATCGCAAGGTATCCGGCGATGATGGCCGCGATGTTGCCGGGGATCATCCGCAGCAGATAACACACAAGAAGAATAACAGTACACACCACATTCAGCCTCCACACCACGATGCCGCGGTCAATCAGATTTTCCGCAGCAGCCGTTTCTTTCAGCAGGCGATTGGTGGTAATGCATACAAAGTACAGCGAAGCCAGTGATAATACATCGGTAGCGATCGATAGAATATTGCCGCAAATGCCGGCGAACCCCTCGGCCCCCGCATAAGCAGAAACCAGGCTGGCGGCCAGGTTCGTGACCAGACCGGCAATAACCATATTAAAAGCGGTGCAGTAGCCGTTATCGTCCTTGCGGCACTGGGCCAGGCCTACCAGGGCCAAGAAACCAGCGATCAGCATGGCAGCCACTGCCAATACCTGCACAATGGGGACGATCACCAGCACAATGGAGATCAACCCTACCAGTCTGGCTTGGTACACCGTTTTCAGCCCTGCTGCGGCATTGGGATAAGTCATCATACACATCTCCTCTTTTACTAAAATTTATGTTTCCAAATACAATTTAATTGTAACATATAACGCCTATACCGTCAATTCCGCAAAAAAGCACCCTCCCACAGCAGGGGAGAGTGCTAGTGCCTTTATTGCCAAATGGTGTTTACAGCTCCGGTCCTACATATACATCCGCTGCCGGTCCGCCAATGGATTTCAGCGCCGTGGTGGCATCCCGCAGGTACAGGATATACAGGATGGATCCTACGATTTGCGCGATGGCCGTCACCAGTGTCACAACGGCCGTCAGCAGCTGCAGGGAAGCACTGGGGATCAGCGCCAGCAGAGTACATACCACCTCCACGATGGTGCAGATGACATTGATCTTCCAAACCACTACGCCGCGGTCGGTAATACGCCCATCCGCGCCGATGTTCTTCAGCAGTTTGTTGGTGGTGATGCATACAAAGTACAGCACCGCCAGTGCCAGTGCCTCATTCACCAGATCAAAAATAACGCCGCCGATGAGGGAATTCAGCACGCTGATGACCAGCTGCGCGATAATCAAGGTAAAGGCGGTCTTGTAGTTTTCGTCGTCCTTTCCTGCCTCGTTAATGCCGATCATATACAGCACCAGAGAAACAATCAGCGCGATTGCGGCCAGTATATTGATGACCGGAATGATCATCAGTACGGCGGCAACCAGTGCAATGACCTGAGATTGATACACTCGCTCCAGGCCATGGGTGGCGTTGGGATACATCATAATGAGATACAGCTCCTTTTCATGTTTTTCGGGGGCGTTCCCCCTTTTTCTCATCATACCATTTCTGTCGCCGGTCGTCAATCTGCAATAGGGCAGGGGAGAGCCCTCCCCGCCCCGCAGCAAAGCCCCCGGCTTTATTCAATCGGGGGCTTATATTATATTTCCTTCAGAGAGTCCGGCGGCTGTAAAAATCGGCGATGGCTGTGCCTTGGCTCACCAGGCATCAGCCCGTCTTGCGCCGGGCATAAGCCTGCCTTCGCCGCGGCCTTGCCCTCCCCAATTTTTCCGCGCCGCCGCGGATCTTCTTACCACCGCAGCTCCAGCGCGTTCTCCGGGCAGATGGCCTCGCACATGCCGCAGCCGGTGCAGCGTGCCGCATCCAGTACTATTTTCCCCGCCTCCATTGTCATAGCGCCGTACAGGCAGCTGCTTACACACTTGCCGCAGCCGTTGCAGCCGCCGGTCAGGTGGGCCGTCAGGGGACGGGGCGGCAGCTCCTCAAAGGCCTGCAGAGAGCCCAGCGCCAGCCCGCACACTTCCTCGATGGAATAATACCCATGGTCCTCCAGCCACCGTTCCAGGTCACCCAGGATGCGTGGGATCGCCTCGTAGCTGTCCCGCAGCAGTACGCTGGCCAGCTGTACGCTTTGGGCCCCCAGCATGATAAATTCCAGGGCATCGTGGGCGGAGTTGATCCCGCCGCAGCCGCAGATGGGAAACCCGGTCGTCTGCTTTAGGGTGGCAATGGTCGCCAGCGCTATGGGCCGGATGTACTGTCCGCTGTATCCGCCGTAGGTGGGCATCAGCGCCCGGTGGTGCTCCAGGTCCACGCCCATCAGCCCCTTTAGGGCGTCTATGGCGGTCACTCCGCTCACACCGGCCTCCTCCAGCGAGGAAGTAAATCCGTTGAAATTAGAGGCCTCATAGCTCAGCTTTACCGAAACGGGGATATCCACCGCCTCAGTCACCGCGGAAATAAAGCCGAAGATCTCTCGCGGCACGGTGCCCACATCCATGCGGGTTCCCAGCGGCGCGGAAAGACTCACCTCCACGGCATCGGCGCCCATCCGCTCCACCTTGCCGGCCAGGTAGGCCAGCTCGCTGGGGGTGTTGCCCCATATGCTCGCGATGAGCTTGCAGTCGCCGCGCCGCAGTGACTCAAATTCCTGCTCCCACTGCTCCAGGTGAATGCCGGAAAACAGCGTTGTGTTGAATAGCTGCCCGCTGCCGCTTAGGTACAGCCGGGGGCTGGGGTTTTGGTTGGCCTCCAGCGTGATGGTTTCGGTCACCACGGCGCTGGCCCCGGCATCTATGGATCGCTGGATCGAAGCGCCATCGCGGGACCACGGCCCCGCCGCCACCACGATGGGATTTTTCAGCTTCAGGCCCATATACTCGGTACTCAATGACATTGCGTTTACCCCCATTCGTTTCCTTTCATCCAAACAGCTCATAAATGGGCTTGGTATTGCCGCAGCTCCGGCGGATCTTCAATTTGGGCTGCAAAATAACTTCCTGCGGGCCTATGCCCTCTTCGCCGTTGTCCTCTATGTTATCAAAGAGCATGCGGGCCGCCACCATCCCCAGTCTTCGGCTGGGCGATTCCAGCGCCGTCAGCGGCGGCTCCAGGATGGCGCAGGTCGAAGAATCAGAAAGGCAGGCCAGTGCCATGCGCTTCGGTACCGGGATCTTCTCATCCTGCAGGGCTTTCAGCACGCCGCTGGCCTGTCCGCTGCTCGCGGTAATCATGGCCCTGGGCAGGGTATCGTTCTGCAGCAGCCGCTGGGTGATGAGATACCCGCCCCGCGGGGTGTCCTGCTCCGTCAGGATCTGCTCTTCTGCGTCGGGTAGCAGCTCCCGCAGGGCCCGCCGGTAACCGGCTGTGATCTGCCTCATTTCCACCAGCGGTGCCTCATCCAGCAGCAGTGTAATTTCCTTTTGCCCCATTTTTATCAAATGGGTTGTCATTTGATAGGCGCCTTCCTCATAGTTTATATAGCAGAGGTTCCTGCATAATCCCGGCTCACCCGGCCCGATGTGCACCCAGGGCAGGTTGGGACCCAGCAGGGCGTTGCGCTGCTCCCGCCCCATCACGGAGGATGCCAGAATCAGCCCGTCCACCTGCCGGCCCACCACCATCTTCAGGTACTCAGCCTCTTCCTCCGGGCTGGCATGGGTATTGCACAGCATTACAATGTGCTGCTTTTTCAGGGCTACCGTCTCTACACCGGACATAATCTCCCGGTAGCGCCGGCTTTCTATGTTTGGCACCAGCAGCGCTATGGTGCTGGTTTTGCCCAGGTTCAGCCCGCGCGCAAACCAGTTGGGGTGATAATTCAGGCTCTCCATCACCGCCAGTACATGGGTTTTGGTTTCGGGCTGCACCTGCTCCGGGTGGTTCAGCACCCGGCTGATGGTCGCTACCGAAACCCCCGCCGCTTTGGCTACTTCTTTTATATTGATGGCAGCCTCACCCCTTTCCGCCGGTCCGGCATATAACCGGTTACATTCTCTCTTTTCGGCACTAATTATAGCATATCAGCCTATATTTTGCAAAGAAAATTGCACAAACCGTCAAAATCCATGTAATCGGTTTCGCGGATTCGGCACTTTTCACAAGGAAATCCAGTTATTTTTGTCACCAAATCGTGCAAAAGGGGGTGGACAAAGGCCGTTAGGGCGTGCTATGATGAACATGTCAGATGAAACCGGTTACATAGAGGGCCGGCTTCTGAACAACTTTGAGGAGGTTTTTCACAATGTCTGAAAACACCAAGGCTGCAAAAGCAGTCGAAAAAGTCGATGCTGACTATTCCCTGGAAGCAGTACCCGAGTCGGCACGCAAAGGCTTCTGGAACATGTTCTTCGTAATGGTAGGCTTTACCTTCTTCAGCGCCAGCATGAGCGTCGGTGCCAAGCTCGGTAACGGCCTCGATCTCTCCGGCTTCATCTGGGCGTGCATCATCGGCGGTGTTATCCTTTCCGCCTACTGCGGCGTTCTGGCATTCATCGGTGCTTCCACCGGCATGACCATGGACCTGCTGTGCCGTCGCGCATTCGGTACCAAGGGCTCCTACCTGTCCTCCTTCCTGCTGGGCTTCACCCAGATCGGTTGGTTCGGCGTAGGCGTTGCCATGTTCTCCATTCCCGCTGCCGAGCTGCTCGGCGTCAATGAGTGGGTTCTCACCATCATCGCCGGTCTTTTGATGACCGCTACCGCGGCTACCGGCATGAAGGGTCTGGAGATCGTTGCTTATATCTCCGTTCCGCTGATTGTTATCCTCGGTGTTTATTCCATGATCACCGCAGGCGTAGAGGGCGGCGGCCTTTCTGCCATCTTTGGTCTGTCCTCCGGTAAGATCTCCCTGTTCACCGGTGTCGGCTATGTTATCGGTTCCTTCATCTCCGGCGGTACCGCCACCCCCAACTTCATTCGCTTTGCCAAGAACCGTAAGGTCGCTGTTTGGACCACCGTTATCGCCTTCTTCCTGGGCAACACCCTGATGTTCTGCTTCGGCGCCATCGGCGGTGCCTTCACCGGCAAAGAGGATATCTTCTATGTTATGATCGCTCAGGGTCTGGCTATCCCCGCTCTCATCGTTCTGGGCGCCAATATCTGGACCACCAACAATAACGCTCTGTATACCGGCGGCCTGGGCCTTGCCAACATCACCGGTAAGCCCATGAAGTACCTCACCTGGGTTGCAGGCATCATCGGTACTGCTCTGGCCATCTGGCTGTATTGGAACTTCGTCGGCTGGCTCAGCATTCTGAACTGCGCTCTGCCTCCCATCGGTATGATCGTGATCCTCGACTACTTCAAGAACCGCAGTAAGTATGAGGGCAAGCACACCGAGGCTGTCGTCAACTGGTTCAATGTGCTCGGTATTGTTGCTGCTGCTGTTGTTGCCAACTTCCTGAACTGGGGCATCGCCGCTGTCAACGCCATGGTCGTTGCCGCTATCTTCTTCTTCATCGGCGAGGCTACCCACACCAACAAGTAAGTTGTTAGCTCCATCTGACTTTCGCAAAATTATCTCTATAAGGAGGAGTGAACCCCATGCTTTTTAAGAATCTGTTCATCGAAAACGCTACCGAGGCCATGGATATCCGTGTGACCGATGGTAAGTTCGAAAAGATTGCCGCCAATATCGAAGCCCTCCCCGGCGAAGAAGTTGTTGATTGCGGCGGCAAGCTGGCCCTGCCCCCCGTCATCGAGTCCCATGTCCACCTGGATACCTGCCTCACCGCCGGCCGTCCCCGCTGGAACATGAGCGGCACTCTGTTTGAAGGCATCCAGTGCTGGGAAGAGTATAAGCCTTTCCTCACCAAGCAGGAAGTTAAGGATCGCGTCAATAAGGCCATCCGTATGCAGGCCTCCAATGGTATCCAGCATGTTCGTACCCATGTTGATATCAACGATCCCAAGCTGACCGCTATGGAAGCGCTGCTGGAACTGCGCGACGAAGTCAAGGATTTCATGGATATCCAGATCGTCGCCTTCCCCCAGTATGGTATCCTCAGCTATCCCAAGGGCAAAGAGCTGCTGGAAGACGCCTTGAAGATGGGCGCCGACGCTGCCGGTGCTATCCCTCACTTCGAGTTCACTCGTGAGTACTCTGTTGAGTCCCTCAACATTTGCTTCGATCTGGCTCAGAAGTACAATAAGCTCATCGATGTTCACTGCGATGAGATCGACGATGAGGCTTCCCGTGGTCTGGAGACTGTTGCCACCCGTGCCTACGAGACCGGAATGCGCGATATGGTCACCGCTTCCCACACCACTGCCATGCACAGCTACAATAACGCTTATGTTATTCGTCTGATGCGCATCCTCAAGATGAGCGGCATGAACTTTGTTGCCAATCCCTGCGTGAATGTTCACCTGGGCGGCCGTGCCGATACTTATCCCAAGCGCCGCAGCATGACCCGCGTCAAAGAGCTGACCGCTGAGGGCATCAATGTATCCTTCGGTTACGATGATATCTTCGATCCCTGGAACCCCCTGGGCAACGGAAATATGCGTGACCCCGTCTTCATGGGTCTGTATGCCGGCCATATGCTGGGCTACGATGAGATCTGCAACTCCTACAAGTTCGTTACCACCAATGCGGCCCGTACCCTGCATCTGGGCGATGCCTACGGCATCAAGGAAGGCAACGCTGCCAACTTCGTCGTATTCGATGCGAAAAACTGGTATGATGCCCTCAACTACGATGTATCCGTGCTGTATTCTTACCGCAATGGTAAGCTGGTCGCGGAGACCAAGCCCAAGGAGACCACCGTACATTATTGATCCCGATCAATGTCCTATACTCTTTCATATTTGTCTCTCTTGTGAGGAGGAGCGCCTGCCACTCGGCGGGCGCTTCTCTTTTCTCAGGTTGCTAAATCCCGCCCCATCTGTTATAATCACTGCATAGGCATTTAGACGGCCCTAAAAAATGGGCCCTGGCTGCGTTGCGTCCTCGCCATACAACAGCCCGTCTTGCGCCGGGCATGAGTATGCCATCGGCCGCGCCTTGCCATCTTCCCATTTTTGGGCCGCCCAGTGGCTTGGCCCACTCGCATAATAAAGAGAGCAGCAGCGCCGCCCGGCGGCGCGGTAGGGGAACATCATGGTCAAAATGAAAAAACATATCCTGTATATCGCACTGGGCCTCCTGGCCTTGATTGCCATCATCACCACAGTGCTGGCCATCGGCGGCGTAGTTACCCTGCCTGTTATTGGCCAGCCCGCCATCGAACAGCCTGCCGTATCGGATTCCCAGCCCCACGGCCCCACCGCTGCGGAGGTGGAAGCCCTGATAGACGCCCTGCCGCAGCCGGTCACCAACGCCGATTCGATCAAGGTTTTGATCGTCCGCTTGGCCTATCGGGAGCTTTCCACCAGTCAGCAGGCCCAGGTCCACAATCTCTCCCTGCTGGAGGCCGCGGAGCAGATCCTGGCTGAGCTGGGCCGGAAAAGCAGCGAAAGCGGCTTGACGGTCATTGGGGTGGATAGCCGCGTCACCTTCACCGGCGGCGCAGTCTATGCCTCCTCCCGCAGCACCGAACCCGCCCGCCAGTTTGAGGGCACCAGCACCTGCCGGGTCACCTTCTATGCGGAGGGCGCTGCCCACCCCTTCCACCTGGTTTCAGAGGACGGCTCCGGTATCTACGGCTGGGTGGATGAGAACGCGGTCCATTTAGGTTAAATTTTATTAAAAACGACCCCTGCGGCGACCAACGCCCAGGGGCCTTTTCATGTCCATACTTCCCGTGCAAAGGGTAACGAAGCGGCAGCGCGTCAACCTCATAGCCTTCCCTGTGTAATGGGAGCTGGCAGCCGTAAGGCTGACTGAGGGGTTGACGGCACAAGCTATGGCGATAGCTTCATCTTGCCCTCAGTACCGCACCTCCCCCAAAGCCTCCCTTGTGTAAAGGGAGGTGGCACGGCGCAGCCGTGACGGAGGGATTGCCGACGCCAACTGCGTTAGTTTCGTCTCGCCTGTCGGCGTTGCGGAGCCTTTTGAAAATGCATAAATTGCACGGCTACCGCCGGGGTGGCACTTTTGGATCGCCTCGTCGGGCGCAACCTCCGCTTAAGTCGAGCTGACCCTACGCCTTGGTTCGGGCAGCCCTCCCCGCTGCGTGTGCCCTCCTCTCCCCACAAGGTCTTACGACCTTGCGGGGGCCCCAATTCAAAAGCGACTTGGGGTAAACCCCAAGCCCCCGATGCACCGGAACGCCCGCCCGGAAGGTCTAACGACCTCCCGGAGCGTAGGCTAAACGGTGCTTATAAGGTGCAGCGGGCGCATCTGCCCCACCGCCTTGCGGTGCCCGAAAAAATCTTCGCGCTGCTCGCTTGCTCGATTTTTTCGACCGCTGCGGGTGCTCCGCCTCGCTGCATCCGCCACTGGCGGCGCTCAGCTCCGCACCCCCTACCCCTCCCCCGCTGCGGGGG
>CEAB01047113.1_pt1 | contig 59853 bp, 59 predicted proteins | sample 557651 | NCBI WGS metagenome assembly CEAB01 (sample SAMEA3182046, study PRJEB8094) | gut metagenome | biome: human; feature: gut; material: Stool; isolation source: human stools | place: Canada | collected 2011-11-15 | reverse complement strand
TGAGTTCGGAGACCTGCGGCGGCAAACACCGCTGTTACTGTGACACTGCGCAGTATCCTTTCGCCTCATGCAGCGACCCGCAGATTAAAGGAAATGCCTGTACCGATGACGGCGGCACCAGATACGCGACCTGCGTCTGCCCCAATCCCGTCTCAACCCCGTACGGCTGTGAAACTTATTATGCCGCGCCCTGCGGAAGCGTCTGCAAGAAAGCCTATGCCGACAACTGCCGCAACCGGACTGCGGTTCAAACCCCGTATGGCTGTGAGAAATATTTTGCCGACTGTTCCTCCAAATGCGAAAAGGCTTATTCCGATAATTGCAGAAATCGCAATGCTGTCTCCGCGCCTTACGGCTGCCAGCAGGTTTACGGCGACTGCCAGTCAAAATGCGAAGTGGCTTATCCGGACAACTGTCATAACCGGACCGCGGCAATCGCCTCTTGTCCGGCAAACGCAACCTGCTCTTATTTTGCCGACTGTGCTACCAAAATCCAATCCTGGAGCTGTAACTCAGGCTATGAGAAATCCGGTAACTCTTGCATAGCGGCAGTAAAAATCGGTTCTTATATTTATTCAGACGGCTCGATCGGCAACGAAATAATCGCCAACAAAACAATCATTGCCATTATTGTGGATACTTCATCACGTCTTGCAATGTCATTAGAAATCGAAACGTCAAAAGACGGAACAGAAACTGATACTTTCTGCAAAAATTTCACAACACAAGGAACTTCGTCTGGAAGTTGGAGCTGCCCGACAATGAACGATTTACAATTAATTTATAACAATAAGAGCATCCTGAACAATTCACTGCATAATGCCGGAAGGCCTCGATTAAACGGCGAAGACAATATTGATCCGGTCTATGGAAATAACTGGCGCTATTGGTCTTCTGAAATGACAAATTATGGCAATCGTCGCGCAATGTTGCTTGGAAAAGGAAATATCACATCCTTTAACAATAGCTGGCCCGGATATACCATCCCAGTCCGAAAATATTAAAAAACAAACCAGCCCCTGCGCAACTGCGCAGGGGCTGGTTTAATCTGCATATATTATTGCCGCAGTTCAGCTCCGCATTTCTTTTTCATTTCCTGAATAATTTTATTCATCAGAACTTCCAAATCCTGATCGCTGAACGTTTTCTCAACCGGCTGGAAAGTTACTGAGACGGCAATTGATTTTTTATCTGCCGGCAAATTTTCCCCCTCATAAAGGTCAAAAACCCGCACTTCGGTAATGGCATTGCGATCTGCCGTTTTGGCTGCGCTGACAACATCAATTGCCCGCACTTTCCGGTCAACCACAAAAGCCAAATCCTTATCCACCGGCTGGAATTGCGAAAGCTCCAGTTTCTTTTTGGCTTTGCCCTGGCTGTCTCGCGGCAGCGGAATATTGTCGAGATAAACCTCAAACGCATAAACCCGCTGTTTAATACCTGTTTTTTTGGTAATACTCGGATGCAGCTCACCGAAATAAGCCAGAACATTTTTGCCCAGGCGCAACACGCCGCTGCGTCCCGGATGATAATATTTCGGTGCATCCAGTGTAATTTGGGCATTTTCAAAAGGCCCGTTTGCCGCTGCAATTGCGGCCAAAGCATCGGCTTTCACATCAAAAACGTCAAAAGCTCTCGCCTCACCGCTCCAATGTTTCTTCGAAGTCATTCCGACCCGTACGCCGCCGGCAATCAGCGTCTGCTGTCCCGGTTTGCGCCCATAAAATTCAGGCCCGACCTCAAACAATGAAACATTACCGTAACCGCGGGCAATATTGTTCTTAGCTCCTAAAAGCAAATTCGGCAAAACCGATGGCCGCATTTCATTCAAATCGGCGGCAATCGGATTCATCAGCAGAACAACGTCTTCCGAACGGCGGAAATACTGTGCAATATTACTGTCGGTAAAACTCCAGGTAACCGTTTCCAACATTCCCCGGTCGGCCAGTTCATGCTTAACCGTAACTGCCCGGCGCTGTGCCGGCGTCAATGTTTGCTTTGGGAAATTGTCATGCGGCAGGGATTCAGCCGGAATATTATCCAATCCGATCATACGGACAACTTCCTCCACCAAATCATGCTCGCCTTCAATATCTCCGCGCCAAGTCGGCGAAACTGCCTTAATCCGCCCGTCAGGCTCAATCGATGTCTCAAAACCGAGATTATTCAAAATTTCGATAATCTTCTCGGCACTGACCTCAATACCGATAAAGTCTTTCAGCCGCGACGGACGCAGATAAGCAACCCGTGCCGCACAGTCTTCCGAACCGGCAATCATCACGTCGCTGGCTTCGCCGCCGCAAATATCGATTATCAGTTGTGTGGCATAGTCCGACCCCAAAATATTGGATTTCGGATCAACCCAGCGCTCATAACGATAGCGGGAGTCTGAATCAATCTGAAAGCGGCGGCCGGTACGGGCAATGCACTCAGGCTTAAACAAAGCACATTCCAAAAAAACATCTTTCGTCTCTTCGGAGCAGCCTTTGGCAGCTCCGCCCATAATACCGCCCAGACATTGCACGCCCTCATCATCGCAAATTCCCAGAGACTTGCAGTCCAAAGCATATTCCTTGTCCTCCAGCGAAACAAATTTTTCGCCGTCTTTCGCCATACGAACCGTCACATTGCCTTTCAGCTTATCGGCATCAAACACATGCAGCGGACGAGCCATATCGTAGTTAATATAATTGGTAATATCAACTAAAGGCGAAATCGAACGCAACCCGATAGCCGTCAGACGGTCTTTCATCCATTTCGGCGTTTCCGCTTTGTTGTTAACATTGCGGATATAACGGCCCACATAAGTCGGACAGGCTTCAAAATCTTCAACTTTCACTTTAACCGGGCTCTCAAAGCTTCCGGAAATTTTGCGAATTTCCAGCGGCTTAAGCTTTCCCAAACCGGCTGCGGCCAAGTCACGGGCCACGCCGCGCACACCCAGACACTCAGCCCGGTTAGGCGTAATTGAAATCTCAAACACCGGATCAATCGGCAGAACGTCCGCCGCCGGAACACCGACCGGCGTTTCGGCCGGCAGCTCAATAATGCCGTTATGATCTTCGCCGACGCCGAGTTCCTTCTCCGAACACATCATGCCGAAACTTTCCACACCGCGGATTTTTCCGACCTTCAGCGCCTCGTTATAACAGGGAATAACCGCACCGACCGGAGCAAAAATGCCGATCAGCCCCTGTTTGACATTCGGTGCCCCGCAGACAACCTGCAGCTTCTGTTTTCCGTCGTTAACCGACAGCAAATGCAAGTGGTCGGAATCCGGATGCATTTCACAATTTTCAACCTTTGCTGTAACAAAGCCGTTTAACTTGCTGGCCGGATTAAAAACTTCCTCAACTTCGAGTCCGATTTTTGTAAGCGTTTCGGCAATTTCATCAACCGTTGCTGTCGTTTCCAAATGCTCTTTTAACCATGATAATGTGAACTTCATCGTCTTTTCCTCCTATCTCTGCGCGCCGCCGTTATTGCTTAAACCGCCGGTCATCGACGATTCGTCCAAAGGCACAAAGCCGTAATGCTTCAGCCATCTCACATCAGATTCAAAAAACGTGCGCAAATCGGGAATACCGTATTTCAGCATTGCCAGTCTGTCCATACCGACCCCGAACGCAAACCCCTGATACTCGTCGGGGTCAATGCCGCCGGCCCGCAAAACGTTAGGATGAACCATACCGCAGCCGAGAATCTCCAGCCAATCGTCTCCGGCACCGATTTTCAGCTCCGTTTTCGATTTCAAACAGCCGATATCCATTTCTGCCGAAGGCTCGGTAAACGGAAAATAAGACGGACGATAACGAACCGGCAGCTCGTCCAACTCAAAGAAAGCCTTTACAAAGTCATACAGGCAGCCTTTCAAATGCGCCATGGTAATATTCTTGTCAATCACCAAACCCTCGACCTGGTGGAACATCGGGGTATGCGTGGCATCATAATCCGAACGATAAGTCCGGCCCGGCGCAATAATCCGTATCGGCGGACGCTTGTTCTCCATCGTCCTTATCTGCACCGAAGAAGTCTGCGTTCTGACCACATAACTGTCATCAAAATCCGCACTCTCGGGATTGGGAATATAGAATGTGTCCTGCATTTGGCGTGCCGGATGATTGGCCGGCGTATTCAACGCATTAAAGTTATGGAACTGGTCTTCGATATCCGGCCCTTCGGCAACATCAAACCCCATCTGCCCGAAAATGGCCACGACTTCCTCGTAAATTTTGCTCACCGGATGAATACGCCCCTGATTCTCCGGACGAACCGGCAGGCTGACATCAATCGTTTCGCGGGCAAGTTTCTCGTTCAGCTCCTTTTCTTCCAAAACGGCTTTTTGAGCTTCCAGCGCAGCCTCCACTTCCGACTTCAGAATATTGAGGGTCTTCCCTGCTTCCTTTTTTTCTTCAATCGACAAACCGCCGAGAGACTTCATCATCTCGGTAATCCGTCCTTTTTTGCCCAGAACGGAAACTCGGATCTCCTCCAGCGATTTAATGTCGGCGGCCTGTTTCACGGCTGCCAGAAGTTCGGTTTTTAATTGCGTTGTATCTTCCATTTTTCCACCATAAAATATTAACCTAAAACTTTAATTTGTTTCCGAAAACAACGGATTTTAAAATGCAAAAGAGTCAACCGAAACCTCAGTTAACTCTTTTGTAATGTATTTGCTAATTGCTTCTAAATTATTTGCTCAAAGCACTTTTAGCGGCTTCAACCAGTTTGGCGAAGTTTGCAGGCTCTTTCAAAGCAATATCAGCAAGGACTTTTCGGTCGAGTTCAATGCCGGCTTTGTTAAGCCCGCTGATAAATCGAGAATAAGTCATATCATGCAGACGAGTAGCTGCATTGATTCTTTGAATCCACAGAGCGCGGAAACTTCTTTTCTTGGCTTTACGGTCGCGGTAAGCGTACTGTAAACCTTTTTCAACTTTTTCAACGGCAACGCGGAAAACGTTTTTGGAACGACCGCGATACCCCTTGGCCATAGCCAAAACTTTTTTATGACGGGCGCGTGCGGTTACACCTCTTTTAACACGAGACATCTGAATATCCTCCTACAAATACGGTAAAAACTTTTTAACAATAATGGTATCAGACTCTGACAACAGGGTGGTACCTCTGGCTTGTCTTTTCATTTTCTGAGTTTTGCAGAAAAGGCAGTGTCTCTTTTTAGCAAAGTTTCTTTTCAGTTTGCCGGTTCCGGTAACGCTGAAGCGCTTTTTAGCGGAACTCTTCGTTTTCAACTTAGGCATTTTGCTTCCTTTCATAAAGTTATCATTTGGATGCTTTACAAGTATTCAGGCATGCCACATCAGCTCTGAAATACTCAAAACAAAAGCTTTATACACGCATCATTCGCAGATTGCAAGTATTTTTTCACTCCCTGCGCAAATAACTGTCGGCTAATACAGAAAATTTCCGTTATCGCGCTGCTCCCGGATATAATCGGCCCGCTCTTTTTCGCTGACCAGCCCGTCGTTATTCTTGTCCATCGCCTTAAACTGCTCTTCCGGTGTCTGATAAGTGCCGTTTTTCTTATTGCGGCGGATGTTGCGGCGGTCCTCCCGGGTCAGTTTTTCAAACCGTTTTTCAAATTCCTCCAAGCTCAGGGCGCCGTCCCCGTCCTTGTCATATTCCTTCATCTGATATTCGGCAATTTCTTCCGAACGGCTCTTAACCTGATGATCGGGCGGAAAAACATATTTGGTCTCTGCGACACCGGCCATACCCAGCAAAATTAAAACAGACAGTCCCGATAACCTTTTCATCATTTCTCCTCCGTTCGCCCAATCAGTAAAAATTTTCTCCCTCCGGCGGAATAAATGCCTCCGCCCGATGATCCACCAGCTTGCCGTCTTCCAGCGTTACCCGCCGATCCATCCTGTCGGCCAGTTCAAAATTATGCGTTGCAATCAGGGCAGATAACCCTGTTTCTTTTACAATGGCCAAAAGCTCGGCAAAAACTATATCTGCCGTCCGCGGGTCAAGATTTCCTGTCGGTTCGTCCGCCAGCAGCAATTTAGGCGTATTGGCCAGCGCCCGGGCAATGGCTACTCTCTGCTGCTCGCCGCCCGACAACTCCGCCGGACGATGCTTAAAACGTTTTTCCAGTTTCAGGCGCGACAGCAGCCACTGCGCTTTTTCCCGCGCGGCTTTGAACTTCACCCCGGCAATCAGCTGCGGCAACATCACGTTTTCCGTTGCGTCAAAATCAGCCAGCAGATTATGATATTGATAAACAAACCCCAGATAATCGCGGCGCAGCGCCGTTCTCAAACCGTCACCGAGCTTGCTGCATTTCTGCCCGTCAAGATAAATTTCTCCTTTCGACGGACGATCCAGCAAACCGGCAATTTGCAGCATGGTTGATTTGCCGGACCCCGACGGTCCCAGCAAAGCAACGATTTCCCCCGGCATAATTTCCAAATCGACACCTTTCAGAACATCCAGCTTCTGGCTGCCCTGCTTAAAGGTTTTGACAACCTTTCGCAATTCCAAGGTCGGAACAACAGTTTTATTCATAGCGCAAAGCCTCCACCGGATCAAACTTGGCGGCACGATAGGCCGGATAAATCGTCGCCAAAAAAGATAACAACAAAGAAATGCTTACCACGGCCGCAACCTCGGTAATGTCAACTTTCGCCGGAAGCTTGGAAAGAAAATAAATTTCCGCCGAAAACAAATCCTGCCCGACCAAATGCTGCAATCCCTGACGGATTGCCTCGATATTGTCACAGAACAGCAGCCCCAGCGCCAAACCGAGCGTTGTGCCGACCACGCCGATAAACGCGCCGTCCATAAAGAAAATCCGCATAATCATCCCTTTGGTTGCCCCCATCGTGCGCAGAACCGCCACATCGCGCCCTTTGTCTTTCACCAGCATAATCAAGCCGGTAATAATATTAAAGGCCGCCACGATTATAATCAGGGTCAGGATGATAAACATCACGTTCCGTTCAACGTCTATCGCATTAAAAAAAGCGGAATTGCTCTGTTTCCAATCATAAACATACGCACCGGCACCGATGCTTTCTTCAATCGCTTTCCGCACCGGCTTGACCATTTTGTCGTCATCCAGTGTCACGTCAATATTCGTCACCGCTCCCGGCAGACCGAAATAAACCTGGGCCGCTTCCAAAGGCATAAAGATAAAATTGGAATCATATTCAAACATTCCGACTTCAAAAGTACCCAAAACCTTGTAAGACTTCATCCGCGGCACGGTTCCGAAAGCCGTCACCTTGCCGTTCGGCGAAATCAGGGTAATCTCGTCCCCGGGAACAATTCCCATTTTATTGGCCAGACGAACGCCGACAATAACGTTGTTACCGCCGAAATCTTCGGGATTGATGTTTTTTATACTGTCGCGGAGAATGTCCTTTTTCAGCAGATCATCTTTGGAAATTCCCCGGATCATCGCCCCCTCCGCTGCTTTTCCGGCAGAAACCAAAAGCTGGTTTTCAATCATCGGAATCACGGTTTTGACATTGTCAAACTCGGCAATTTCCTTAGCAGCCTGCTGATAGTTGTTAAACGGCATGCCGATTGAAGAAACAATGCCGATATGTCCGTTGATACCCAAAATCCGTGACAACAGCTCCTCACGGAAACCGTTCATCACCGACATCACGATAATCAGGGTCGCCACGCCAAGCGCAATGCCCGTAAAGGCAAAGCCGGTAATTACCGAAATAAAACCTTCCTTCCGCTTGGCCCGCAAATAACGCTTGGCCATCAGACGTTCAAACTTTGAAAAAATCATCCATTCTTCTCCTCTGGTCTATCTTGATTTATAAGGCCTCCCCGGTTCTTTTGCAACCTCTCTCCCATCAATGTGCATAAAAAAAGCACCGGAATCAATCCGGTGCGCTCAGATAATTATATTGCCGGCCAGGCGGATTTTAACAGGCCGGACGTTTTGACATCAGCCCTTCCGAAATCTGCAGATTCGTCATAATCATGCAGTCCAGAGCCTTCTGATTAAGATTATCAACGTTCTTGCCGACCTCAAGCGTCCGGCTGGAAACATAATCCGCCAGCTTAATCAAATTTCCTTTGGTTTCGCGCGGCAGCGGATTTTTTTCATCGGAAGCCAGCGTTTTGATATAAACCCAAAGCTTCATATTGTTGTCCAAAGCGCTGATTAAGTCGGACGTGCTGTTGTTTTCGCGGGCATTCGACAGGTCAACCGCACATTTCAGCAGCGAGAAAGCCTCCTCCCGGGCCAGATTGTTTTTAACCGCTTCAATCAGACCTTCGGAAATCTGCATATTGATATTGACCAGGCAGTCAAAATCGGTTTTGGTCATTTTCAAACCTTTTGACAGAATCATCCGCTCAACAAACTTGGACAATTTCATCAAATTGGCTTTAATATCTTCGGGAAGCAAATTCTTTGCACTCTTCAACGATGTTTCTATTTCCACCCAAAGTTTCAAATTGCTGTCCAGAGCGCGGATAATCTCATGCTCGTTATTGCTCATCGAAGCCTTGGCCAGGGCCATTGCCTGATTAAGCAGGATTACCGCTTCTTTCTCAGCATTTTTAACTTGGTCATTATTATTCATGTTTACTTCCTCAAAAATTAAATAGTTCACACACAATATAGTTTCATTCCCCGGCTATTTAAACAGCAATAACCAGACATCCACAACTTTATGCGTTTCGGGCCTGCCCGAATGGGGAGATGGACAGGCCTTCGGCGCAGCGGAGAGAAATACCTCGCAAAGTTCTTTCTCTCCCGGACGAACCGGATAAGAATGGGGAGAATATCCGATTCGCAAAGGGTTAATAATTCCGGCCTTTCAGCCTGAAATTCCGTATTTCCTGTTGAAGGAAACAAAACAGTATCCGCTGTCGGAATTTCAGATCAGCCTTACATAAAGCCTTGAATAGCTTAAAACGGCGACAGAATATCCAGCAGCTGACGGCCGTATCTCGGCTCCTGCATATCCGAAACCGTACCCCGACCGCCGTAAGAAACACGCAGTTCGGCAATTTTGCTCGATTCGATGGTATTGTCGGATTTGATATCCGCCCGGCGGATAATGCCACGCACCGTCAGCTGGCGAAGCTCATAGTTCACCCTGATTTCCTGTGTTCCTTCAATCACCAGATTGTCATTCGGCAAAACCTGCGTTACCACCGCCGCCATGGTCATGTTAATTTTCTCGGAACGATTGATTTTGCCTTCGCCCTGAACATCGTGGTTTGACATTACATTGAACAAATCGGACGTATCGACCGTATCCGGCAGATAATCCTTGGCATATTTTTCATAACCGGCCAGGGTATTGATATTTACCGTATCTTCGTTGTCATCACGATATTGCTCGGTCTTGTTCTTCATCGACGCATTGTCGGAAGCCTCGATGTTAACCGTGATAATATCGCCCACTTTGGCGGCCCGCTGGTCTTGGAAAAATCCCGAAGAACCTTTCTTCCACAAAGAATTGGCCCCGGCATATTGTTCCGGCTTCGCCGGCATCGGCATCGAAACCGCCTGATAGCCCGGCGCATCCACCGGATTTTGTATCGGCGCCAGCTCCGGCTCTTTGCCGATGCTGGTCAGCCGCGACCAGGTATTGCAGCCGCTGAGCGATGTTGCCATCATCAGCAGCGCCGCCAGCCTGCATAAATTTTGTTGTTTGTCAGTCATGACCATAGCTCCCCTCTATTGGACATCAATATAAACCGTTTCGGCATCGACAACCGTGCCGACCAGCACTTTCTTGCTTTTGGTGTTTTCAACTTCGATCCGCTCGCCTTTCACGCCGTCCTGACGTGCCTGCCCGCGGGCCGTAATTTGCATTTTATCCGTTTTATAAACCACGGTAATCAAATCGTTTTTCTTAATCAGAATTTTCTCGCCGATGTCACGGTCGGTTACAATTTTACCTTCTTTCAGATATTTTTTGGCCTCTTTGTTCACCAACTTGTCTTTTTCGGTCACAAACATCGGCTTAACCCGGTTCATGCGCACCGTTATTGTCTTCAACATATCCGGCGTAATCAGCTCCCCCTTGTCAATATTGCGGGCGGGAACATAAATTTCTCCCAAAACATAATATTTCCCGGAAACGGCAGTCCGTGCAAAGGCTTTTCCGTCGGCAAAAATTTCCACCGAGCAGGAAAACTTGTTCGAGAGTTCGTCGGTTCTCAGTTTTTCAACCAGGATCTTAGCTTTTCGAGCATTTTCGATTTGAAAGACAGTCTGCCCACCAAAAAATTCCAAATCAACAGCCTCAGGCCGCCCTTGCTCCACAAACTCTTTTTTGATTGCTTCTGATATTTCATCTTCACTCACCATCAGCAGATTCTCTGCTGCCTCTTCCGCCCGAACCTCACAGGCGCCCAATATTAACATTAATAAACCGAAGATAATCCCTTTTTTCATAAAAACGACTTTCATTTCACCGTTATCTCAATTGCGTAATCGTATTTAACATCTGATCCGAAGTCTGAATAATCTTTGAGTTCATTTCATAAGCGCGCTGGGCCGAAACCAGTTCCGTAATCTCCGATACCGGATTAACGTTTGACGTTTCCAGATATCCCTGCAAAATGGAGCCGAAACCTTCCACATCCGGATTATCGACAATCGGCGCTCCGGAAGCCTGTGTTTCCAGCAGCAGGTTTTGCCCCATGGCTTCCAAACCGGCCTCATTCACAAAAGTCGCCAGTTCCAGCTGCCCGACGTTGACCTCATCGGTCTCGCCGTCCTGTTTAACCCAAACTTCGCCGGAGTTGTTGATATAAACTTCCGTTGCATCGTCGGGAATGGTAATCTCCGGCTGAACAATATAACCGTCATGCGTTACGATCACGCCGTCGCCGTTCTTCTGAAAAGCGCCGTCGCGGGTATAGGCAATACCTTTGCCTTCCGGCAGTTCAATCTGAAAATAACCGCGCCCCTGAATAGCCAGATCCAGAGAATTGTTGGTGTTGGTCAAACCGGTACCGCCGGTAATCCGATAAATTGCCGCGGTACGCACGCCCAAACCGAGCTGAATGCCGGACGGAACCACTGTCTGCGCAGCCGAAGACGTCGCTCCCGGACGAATGATATTCTGATACAACAGGTCGTTAAATTCGGCCCGGCGCTTGGTATAAGCCGTCGTGTTCATATTGGCAATGTTGTTGGAAATAACGTCAACGTTCGTCTGCTGGGCCAGCATGCCGGTTGCACCGATTGCTAAAGATCTCATATTTTCTCCCCTTTATAATTAAGCCAGCTGCGAGTAAGCTGTAATTGTGTTTGACAAGCGCTCATGTTCTTCATCAATCATACTCTGAACAATCTCGTAAGAGCGCTGTAATTTGATCATTTTGGTCATTTCGGTAATCGAATTGACGTTCGACTGTTCCAAAGCCCCCTGCACCACCTGGGCGTCTTCCGGCCCGACAGTCATGGCATTGTCCGCCGTATTGCGAAACATTGTGTCTGCAACTTTCATCAGTTTTCGATTATCGGCAAATTTTACCAGCTTAAGCCGGCCGATGGTTCCGTTTTCGGTTGTCACATCGCCGTTGCTGGCAATTGAAATGTCTTTTTCCCCCGGCGCAAAAAAGAGCGGCTCGTTGTTTTCCGACAAAACGGTCTGCCCTTCCATCGTCACCAGTTGACCGTTGGCATCAAGCGTAAAGCTGCCTTTTTTGGTGTACATTTCCCCTTGATTTGTCTCAATCGCGAAGAAAACATCGCCGCGAGATGCCAAATCAAAAGTATTGCCGGTATTGACGATTGCTCCTTCGCGGAAATCCTGATATTGCCCGTAATCCTGCGTAAAATAAACCGGAACCCGGCCAAAACCGGTTGCCTCCGGCGTCTGCACCAGATAAGACGAAAAAACGGCATCATCCTGTTTGTAACCGCTGGTATTCATGTTGGCCATATTGTTGGAAACGATATCCATCTGCTTCCACAGGGCCATCTGGCGCGAAAGAGCTATGTATTTGGTATTATCCATAAGTTTATTCTCCCCAATAAAAACGGATAATGTAACATCTGCTTTTGTATATGCAAATATCGTGCCAAAAATTCAAAAAGTATAAAAAAAGCCCCTCTGCACGAGGGGCTGAAAATTAACTTACCGCATTTCCTTGCTTTGAAGAAAATTCTGCAAGAAGAGACTTAATCTCCTCAAAAAACTGCCGGTCTTCAGAATTGGCCGAATACAGAGAATCTCTGCACGGAAGCTTTTCTTCAATCTGCGCATAGTGAGCAAAAGCGGTTATAATAACCTCGGAACAACCTCCGTATTTCCGACATAAAGCATTTGCATACTCTCTTGCCAACTGGGGAACCTGATTTCCGGGAGCATTAAACATTTCACATGCTCTTTGTACAGCATCTTGTTTTGCCATAGTTTTATTTGTTTTGCGGTTAATAATAAAAATAACTGTATATTTTTAACTAAATATATATCTTTTTATTTTTTTGTCAATATATTTTACAGAAACACTTTTCAGGAATACTTGAATTCGCTTACTTGCAGCCGGAAACTTTCTTCAAAACATAATGCTCGGCTAAAGCTCCCTCAACCGGTTTTTTGTCCATATTCAAACGCCGCAGCTGACCGGGCTCAATTTTGTAATAGCTCACGTCATCGTCTGCCGCCCGAAGCGCCAGCACATTGCTGTCACGGCTGTAAGTTCCCTGCTCGTTAAACGTTCCGTCTTTCTTGTCAATATAAACCGACTTCATCGTAAAATGATGATTGCGGTCCAAACTGATTGTTGTTTTAATGCCGGGAGCATCGGCTGCCGGCAGCGTCCCCTCATAAACGCCGCAATATTCTTCAACGCGGGCGTTGGTATTGTCGCACCCCCATAAAACAGCGGCACCCAACAATAAAATTGCTAATTCTTTTATCATCTTTTTCACCTGATTTAATGGTTACACATTTTCGATATAATTCTTATATCTCCGCTTTCACGACAAATCAAACTAATTGATTATCCCGCCCCAAAAAGAAAGAGGTGCAAAACCTGCACCTCTTTCTCTTAACGCCTCCGCAAGGAGAAGGAAAATAATTTTCAGAACCGATAATAATTGAGCACCAGAGCAATGTTTTTGACATCGTCATAGCTCATTCTCATGTTTCTAGGAGATCCGCCAATTCCGACATGTCCGCCGAAACCGTTGCCTTCTGTCAGTCCATAAAGCTCATTAAGCTTTGCATAGACTTTCTTCAAGCCATTCTCTCCAAACATTTCTTCGGCTACTTCCGCACAAGGCGTACCGATAATAATGTTGCCTTCATTATAAAGAGCAACCACCACCGGATTCTGCCAAGAAGAAGCAACGCGAACGTTACCGTCCTTTTTACCGTACCAGGTATCGAAACCAAACACGCTGGCGCCGCGGATAACGAGAATACCCTCCTCTTTCACGCTGCGTTCAGCCATATCGGCTTCGGCTTTTGCCACGAGACGCTCCTGTTCTTTCACGGCAGCCTCAAAAAAAGGAGCTAGCATCTCCTCATCTGAGAACATCAGTTTGCGCCAACCGTGAACGGACAGTTCCGCATTAGAACCAACCCCTGAGTAAAACATATGCCACAAGGACAACAGTTTACCATAAGGCAATTCCATACGGTCTAATCCAACGGGGTCGGTATCCAAAAGTGCGATTGTTCCGGCCAAAGCTGAAAAATCGCGACTCATGGTTTCCGCCATTTTGCCTTTCAAGAACTTATTGTTCTTATTGGCCGCTGACGGAATATAACCTGCCAACGAAGCGATTGCAAAAGTACAATCGGCATCAATATGGCTGATTACAAAACGCGGGTCTTGGTAGCGTTTTCCGTAACAATCGCGATAAGCGCGGATTGCTACAGATTCTAATTTAGACAAATCCCGACCATCAGCAGTCACACCATGGTGATCCATATCCAAATTATCTACAATAGACACGCCCCCGTAAGAACACTCCACCGGGCAATAGCCCTGACACATAAATTTTTCTGCTTCCGCTGCTGTTTTAGCAAAAGCAATTTCCAGTTTTTTCATATATTATGGTTTTTAATTTTTTTGCATTTGAAATTGAGGCATGCAAAAAGACGACCTCGAAAATAACGCTATCTCAAAGAGATAATATGTAGAGACATTATTATACCAAGGCCGAAACCCTATATGAAAGCGGTATAATAATATAAACAGAGACTTATAAAACAGACTTTTATTTTAGCACAAAATCGATACCCTGTCTAGACAAAACCTCCGCCGATTCCGCCAACAAAAAATCCCTCAATTGAGGAATTAAAAAACAACTTTCAAACAAATATGCCAAACCTGTGAATGGTAATTTGGATAATTTTTTCGACATATACATTTAGCTACGCTATCCTCTATAAAAATACGGAGAATGAGGCGAGCAGTAAGAAATAAAGGGGAAAGTACCGGAACACTGCGGCAGCAAAGATAGTCCGGGGGACTATCTTTCGCCGAAAAGCACTGGCGGAAAGAAAACAATCCGGTGAATTGTTTTCTGACAACAGACAAAGTTTGTTGATTTTCAAGCTAGCGACAGCGAAGCGGAGAAAATGTTACAAACTGTTTTATTGTTGTGAGAAGCGACAGCGCAACGAAACAACAACTTAGTCGGAATTGTCAGAAGTACGTGAGGACACTTTCACCCTGCAATTTCTGTACTAATCGACCATTATACGCACTTTTAAGTTTTGATTTTGATAAAGCCCTATGCTGCGAAGTAACCTTTGAGTGCCGTGTACAACTAGTTACACAAACGAAAAGATTACAAGCATGATAGGGCTTTTGCAAAATCAAACATTGAAGTCGAGATTCCAGGCCGAATACCTCGCCGGATCATCAATCCAGTTCTCGCGTACTTTCACAAAAAGAAACAGATGAACGCGCTCATCCAGCTCGGTTTCAATCTCCCGGCGGGCAGACTGGCCGATTTTTTTAATCATTTCGCCGCCGCGGCCGAGCACAATGGTTTTCTGATTGTCGCGCTTGACATAAATTGTCATTTCCGCCCGAACGGAACCGTCTTCGCGGCGCTCCCAGAGTTCCGGTTCCACCGTCAGTTCATAGGGCAGTTCCTGCCGCAGATAGAGAAACAGTTTCTCGCGCACAATCTCTGCCGCCAAAAGTTTCAGCGGCATGTCCGACATCTGCTCTTCGGGATAATACCAGGGCGAAACCGGCAGATTATCTGCCAGATATTTATAAAAATCTTCGATATTCTGACCGGTTAGCGCCGAAATCATAAAAGTCTCTTTAAAATTTCCCGCTGCATTTATCTGTGCACTCAACCCCAGCAGTTTTTCTTTGGCAATCAAATCGACTTTATTCAAAACCAAAATCGCTTCAATTTTTTGCTTGTTCAGCTTGGCCACAATCGACTGGGTCTCGTCATCAAAGCCGCGCTTGGCATCCACCACCAGCACCACGATATCCGCATCTTTCACGCCGCTCCAGGCAGAAGAGACCATTGCCCGGTCAAGCCGACGCTTGGGCTTGAAAATTCCCGGCGTGTCAATAAAAATGATTTGCGTCTGCTCATAGACGCCGATACCGCGCACCATCGTCCGCGTGGTCTGCACTTTAGGTGACACAATCGACACTTTTGAACCGACGAAATTATTGGTTATCGTCGATTTTCCGGCATTCGGAGCCCCGATAAGCGCCACAAAGCCGCAACGCGTCTGCTGTTCAGCATTTTGTTCCATGCGGATATCCTAAAAAGTCTAACATTTTGGCGGCTGCAGCCTGCTCGGCCAGCTTTTTGTTGCGCCCTTCTCCCTGCTGCGACTTAATCCCCCGCAGCGAAACCGTCATAAAGAAAGTCGGCTCATGTTCGCTCCCGGCTCGGCCGACCACCTCATAAACCGGATTGCCCAGCCCTTTGCTGTGCGCCACCTCCTGCAACAAGGTCTTGCTGTCTTTCGGCGGCGCAACATTCTTGTCAATCAGTTCTTTCCAGTGCTGGTTAACAAAAGTAACCGCCTGCTCACAACCGGCATCCATAAAAATAGCGCCGATAACCGCCTCGCAAACATCACACAGCACATTTTCATTTTCGCGAATTTCTTCGTTCGCCACCACCATAAACTTGTCAAGATGAAGCGTCAAAGCCACTTCCGCCACCGTCTCCTTGCAAACCAGACCGGTATGCCGCTGCGACAGACTGCCCTCCGGCTCATTCGGAAACATCCGGTATAACAAACTGGCAATCGAAACCCCGAGCACCCGGTCTCCCAAAAACTCCAGCCGCTCATAATTTTCCGACAAACGCGCCGTATGGCTGCTGTGCGTCACCGCCTGCTGCAGCAAATGCTTGTTTTTAAACTCATAACCGAGAATTTTTTCTAACTCTGATAAATTTTCCATAGCTAATTTCCATAAAATGCTTTTAGTGAGACGGATAGAGGCGAGTATCGCAGCGCAGAAACGGAGTGTACATAGAAGTACATGAGCATTCGAGCAGCGAACCGCGCCTCTAGGCATCCGCTAAAAGTATTTTAATCATTTTATTTTGTTGAACAAACGTTCCCAACGTATCTTCTTAGGCCAGGTCCAAGGCTTATACCAGGCACCGTCGTCATTATGCGAAAAGAACAGAAAACGGGCTTTGCCGACCAGATTTTCAAAAGGAACGAAACCGACGTTAACGCGGCTGTCGTCCGAACGGTCACGGTTATCGCCCATCACGAAATAATATCCTTGCGGCACCGTCAGCTCTGGCAGATTATCTTCGCTTTCGCTGTCGGAAACCTCCAAAATTTTATGCTTAACGTCATTCGGCAGCGTTTCGATATACTGGTGATAACGCTCGGCATTGCCCTGACTGTCACGAATGACAAAATCTTCGATTTCTTCGCGGTTGACCAGTTCGCCGTTCACATAAAGGCGGCCATCTTCCAGCTTCACCTTATCGCCGGGCAAACCGATAATCCGTTTGATGTAATCGGTTTTGTTGTCCTGAGGAAACTTGAAAACCACCACATCGCCGCGATTAGGCTCGTCAGCCCAAATCCGCCCCTCAAACAGCGGCATGCTGAAAGGCAGCGAATGCTTTGAATAACCGTATGTATATTTGGAGACGAACAGATAATCGCCCACATACAAAGTCGGATACATTGACCCGGAAGGAATTTTAAACGGCTCAAACAAAAACGTTCTGATAAGGATGGCGATAACAATTGCATAAAACAACGTTTTCACCGTATCCATCAAACTCTCATCATCTTCCATATTAATCTCTTTTTTCACTAATAATCAGTTGGATAACGCATTATCTTAGAAAAAAACATGTCCGTTCGTGCCTTTTTCAAAAATAATCATGCACATACTAAACATAATTTTACGTTATAGCAACAATAAAATCAGATTAATTCAATAATTACAAACGCTTGCGCCCAAGGGTAATCGTCGCTCATCGAAACCTGAACATTCACTTCCTTCGAGCCGGCAAGTTTCTGCAAATGTTTCAGCGCACCGCCGTAAATTTTCAACTGCGGTTTGCCCGACTTCTGATGCACGACGGCAATGTCTTTCATAAACACCCCTTCGCGGAAACCGGTGCCCAAAGCCTTGGCAAAAGCCTCTTTGGCGGCAAAACGCTTTGCCAGCGAGCAGGCATATTCCTTGTTTGAAATCGCCTGACGCTTTCTGATTTCCTTAAATTCCACCGGAGCAAACGAACGTTTTAAAAATCTTTCTCCGAAAATGCTGATCGTCTCTTCAATACGGTTAATATTGGCCAAATCGCTACCGACACCCACAATCATAAAAATAATCCTTTTTAGCTTCTGGTTAGTTTATCCAATGTATTTTTTACTATATAATATGAAATTATCCAAGCTGCAATACAAAAAGGCACACAGCCGACAATCATCGGCTTGAGCACCGGCCAGATATCGCTGAAAAAGCGTGAAAAATCAAACGTCATCAGAGCATGTGCCGACTGCTGAAAAATATGTTCAAAGTTCACATGCGGCAACATGACGGAACTTCCCTCCAGCATAATCCGCCCGGTATAGTAAACCGCGGCCCAGATAAACGGAAACGTCCAGGGATTGCCCACAATCGTACCGATTGCCGCCGCTAAAACATTAAAACGCAGCGCCCAAGCCAAAACCACCGCCAGCAGCGTATGCAAACCGACAAACGGCGTAAACGACACCATTACGCCGACCGCCGCCCCGCCGGCAATGGAAGACGGCGTTCCGCTTAACGACCGCAGACGTTCAATAAAATGCCGTTTAAAACCGGTCAGAATATTTTCCATCCCTTTTCTCCTGAATTTTTCTCCGATATAAGCACTTGCTGATAAATTTGAAGACAGAACAAAAAAATAAAACCGTTCCGGAGATGAATCGGAACGGTTTGGATGGCGGCGAAAGGTTAATATCTTATCTTAGAAGTTCAGTCATCCCCCTATTCGCAGCCACTCCCGGAAAAGCTCTTAGTGAAACCCGATTCTGATTTCCCTTATGCCAAAATTCAGAATCTTTCTTTCCCGGGCGGAAATTGGTTTTAGTCAGCTTGTTTTTCTTGCAGAATAACGCTGACTGACAAATGGTAATAATCCAGCAGATAACCGATATCCATATTCGTCAGTGCCGCGCGGCCGCTTTCAATTTTATCAAGGCTTTTAAAATTAACATTGGTCTCGTTGCAGACCTGTTCGCGGGTAATATTGCGTTGTGTCCGGATGAACAAAAGATAAATTCCCAATGTCCTCCCGATAGTGGTTTGCAAATCTTTAGGGGTAATTTGCAGAGTTATTTTTTCAAACATTTTAGCTCCTGTTTTGTCATTATTAAAACAAAACCACCTTTGGGTTAAAGGTGGAGGAGCTGAAAACTGTTTAGACACAGTCATGCTTATTCGACCAAAGGCTTATATCACACACTCCTCCGTTGGAGGATATTATTGTCTAAATGATGTTTTCAGGCACCACAACCGGCCTCCCGATTGCAGGAATTATCATAAAGCAAAAAAATTAATTTGCAATTAAAAATTTTACAGACAGCCTCGGGCTGAAATTGCACCCGCACGACGTGCGTACCCAACAGGTGCGCAGTCTGCGATTTCTGTATGAGATAACCACTATATGAACTTTGAAAAAAGCTCGGAGAATTCTGCTCGCTAATTCTGTATTAGATGACCATTATACGAGCTTTTATTGGTTGGCGCGTGACACATACGACACTACCTTGCTCGCTTTGAGAGCGGCAATAATGTCGGTCAGGTGTTTTAAATCTTTAACATCAATATCAAGCAGAAGTTCAAAATAACTGACAGTGCGGTAAACAATGTTCAGGTTGGAAATATTGCCGTTATTGCGGGCTACCAGATTGGAAAGTTCAGCCAGAGAACCGGGCTCATTGGCCAGCATAACCTTCAAACGGCCGGTATGCATTTCATTGACGGCTTCTTCGCCCCAGGCAATATCCAGCCAGCGTTCCGGTTCATCGGCATATTTTTCCAAAGCTTTACAGTCAATGGTATGAACGGCAACCCCCTTGCCGGTAGTAACAATACCGACAATGCGATCGCCCGGCAGCGGGTGACAGCAGCCGGCAAAATGAACCGCCATTCCCGGAATAAGCCCTTTGATTTTCAGCGGTTCGCTCTTCTTGTCTTTTTTAATAACCTTTTTGAAACTCGGCACTTTAATCGACTTGACCACTTTTTCAAGCTTTGACTGCTTATAAGCCGGATAAACCGCCTTTAACACATCCCAGCCGGTCACCAGCCCCTCGCCGACTTTGGCATAAATATCCTCAATCGATTCGGCCTCAAAATTCTGCAAAACATTCACCAGGCCTTTTTCGGAAAACTCCAGATTCTCGCCTTTAAACAAACGCTCCAGAATTTCCTGCCCCAGCGTAATAAACTGATCGCGCTTGCAGGCACGAACATAACGCCGGATAGCCGCCTTGGCCTTGCCGGTAACCACAAAACGCTCCCACTCCGTTGACGGATGCTGCGCCTTGGAAGTCAGAATGTCAACCTGGTCGCCGTTTTGCAAAACCGTGCGCAGCGGACGGATTTCACCGTTAATCTTGGCACCGACGCAGGTATCGCCGACGGAAGAGTGAACCGCATAAGCAAAATCTACCGGTGTGGAATTAATCGGCAGCCCGATTAAATCGCCTTTCGGCGTAAAACAAAACACCTGGTCGTTATACATTTCCAGCTTGGTGTTTTCCAAAAACTCTTCCGGATTGGAAGCCTGTTCCAAAATCTCCAGCAGCTCACGGATCCAGCGATAGTGCTTGCCCTCGGCTTTCTGTCCCTGCTTATAAGCCCAGTGAGCCGCCACGCCTTTTTCGCCGATTTCATGCATTTCATGCGTGCGTATCTGAATTTCAATGCGTGTATTTTCCGGCCCGATTACGCCGGTGTGAATAGACTGATACCCGTTCGGCTTCGGGGTGGAAATATAATCCTTAAACCGCCGCGGCACCATGTGATATTTGCTGTGCACGATACCCAGCGCCTGATAACAGGTTGCCACGTCGTCAACAATAATGCGAAAAGCCATAATGTCCGACAGCTGCTCAAAAGAAGCGTTTTTCTGCTGCATTTTGCGCCAAATCGAATAAGGCGTTTTCTCCCGGCCGGAAACCGTGGCCTTAATGCCGTTTTCCGCCATATCTTTTTCCAGCTGGGCAATAATCTTCGGCACAATGTTGCTGCCCTGCTCGCGCAAAAAGTTCAAACGCGCCACAATAGAATCATGAGCGTCTTTGTGCAGCTCGGCAAAAGCAATTTCTTCCAGTTCGCTCTTCACTTCCTGCATACCGATACGCTCGGCCAGCGGCGCATAAATGTCCAGTGTTTCTTTGGCAATTCTGGCCCGTTTTTCGGGCTTTTGCAAAAAATGCAGCGTCCGCATGTTATGCAGGCGGTCAGCCAGTTTAATCAGCAGCACGCGAATGTCTTCCGACATTGCCAGCAGCAGCTTGCGAAAATTCTCCGCCTGTTTGTTGTTGGCCGATTTCTGCTCAATCATTGCCAACTTGGTCAAACCGTCCACCAACTGCGCCACCTGATCGCCGAACAGAGAGCGGACTTCTTCAATCGTCGTATCGGTGTCTTCCACCGTATCGTGCAGCAGCCCGGCGATAATCGACGCGGAATCAAGCTTAAACTTGGTCAGAATACCGGCAACTTCCACCGGATGCGAATAATAGGGGTCGCCGGAAGCCCGCAGCTGAGCCCCGTGTTTTTTCATCGCAAAGACATACGCTCTGTTAAGGGCATCCTCATCGGCATCAGGATCATATGATTTTACCAAATCCACCAATTCGTACTGTCTGAGCATTTTTTCGGTTCCCTACTGTTCTTTTTTATCTCGCATATTCATATAAGAGCGCTTTTTTGTCTAAGAATCAAGTTTTTTGTTCCTGCAAGCATTCTTCCGGCAATTATACGTCTGACAATATTAATATTTGATAAAAAAATAAGGGTTCTTCTTCCCAACGGAAAGAAAAACCCTTACTTCGCATTTACCTTGAAGGTCAGACGGCGGTACCGTTCAGCGAACAATCCATAATCTGGAACAAATCGCCCGTCTTAAGGATTGCACAGTGAATACGCGAATAAACAGTCAGCGACGGCAGCAAATAATCTGCACCATCCGAACGGCCGATGATAAAAACATCGTCGGCGTTCATTGCCGAAAGAATGTTCCGCAAAGCAGACAAATCTATTTTTCTGGCATAAACGGTATTGGGAATAACCGTTATTTCAGGAAGATTATCCGCATTCACAATTGCGATAACTTTTGCCGAACGTCCGTTTGCACTCACCTTTTTCAATAAATCTATAGTCTTCATAAAGTTAAAAATTTAATGGTTTATACTCGAAAAGAATATAAGTACTGCTTTTTGTTATTCCGAAATTCCGTTTATAAACCTCAGACAACAATCCGAAATTTAACTTTGAAGGCTGGTCAATAATAACAAAATAGTAAAACATATACTTATAATTCTAAATACAGATATACCATAGAATTAAATATATGTCAACAATATTTTACTCTTGCCGTTTTTTTTGTCACAGACACATAAAAAGGCTGTCCATAAGGAACAGCCTTTCAAATCAGGATTTTTTTATTTTTATTCTTCGTCTTCCAACCCGTCGCCGAGATCGTCGCCCAAATCAAAGCCGTCTTCCAAACCGTCTTCTTCATCAAGCGGCAAATCAGCATCGCCGTCGTCGGCAGCGTCCAAATCCAACACATCGTCATCATCGCTGTGAACCTGCATTGAATCGGACATCTCGGTATCCAGCAGAACACCGGAGAACTGATCGTCCAGATCAGCCAGTTCTTTCTCGGCCGCCATAATTTCCATTTCTTCTTCTTCGGGCTCTTCAACCTCAACATATTTCTGCAGCCCCATAACCAAAGACTTCTGCAGTTCTTCAATGCTGACCGTTTCGTCGGCAATTTCGCGCAAAGCGACAACCGAGTTTTTATCATTGTCGCGGGCAACGGTCAACGGAGCTCCGGCAGCCAGGTCTTTCGCACGCTGGGCCGCAACCATCAGCAGTTCATAGCGGTTAGGAATTTTATCAACGCAGTCTTCTACAGTAACTCGAGCCATTTCTTTATGATCCTATCAAAAATTTAAAGAATGTTTTTTAGCTTTATACTAACTAAAAATCGGAAATGCAATAACAAAATGCAAAAAAAAGCGTGCCGTCAGTTCAAAACGGCAACCGGCTGCCCCAAAATCCGGTATTTTCCGGCCTCAAATTCCTTTTTCAGCAGTTTGCGGTTTTTCCGCGCTTCCAGAATATCATTCAGCGGCGCACGGTACATTTCCACCAGCGTCTGCATGGTCTGAAACTGCAAAGCCGCCTTGCGGCCGCCCAGATTTTCTTCAAGATACTGGTTATAAGCACCGTCCCGGAAAGCTTTCAGGCTGGCCAGCGTTGACGAACGCATCATTCCCATCCGATAAGCCTTGATCGTCTTGTCACAGGTATAAGCCCAACTCTCGGGGGTAAAGCCCTCGCCGCCGACCGCCATCCGCAGCTGCAGTTCCATACCGGCCATCCGCAGTTTTTGCACCAGACGCTGGCAGGGATTAACCATGTCTTTCAGCATATTGACGGTCAGCCCCTTGCCGTTTTCCTGCTCCCAGCGGTCAAGAAAACTTCCGGCATTGTAAATTCGCGCCATGCGCGGGCTGTCCGGGGCAATCTCCCGCACTTTCGGCAGCGTCCGGGCAAAAGCCTTAATATCGGCACTGGTCAGCGGGCTGTTGATGTCCGGATTTATCGTGCGCAGGTCGCTGGCTCCGGTTTTAACTTCGGGTTTGGCTCCGGGAACAAACTCGTCCGCCGGCACCAGTTCTCTGATTCGGGCATAGAAGTCCCCGTCATACGGTACTTTCGGCGCCGCCTTGCGCATAACCGGACGTTCCGGACTTCGGCGGTTTTCCGGCCACATTTCCGGCATCAGCAGATAATACAGATACGGTGACAAAAACTCCAAATCTTCAATATCGGCCAGTTGCGGAGCGATTCGCGTCGGAAATTTGTTTTTGGTTTCTTTAATTCCCGGCATATTCAGAACTTTCTCCGGCATATTCGGCACCGTATGCAGATAAGGGCCGATGTACTGGTAATATTCCGGCGGAATCATTGACAGAATATCAAGCAGATCCTGTTCATGCTCATTCCGCAGACGCCGCTCGGTAGAGCCGTAATCGGTAATCGTCACCCTGAACAGGCTGTCAAACAGGTTGCCGATGTCCCAGTGATAATCGTAACGCCGGTTATATCGGGCGTTTTCCACCAGATATTTGCGCTCCAAATCCGCATATTTCGGCAGAGGCTCGTTTAAATCGACTTTGAAATATGCCGCATAATCTGCCGGAGAAGCCTGCACGACCCGAAAAATTCCGGCCGACAAAACCACCCCGGACAGCAAAGCAGCCAGTTTTTTAGTTATTGTCACCTGTCAGTCTGACCTTATAAGTTAAGACGGCTTGTCCCTTGGCCGGAACACTCACTTTCCAGACCGCAGTCGAAGCGTTTTTCTTTTCATGCTTCAGGCTTTCGCCGACAACTTCCCAGTTGCTGTTGAACCCTTGCTCAAAAACCACCGTTTCGGCTTTGTCTTTGGCATTATTGAATTTAATTTCCGCATCTGCCTCGGAAATATTTTTGGCAATGCTTTTAACGCCGGTCACCTTTCCTTTGACCGCAATATCAAACGACTGGCCGATTTTCAGCTCTGCATTGTCGCCCGCCGCCAATTGCTTCAGGCTGCTTTCGCCCAAAAACTGAACTTTGCCGCTTTTATCGTTTTCATAAAAACGGACCACGCCTTTCGGCAGCGGTTCGCCCAAATTGGAGGCTTTGTCATTCGTCAATTTAAAAATGACGTCAGGATTCTGGCGGACAAACTCGCTCTCCCGCATATTCGGCCACAAATAAAGCGGAGAAGTCAACCGGTATTCTCTGGCAAATTTGACATCATCCTTGCTCAACAGCGAAACCTGCTTGGACTGTTTGTCGGTAATTGTGGTTTTGAACGGCAGCGTATAGATGTAATAATCGGCCAGAGCTTCCTGCGCCGGAGTTCCCGCCGCACTGTCGGCCATTGCCATTTCCGCATTGCGAACCATTTTTGCCGCATACATCATCGGCATAGCCCGCGGCTGAACCTGGCTTACCAGATTAACATTCCCGGCCACCAGCTGCACCAGAGCATTTTTATAATCGGCACCCGATTCATTGGTCAGCGTAATCCACCCCTTAAGATTCAGACTGTCCGCACCGGTAATGTCTGCCACATAATCGGCTTTCCAGCTCAGTCCGCGGGTCAGATAAGCCAGTTCCAGCCTGTTGTCTCCGGCCTGTCCGGCTTCCAAATCGGCCGACAGGGTCGGTTTTGACGTCAGATTCTCCGGCAGGCTGTCAAAAATCAGCCGACCCGGGAAATGCGTCTCAATGCCGTAACTGAACTGCAATATCGGATTGCCGTAATTGCTGTCCAAAATCTTGGCCTGGTCAAACACGGTCGTACCCGTTTTTTCATCATACAAAGCGGTTTTAACCGTTTTGCCGACAGATTCGTTCACAATATTCACCGGCGTCAGCAGATTGTAATTGTAATTCTGCTCAATCACGCTGATTTGGCTGCCCGTCAGCATAGCGGTCTCCGGCATGATTTTTTCGGCCACGCCCTTAAAAGCCACCGAATTGCGTCCGGCATTCAAAGCTGCGGTACGGCTGTCGCGTACAAAGGCCAGATCATTGTTGTAAATGCTGACCGCCACCGCCGAATTGTCTCCCCCTTCCAGAATAATTTCCTTGGCAGAAAGATTTTGCGGCATTGCGGCGCCCGCGATACCGGCCGCCATCAGAAGTTTCACTGTCGAACTTGTCATTTTTGCTCCTTTGCTCACATGTTTTGCCGCTAATATAATCCATAAAAGCACAAAAAAAAAGTGATAAAATAAGATTATTGCTAGACTCGGGAATAATATTCTCCTAATATTGCATCAGATAGATTACAGGCTCAATTGTTTAAGGAGATTTGTTATGGCATGGACTGAGCAAATGGTCGAAGACCTGAAAAAAATGTGGGACGAAGGCTTAACTACCGGTGAAATAGGAAAACGCCTGAACGTTTCCAAAAACTCCATCGTCGGAAAGGTTCACCGTCTGCAGCTCCCTGCCCGTCCGTCTCCGATCAAGAAAAAAGACAGCGGCGAAGATACCGCCGAAATTCCGGCCGCCAAAACCGCCAAAGCCGAACCCGCGCCGAAAGAAAAAGAGCACAAAACCGTTGCTTCCGCACCGAAACCCGCGGCAGAACCTGATCCGGAAGCTCTGCAGGAACGGATTGAGACTATTCGCAATTCCGTTCATGTCGAACACCCCAAAGGCAAACATAAAACCATGCTCACCGACTTGGACAACCACACTTGCCGCTGGCCGATCGGCGACCCCAAAGACGAAAACTTTCATTTCTGCGGCCGCAAAATCAAAATCGGGCAGACTTACTGCGAAGAACACGCCGCCGTTGCTTATGTTAAAGCCACCGGTAAAAAATAGACTTTGTAAATTATTAACCAATTCTGTGTTAATTTAGTCTGAGTGAGTTTAATTTAGGGGATTTGAAAAAATGTCTATGGGGAGTCTGATAGCTTTTATTGCCGGTTTTGTTGTCATTATCGGTTCCATTATGTCGGCAACCGACAAACCGATGGCTTTCATAGATATCCCAAGTATTATCATTGTCGTCGGCGGTACATTCGTAGCTTCTTTCATTTCTTATGAAGCCAAAAATGCCATTGCCGGCTTAAAAATGGCGCTCAGCACTTTCAGAAAACACAAAGATTCTGAAAACTCACTGAAAGACGAAGTCGGCCGTATTGTCCGCTGGGCTTATATTATCCAGAAAAATGGATTACAAGGCCTCGAAAACGAAGTAACTGACGATTTGCGCAACGAAAACGCCTTTCTCGCATATGGTGCAGATTTGGTCGTTACCGGTTATACCGGCGCTGAAATCAAACAAATTCTCGAACACATGCTGGAATCTCAGGCTGAACGCAACAAACGCATGACCGACGTTTTAATGAAACTCGGCGGCGATGCTCCTGCTTTCGGAATGCTGGGAACCCTTATCGGACTGATTATTATGCTTGGCAGCATGGCCGGCGATCCTTCAGCTATTGGGCCGAGTATGGCTGTTGCCTTGGTTACAACTTTCTACGGTATTATTCTGGCGCGTATCGTTTTCATCCCGCTGGCTACCAAAGCGGCGGCCCGCAACGATGTTACCTTATTCAAAAACAATCTCCAGATGGAAGGTCTGGTCCTCCTCGCCGAACGTAAAAGTCCGCGTTATATTCAAGACAAAATCAATTCCTTTGTTGACACCCGGGAACAGTTCTTAATCGACCGCGATATGAACAACACGCCGGCCCAATAAAACTTTGGAGTTTTATCAATGAAAAAGAAAGCCGCAGAAAAAATTGACGAAGACTGGATGACCACTTATGGTGATATGGTTACGTTGCTGCTGTGCTTTTTCGTCATGATGCTGGCCGCCTCAACACCTGATGCCGCTAAATATGAACAAATCCAAGCCGGTCTTAACGAAGGTGTCGGCAAACAGGAAAACCAACCCCGTCCGATTGAAATGATGATGGTTGAGCTCAGTGACGATATTCAGTCTATGGAAGCAGAAGACAAAGTTGCACTCGGAACCGATACCCAAGGGATCGTCCTTGAATTTGGAGGAGATACCCTGTTTGATTACGGCTCGGCCGAAATCAAAAAAGAAGCTCTGCCCACACTTAAACGCATTGCCGCCACCCTGCAGTCGGAAAGATATAACAAATTCATTTTTAACATTGAGGGCCATACCAGCGACGAACATTTTTCCAGCGCGCAATACCCGTCCAACTGGGAACTTTCATCCGCCCGCGCCGCATCGGTTGCCCGTTTTCTGGAAAGCCGCGGTATAAACCGCGTCAGACTGCGTACGGCCGGCTTGTATGATGTCTCGCCCAAATATCCCAACCGCGACCCGTTTGGCGAACCGATCCCGCAAAATCGGATAAAAAACCGCCGCGTTGTCATTCATGTTGAACCATCCTACCGCTAAAAAAATCCCCTTCCGAACGAAGGGGATTTTTTTATTTAGCCGTAACCTCGGCACAATAACCGTTACTGCCGGAACTCTCGCTGCTTCGTCCGCACATATCCTGACAGGTATCATAGCTGCCGTCTCCGGCGCCGGTTTCTGATGTGCTGGTGTAGCAATCGCTTCCGCCGGTTTTATAATCACAACAGGATTCCGTGGTATATTGCATCCGCCAGTCACCCCAGCGTTCATTTTGCGTACACCCGGTGCAAGCACTCGTCGTATAATAAGACTTTCCTTTATAACAACGATAACAAACGCCGCCGCAGCCATCATCACCGGATTCCACCTGATAATAGTCGGACGAACATTTATTTCGCTGAGCGTTGCTGTCGGAACACTTGGCTTCACAGGCCGCTCCGATATTGCCGACATTGATGATCGGACGATAATTGACCGTATCCCTGATAACAAAATAAAAACCGCCGGTAATAGAACCGCTGTCTGAACTGGAATTCCCGTATTTAGAACAAAGTTTCGACAGGGTTGTCGTTATGGCATCGCTTTTGCCGCTCCAGAAGCACCCGGGATTTTCAGAATGATAATCACCCCCGTCAGAATTGCAGTAATAATACTTGGCATTACTGCCTTTATTAACACCGTAAGTACATCCGCCAAAAGTGGAAGAAATGTAATTTCCCGACATAATTTTGGCCGTTGAAATCTTTCCCAACGTCGTATTAACGGCAAACATATTATCCAACAGCTTTTTCAGTTGTCCGGCCGAAGGAATAAACCAGTTTGCCCGATTTGTTCCCACCGTCTTATAATTTTTAACCCGTTCATAAAGATAGTTGCTTCCGAGAGAAGCATTTTTCAATATTTCATCAACGGATGTCTTACCGTCCATATCTTCAATCGCCGAATTCTCATCTTCATATATTTTTGTCTGAGCCGTAATAGCCATATTCATCGCAAAATATTGGGTACCGCCGTAACTGGTACTTTCAAACACGCTCCGGTCTCCGTCCTGCAAAGCCACGGCTAATATATCCTTGCGGGAATTCGTTACATAAAAAACAACCCCGATTGGCACTTTGTTGGAAATCAGCAAAGAGCTGGTTGAACCGTCCGAATACAAAATATCGCCGACATTAACATCACCGCCGGTCTGGCCGTCGGTACAAAATAACTTATTTATATCATACGGACACCGCACCACGCTCAAACCGACACACTGTTCTTCCGTCTTATTATACCCCATTGTCGCACAATCGGGCGTCGGCGTACAAACCTGCGCATGAGAAGAGAAAAGCGGAAACAAAACCGTTGCAACTCCTGACATTAATCTCATCTGCATCTTTTTCATTTTTTCTCTCCTTAAAAGCAATGGAAAATATCTTTGTTAAACGGACACGCCAATCGATAACTGTTGCCGCATTCTTTAGCCGTGCGAAAATACCCCAGCTTTTTGCAGTCTGTTTCCGGACGCGTACACAAAGTTTCCAAATCCGTTGTTCCGACATTACACCCCAAATCACACCATTTTTGAGAGCAGGCCTCATATTCACAAAAACGCCCTTCCGGACATACGGTCAATTTGCACTTGTTTTCGCACCCCTCGGCCTTGCAGGTTTTAAACAAATGCGTTTCTCCGCGCCAGCAACTGTCCGTTCCTTCACCGCCGTAAGTGCATTCTTTATAGCCGTTGCAGCTGTTTTCAACCCGTTTATATTTTATTGTGCCGCAACTGTTGCAAACCAAGGTTGACGCATGATATCCCTGTGCATTCGCCTCAGCTGCCGTATAATCATACCCTTCACAGGGGTTGCAGACACATCCCTTATAACTGCCGTCATAAGGGCAAATAACCGTTTCATCGGTTACCTTTCCGGTCGGGCAACTCACATAATACTCGTTATCTTCACAGGCTCGCCCGTTGTCTTTCTGGCATTTTTTAAAATATTTACCGTCATAGGGACAAGCCTCCGCCGGATACGCCGGCAGTGCACAGGCAGTCACAGCATAACCGTTATTTTTACACCAATCGGTCGCCCCATAACATTTATCGACATATTCATCTCCGTAGGGGCACCTTTTTCCCGCATACGTTCCCGAGGCACAGCTGGAAGCTTTTACCTTATATCCCAGCGAAGCACAGCTCTCCGCAATACTGAAATCCTGATTGCCGAAATCCGTCCGTACAGTTCCGTCAGTAATAAAGCGGACTCTTGCCTCCCGTTGAAATCCCTTTAAAGAATAAACAGGCTGCACCAGCAACGGTGCAACCTGAAGCTCTGATTTAAAGGCTTGGTTTTGAGTCATATCTATGAGACGGGTGGCTGAGATGGAAGAATCAAGACTCACACCATACGCCGAAGCGGAATACGGTATGAACATTAAAAATGCTCTAAGGAGAATACTTCTCATCATACACCTCTATAACTAAATCAAAGCTCACCTCCAAATTAACATAATTTACAAAATTAGTCAATATATAATAAAACACCTTTTTCTTTTTTTCTATTCTGCCCCAGCCATTGGATATAAAAAACCCCTCAGCTTAAACCAAGGGGTGTTTCCTCTCTCTAAAATCTAAAAAACATTGCCGGCCAGCCGAAACTCTCCATGATCATAAACCGCATGAATACAGCCGCAATTGGGAACTTTGGGCTTTTCTACCCCGAAATAACCGAGCAGGTTGCTCATCGTGCCGCCGTGAACGGCCAGCCCGACACACCGATAACCCTCTCCGGCAATCGTCCGCATCGCAGTCAACACGCGCTCCCGCACTTCCCCAATGCTCTCACCCTGAGGAAAACGGACGTCAAGTTTATCTTGTCCCGGATTAAAAACCGCTTCACCGACTTCCTTATAAAGCCGATTAACATCATCAAACGTCATTCCCTCGGCCACCCCGTAATGACACTCCCGCAAATCGGGAAATTTAACCACTTCTATTCCCAAAGGCTTTGCGGCAATTTGCGCCGTATGATAAGCACGGATGAGTGGTGAAGAATAAATAATTTCCAACTTTTTGTCCTTCAGCTTGTCAAACAGACAAGCCGCCTGCGCCCGTCCGGTCTCATTTAAATCCACATCTGTTCCGGAACCCTGCCAGCGCTTTTGTTTGTTAATATCCGTTTCGCCGTGCCGAAAAATATAAAAATCAACCATTTCCATTGTTCCGTATCTGTTAAACCTGATATTCATTGCTTAAATATCATTCTCCGCCTCCGGCGTCAACTTTTCTTTCGCCCTCTCAAAGCAAACTGCAAATGCTTTTCCGACTAACATATTTCCCTCACATCAAGTCTCCGTTAAATGTAAGTTTTTTCCGTAACCTGTAAAATATTTTTCTTGATTACTAATCAAACTCTGCTAATGTTTAACCAGGTTGTATTCCTTAGAAAAGAATACGGCCTAGGGCTTAGAAAACCCTTTTATAAACGCAGTCGCCTGCATAGCGACTTAAAACGTTATATGCCGATTTCTGTCCTTTAGGGCGGATGTCGGCCTAATAAGGCTATGCGCTGAATAAGCCGAGCCGTTTGCGTTTATACGGTTTTCTAACATCCGCCCGCCTTTTCTTAAAGAGCGGGTTTTGTTTTAACTATGACTAAAGGATGTAAATCGTATGAAAAAAACAGCAATAATACTTTTAACATCAGCTGCTTTATCCGGCTGTGCTTCTATTATAAAAGGAGGAAGTCAAAATATTGATATTACAACAAATAACGGACAAAGCGTAAATGCAACAATCTTTACAAAATCAGGAATACAAGAAACTAATATTCCACAAACAATCGCCGTACAAAAAGATAGTCAAGACATTACAATTACAGTTAAAGAAGGACGATGCAATAGAGAATCCGTAACTATCGCTAAATCACATATACAACCTTGGTTTTGGGGAAACATGATAACAGGGGGCATCCTCGGTTCAACAACAGACTCGTTAACAGGAGCTATGTGGCAATACGACAATACAATTGTCGTCAACGTAGATGAAAAAACAACCTGCAAATAACAACATAGCCAGTATTGTGTTTTTATGAAAATATACAATACCGGATTTTTCTAGGATAATACAATGAATAAAAAATTGACTATCTATCTAAGTATATTTTTATTATCTTCATGTGCCACAATGTTCAACGGCACAACCAAAAACATTCATATGATGACCTCCAACGGTGACAGTGTTAAGGCAGACATTACAAGTAAAGGAGGCATTCAAACAATAACTCTGCCCGGCTCTGTTAATGTGCAAAAAGGAAATGATATATCTGTCAATGTTAAAGAAGACAAATGTCACCATCCATCTTCTTACGTCATTAATAAGCATTTAGATATATTCTTTTTAGGAAATGCATTTAACTATTTTACAGGAACTAGCACAGATATACCTAACGGCGCTATGTGGACATACGATGATAATGTAGTTGTACCGGTATATCGCAAAGATGACTGTAAAAAGTAAATTACTAATTTTAGCGATATGCAGTTTGTATTGCAGTCAAGCTCGTGCCGAATATACTTTCGAACAGCTAAAAGAATTATCGTTGCCGGAAACTTACAGTTCTGTTGAATGGAAAAACTTACTCCATTACGACAATGAAAAAAGTGTCATAAACAAAGAAAGTAATTTTTTCTTATCTTCAGATGGCTTTAAGAATCCTCAAGCTGAATATCTGGCGACATTAAAAGCCATAACAGAAAATATTAAACAACAGGATAATCATGCTATTTGTAAATATCCGGCACGGTTTGACTACATTCTGCATTCGTTAAATTTGAAAAAACAAGATTTTAATCTACCGATATGTAAGGATTATCAGGAATACAGAAAAAAAGTTCCGATTGATTCTGTTTCTGTAGTCTTTGCGGCAGAAAGCAATCGTAGCCCCTCATCAATGATGGGACATGCTTTTTTAAAGTTGCAAGGGACAAATGAAAACGGTTTAAAGGAACATTCTTTCAGTTATTTTGCAGCATTTAATATTGAAAATAGCTTGCAATTTTACATAGATATCATAACAACAGGAATAGACGGCGCCTATATTTTATCTCCTTATAAGAACAAGATAGACGAATATTTAATCGGAGAAAAACGCTCTCTGTGGGAGTTTGATATAAATCTGACGACAGAAGAAATTGAGCGTTTGAAAAGCCATATTTGGGAGTTAAAAGGCCATAATATCAAATATTCCTTGGTTTCTCATAACTGTAATACTGCTGTTGTAAGCATATTAACAACCGCAAATCCAGAGTTTAAAACCTCTAATATCAAACCATTCATAACACCTGTGGAATATCTTAAAGAGCTTTATAATAAGCAAAAAATTAAGAAAATTTCTATTGAACCAACTGAATATATGCGTAAAAAAATACACAAAAACGGAACTAAAAACATCTTGTCCGCTAACAATTCAAGTCGGATTTCCGTTCAATATCAATCAATATCTCCAAACTATGTCTTATTTCAATTAAGTCCTGTATATCAAGATATCAGAGATACAAATTCTGCTTATCATGACGAATTGGAAAGTAAGATAGGAGAAATCGGACTAGGATATTCTTTCAAAAAAAATAAAGCCTTTGTAGAAAGCATAAATATCTTAAAAATGCGTTCTATTTTAGATTATACCCTTGAAGCTGACTATTCCAAACATTTTAAGCTGTCTTTAGAAAATGACCTATCCGAAGAAAGTACGAATCTAAAACCGACAATAGAATTTGGACTAGGTTGGGGAATATCTGATAAAATGTTATCCTCATATTTCTTACCTAAATTAGGTTATCGGTATAATCAATATGGAAACTTATATTTAGCCCCAGAAATTGGATTTATTAGCAAAATTGGCAAAGATATAAAAATAATTACATCTTATGAAACATATATTAACAGTCAGGGGAATAATCGCGGGTATAATGGAAAATATGATTTTTACATAGGATATAAAGTTACAAATAATCAAGATATTTTTGTAAATTATAAATACTATTCTGGCACAGACAATCATAATAACTTATCCGTAGGCTTTTCATATAGATTTTGATTCTTTGTCAAATCCAACCACATTCTTCTACACCACAAAAAAATCATATAACACAGCAACTCTACTTGGTTTCGTTGCACCTTTCCAGTTTCTCCATATAAAAACCCCCTCTGTTAAAGAGGGGGTTTTTATATGGAGCGGGTAACGGGAAGAAATCAACTACACATATTTTAGCATCTCTACCACTTTGATTCTACTAAATACCTTGATTTTAAGCCATTTTGTGCTACACATAACTACTACACATTACTACTACACAAACAGCATTCAGTATCTAAAAAAAACACTTAACGAAGAGCATAAAATGGAATTAAAATTACCCTATTTAAAAACAGAAAATGGAATATTTAAAATTAGAATCAGAATCCCTAAAAATCTTAAACCTATTTTAGGAAAAACAGAATTTTACAAGTCTCTACAAACAAGAGACCCTGAAACAGCAAAGCAGCGCTATCATCAAGTAATGGTTGAGTATCAGACAGAAATACAACAAGCTCGCCATAGAATAGGTGGAGTAAAAGCATTTAAAAATATACCTCCCTTTCCTATCTTTTCTGAAGAAGAATTTGAAAAGGATAAGCAAGAGGCAATCTACAATCAATTTATAAAAAGTAAAGAAATAGGAACAAAACAGATTCAACAAGAAATTCTTGCCGGAAAAGGGGTTTTTGCCACCAATGAGGCAAATAAAAAAATTTTATTATTAATACAACACGTAGAACAACAATTAAACTCAGGAATTTTCGATACAGATTTCGGCGATAAAATCGAACAAGGGGTACTAAAATTTGCACAAAAAAGATGTCTAAGCGAAGCTCAAGAAGAAATAATCCGAAACGGCTTAATTGAAGCAACTTTAGAAGGACTACGATATTATAAACAAACAAGCATTGATAACAATGTAATCCCCGAAGAATATAAAATAAAATATCCGAGAGTACAAGAAGCCGTTAATTTTCATAATAAACAACCCTTTGCAATAAAAGGAAACAACGGATTAAGCTTTTACATAGAAAAATATTGCTCCGAAAAAATCGGTAAAGATTTAGATATATATAAAAATAAAACACATTTAATATATTTTGCCGAATTTATCGGAAAAAATACTTTAATCCCAGATATAAAAAAATACCATATTAAAGAATGGAGAAATGCTTTATCTAACTTTCCCAAACAAGCAAACCAGAAAAAAGTATTTAACAATCTCTCTTTCAAAGAAATTATAAATAAAAACAAGTCTCTAAAACAAGAAACCTTAAATACTCTAACTATTAACAAATATATTAGTTCCTTACACAAATTCCTAGATTGGTGTGTAGATGAAGAAGGATTAATTAATTCAAATCCTGCTAACAAGATGTTTTTAGAAAAAACCAAGTCTCATAATACTGTATATAAACCTGAAGAAATAAAAACTTTAATGACACACTTAGAAAGTACATACAAAAGTTCTCCAACAGAGAGTGATTATTGGTGGATACCCCGTATCGCCCAGTTTTCAGGAATGAGAGAAAAAGAAATTTGCCAGCTTTTAACAGATGATATAATCTATATCCCAGCTCAAGACAGCGCAGAAAAACAGATGATATGGTGTTTCGATATTAATGATGACCTTAATAATAAATCAGTAAAAAATGAACATTCTAAACGAATAATACCCATTCATAAACAACTTATCGAAGATGGTTTCATTAATTACGTAGAGCAAAGAAAGAAACAACGCAAAGAAAGATTATTTGATGTTCCTTTTGTTACGAAAAAAGGAGGAGCAATAACATTTTCCGGAACATTCGGAAGAAAATACGCAAAAATACTAAAAGAACTTAATATTAAACGTGACTATCTCAATTTCCATTCATGGCGGCACACTTTAACAACTCAAGCCCGAAGATGCGGAGTTTTGAAAAATGAAATACCTTTTATTCTAGGCCATATATCACAATTACAAACAGATTTTTACGGCACTGGAACTGACAATTTTCCTATAGCAAAATGGAAAAGCGCAATCGACATGATTTCATATGATAAAACCGGAAATTAGGGAGCAAAATATCGATGAAAAATATATCTAAGACAATAGCTCAATACAATGATTTATGGGGTGATGCGGTGATTAGCACGGGTAAAAATGATTGTACCCCCTCTTTAGTATTATTAGATAATATAGATTATTATGATAAATACCTATCAAATCCTAATAATAACTATAAAATTAATACTAGTATTTATCAGTCATTTAAAGCCCCTAAAGCATGGAAACATTTAACTATTGAAGAGAAAATATTCTTTTGTGCTGATTATCTATATGATACAGCCATTAAAGTCCCTTACCTATTGCCGCAAAATACAAATATCAACCGATTTATTAATACAAGCGCAAAATCTGGATATTTTGGAGATTTTATTATTAAAACAGTAGATAATAACGGCAATATAACCCCGAACCGCTCTCTTGTATCCTTTGATTGTATAACCTTTACTTTACTGTTAGATACAAAAAAACTCTGTAATATCCAAAAATATAAAACACTACATCCAAACAAAAGGGCTGATTATATCCGGCGCAATATACTTTCTAGACCTATAAAGAAACTAGAACAGGAATTTAACCATAAAATCCCTTATATGTTTGTTGTAGAAGAAAGCAAAAAAAGCTCTGACCTGATACACATACACGGGATGATGAAAATAACAGCCAACGATTTATCTATATATGACACTAAACGTCGATTTATTGAAAACATACTAATTAAAGCCGCTCTCGGAAAAGACTATAATAATCATCCTCTTGTTAAGACAGCCCTTAAAATTATATTACCATATCACCCGTTAGGGTGGGCTTCATATATTTGTAAAACATCCCCACAAAGAGGAGATATTTACATATCAAAAGACTTGCAAAAGAAAGGGAAAGAGTTATATGACGAATACAAAGAAACAGTAAAAGCGGCTTTAAAGAGAACGAAGTCCTAGAGAAAACTATACTTTTTCTTAAGGGCTTGTCCTTCCTTCGGTTATTTATAGCTTTCACATCCTTATATTAAGAACTAAAAACAACACAACCTTTCAAATAAAATATAGCTTAAAATCAATAGCTTATCAATAATTGCGGTGGGATTTTATCTCACCGCTTTTTTTAGTCGGATTTTACCTTTTATTTTTCTTAATATAAGGATGTTAATAGATTGATTTTACAATATAAAAATTATCCTTCTCTATGCACATTTCTAGCCCATTTTAAAGCCGTAGGAAGGAAAGTTATCTGTTCCGCTATATCCATACCAAAAATCATAAAAAACGCGCCTACGGCTTTAAAATGAGACGGAAACGGCATCTTAATCTCAACAATATAAACAAACATTTTTCTTGATTACTAATCAAACTCTGCTAATGTTTAATCAGGTTGTACTCCGTAGAAAAGAATACAGCTCAGGGCTTAGAAAACCCTTTTATCGAAACAGTCGCCAAGCATAGCGACTTAAAACGTTATATGCCGATTTCTGTCCTTAGGGGTGGATGTCGGTGAATAAGGCTATGTGCTGAATAAGCCGAGCCGTTTGTTTCGATACGGTTTTCTAACATCCGCCCGCCTTTTCTTAAAGAGCGGGTTTTGTTTTAACTATGACTAAAGGATGTTAATCGTATGAAAAAAATATTTTTAACCTTAGCTTTGATTTTCAGCTTGTCTGCTTGTGCGGCTACCCACACACCGGTTATGCATACCATTGAATTAAAAGATATGGATTACTCAAATATTGATAATCTGAAAGAAGGAGAAAGCTGTTCTATCTCTCTGCTGGGCTTAATTGGCCCCTTTGGTGATGTCAAATTAACGGATGCAGTAAAAAATGGCCGTATCACCAAAGTAACAAATTACGATTTTAACGCAAAAAATTACATTCTAGCACAACGCTATTGTGTCCGTGTTTACGGTTACTAATACGACAAACAGACAGGGCGATTCGTTCTGTCTGCTTTTTTTACTTCGGAGAAGATAAATATGTGTGGCTGTCTCATTTTAGTATTTATTTTTTTGGCAATAATTAGTTCCATATATGAAACATTAGGAACCCCAGCTTTTGTTACACTAATTTTTATTATCATAATTACGACGATAATAGTTTGGATAAAAGGTAGCCACTTATTGCAAGAAATGGAAAAAGAGCGCAAACAAAGAGAAACAGAGGAAATAGAACAGCATTGCAAGAACGGAAAAAAATTATTAGAACAAATTAATATAATTGTAGTACAAGCAGTTTTGGAACACTTACAAACATTAGATATAAAATATCAACAAAGTATCTATAAGGATGACTATGGTTGTCTTGAGGAGCATGATTGGTTGAAAGAAATAGAATATTTTGTAAGTAAAGTTGTTTCACCAATATTAGCAAAAAAAATTACAGATAAACAAAACAGCTATGCTTTGCTATGTTCATCATATCGTACAAAATTTTTATTTCCACAACAATTTGATTGGGTACAATTAAAAGATTATAAAACACTTATAGATTTAGAATTTTTAGATAAACAACATAATGTCATTACCTTTAATAAAGCATATTTGGAAAGGTCTATATTTATTTTAGACGGTTATGCTGACTTAATATATCTATTGAAAAACAATGTTCTAAACGATAAAAGCACTTCTAAGGAAAAAATAAATATAGCTAAAGAAATTTTAGAAGAAAAGGATTGTAAAGGAATTTCTCTTGAAGAAATGTCACAAAGAATGACGTCTATAACGAATCTGACTAGTAATAATCCTCAATATAATGATGATAATACTAACTCAGAATACCCGAATAGTGTATATCTTGTTTCTTATGACATTCAATGTAGTAAAGAGGCTTTAACACAGATGGTCTATAGTATGTATAACGCTTTAAAATCTTACATTAATGCCCCTCAAGAGATAGAGATGACAGATATTTCACCCTATGAGTTTGAGAAGGAATGTGCTAGAATCTTAAATAAAAAAGGTTTTAATGCTAGAGCAACAAAAGGCTCAGGAGACCAAGGCGTAGACGTCTTAGCCGAAAAAAATAATATAAAAATTGCAATTCAATGCAAACAATATAGTAAACCTGTAGGGAATAAAGCCGTACAAGAAGTTATTGCCGGCAAAAACTTTTACAACGCACAATATGCTGCCGTTGTTAGTAATGCATCTTTTACCCCGTCTGCTCGCAAATTAGCAGCTAAATGCGGAGTTATTTTGTTAGACGTTAGAATGCTCGACAATTTAGAAGAGCATTTAAAAATAGCGGATAATCCCCAGAACACAATTAATTCTGTTAAGAAAAAAGCACTTATCAAGAATGAAGCGGATGTTAAAGCTAAAGCAGAAGATAAATATACTACGCTGATAACAGCAATTGCCAATAATTCTAATCCCGATGTAATAGAAAACCTTGTTAAAAAAGGTGCTAATGTTAACGCTAAAACAAAAGGTGGATATACAGCATTGATGATAGCAAGTATTGAAAATTCCAATCCTGCCGTAATAGAAACACTTATCAAGAATGGAGCAGATGTTAATGCTGAAACAGAAAGCGGATTTACTGCATTGATGATGGCAAAAGTAAATAACTCAAATCCGGCAATTATTGAGACTCTTATCAAGAATGGGGCTAAAGATTGAAATTCTTACATTAGCAAAACTCATCTTATAACTCACTAAATATCAATATAAGCCGGAGTTAATTACTCCGGTTTTTTATTGTCAAATCCAACTGTACTCCATTTTGACGCTCCTAAAAATGTAAAAACATAATGGAATAATCCTTGTATTTTTACATATGTAATATATAATTTTTAATATAGATTTTACAGATTCGTTTTAATGGAGACATAACATGATTTTTAACTATATCAGAGTAAGCACCACACTACAAAACACAGACAGACAATTACTTAACGTTCCATGCGATAGAGAATATGAAGATAAATTATCCGGCAAAGATACAAACAGACCTCAATTACAAGCTATGCTTGATAATCTAAGAAACGGAGACGTTATTAACGTTCACTCTATGGATAGACTAGCCAGAAACGTACAAGACCTTTTGAAACTCATTGATATAATTTTACAAAAAGGTGCTTCTATCACATTCCATAAAGAAAATATGACCTTTAACAATAACAAACAAACGGATGCGTTTCAAAAACTTATGCTAACAATGCTCGGAGCAATCTCTGAGTTTGAAAGAGCCATTATCTTAGAACGACAGAAAGAAGGGATTGCTATCGCTAAAGCTAAAGGAAAATACAAGGGAGGAAAGAAAAAACTTTCAGACAAACAAATCCAAGAGATTAAAGCGGTGGTGAATAACCGAAAAACTAATATCTCTCTGTTAGCTAAACATTACGGCATCACCAGACAAACTATTTATAATCTGATTAAGTAAAAAAACAAATATTCGAGTCGCGATTTTAAATCTTAACTGAATAGGATATAAACACTAAAAAATGAAAATTAAGCTCTAAATTTACCACACAAAACAACTACACATTGCTACTACACAGGAGAATCAGAAAATCATATAACAAATTGATTTTACAAAATATTTCAGTTGTGGAGCGGGTAACGGGAATCGAACCCGCATTAAAAGCTTGGGAAGCTCTCGTTCTACCATTGAACTATACCCGCATTGCCTTATTTAGATAAAACAAAACTTTTCATTTAGCAAGCACTTTATTCAAAAATCACCAGCATCACGCCCAAAATGATTAAAATAAAGCAAAACATTTTTTTCAAAATAACCTGCGGCGAAATCTTTTCCATCAGCGGAACCCCGAATTTCTTCAGCAGCAGATAAGCGAATGCCAGCATAAAAATCGGCTGGGTAGCATTCACGGAAATCAGCGTCACCGGCGACAGGCCGGACAAAGCATAAACCCCGCAAACCATACCGAGAAAACAAATAAATTCATTGACGACAAACAAACGGCACTTTTTCAAATAAGGCGGAAAATTCCTGACAATATCTTTCCGCCAAGGCTTCACCAACAGAAACGCCAACGGAATCATTCCGGAAATCGCCCCGGGAAATATTGCCAGATTTATCCAGCTCAAATCCTCAATCAGCGTATATTTTTTCAAAACTTCGGCAAAAGCCACCAACAACGAAGCCAGAACCATATAATAGAAAGCGCGGTTAAGCTTGGGAATTTTCCGCCCTTTGATGCTCAAAGCTACGGAAGACAGAATAATCACCGCAAAACCGACATATTGCGCAAAATCAAGCTTGTCGCCCAGCCAAAAATAACTCAGCAGCGGCACGCTGACCTGCCCCAAAGCAAACAACGCCGCTACAATTGACGGATCAATCACTTTCATCGCTAGATAGTAAGGATATAAATATCCGATATAAATTGCCGCCAAAATCAAATAACAGCCCCACACCTCGGGCGACGGCATGGTCGGCGTTCCCAAAAACAGCAAAAGCGGCAAAAACAGAGCATTGGATATCGAAACATAAAAAACCATCGTCGTCGGATGCTTGAATGTCCGGTTCGACAAATGACTCTCAATAATCACTGCCATTGCAGCAAAAATCGGCATTCCGAAAGCGGCAAAAAGAAACTCCATCTGTCCCTTTCGTTAATTTTGAGCCGCGTTTTTAATGGAATTGATGAAATTGGTTGCGTTGTTGACAGCCGTTTCGTTCAGCCCCATAGATTGCAGCGTCAATTTGCGAATGCAGTCGTTGGCCACGTCCTCGGCCGTTGCTTTGACACCGAGGCCGGACGTAAACAGCGTTCCGTTGGCAGCCCGGGAATTTATTTCATTCAGCATACAGGCATTAAGCTTGGCCGTGCTTGAACTGTTCTCGTTTAAAAGCAATGTATTAAAATCAATATTATTGCAGGCACAAACCTCAACAACGGCAAATAAAGCAGCAATTAATCGATATCTCATATTTTATCCTATCTTAAACTTGTACCTTCACTTTTTGTCAGTAACGATTGAGCATTGCGAAAAGCCATATTCTGAGAAAAAGCATCTGTCATTTCCAATTTAGCCAAACAATAGCGGGCTGCTTTCTGGGCTGCCGCCGTATTTCCTAGGGAAACAACCCGGCCGTCTTCTGTCATCTGATTAATTTCGTCACGCAAACAGGCATTTAGCTGCCCATGCGGCGATAACGGAGTTTTGTTCTCTTTAAACAAGGCACAGCCGCTTATTGCTATTGCAGCCATAACAGTTAAAATTATAGTCTTCATTTTTTTCTCCTGAAAATAATGAAATAGCCATAGCATAAATATATTAATTTATTGCAAATAAAATTTTGCATTTTACAAACTGATACCTGTTTTTAGGATAAACAGCAAACTAAAAAAAAGCCCCGAAACGGAGCTTTTTACAGGCATATCGGTTAAAATGCCACCGCAGCCCTGACAAAGTTGCTCCTATACGGCGTAGCTTTGCTCTCTTGGCCTGTTGTCGACCAGGCGCTCTCGGTAGAATACTCGCTTGACGTCCAATAACTGATAACACTTCCCGACTTGGAAAACCTGTCTCCTCCCACCAACTCCAAAGAAGCCTCAACATAAGTTACAACACTTTTTAACGCCGTCCATTCTTTGATACTGGGCAAAAACCATTTTCCCCTTTGGCAAAAATCCTTTGTACAGCCAGTAGGCAAATAAGTGTTTACCTCTTTTGCCGGCTCATAGCTTCCGCCACATGAGGTCTTTAATAAAATATCGGTAAAATTCCGCCCGGCCCCCTCACAAAGTTGAGGATGCCACCCATCAGTACAATCCGGAATAGACGTATTGCAAGTCGAACTAGACCAAACATAAGTTTTACTGCTAACATCACGCAAAGCAATAGCTAATCTATTTTCAGCATCAAAAACAACGCCAATCGGTGTTTTACCGGCTTCATAACCGTCAGAAACCGAACCGTCGCCATATAATATCGAACCAACTTTAACCTCGGCACTTGCTTTGCTGCAATATAATTTGCTCAAATCAAACGGGCACTTTAAAATATTTTTTGCTCCTGCGCAATCTGAAGAAGATTGTACATATCCTAATTGCTCACAGGTCGGTGCAACAGCACAAGTCGCTGCCTGCGCCGCCGGAACAAAAGCAATCAGGGCCGGCAGAAATACCCCGAAATATTTTTCACATCTTTTACTCATTATTTTTCTCCTCAAATTAAATTAACGCTATTTCCCTTAAGAGCGAAAATTGAGGCTATGCTCATTTAACCAAACAAGACAAAGCTCCACCGCACCAGTAATTATCCAAATCCAAATATCCTGTCGCACAACCGACAGCACAATATTTTTTAGAACAACTCTCATATTCGCAGGTATTGCCGGCCGGACAGCTGGCCAAAGTACATTTATTCTCACAGCAAGATCTACAGGTATCAAATTTCTGAACTGCCCCCGAGTAACAGACCTTCGCTCCGGCCTCACCGCCGCAGTCGCAAGTTTTGTAACCTGAGCAGGCATTCTCCGTTCTCTTGTACTTAATCGTGCCGCAAGAATTGCACACCTCGCCCGGAACATAACCCTGGGCACTTGCCTGCGCTGCCGTATAGTCATACCCCGAACACGGATTGCAAATACATTTCTTATAGCTGTCGTTATAAGGGCAACTCTGATTGATGTCGCCGACTTTCCCCGCTTCACAGGTCAGACTGTAGCCAAGTTCCTTACAAGCACGGATATTATCCGTTTCGCAGGATTTATAGAGAGACGATTTATAAGGACACGGATTAGCCGGATACTCCGGCACAGAACAGGATGTAACATGATAGCCGTTGTTCTTACACCAGATATCGGGATCGATACAGTCACGAACAAATTTGCTGTCATAAGGGCATTCGTCATCTTTGATATACCCGGCCGGACAACCGTTATGAACATAACCGGCTTGCTTGCACAAATCATCTGTGGAGAATTCTGTGTAACCGAAATCCAATTCACCGTCACCGACAATAAATTTAACATTGGCAAATTTAGGATAATATTTCAAAGGCTCTTGCCTCTGCAAAACCAATCCGGCAAAGGAAGAAGGAACAGGCCGCTTAGGAATTGCGGCGGCCTGAGGCCGTGATTCAAAGGTTTGGTTTTGGCTTGTATCTACGAGGGAGGCATACTCGGAACTTAACGAAGCGAACGATGCCGTCGGATAAACTAAAAAGAATACCGATGACAGATAGATAGTTTTGCTGATTATTCGCATAATACACCTCACAAATATAACTGAATCAAAGCCTAAATGTAAGGTAACATATTATTTAAAATTTGTCAACACGACATTGGACGATTGCTTTCTTTTTTCTAAGTTGATTAGACATTTTGAACTAAGAAAAGAACCGGCACCTACATGAATAAGCAAAGATGTTGCAACACTCGTCACAGACAAATTTGTCAATATCTTTAAAAGCCTTGCTGCGATTCGGATTGAGTCGCACTTTTTATCCGCTGCGGAGCATTTTTTAATGGATTTTTGAGATTTAACATGCTATAAAGCGCGCATATAGAGATTCTATATTGAGTTTAACCGAGCCGGAAGATTAGGCCTTAAATCGTCTTAATCTGAGGCTCTTTTTGTGTTCTAAACATATAAGGAAAATAACTTATGTCAGAAGTCAAAATGAAAATGATGGACGGTAACGAAGCCGCTGCTTCCGTTGCCCACCGCATGAATGAAGTCTGCGTTATTTACCCGATTACCCCGTCTTCTCCGATGGGCGAATGGGCTGATGCGTGGTCTGCCGCCAAACAGAAAAACCTGTGGGGCGTCGTTCCCGAAGTTCAGGAAATGCAGTCTGAAGCAGGTGCTGCCGGCGCTTGCCACGGTTCTATTCAGGCCGGTGCCTTAACCACCACCTTTACCGCTTCTCAGGGCTTGCTCCTGATGATCCCGAACATGTATAAAATCGCCGGTGAACTTTCTCCGTTCGTTATGCATGTTGCCGCCCGTTCCCTGGCTTATCATGCGCTGTCCATTTTCGGTGACCACACTGACGTTATGAGCTGCCGCCAGACCGGCTTTGCCATGCTCTGCTCCAACTCCGTTCAGGAAGCGCACGACATGGCCGCCATTGCTCAGACTTCAACGCTGCGCAGCCGTGTTCCGTTCATGCATTTCTTTGACGGTTTCCGCACCTCGCATGAAATCAAAAAAATCAAACTGCTTTCCGACGACGATCTGCGCGCCATGCTCGAAGGCGTTGACTACTCTTTCAACGCTGAACATGCTCTGCGTCCGGAATCTCCGGTCATCCGCGGTACGGCTCAGAACCCTGACGTCTTCTTCCAGGGCCGCGAAGCTTCCAACCCCTTCTACAAAAAAGTTGAAAGCATCGTTCAGGAAGAAATGGACAAGTTCGCTAAAATCAGCGGCCGCCAGTATCATGTTGTTGATTACGTCGGCGCGGCTGATGCCGAACAGGTTATCGTTATTATGGGTTCCGGCGCCGAAACCGTTGAAGAAACCATTAACTATCTGAATGCCAACGGCGCCAAACTGGGCCTGTTGAAAGTTCACCTGTATCGTCCGTTCCCGGAAAAATCTTTCCTGAAAGCTTTGCCGAAATCAGTCAAAGTCGTTTCCGTTCTCGACAGAACCAAAGAATCCGGCTCCACCGGCGAACCGCTGTACCTTGACGTTGTCGCCACTTTGACGCAGGCCTTTGCCAACGGCGAAATTGCCAATATGCCGAAAATTCTCGGCGGCCGCTATGGTCTGTCTTCCAAAGAATTTACCCCGGGCATGGTCAAAGCCGTTTATGATAACGGTTCTGCCGCCAAACCGATTAACGGTTTCACTGTCGGCATTAACGATGACGTTAACAAAACGTCCCTGCCGTTTGACGATTCGATTGACACCGAACCCAAAGACGTTGTCCGCGCCGTATTCTACGGTTTGGGCGCAGACGGTACTGTCGGTGCAAACAAAAACTCAATTAAGATTATTGCCGAAGACGCCGGTAAATACGGCCAGGGTTACTTCGTTTATGACTCCCGCAAATCCGGTTCTATGACCACTTCTCACCTGCGTTTTTCGGATAACCCGATTAAGTCGGCTTACCTGATTAACAAAGCGGACTTTGTAGCTTGCCACCAGTTCCCGTTCATGCGCAAGGTTGACATCCTGAAAATCGCCAAACCGGGCGCAACTTTCCTGTTGAACGCTCCTTACGGCGCCGATGAAGTATGGAATCACCTGCCGATTGAAGTTCAGGAAGAAATCATCAGCAAAAAGCTGAAATTCTACACCATCAATGCGGTTGAAGTTGCTCGCGAAACCGGTATGGGTCAGCGCATTAACACCGTTATGCAGACCTGCTTCTTCGCCATTTCCAACATTCTGCCGAAAGATGAAGCTATCGCGCAGATTAAGAATGCGATTAAGAAAACCTACAGCAAAAAAGGCGACGCCATCGTTCAGAAAAACTTCCAGGCCGTTGACGCCTCTCTGGCTCATCTGCACGAAGTTAACTATCCTGACCATGTCACGTCAACTTTCCACCGTTCTCTGCCGGTTCCGGCCAATGCGCCTGAATTCGTTAAAAAGCTGACCGGTGAAATCATTGCCGACCGTGGTAACGAACTGCCGGTATCTGCTTTCAGCGAGGTCGTTGACGGAACCTGGCCGACCGGAACCACTCAGTACGAAAAACGCTGCATCGCTACCGAAATCCCGGTTTGGGATCCGGAAACCTGCATCCAGTGCGGCAAATGCTCTCTGGTCTGCCCGCACGGCGTTATCCGTATGAAAGTCGCTTCGGAAGAAGAACTGAAAAACGCGCCGAAAGGTTTCAAATCTGCCGCTTATAAAGGCAAGGAATTTGCCGGCAAACAGTTCATTTGGCAAATGTCTCCGGAAGACTGCACCGGCTGCGGCATCTGCGTCAGCGCCTGCCCGGCTAAAAACAAAGCCAATCCGGAACGCAAGGCCATCAATATGGACCACATTGAAAATCATCTGGAAGAACAGGTTGCCTGCTGGAACTTCTTTGAAACTCTGCCCTACGTCAAACGTACCGAAGTTGTCAAGAACCTGCCGAAGACCACTCAGCTGATTCAGCCCTTGTTTGAATTCTCCGGTGCCTGCGCCGGCTGCGGTGAAACGCCGTATGTCAAACTGTTGACCCAGCTGTTCGGTGACCGCATGGTTGTCGCCAATGCGACCGGATGTTCTTCAATCTACTCCGGCAACCTGCCGACCACACCGTATGCCAAAGACGAAAAAGGCCACGGTCCTGCTTGGGCAAACTCTTTGTTTGAAGACAACGCCGAATTCGGTCTGGGCATGAGATTCTCCATCGACCAGCAGACCCATTTTGCCAAGACCCTGCTTGAGGGGCTGAAAGACAAAATCGGTGCCGAACTGGTTGAAAAAATTCTCGCTAACCCGCAGGCCACCGACGTTGAAATCGATGACCAGCGCGCCAATGTCAAAGCTCTGCGCGACAAGCTGGCCGGCATCGACACCCCTGAAGCCAAACACCTGAACAAACTGGCTGACTACCTGATTAAGAAATCAGTCTGGATTCTGGGCGGCGACGGCTGGGCTTATGATATCGGCTTCGGCGGACTGGATCATGCGATTGCTTCCGGCAAAAACATCAATATCCTGGTTATGGATACCGGTGTTTACTCCAATACCGGCGGTCAGCAGTCTAAGGCTACCCCGATGGGCGCCAGCGCCAAATTCGCAACGGCGGGTAAATCTCTGCCGAAGAAAGATCTGGGTATGATTGCCATGTCTTATGGTAATGTTTATGTTGCCCAGGTTGCTTTCGGTGCCAATGATGCTCAGGTCATCAAAGCCATGAACGAAGCTGAAGCTTTTGACGGCCCGTCCATCATCATTGCTTACTCGCACTGCATTGCCCAGGGCTTCAACCTGGCTGACGGCTTGCAGCACCAGAAGAACGCGGTTGAAACCGGTTCTTGGCCGCTGTTCCGTTACAACCCGGAAAACATTAAAGAAGGCAAAGCTCCGCTGACTTTGGATTCCAAAGCTCCGAGCAAACCTCTGTCAGACTATATGTCTAACGAAACCCGTTTCCAGGTTGTCAACAAGATGAATCCTGAACGTTATGAAACCTTGTTGAATAAGGCTCAGGAGAACGTTAAAGAAAAACGTTCCTTGTATGAACACATGGCAGAATTTGCCATTAAGGAAGGCGCTGAATAATCAGCTTTCCGCCAACAAAAATACCCCGAAGTAATTCGGGGTATTTTTTTGTTATCAAATATTGACTATCCAAAAAAAACATGCAATCCTATAAAATATTAATATTTCCAAACAACAAAGGAACCTGACATGAGTGATAACAGCCAAAACGATGAGACCCCACTCACTTCGGAACAACAGGAAAATGATTTTATCTCTATTCTCGGAGAAAAAAACTTTGACAAAGCAAAATACCGCCTTGACGTCCAGAAACTGCAAAACATCGGTATGCCTTTGGATATACTTAACCCGATGGCTTACAAAAAAGACGATGATAATGATAATGATAATGATAAGAATAAAAACAAAAACTCAAGAAACACTGACCAGCCGAACTATAAAGGCGACGGCCTTTCATTCATTTCGGAAGAAAAAAACGGAAAACTTTTCGGCCGCGGCAGTAACGGTGAAACATTTGAAGCTAAAAACTATGAGGAACTGAACAAACTCATTGCCGGCTCTTACAAAAAAGAAAATGAAAAACGCCCCGACAAAGGAAAAAACAGCATCGTCAAATATCATACTTCCGATAAAAATCCCCAAAAGATGGCCGCTTTCGCAAAAGCTTTCATTAATGAGGGTATTGCCGTCGGCGGAGATGTTCCTCAAGATCCCAAATTCTGGCAAAATCTGAAAAAAGAATATCTGAACAACCCCGAACACTCCATTGATAATTGGCAGCACCTTACCCGGAAAGTTCCCCCTCAATATATGGGAGAGATGAAAAATGAACACACGCTTTCACCAACACAAGCAACAAACCCCCGAGCAGCTTCTGGATCGTTCATCAAACAATTGCGCAACGGAAACAACCCCAAACTGACTCCGCAGCAAAACAAACCGCAGCAACGGTCAAACGGCAATCAGCCGCTTTCCGTACAGCAGATGATCGGCAACGGTTATCAACGCTGAACAATAAAATACCCCGAAACAATTCGGGGTATTTCGTTATCTCCTTATGACTGAATATCCTCTCGGCCCATTTCCTGATATCACCATATTGCAAAAAAAAGAGAGAGCGGCTCGCTCCCTCTTTTTCTTACCGGTATATCAATAGCGATATAAGGTCAAAACATGAGCCAACGCCGCGTAACGCGTCCGTTCCGAAGAGGTCATTTTTTCAGCCGATTTGCCGCCCAGCGTTTTGAACTCCTTGCGAAGTTTTTCCACACCGTCGGCATCTCCCGGCAGCAAATCGGGAAAAGCGGTCAAAACAACATCCGTCGGCGAAACGGCAGTATAACGGCCGAAACGACGCGGCGGCAGCAGACACTCGGTCGGCTCCTGCCGCACCTCTGCATTCTCCGCTGCTGCGGCAACTTGTTCCGCCTCGGCATTGCCGGTTTCCTCATCCGCAGGACTTTCCTCGGCAAGCGGAAGCTCGCCTTCGCCCGAAGACTCATTGTCCTCCTCATCGGCTGAAACCGCATTATTCACTCTGTGCTGTCTGATACCGATGATAACCAGAATCAAAATACACAACAACAATCCCGGGATTGCCCACTCATGCAAAAAATTTACGATTGTTTCCATGACTTTAATTTTTTTGAAGTTTATTAATAAGGATATTTTCCGGTTTTGAACCATGTGTCGAGGATACCGTTGACCATGGTATTCATCTGATAACGCAGATAAGCCGCCGAACTGCTCTCCCAGCCGTTGCCGGCTTTGTTGCCGTCCAAATCGCAGCCGGTAATTTCAATTTTGCGGCTGTTGACCAAAGACAGCGCATTAACCTTGGAAACGCCGATCAGCTCCCACTGTTCCGGATGTTGCAAACAGAACGCGTATCCCTTCATGAAATACTTGCGCACCACGCTGAAGACCCCTTCCCGCGACGGAAAGCTGTTCTGCTTTTCCTGCGGCAGCGGAAATCTCCCGTTATTCCAATCCGTAAAGCAGCTCAACACATTGCCGACGACAATATCAACGCCGTAGCCCGAAGTCAGACTGTCCACGTCAAAAAGTCGGTCGCAAAGCTGCGCCACCGGTGTTTCAAACGCCAGAAAATGAACATCTCGCATGGCAAACGCAAATTTCTGCACAGCCGACAGAGAATGCCCGGCTTCCGTCAACAGTCCGATACGCGGGCAATCCAGTTTTGACAGCCGTTCCGAGCTGCTGATAATCTGTTTCAGCTCGGCAATTTTTCCGCCGTAAACCGGAGCCTCTTTCAGCAAATTTCGCCGGATATAGGCCTCATCGAACCCAAGGCTTACCAGAAGCTGAGCATAAAGCAGCGCTTCCGATGTGCCGGGAATTTTCTGCCCGGTTGACGGTGCGCTCCCCAGCAAAATGATTTCCGGCGCTTTGTGTTCGGGTTCCGGATACTGCCGACGGTGTTTCATAATGATTTCCCCGGCATACTTGACAATCCGCGGATAACCGCCGAACACCACCAAAGCATCAAGTTTGGGGAGATTGTCAATTCCGAAACTGTCAACTTGCACAAGCGCGCCGTTAAGCGTGCAGGCATAGCGGATCGGATACTCCTGACTGTAAGTCGCCCATTTTTGAAGCGCCAGAATTTCCGACACTTCGGCACTGGTAAGTGCCTGAACTTTTTGTTGTTTCATATCAATAAAAATTAAAAGTGAAGACATAAAGCGACAGGCACATGAAAATCCTTATAAAAAAGTTCAACTTTTTTAAGTCAAATTCCAATAATACCCATCATAATTAAATTTAGGCTTCCACGTTATCATAATCGGTCAAACATAGCAAGACAAATTTAGACAAATTGGAACTTATCAGCAAAACAAGACTTCCGCTTTGTTCCGCATACCTTTTCCGGCGAATCGTCTGCCGATTCGCACCTGTTCCAGATTGCCTCAGGCCTCCTTCTTTCCGGTTTGGGAGCCCTGTTTTTATCCTTTGAAATCGCAAAAACAAAACGACACAACTTTATATTGAAAATAAGATTTAAATTCTGTGGGTTATTTGAAAATTCTCAAAAAATTACTATCTATTGCTGATAATAATAGACTCATAAAATATTCAAATTTAGGATAAAAAAATGACAGAAAATACATCACAACCGGCTGCTGAATTTAAAGCCGACTTTAATGACTTGAATTATTTCAAAAACATTTATCATCAGGAATATATCAGAACCGCCCATCAGAGCGGCAAAAAATATCGCAGTCTGAACGGCGCCGTTCAACGGGCTATCGTCGAAAAGGCCATGCTCCGCACCGAAGCTTATAAATTCTCCCGCTACGGACAGGGCGAATTAAACGGGCTCACCCCGGAAAAGCGTAAAGAGCGCACCGAATTCATCTTCCAAAAATACTGCACTTTTTATGCCTACAGCGACGAGAGCCGGAAATACCGCCGCGGCCTGCAGGACATTCTGACCGAAGAGCAGACTTTTCTTTACCTCCACCCGATGGAAAAAGACCGCGCCAGTGCCCGGCGGGAAAAAATCCGCCAAATGGCACAGGAAATCGATGCCGGACAGTATCGCGGTTACGACATCACCCGTTTCTACCGCCAGCGGCAGGGACAGGAACTGTAAAACGTTTTTCAAAAAGGAACCGAACGGTTCCTTTTTTCTTTCCCTTTACAAAAACATATTGCTTTTTTCCTCTCCCGCGTCTATCTTATCTTTAGACAAAATAATTTTTCTTTCGATTATTAACCCTAAAAAATACAGTCATGAACAAAATGCCTATCCTGGAAGCTACGCTTCCCGCCCGGGATGAATGCCTGTTCCCGACTCAGGCCGATGCCCGTCACCATTTTGCCCGCTTGCACCTTTTCGGCAAAATCTCCTGCGGCATAGCCTACACCGACAACAACGAATGCGAATTGGTTTGGCTGATGCAAACCCGAGACGGACAACACTATCCGCTCCAGGCTTTTCGCAGCAAAGTTCCTTACAACGGTAAAATCATTCGTTTCCGTCAGGAAAACATCGGCAATTACATCGGACGCGAAAATCATTTTTACATCCTCTGTGATGATGATTTTCTCGGCCTGACCATTCGTGAAGTTGCCGTCTATGCCGACCAGCAGGACATTCACGCTCTTTATGCCATGGATAACATCGCCTACGAAGACATTTCGCTGGTAAAGGTTTTTTCCATTTTGCCGCAGCGAAAATTCCTGTTTGTCAGCTGGCTGATTAACCGCTGTGATCATACCGGAGAATTCCGTCCGGCTTTCATCGAAGACACCATCATTCATCGGGGCTTCGACCCGACAAACATTACTTGGGAAACGATGACCGTCGGCGACACCTTCATGCATTTTGACGAAAAGTTCCGCGTTGCCTATGACCGCAACACCGGCTGGTTTTTCAACAAAGTCTTTCACAATCCTTATATGCGGATTGTCAAAAGCAACATCTGAACAAAAGAGGGGAAATCCCCTCTTTTGTTTTAGGCCTCGTTTTTTAATCTCTCCGGATTAAGCCCTTCCAGTTCAGGCAAAACAAATCGCCCGTCCTTGCGGACCAAGATCCCGTCCAAATAAATTTCACCGCCGCCGTGCGCCGCATCCTGCATCTGTATCAAATCCCAGTGCACGGATGAACTGTTGCCGTTCGGCGCTTCGTCATAAGAATTGCCGATAGCCATATGAAACGACCCGCCGATTTTCTCGTCAAACAAAATATCCAAAATCGGATGCGTAATACCCGGATTAAGTCCGAAAGCAAATTCCCCCATATAACGGGAGCCGGCATCTGTCTCTAAAATATCCTGCAGCTTGTCATTGTTGGCCAGGGAAGAAGCCTCCGTAATCCGCCCGTCTTTAAACACCAGCCGCACATTGGAAAAGAAAATACCGTTATATACCGTATCGGTATTAAACTGCACCACCCCGTTAATTGAATTTTTAACCGGTGCGGTATAAACCTCGCCGTCAGGAATATTGACCTCACCGCAGCATTTTATTGCCGGAATTCCCTTGATGGAAAAAGCCAAATCCGTCCCCGGCGCAATTATTCTCACTTTATCCGTCCGCTCCATCAGCTCTTTCAGCGGCGTCATCGCTTCACACATTTTGGCATAATCCACCAAACAGGCGTCAAAATAAAAATTCTCAAACGCCTCCACCGACATTTTTGCCAACGCTGCCATGGCCTGATTGGGATAACGCATCACACACCAGCGGGTCCGGGGCACCCGTGTCGAACGATGAACCGGATTATAATAATGCTGCATATATAAAGCCATCTGCCTTTCATTAACATCCGACAAAGCAAAAATATCGTCATAACCGCGCAGTGCAACATAAACGTCGCTTGAAGCCATCTGCTGCCGGTATGTTTCTCCGAATGCTTTCATCTGCTCTTCGGAAGCATTGTCAATCACCGCTTTCAACAAATGCTCATCATTGTAAAAATAAAAAGGCACACCGCCCAGCTCGGTCGCTTTCTGAATAAAAATTTCCATTAAATCCCAAACCGCCGGCCCGAAAGCTTCAATATAAATCTTTTCGCCTTTTTTCAGTTTGACCGAATTTTTAAGCACATTTTCAGCCAGTTGATATAATCTGTTGTCTTTTTGCATTTACTTTCCTTTGTTTAATCAGTATTTCAGCCTGTCAATTAAGCATTTTGAGATAAACAGTAAGAATTAAGGAAGAAAAAAGCGGAGTGTACAAGAAAGTACATGAGCATTTTTTCCGCCCGCAAATTCTGTACCAGTTATCCATAGCCCTCCCCGGAAAATGGTTTATACGAGATAAATAGTAAGAATTAAGGGAGAAAAAAGCGGAGTGTACAAGAAAGTACATGAGCATTTTTTCCGCCCGCAAATTCTGTACTAGTTATCCATAGAAACCATTTTCATCAGATGATTAAGCAGCAAAACCCCATACCCCGTTGCCATTCCTTTGTCGTCAGTCTCACACCCGGCAATATCTATATGCGCCCAGCGAACGCCTTTTTGAATATAGCGCTGCAAAAAACAGGCTGCCTGTGTTGAATCGGCTTCGCGTTTGCCGACGTTTTTCATATCTGCCGTTTCCGATTTCAGACGTTTGTCTATTTCTGCTTCCATTGGCAGTTCCCAGACTTTTTCGCCGCTTTGCGCCGCGGCCTCTTTGACTTGTGCCAGCAGAGCGGTATCATTGCCCAGCAAGGCGGCATAAAAACCGCCGAAGATATAGGCGGTGGAACCGGTCAGCGTTGCCATGTCAACAAGAGTTTTAACTTTATATTTCTCCTGTGCCAGCCATAGGGCGTCCGCCAGAATCAGGCGCCCTTCCCCGTCGGTATCAACAACTTCCACCGTCTGGCCGGAAAAGGAGGTCAAAATGTCATCCGGTTTATAGGCATTTCCGTTCGGCATATTTTCCACCAACGGCAGCACCGCAATCAAATTAAGCGGAAGTTTCTGCAATGCGGCCGTTTTCATTGCCGCCGCCACGGCTGCGGCACCGCACATATCCTTCTTCTCTCCGATTTGCTGGCTGTCAGTTTTCAGAGAAATGCCGCCGCTGTCATAGGTAACGCCTTTGCCCACCAGCCCCAAATCCCATTCTTTCCGTTCCGGCCGGCCCCGCCACTCCATCACCGCAATATATGGTTTGTTGGCTGATCCTCTTGATACGGCTTCAATCAGTCCCAGTTTATGCCGGACGATAAAATCCCTGTCCAACAGCTCAACCTTTATATCCAGATATTCCAGACGTTTCAAATCCAGAGCCATGACCTCCGGTGTCAAAACATTCGGCGGCTCGTTGCCCAAATCCCGCGCATAACGCATGCCGTTGGCCAGAGCCAACGTGTCTTTCCAGTTTTCCGGCTTTTTCAGCTGAGGAAAATATATGGTTTCCAATTCAGGAAACGCCTCGTCTTTCTTTTTGGTAAAATACTTGTCAAAACCATATGCCGAACGCTCCAGCTCCAAAGCCAGACGGGCTGCCTTTTCTGCCGTCAAAGCATTGTCTCCGCCGCCGACAACCGCAGCTTTTTTCTGCATTTTAACGGCCTTGTAAATCAGAGAGGCCTGCTGTCTGCCGTCACCGCCGTTTTTAACCGCGATAACGGAAATTTTTCTCCCGTCGGCAAAAAACACCGCGCTCCCTTCGCGAAAATTATCCGCCTCCAAAGCCCTCGCTATTTTCCGCCGGTCAGATTCGCCCAAAATTTCGAGTCGCAGAATATCTTGTTTCCAATCGGCACCGGTAAGCACAACCAACGGACAATTTTCGTCGTTATTTTCGTCCTTAAAGATAAATTCAAGCATCGTTTTTTCCTTTTCTGCGGATTTTTCACCGATTATATCCAAAATTTCATAACAAACCCCTAATTTAAACTGGTAAAATTTTGCATAAACGGTTAGTATTTAGACAAAATAACCGTCTCTGAAGGGAATAAAATGCCCTCAAACAAAAAAAGACATAACCCGTTAAAAAGTTCCTCCGATATTTTTGCCGAGGAAAAAACGTCCGCGGAAATGATAATGGACACTTTCGTCCATCCTTCCGAACCTGTCTTTTTCAGCGACGAAGACTTTCAAAACCTGCCCGAACTTGCCCAAAAGGCACAGCAGATTAACCCTGACTGCGACCCCAAACAAGATGAAGCTGAAATCTTGCAGCTTTTAGACAAATTCTACAACGGCGATCGCGAACTGCCGCCAGCCTCCCGCTATAAAAACAAAGAAACCTACAAACATATGCTGATTCAAAAATTCCGGCGCTGGGGCATGATATACGTTGAAAAGAAGCACTATTCGCTGAGCCGGCCCGAAAAACATCTGATTCGCATCGACTTTTACGGAACCGTCAACAAACCCCGCCCCGACCAGAACAGCATATCCTACCTGCGAAACAGGAATGACTTTGCGGAACCTCAGAGCCGCAAAGAAAAAAAACGCAACGTCAAAAATCCCGCCGCAGATGAAAAAGCCAAAACCGACACCCCGAAAAAATATGAACTCGGCGACTACAATCTTGATTTGTCTCCCGCTTGGCGGCTGATGCGGACTTTTCCGCGTTTTCACATGCTGGAAAACAAAATCCGCATCCAGATGTTCCGGCAGAAGCTCAATCCCGAGGTTATCCCTTATCTTAATATTTATGACTATTCCGACATTCTGTACAACTACTTCAAACGCGAAGACACCAAAGAAGGAGAAAGTGTCACGATTTTCCTCGGGGCGCGCCGCTCTTTCATTAAAGACGTCTTCCTCAAACAGGAAAAATGGCTGCGAAACTTTTTCAAACGCCACAACTATGACGAACGCTACTATGAGGCGCTTATTAAATCGGCCCAGGGACGCGGCGTCACCTGTAACCTGATTCTGAAAAGTTCTTCCCGCGATTTCGTGTATGACTACATTCGCAACCGCCGCCGTCATTTTGCCGCTTACATCAAGGAACAGGCTCAAAGCGGAAACCACATCCAAAACATCATCGAGCATTTGGAAACTCAAGGAAAGCCGCTCACCGATGAGATGCGCAATTTTATTGCTGCCAATGAAAATTCATTCCGTGACCACCTGAGCAGAAAACACATTACCGGACGCCATGTCAACGCCGTTTTTGAACTGCTTGAGGAACCGAAATTTCCGCTTTATCTGAAAGAAAACCTCAAAAGCCTCATAACCGGCAATGAAAAAGCTTATACAGACTTTCTGCTCAACAAGGGGCTTTCCTCCTCCGAAGTCAAAAGCCTGCTGGATAAAATAAAGACCCGCCCTGCGGATAACCTTGATGCGGCACTGCCGTCCGAGTTCGCCCGGCAAAACCCGGAACTCTTCAAAGCCGGCCTGCAAAAAGAAAACCGCGACGAAAACTATATCAAATTCGCCTTTAACGTTCTCAACCCGCCCCCGCTCCCGGAATATGTTCAGGAAAGTCTGCTCAACTTTATTATCGCCAACGAAAAAGACGCCGCCACTCACAATAACCCCGATACGGCCATGGTTCGGGATGTTGCGGAAAACGGCATAACGCCGGATAATTATCCCGCCGTCCGGAAATATGTCCTCAAAAACCGCAAAGAATACAGCGATTATTACAAACAGAACAATATTCTGACCTATCAGGAACTTAACGAACAGCTGACCGACATCACCAATTTTATGATAAAAACCAGGGGCATTCCGCTTTATGCCAAAGATTTCGCCCGCCAATTCATCGGCAAAAACCGCGATGTTTTCCGCTATTGGTACTCTAATTTTCAGATTCACAAACACCAGGATGCGGCCGAAAGCCAGCATAAACGCATCCTGCAACGAGGTCTCTCCGCCGACGATTTTGACTCGGTGTCCCGTTTTATCGGCCAGAGAACCGATCTTTTCAGCGATTTCTGCCGCGAAAAAGGGCTGGAAACCGACAGCCGCGAAATATCGGAAATATTCAAGACCGGCAACTTTTTTCTCCGCGAGAACCTGATAAAGTTCCCCGATCTTGATAAAATTTCCCGCATCAAAGAACTGACGGAACAGTTCATCCGCCGCAACGGCTACATTTACCGCCGCTCGCTGATTCAACAGCGTATCAGCGAAAAAGAAAAGGAAGCGGAACTGATTTTAAAGAAAGTCAGCCGTCAGGGCATTACCAACGCAATAATACCGCTGGCTCACAAATTTATTCTTAACAACAAACACCTTTTCAGCAATGACCTTTATAACGGTACTCAGGACAAGGAATATGCCGACGGCATAATAAAAGGCATTCGCACCGGAACGGCAGCCATTGAAATTCAAAATCAGACCAAAAATTTTATCAGCCACCGGCGCTCGTCTTTCATTGCACACATCAGCAATCCGGAAAACATTGAAACCTACATCGACAACACGCTCCGGCAGCTGGACGAAGAAAAAACCGAAAACGACACCGCCTATTGGAGTCTGCAATATATTCTGCTTAACCAGAATGATTTTGAAAATTATCTCCGTGATGAAAAAATCGGCGAAGAAAATATTCAAACCTTTAAAGACGGCATACAAAAATTCAAGCTTTCTCAAAACATCGGCATGGTTTTTGAAAAAGGCGGCCTGAGCCTGCAATTCAACGACGGAACCAGCCTGGCTGTTCCCAACCTTTCGGTTCATCACAAATGGGCCGTACAAGACAGCTTTGAACAATTCGACCCGCAAAACGAAAACGCCGAAAAGATTAATCGCCTGTTCCGGCCGCTCAAAGAAACCGCTCCGGAAGCGCAGGAATTTCCCAACCTGGCGGCCGCCAACTATTTCAGCAATCTTTGCGCCATTATCGACGATCCCTACCATATCCGCTTTTTCCACGGAATGGACCGTACCGAAAAATTTGATAACTGCGAACGCTACATCGGCCGCCTTTACCCGGCAGATCCGAACCTGATTTTCTTCGGCGGGCTGGCTCCCGAAGACCAACTGTCTTATGACTATTCGCGAGACCCCAGAACCAAACGCTACCGCAGCCATACCGAAACCGTCACCCTGGCCAACCGCGAATTGCAAAAAAGTGAACAGCTGTCTCCGGAAACCGTTTTGTACATTATTACCGGAAGTCGGCAGGGACGGCGCTAATGCAGAATTTTATCAATAAAATCAATCAGATTTCCGGTATCGTCACTGACAGCAGCCTCACCCCCGCACAAATTATCCGTTGTCAGAAACAGCTGAAACAAAACAACATCGCGCCGGTTCCGGACGAATATCTGCAACTGCTCCGTTTCAGCAACGGCCTCCGCGGTAACGGCAGCCTGCTCGCCGGAATTTATCCCGAAAATCCGGAGCTTCCTGATCTGCTGCGGCTTAACCTCCGGGTCCGCCACCCGCTTTGCCGCGATTTGATAATCCTCGGCGTCAATGAAATGGACTATCTGGGCTATAACCACAAATGGCAGGTTTACCAAATCATTGACAAAGATGATTTTGAAGTGTTAGAAGAATATCATGAACTTACAGCGGCACTTAACGACATTTTGAAGATTTAACATGAACAATATTTATGACGTATCCACAGAAAACCTCGACCGCGCGGCCGAAGTCATCAAATCCGGCGGATTGGTTGCCTTTCCGACCGAAACGGTTTACGGGCTCGGAGCCAATGTTTACCTTTCGGAAGCCGTTGCCGGAATTTTTGCCGCCAAACAGCGCCCAAAATTTGACCCGCTGATTTCCCACATTGCCGATGTTGACTTTCTGCCGCAATACGCCGTTACCGATGAGCGCATCATGGAGCTGGCCCGACATTTCTGGCCCGGCCCGCTGACAATCATTATGCGCCGTCAGGATAACAATCCCTCAATTGACCTGGCCTGCTCAGGCTTGCAGAACATCGCCGTACGCATGCCGGCACACCCGGTCGCTCTGGAACTCATCCGTCGCAGCGGAGTTCCGATCGTCGCCCCCTCAGCCAACCGTTTTAAATCCATCAGCCCGACAACCGCTTACCACGTACAGGAAAGTCTGGGCGACAAAGTCGATATGATTCTTGACGGCGGACAATGCAGTGTCGGCGTTGAATCAACCATTGTTGACATGACCGGAAAACAGGCGGTCATTCTGCGAGCCGGCGGCACAACTCTTGAAGCTCTTGAAGATTTTCTCAATGAAAAAGTCCTGCTTTCCCATGGCGACCCCAACCAACCCAGCGCTCCCGGCCAGTTGTTGAAACACTACGCCCCCGGAAAACCGCTGCGTATCAACGCTGCGGAAAGGAAAGACGGCGAATTTTACATCGGCTTCGGTTCCGTTTCCGATTCTGACATCAACCTCAGCCCAAGCGGCAATCTGGAAGAAGCCGCCAGCCGGCTGTTTGCTTTTCTGCGCTTTGCCGACCGCCAGAACGGTTACAACGGAATTTGCATGTCTCCGATTCCCGAAACCGGATTGGGACTGGCCATCAACGACCGCATCCGCCGCGCCGCCTATAAAGAATAACCCCTGCCCGAAAGGATAAGAAGTGATAGCCGCAAGGAATTGCGGCTGTAATTATTTATTGACATTGTTTCTCTCTTGTGGCATTCTGTAAAAGGTATGGTTTCAGTTATAGAGAGGTGTATGATGAAAG
>CEAB01033491.1_pt1 | contig 60106 bp, 89 predicted proteins | sample 557651 | NCBI WGS metagenome assembly CEAB01 (sample SAMEA3182046, study PRJEB8094) | gut metagenome | biome: human; feature: gut; material: Stool; isolation source: human stools | place: Canada | collected 2011-11-15 | reverse complement strand
AAAAAAAACAGTACGCAGGTGACAGCTATCTGTGTTATAAAAAGAAAAAAATGAATGAAAGGTGAATGTCAAAATGGATGATAAGATTTATAAGATTACTCTGGCTGATGGGACAGTGATTGATAATCTGAAACTGAACGGAAACAACTTTATTTCGCCTGTGGAAATTGATGAGACCATTTTTGATGGGAACTGCCTAAATGTCACAATCAATGACGGCGAAAAAGACGATGTCCATACGAATATGGAACTGGTACAGATCACAAAGATGGGAGAGGAGTATTGGTTTATACTTCGTGATGTTCCAGAAAATGAATTGGCTTTTATTAAATTACAGTCGGATATTGAATATATAGCCATGATGTCTGAAATTGAACTGTAAGGAGGAGAGCTGACATGAGACGTAGTAAAAATTTTGACAAAGTAAAACGCTATTATAACATGGGAATGTGGAACGAGGTGCGTGTCCGAAATGCCGTGAAAATGAATTGGATTACGGAAGAAGAATTTAAAGAGATTACGGATAAGGATTACGCATGAGTGTCCTAGTGAGCGACCGAACAGAATCCAAATTTGAGGCGATTACATATTCCATTGAATTACATGATATGTTAATCGAGTTGATGCAGCGTAGCTTCGGAGTGAAAGATTTGGATCGGCTTGTTCGAATGAAATATGCTTATGGAAAGGATACTACAGAAGATTTTTCAAGATATAGATATTTGATGCTGAATTACAAAAATCGAATAGATCAGTTAGCTTCCATGCTAACAAGCAATATTCGAGCGGCAAATTCTATATATCCGACCACGCTGCATGAATATGAGCAAAGAAGAGATTATCAGAATACAGCCATAGTAAACTGCGAGCAACTCTTAAAAGAGCTACAACGAATCGTTGAGATATTCGAAGTGGATGTTAATCTCTATAGCCGCTATGTTAAAGCTATCGACCGAGAAATCGGATTGATAAAAAAGTGGCGTCAACGAGATAACCGAATCAGGTCACAGTTAAAAGGGTAATGTCTAATTATGCGTCGTTTCTTCGGCTAATTTCGCTAATGTGAACAACAATGGCAATACGAACTACAACAACGCTTCGAACTCTAATGGGGTTCGTCCGGATTCTCTGCCTAACCAACAGAGAAGGAGACATTGTCCTTTCCGAAGGGATAAATAGCAAAGCCGGACGCAATTTACTACGGTAAGTATTGCTAACACGGTGAATGATTTATGAACTATGAGGAGATTGTCTGTGACGCCAACAATTTGTATAGGGCTTATAAGGAATCCATATCAATAGGAAGAAAACTCGAATTGTGAAGATTTCCAGTACATACAAATTTCTGCAAATCAAATATAGTTTGACCGATTCCGGTAAAGTAATCAAACGAATCAATCCAAAGAGAGTTACTGCGATGCGTAGAAAACTCAAAAGGCTTGCTGTAAAAGTGAAGAATGAGGAGATTTCGTATGAAAATGTAGAAAATATGTTTCGAAGCTGGATGGGTGGTTTTTATAAACTTCTATCCAAAGAACAAAGAAAAAATTTAATAGGTCTTTACGAAGATTTATTTGAAAAATCGATTGAGATTGTCAATAAAAAGATGATTATAGTCGATAAAACAAGATAAATATGGGAGGGTACCTATATGGAGCCATGGTTTCAAATGGTAGCGACGATTGTATGTGCAGTTGTCGCTTCTTCTGGTTTTTGGGCATACATCCAGAAGAGAAGCGAGAAAAAAGATGTGAGAACACAGATGTTGATTGGGCTTGCTCATGACAGAATCGTATATCTTGGCATGTCCTATATCGATCGGGGATGGATTACGCAGGATGAATATGAAAATCTGCATGATTATCTCTATAAGCCTTATGAAAAAATGGGAGGAAATGGTTCGGCGAAGAAAGTTATGTCGGAAGTCAACAAACTACCCATTCATAAATCAACATATACTCAAAAAAATCAGTAGGAGGAATCAATCATGGAACAGATTATGAATTATGTAAAGCCGGAATTGATTGTCGTAGCGATTGTTCTGTATTTCTGCGGAATGGCATTGAAGCAGACACAGATGGTTAAGGATAAATATATCCCGATGCTTCTGGGTGCTGGAGGAATCGTTCTTTGTGGAATTTGGGTTCTGGCAACATCCCAGTTAGGTAACAGTCAGGAGATTGCTATGGCGATCTTTACAGCAATTGTCCAGGGAATTTTAATGGCAGGTCTCAGTAATTATGTAAATCAGATTATTAAACAAGCGAATAAAAATGAGTAATTAGAGCGGGAAACCGTTCTTTTTTTTATTTTTTAAAGAGAGGATGATTTGAATATGGCTATTAACAAAGTAATTTATGGTGGACGGACACTGATTGATTTAAGTGGTGATACTGTCACTGCTGATAAAATTCTTGATGGATTTACAGCTCATGATAAAAAAGGAGAGACTATCACCGGTACTTGTAAGTACGATGTAGATTCTAGTGATGCGACGGCTGCTGTTGCTGAAATTCTTCAGGGAAAGACCGCTTATGTGAGAAGTCAGAAGCTGATAGGTACTATGAAGAACAACGGTGCGGTAGCTGGAACAATTTCTTCTAAGGATGAGGAATATACAGTTCCACAGGGATATCATGATGGTTCTGGTAAAGTCGGAATTGTAAATACAGAAAAAGAAAAATTGGTTCCTGCTAATATCCGTGAGGGTATTACTTTGCTTGGTGTTGAGGGAGCGATGTCTGGAACAGAAGATGCCAAACCACAGGCCAAGACAGTTACACCGAAAACTACGGAACAGACTGTATTACCGGATACTGAGGAAGGATATAACTATTTATCACAGGTTACAGTTGCAGCAATTCCGTATCAGGAAAGTGAAAATCCCGCTGGAGGTACCACGGTAACTATCGGGTAGGAGGGAGGCTTAAATGGCTACAAGTAAAGTCGTTTATAGCGGTAGGACCCTCATAGATCTGACCGAGGATACAATCACAGAGGAAACATTGTTGCGAGGTTATACGGCACATAAAGCGGACGGTACAAAAGTTGTAGGGACCGCATTTAAAGACTACCCTTCGAGATATTCGTTTCTCGATACCCTTCAGGATTCAAAAGGGGCGAATATCCTTGATAAAGCGAATAATGTAATACAGGGTGAAACAGTGTATAAAAAGGTGTAGAAATGTCGTTTATTTCTTGAGTATTCCTACATTTTGCTGGAAGAAATGGCTTAAAATCAAGGTTTCCTGTTTCCATCGAGGAGGCTGCTAAGGAAGGCAAGTTCTAAGAAATCCAGTAAAATCAGGGGTTTAAGAAGTTGTAAGAAGTAGAAAAAAGTAGGAAAATGTATGCTATTCATACATTATTCCTACACTACTTCTACACACCTATTCCTACACTGAAAAACATGTTATTTTATTTTTTCTATATCCTCTCGCAACCACTCTAAATCGCGTACAGTGTAAGTAGATTCAGTTATATCTTGAATTGAATGACCGACCATTTCTTTGAGGGCGTATTCATCCATTCCGGCTTTTTTACCCATCGTAACAAATGTCGTTCGAGGATCATGGGGTCTGTGTTCTGGATTCAAGTTTAATTGTTTAACAACCTTTTCAAAACGACTTGCATATTTGTCGTATGTTACAGACCAGGAACCAGAGTGAGTTTGTCCTTTATCGTTGAAAAGATAATTGCTGTTTATAGAAAGGGCAAAATCATAATTGCGCTTCACAAGTTCTTTGATTTTGGAATGAATAGGAACAATCCGTTGCTTTCCAGCTTCCGTTTTCATTCCTGCTTGCATATACCATTTTTCCAAATTCACTTCATCTAAGCGTAAAGTAGCAAGTTCTTGAGGTCGCCATCCCATATAGCATTGTATGATAATCCAGTCTGTAAATTTGACATCATTAACATTTTTCCATAAAATTTCCATTTCTTTATAATCAAAAGGAAAATGTTTTTTCTTGTTTTTTTCTATTTCAACGATAACATCTCCAGAAAGCTCAAATGTTCTTGCATAATTCATTGGTACAATTTCATATTCCAACGCATAGTCCAGCATGTTATTGAATAGTGATTTTATTCTTGATTTGGTTCCTGGAGTTGCATAAACCTTTTCCCCTTTCTTTTTTCCGCGAGTTTCAATTCGAAAACCTTCCTCCATACATCCTTTAATATGTCGAGATCGGATGTCTTTCGCACGCATATCATATATAGAAGAACAATAAGCCCATGCCGAGTTTACAGTCCTAATATAGTTGTCTGTTGCATTTTTAAAATACTCAGCAGTCCATTTTTCGTAAAGCTCTTTCACCGTAATGTCTGGCTTTAAATCATATGGATTTTTATTATATTCCACTAATGCAGCATAGGCATCGTTATAAGTTGGAAAATAGGATTCCGGTTTTAGTGGCTTACATATAGGACGACCGGTAGATGTTTTTCCAACAGTAACCATTGCCCGATACGGGTTTCTAAGGTTTCGATTTTTGATTTGACTTATTTGTCCAAAGCCGTTAGGAAGTCGTTTTCTTTTATTATTTTTATTGCGGGGCTTTCTTGGCTTGATGTCTGGCTGTATCGGATATCCACAATGTGGGCAGAAAGTAGCTTTATCGCTTATCTGTAATTCGCATTCGGGACATTTTAGCAGCATAGTTCATACCTCCTTCACGATATTAAAATGAGTTTTGTGTGTGGCAATGTTGATTTATCATGAGTAATCATATATGCTAGTGTAGGAATTGTCAACTCCTACACTCAATGTTTTAAAGGGTTTTAATATATGGTTAGTAATGATAAATCAATTTGTCAGAATTGTGGGTCTAAATTAAAACGGTATGATAAGGTTTCAAGAATAGTACGGACGAAAGGCGGAAAAACTTCGTGGATAGAGATTGAACGTTTTCGATGTCCTGTTTGCGGTCAAATACATAGGGAGTTACCAGATTATATTTTTCCGTACAAGCAATATGAGGCGGAGGTAATTCGCGGTGTTGTGGAAGGTTTTATTACTTGTGAAACTTATGGATATGAAGATTATCCATGTGAAATGACTATGATTCGATGGAGAAATTCGCAGGAATTACAACTCCTTTTGTGAAGAATAAAACGAAAGGAGAAAAATCATGTCAAAAGAGGAACGACACTTACAGACTAAGATTCGAATGTTTGAGGACATACTTTTAAGAACAAAGAATCCGTGTCAAGTAGACAACATCCAAATGGAATTGACAAGGATGAGAGCAAAATTACAAAAATTATACTTCAAGAGAATGGAGTCCTAACAAGGGCTCTTTCTTTTTTTGTATCGTTTTGCCACTGAGGTTGTTTTAACAAATTGCAATTCTTATCCTAGAATAGCCGTTGAAAGGAGGTAACAGCCAATGGAAGAAATAACATTTACACCGGGGTCTGTTCCAGTGGTAGTGGTAGCCAGAGTGTATGGAAAAGATGCTTCTTGGGTTCGAGCCGGTATTATATCCGGGTGGCTGCCAATTGGAAAAGCTACTAGAAATGGTAAGCTGATAACCAATATTGAAGAGATGAATTCAAGATACGGACGTATCAATTTTTACATCTCTCCGAAACGGCTTTGGGAGGAAACGGGATATTTGTGGAAAGGAGAGAAAAATTAAAAATGAGCACAACAATTCGTCCGGAATTATCGGAGAAAAATCCATATTGGATTGAACGTCATCGTTATTATGAGCTGAAGCATTTTTGTCTTCAATATCCAATCTGGAAAAAGGCATATGCAGCCTTGGATGGACTTAGCCGCCGACCTTCCGATTTAGAAGTCTTTTCGAAAAAGGGAGAGATTAGTGATCCAACTGTTCGGTGTGTAGAAGCTCGCTCCTATTATATTGAGCGTATGAAGACTGTTGAGCAGGCAGCAATTGCAACAGATGCGGAGTTATCCAGCTATATTCTAAAAGGAGTAACCGAAGGATGGTCTTATGACATCTTGAAAGCTAGGTTAAATATTCCATGCTGCAAGGATGTTTATTACAACTTATACAGACGATTCTTCTGGTTATTGAACAAAGCGAGGGATTGAAATGAAAATTGTAGACATAGCAGTCAAGAAGGTCTATCGTTTTAACTGTCCGAATTGCCAGAGCCGATTAGAGGCAGACAGTAAAGAAGTGGTAGACATCGGAGGAAAGGTGTGTAAATTCCATTGCCCTGTGTGCCGGAAAGAACGATATATTGCTTGGTCCGACATGCGAAAAAAGATTGTGTATGAGGGTGAGGGAACGCAGAAATAACATCTCCTATTGTGAAAGGAGAGTGAATACTTTATGACAAAAGTAAAAAGTAAATATGCACGAGTATTTGATTCTAGCTGTACAAATTGGGAGAAGGATAAAAATTTTAACCTTTTGTATTTGAAAGCACAGGAGCGACACTTCAATGAGATTTTAAGATTTAGAGGTTATGTATTCTTGAAAGATATTTATGAATGCTTAGGCTTCCCTATTACTAAAACATCATTGCTTGTAGGATGGTTCTATGATGCTTCAAAGTCATCTGGAGATAATTATATCGACTTTGGTATTAAAGAAAACGGAAAAGAATCGAATATTGAATTAGACTTTAATGTGGATGGAGACATCACAAATCATTTCGAAGACTGAGCCAGCAATGGCTCTTTCTTTTTATCCTAGATTAAAACTCAGTACACAGGTATCAGAAAGACATGCTATGTTGATATTTGAAAAAATCCTGGGTGGGAATTTTAAGAAAATCATTTTGGAGGAGGAATTATATGAGTTGGATAATGGTGTTGTTAATCGGTATAGTCGTTGGATTGATACTATCGCGATTTATATTCAAAGAAAAACCAGTTGGCTCGCTTAGGGTAGATCAATCAGATCCGGATAGCGGACCTTATTTATTTTTGGAGTTGTCTCATGAAGGAGTAGATGCGATATACAAGAAAAAATATGTAGTCTTAAAAGTCAACATCCAAGATTATATTTCGCACGAATAACAAGTCCTTTTATGGAACAGTTAATGAATTCACGAAAGGAGAACTAAAATGGGTGAAAACATCAAAGAATTGTTGAACGAGGAGATAGCAGCAGAGATTCAGGCGATATCTTCTCTGGATTCAGGTAGCGAAAAGAAATCAAAGGCTATAGAGGATTTAGCGAAGCTGTACCGTTTGAGAATCGAGGAAAGCAAAAATGAGTTAGACGCAGAAGATAAGCGAAGTCGCCGTACATTGGAAAGCGAGGCAAGTATCCGAGAACATGAGATAAAACAGTCTCAATTGGATGAACAAATCAAGGCAGATGTACAAGATGAGCAGTTTAAGTCCTGCCAGCTCAACGAGCAAATGAAAGATCGATATTTCAAAGTGGGTATTGCTGCGGCAGAACTTCTTATACCATTGATGTTCTATGGTATATGGATGCGGAAAGGATTTAAGTTTGAGGAAACTGGAACTTATACCTCAACAACATTCAGGGGATTGTTCAATCGTTTTAGACCGACAAAGAAATAATTAACCGGTCAGAAAATGAGGAGGGCGTGATTTATACATGTCCTCTTCGTTTTTGCGTGATTTTTACAGACGCTATTATGGAAAGGAGATGCTATAAAGAGCTCTTTGTCTCTTGACTGTAAACCGGAAGAAACCGTACAATAATAGCGGTTCTTTCGAAAATGAAAGGAGATAATATTTATGAGCCACAAAATTATCAAACCAGAAGGTATTGAATTGATTGAGTACCTGAATAACGGATATGCGATTTGCAATCGGTGTGGAGCCGTCATGAGGCAAACAGAAGATCCGAAGACTGGATGCGGAGTTTATATCTGTCCATTGTGTGGATTAAAGGTGGACGAAGAGGATTACGAGTATGAGTCCGATGAAGAAGTAGAATGGACGGAAGAAATGCTCGATATGGAACAAGGAGATATTCCGCCAGCCGGATGCAGAGCCTGCGGAGGACCATATCCGTATTGCAAAACGTCATGTAAACTATTTGATGACTAAAAAATATTATTGAGAGAAGGTCTATGCTTCGGCATAGGCTTTTTCTTTTGTGGAGAATAAACGATGCGATACCATTATGAAAAACCAGAAATCTATTTATCAATGTATGGGAAAGTATATTTTTGCGATCATCCGGTCTATCATTGCTGCACGCTATTTCAAATCGGAGAAAAGGGATTGGCGGTTATTCAGCAGCGATTTGATGAGAAAACGAAGAGCACCTGGTGGGGAGAAGTGGACCCATGGATTACGGATGATTTATATTTGCATCCTTGCTTTAAAGAATACTTTGATATGCGTTCTGGAATGGTTACGAACGGACTTTATCCAACCGTAACGATTCGTCAGATTATGTGGGCTTTAAAAATGAAGCCGATTAAGAGAGAACGATGGGAGACGGTCTTTGACAGACGAAATGTTTAGTTCGCAGAAAATACAGTCGCTATTATGAAAAAACATTTTACAGGAGGTTACATTATGAAAGTGAAATTAAATATTTTGGAAAGGATGCTAATAAAATTGGCATGGCTGTTGAGCAATTTATCATTTACAATTGGTCAGTCAATTCATAAAAAATATGACCCAGAACATATTTACAACACGCATACATACAATGGAAAAGACTGTAAGGAAATGATTTTCAGCAACAAAGAGGAGTCCTAACAAGGGCTCTTTCTTTTTACGTCATTTTTACAGCTCCTTTTATGGAAAACTGATTAAAAGCGAAAGGAGTTTAAGGGTGATGGACGAAATGAAAATCAGCTCAAAATTTACACGGATGTTACTTTCAAAATTAGCAAAAGGAGTATTACATAAAAAACTTGGATACGACATAGATATCCAGTTAAACGAGTTAAATGCTTCGATTTCAGATGAGAAAGCACATGTGCATGTAAGTATTGACGCGGATATGAGTAAAGAAGAACTCATAAAAATTCTGAAAAAAGTCGGTTTGAATTAGAGGGATTGAGCCAGCAAGGGCTCTTTCTTTTTACTCCGCAAAATTTACAATTCCTATTATGGAGAAACAGTTAGCTCATTGGTAGAGCGCCACGCTTTTGTGGAGGTAATCGGTTCGAGTCCGATACTGGTTCTCTTTTATTTTTTTATCAATCTTAGGAAAGGAGATTTTTAAGAATGTGGTCAAAAATTTAAGTCTGGGTGATTTGGAGTTGATTTTATGCGATTGGTATGAAATGGATGAACAACTTCCAAATCCTATCTTTGAAAAGAAAGAGTTTGAACGGGTCAGTAATGGTTTATGGGCTATTGGGGAATTTCGAAATTATGTATCAAAACAGATTTATCCAGAAACTCAAACTTCGATAAAAAATCTGAGAGAAATAGCTTGTACATTTGCGAAAAAGATGGAAATGTTTGCATCTATGAACAAAAAGAATAGTTCCATTTTCATGACTGCAAAACTGATCGGAGAAAGTATTCAAGATTTACTACACGCTATGGAGTAAGACAAAACGAAAGGAGAAAATTATGTTTATTGCAAATCGGAAAGAGCTGGAAAAGAAATTCCCATTACAATCCGATGATGTTATTCAAAGTCGAATTCAAAGAATTACAATTGAACTGGAAAACTTAGGATATAGAATGGTTGGAGAGTTCGACGGGATGATCCGTTTTGAAAAGCGTAAAGATGGCTACCTAAAAGGTGTTTGTTCTTTTGGAGTGTGGCAAATAGAGCATGAGACGGATGACGATTTTGACTTTGGATTTAGAAAATATTTATTATCACTAAAGGAGAAAAAATATGCAAAAGGTTAAAACTCAAAAAAGGGTGAGATACCGATTACACCAAGCGTCGCCGACAATTTTAACGATTATAGCATCAGTTGGAGTTGTTACAACAACTATTATGGCTGTTCGAGCAACACCAAAGGCAATAAAAATGTTGAAAGAAGCGGAGACAGAGAAAGGGGAAAATTTAACCAAATTAGAAATTATTCGAGCGGTTGGACCGATTTATATTCCTTCTGTGCTACTGGGAGCTTCAACCATCGCATGTATCTTTGGGGCAAATGCATTAAATCAAAAGAAACAAGCATCTTTGATGAGCGCCTATGCCATGCTTAACGAATCTTATAAGCAATATCGAAAGGCAGCCAAGACAGTTTATGGGGAGGATGCGGATGATAAAATCCATGCGGAAATGGCGAAAGACGCATTGGTATCGACATATGACTGGGGATATCAGGTTTACAACATGGATATGGATTCTGATAGCGAGAGGTTACTTTTCTACGATCTTGCTTCAAAGAAATATTTTAGAACAACGATGGCTGCTGTATTAAATGCTCAATACCATGTAAATCGTAATCTTTCAGTAAGAGGGGTTTGTCCGTTGAATGAGTATTTGTCCTTTCTTGGTCTGGATGAGGTGGACGGAGGTGATGTAATTGGTTGGGATATATGTTATATGATTGAAGAAATGGATTGTTATTGGTTGGATTTTGATAATTATAAAACGACTCTGGAAGATGGGCTGGAATGTATCATCATTGATACGATGGCATTGAGCAAATTTGAGTGATTCGCAAAAATTACAAACCGTATTATGAAAGGAGGCTAATGCTTTATGACGAATGGAAAAATTATCAAAACTATTGGTATTGCGGTTACCGTAATTGGGTTTGGAGTGAATATCCTTACCGATTGGGTAAACGAAAAGAAAATGGATGAGAGAATCGAAGAGAAAGTAAATGAGGCACTTGCCAAGCGAGATAGCGAAAACGAAGAGGAGTCCTAACAAGGGCTCTTTCTTTTTAGTTTGGAGTAGGCGCATATGAACGATGAAGCGATTCAAAAAATTATAAGCTATGCAAACGAATATTTATTCGAACCGAGGTCAAATTGGTCTAAAAAAGCCATTATGGAACGCTCATATGAAAGATGGGCGGTTGATGAGATCCTTTTAACCATTATGGATCATCCATTGACCGAAGCCGACTTTGTGATAGAAGGATTTATTTTAAAAATGGAATTTTTTCTTCATATTTCGGGAAATCGGGCAAATAATCTTATATTTCAAGTTGCAGAAAATACGGCTGAGGCACTTCTTGGTCTTATTTTATAACCACAATTTTTATATTTTCGAAAGGAGAAACATCATGAAGGTATTAAGAAAACAGGAAATTGAAACAGCTAACATTCAGGTAGGAGATCAGGTAATTATTCCATTGGCAGAGATTGGCGAGTTTAGCGCAACTGCTCACAAGGTTACGGATGAAGGAATCCTGTTTATATTTGATGAGTATATTACTCGTCGTCCGATGAATAGCAAAAATACAAACAAAGGCGGCTTTGAAAAGTCTGAACTGAAAAAGTGGATGGATACGGTTCTGCTTATGGCATTCCCGGAGGAACTGCGTGATAAGATTTATGGTCTTACGCTTCCTACTGTTGGACAGATTGTGGGGCATGAAGACGAATGGGATAATAACAATTTAGAACCCGATACTGACGAGCAGCTTCCGTTGATGAAGGAACGAAAGAACAGGGTTGCTTATTTTAAAAATGATTCATCATGGGGCTGGCTGAGAAATGCAACAAAAGAAGAAGTTTCTTCGGCTAATTTCGCTTTTGTGGGCAGCTATGGCGGTGCGAACTGCAACAACGCTTCGTCCTCTTATGGGGTTCGTCCGGAATTCTGGTTGGTTAAGCAGGAATCCAGGGGCCCTGTGCCCCGTGAAAGCAAGGTTTCGTATAGAAATTACTGTGGGGGAAGGAACTCAAAAGAGGTAACAAAAGAATCCTTACAGGAGGAGGTTTTTGAAAAAGAGAACGAGATCAAGCTTCTCAAACAGGAAATCAAAAATCTGGAAGAGAAAGAGGCTATGGAACAGGCGGCTCGTGAAACGAAAAAAGTGATGGATAGTTATATTCAGGCTGGATTTACGAAAGACGAGGCGTTTCAGATGGTAATGGAGCTATCAAAAACGATTCTCGGAGGAGGAAGATAATGAAAAAAGAATTATCAAAAAGCTTTTTATTGCTTAAAACATCGATTAAAAAACATAGTCCAGAAATTCTTACAGGCATTGGTATTGCCGGCATGATTACGACAACTGTTATGGCGGTTCGTGCAACACCAAAGGCTCTTATTCTTATCGAAGAAAGAAAAGAGGAAATCGGTGTTAATCAGCTCGAAGCCGTAGATTTGATAAAGACAACATGGATGTGTTATGTTCCGGCAGCACTTACGGGGACACTTTCCATCGCATGTTTAATTGGCGCTAGTTCGGTAAACGTTCGTCGGAACGCAGCACTCGCAACAGCCTACACCTTATCAGAATCGGCTCTCAAAGACTATCAGGAAAAAGTAATAGACATGTTTGGAGAGAAGAAAAACGAAGCTGTAAAGGATGCTATTGCAAAAGACAAAGTTGAGAAAAATCCGGTGGTTACACGAGAAGTAATCATTACAGAAAAAGGAAATACACTTTGCTATGACGCAGTGTCTGGGAGGTATTTCAAGGGAGATATCGAGAAAATTAAGAAAGCTGAATGTGAGCTGAATCGACAGATGAGGGATGAAATGTACATATCCCTGAATGATTTTTACTATGAAATTGGTTTGGATAATATTAAGCTGGGGGACGAACTTGGTTGGAATATTGATGACGGATATATCGACTTATCCTTCAGTTCGCAATTAGCCAGTGATGGAACACCTTGTCTGGTGATTGATTACACAATTGCACCGAGATACGACTTTCGTAATTTGAGATAACCGCGCGAAAAAAACAATGGCTTTAATGGAAGAAGAATCACACATTTTCAAAAAGATGAAAGGAGAATATTTATGGAAACTAATGAGATCATGAACAATGAAGAGGTTATGGAGACAACTACTGAGGAAATCGTTAAAGCGAGTTCTGGTAAAGGGTTTAAGGTTGCGGCTGGTGTTGGTTTAGCTGTACTTGCAGGTGTTGTAATCTACAAGTATGTGGGTAAACCGATGATTGCCAAAATCAAAGCTCAGAAGGAACAACAGGTTATCGATGCTGAGTGGGAAGATTCAGATGAACCGAACATCGAGAGTGAGAAAGAGGAATCCGAAGAAATTTAAAGAGAAAACTGTGTTTCAGCACGAGGGAGAGTATCTGTAACAAGGTACTTTCCCTTTTTTTTCTTTTATCCGGAGGTGAATTTTATGAATTTATATTTATATGATGGACCGGTGATGGAGTTCGATAACTGTGTTGCCAATCGTTGGACTGCTTCTACACGAGCGGTTTCTGAAAAGAAAGCACGATCGAATCTTACATATCAATTTAAAAAGAAAAACAATCGACTTCCGGGTACAAAGATTATATTACCTGGAAAAATTAGTCTAGTGAGTGGAAAGGAGACAACTTAATGGAGGAATATAAGCCAAATTCCCATAGGTCAAAGGAGGAACGAAAAGAATCTATTCCAGAAAAACATGTAGAGAAAGTAATTTCCGGAACGGTGAAGCCTAAGAAGAAGTCGGAAATGCAGAAGTTTGCGGACGTATTCATTTCCGAGGATGTCAACAATGTGAAATCGTATATTGTGATGGATGTTCTTGTGCCGGCAATTAAAAAGGCAATTTCCGATATAGTTACCAACGGTATTGATATGATTTTGTACGGGGAAGCTGGGAAATCAAAAAAGAATTCTACAGCGTCCAAAGTATCCTATCAGAAATATTATGATGGCGGAAAAAAAGATTATGCCGCACCGAAAAGTCGGACGAGTTATGAATATGATGAACTCTTATTTGAAACTCGCGGGGATGCGGAATCCGTTCTGGATGCGATGAATGAGATTATTGCTCAGTATGAGGTTGTCAGTGTCGCAGACCTCTATGATTTGGCGAATGTATCCAATGACAACTATGCAGCAAATAAATATGGTTGGACGGATATTGCTGGATGCAGAGCAGTTCGTGTACGGGATGGCTATATCTTGAAATTACCTAAACCTACACCATTGTAAAGGAGAAAGCAGATTATGTATGAATCAGAAGATAAAATGGTATCTCATCCAGAGCATTATATGTCCAAGATAGGTATGGAAGTCATTGACGTCATTGAAGCGTTTACCGACGAATTAAAAGGTGTTGAGGCGACTGATACCGGAAATATCATTAAATATGCCTGCCGTTGGAAAAAGAAAAACGGTATTCAGGATTTGGAGAAAATCCTTTGGTACACGCAACACTTAATTGATCATTTAAAAAATATAGAAGAGGAGAATAAGTAACCATGAAAAAAGCAGAGATTGTTAAGAGTGTGAACGGTTTGTTTAGCAAAACAAGTTTTCAGTTAAAGAAGCATAGCCCAGAGATTCTTGTTGTAGCGGGGGTTATCGGCGTAGTCACAAGTGCGGTAATGGCATGTAAAGCGACAACGAAAGTCAACGAGATTCTGGACAAGACTAAAGAAGATGTTGAGGCAATTCATAAATGTGAAGAAGATGAATCTATGAAAGAGCAGTATTCCAGCGAAGATGCAAAGAAAGATTTAACAATTGTATATGCTCAGACAGGCGTAAAGTTTGCAAAGTTATACGGTCCGTCTGTTGTGCTGGGAGCATTGTCAATTACCAGTATTCTTGCATCTAATAATATTCTTCGTAAGAGGAATGTAGCTTTGGGTGCGGCTTATGCAGCCATTGATAAAGGATTTAAAGAATATCGAAATCGAGTAATTGAAAGATTCGGTGAAGAGGTCGATCGTGAACTGAAATATAATCTCAAAGCCAAAAAGTTTGAAGAAACTGTTGTAGATGAGGAAACCGGAAAAGAAAAAAAGGTTAAGAAAAATGGCTTTGTTGTGAGTCCGGCAGATATCAGCGGATATGCACGTTTCTTTGAGAAATACACGCAGGATGAAGACGGAAATTCTATTTTGAATCCTCATTGGGAAAGCAATAATGAGTACAATTTAATGTTTATCAAGGCACAGGAGCGTTATGCTAACGATCTTCTGAAGGCTAAAAAGCGAGTATTTCTGAATGATGTTTATGAGATGCTAGGTCTTCCAAGAACAAAAGCTGGTCAGATTGTAGGTTGGGTCTATGATCCTGAGAGCCCGAAGGGAGATAATTATATTGACTTTGGGCTGTATGCAGACAATTTGAGTTATTCTGATTATGTCAATGGATTTGATCAGGCGATCCTTCTCGATTTCAACGTGGACGGAAATATTTGGGATTTAATGTAAGAAAAATTTATAACCATCCCTAGAGTTGAGCAATTCTTTGGGGGGGGTGGTTTTTTAGGAGGATTTTATGCGTAAGTTAATCAAAGTAATAGTCGTTCCGGTCCTATGTTGTATCATTCTATTGTTTTTTATGGTGGACTTCTGTTCAAATGGAGAAGAAGTTTCAACACCCAGAGAAACGGATGTTAGAAAGACGGAGCCAGCTATTGCAGTTTGGCAGGAGGAAAAGGAAGTTGTTCCGATTGCTATTGAGGGAACGGGGGAATTAACAGAAATTATAGAAGAAATGTCGAAAGAAGATGTGGAGTTAATTGCTCTTGTTACGATGGCTGAAGCAGAGGGCGAGTGTGAAGAGGGAAAACGACTTGTAATCGATACTATACTAAATAGAGTTGATTCTGAACATTTTCCAGATACCGTTTACGAGGTTATCTATCAGCCAAATCAATTTTCATCTATGTGGAATGGACGCGTTGATCGATGTGAGGTTCGAGAAGATATTTGCGGGCTCGTTTATGAAGAATTGGAATCAAGAACAAATTATGAAGTTATGTTCTTTACTGCTGGTGAGTATAGTGCATACGGTGTTCCCATGTTTCAGGTTGAAAACCATTATTTTTCAAGATACGAGTAAGGAAAGGAGAATTATTATGCGTAATTTTTTAGCAGTTGTGTCTTATACATTGGCAGCTATGTCTGGTATTTGTTTTGCTGGTGGAATTGCCATTCTGTCAGCAGGAAAGGGGCACTAATATGGATGGTCTGGAGAATATAATATCGGTACTGGACTATGTTCTGGATACCAAAAGAAAAAGACATATTACAGGAGGCATTTTGTTAAGTGTCTCCTTTCTTTTTGGCGGATTGGCAATAACTGTAATGACAATCAAAAATGAGGAGGATGAGTATGAACAGTAAAAAGTGGGTTCTTCTTGCTTTTATTGCTGGAGCAGGGCTGGGTTCTGTATCTACATGGCAACTGCTCAAGCGAAAATACGAGCAAATTGCCCAGGAAGAGATTGATTCTGTAAAAGCGGCTTATGCCGCAAGAGAAAATGTAGAAAAAGCAGGGAAGAGTTTGTTAGAAGGCTTACAAGACGGTCTGAAGAAAAATGAAGCTCAAGAAAACGAAGATTTAAAAAAATATAAATCCATCATTCAGAAAGAAGGCTATACAAATTATTCTCGCAGTGTGGAAGAAAAGAAAGGAGATCCGTTCGTGGAAAAGCCATATGTTATTTCGCCAGAGGAATTTGGTGAATTTGAGGAATATGAAAAAATAAGTCTTACCTATTATGCGGATCAAGTCTTGACGGATGAAAACAACGAAGAGGTAGACGATGTGGAAGAAATTGTTGGAGAGGAATCTTTGACACACTTTGGGGAGTATGAGGACGATTCCGTATTTGTCCGAAACGATCGGTTAAAGTGTGATTACGAAATTCTGCTTGATCAGAGGAACTATTCCGATGTTACAAAGACGATGCCACATCGAGTGGAGGAATGATGACGAAGAACGAGCTTAATGATGCATATTTTAATTGGATGTGTCATCTTGTGCTTGATGGCAGATATTCGAAGAAATTATCGTATCGAAGACTTTTGAAGGTTCTGCATAAAATTGAGTTTACTTACAGTATTCCGATGGACGGGAATCGTGCAGAAGATGGTATTGATTTGAGGTATCGGTTTGGATATGAGAATGGATACAGTAGCTCCATGATTTCCGCTTATTTAGACAATAAGACGTGCAGCGTTCTGGAAATGATGATTGCACTTGCTATTCGGTGTGAAGAACATATCATGGACGATCCTGATGTGGGAAACCGAACTGGACAGTGGTTTTGGAATATGATTGTAAATCTTGGATTAGGATCTATGAATGATTCTAAATTTGACAGAGCCTATATTGAAGAAATTGTGCAAAGATTTCTGGAACGAAAATATAGTCGAAATGGTGCAGGAGGACTGTTTACAGTAAACCATAGCAGATACGATTTGAGAACTGTTGAAATCTGGTATCAGATGTGCTGGTACTTAGACGAAAATGTTTAGGAGGAACGCCTATGAGCCATAGTGAAGTAATGAAATGGTTTGAATATTATTTTCCAGATTATGCGGGTGAACGAATAGATGTATTCTTTCCAAATGGAAGAAATAGTATTCGGATACGCCAGAAAAATGGTCAGGAATTTATATTCACTTACCACAGTCAAAAAGAATGGAAATTAGAAACGATTACCAGTTTTTTGAATGGAATGAAGGGAGGAAAAAAGTAAAATGTGTGAGATTATGAATTATATTTTTAGGAGTTTGCATAATTCGGACAGAAGGTTAGATGTTATCTCAAGAACTATCAGAAAACAGCAAAAATTCAACAACTGTGTTGCAGTTTTTTCTGTTCTGGTTACGATGAATTTTTTTATTGGTGAGATTGAAAGACAGGAGCAGGCAGCAAAAATTAAAAAGCTTGAAAGCGAAATCGAAGAATTAAAGCGTGACAAAGGAGAGTAAAAAATGAGATGATCGACTTTTTGATGATTTCCACACGTAGTACAAAGCGTGGTGCAATTGAAATCTATCCGAAGTTCATTATTAAAAAAAGCTCCGATCTGATGATTCGAGGTGGTGACTTCTACGCTATCTGGATTGAAGAACGAGGTTTATGGTCTACGGACGAACAAGATGCTTTGCAGTTGATTGACCGTGAGCTGGATAGATACGCAGAAGAAAGCCGCCAACGCTTTGACTCTGATATTAAAGTCCTTCACATGTGGGATGCTGAATCCGGAATGATTGATTCCTGGCACAAATATTGTCAGAAACAGATGCGGGATTCTTTTCACACACTGGATGATAAATTGATATTCTCCAATACCAAGACTGATAAAAAAGATTACGCCAGTAAAAAGCTGAAATATCCGCTTGAAGCTGGCGATTTGTCTGCTTATAACAAGTTGATGTCCACTTTGTACTCCGAGGCAGAGAGACAGAAGATTGAGTGGGCTATCGGTTCCATTGTGTGCGGAGAATCAAAGAGATTGCAAAAATTTATGGTCTTGTATGGAGCTGCCGGAACGGGTAAATCCACGGTTCTCAATATTATTCAGCAGCTTTTTGAGGGATACTATTCCGTTTTTGATGCCAAAGCTCTGGGTTCATCCAGCAATTCTTTTGCATTGGAAGCATTCAAGAATAACCCTCTCGTGGCTATTCAACACGATGGGGATTTGTCAAGAATTGAAGATAATACTAGATTGAATAGTCTGGTGTCACATGAGCTGATGACGGTAAATGAGAAATTCAAATCTACTTATTCAAACCGTTTTAAATGTTTTTTATTTATGGGTACAAATAAGCCGGTAAAGATAACAGACGCAAAATCGGGTTTAATCCGACGATTGGTGGACGTATCTCCTTCCGGAAATAAATTAGGACCCAGAGAATACAAGACAATTATGAAACAGATTGAATTTGAGCTTGGAGCAATCGCATATCACTGCCAAGAAATATATTTGAAGAATCCCGGGATGTATGATGATTATATTCCTATCGCGATGTTAGGAGCTTCGAACGATTTTTATAATTTCATTGTCGATTCGTATCATGTCTTTAAGAGAGAAAACGGTACAACTTTGAAAGCTGCTTGGGAAATGTATAAAACTTATTGTGACGAAGCAAAAGTTGGATATCCATTTTCACAGAGAGTTTTTAAGGAAGAACTGAAAAACTATTTTCGAGACTACAAAGAACGATTCAATATGGAAGATGGCTCAAGGGTAAGAAGCTATTACATTGGATTTCGGACAGAAAAGTTTGAAGAGGAAACTATTGTAGAGAAACAGGAAGAAAAGCATTCGTTGTTACACTTTGACGACATAGAGTCTGTATTTGATAGGGCGTGTTCTGATTGTCCGGCTCAGTATGCAACGGAAAAAGAAACTCCGTCAATGAAGTGGGATAATGTAAAAACCAAACTATCGGACTTGAATACTTCTCAAATCCATTATGTTAAGGTCCCGGAGAATCACATTGTGATTGATTTTGATATTCCGGATAAAGACGGAAATAAATCATTTGAGCGGAATGTAGAAGAAGCAAGTAAGTGGCCGGCAACATATGCAGAGTTAAGCAAAAGCGGAAAGGGAGTTCACCTTCATTATATATATACGGGAGATGTGAACAAATTAAGTCGTGTTTATGACGACCATATTGAAGTAAAAGTGTTCACAGGCAAAAGCTCATTACGGAGAAAACTTACGAAGTGTAATGACTTGCCTATCGCAACTATTAGCTCTGGTTTACCGACGAAAGGAGAAAATAAAATGGTAAATTTTGAAGCGATAAAAAGCGAGAAAGGGCTTAGAACACTGATTAAACGAAATTTGAATAAAGAAATTCATCCAGGTACTAAGCCTAGTATCGATTTTATCTACAAAATACTGGAGGATGCTTACTCCAGTGATTTAAGTTACGATGTAACGGATATGCGTAATGCGGTATTGGCATTTGCTGCAAACAGTACACATCAAGCCGATTATTGTATTAAATTGGTAAACAAGATGCAGTTTAAATCGGCAGACCCTTCTACAGCGGGGAAAAACGAAGAGGCAAAACTGGTATTCTATGATATTGAAGTATTTCCCAATTTATTCCTTGTAAATTGGAAGATGGAGGGAGAAGGGAAACCAGTTGTGCGAATGATCAATCCGACACCAACGGAAATTGAAGAATTGATGCGATTCCGATTGGTTGGATTTAACTGTAGGAGATATGATAATCATATTCTCTATGCAAGACTTATGGGTTATACAAATGAGCAATTATACAATCTTTCGCAAAAGATTATCAGTGGAAGCCCAAACTGTTTCTTTGGAGAAGCCTACAATGTTTCTTATACGGATGTATATGATTTTGCATCTGCTGGAAACAAAAAAAGCTTGAAAAAGTTGGAAATTGAAATGGGAATCCATCATCAAGAGCTAGGACTTCCATGGGATCAACCAGTACCGGAAGACATGTGGACAAAGGTTGCTGAGTATTGTGATAACGATGTGATTGCTACGGAAGCAGCGTTTCATTATTTGAAAGCGGATTGGACGGCTAGGCAGATTCTGGCGGATTTAGCTGGAATGACCGTCAACGATACCACTAATACGCTTACTCAGAAAATTATATTTGGGAATGAGCGAAAACCGCAAGACCAGTTTCATTATCGTAACTTAGCAGAACCGGTACATGATCTTGATGAGGAAACTTATTCGTTTTTAGCGGAAGCATGTCCGGAAATGATGTCCCAAACGCATGGGGAAGAAGGAAGTCTTTTACCATATTTTCCGGGATACAAGTACGAAAACGGAAAGTCTACTTATCTAGGAGAAGAAGTTGGAGAAGGCGGTTATGTTTATGCGGAACCTGGGATGTATGGGAATGTAGCTCTGTTAGATATTTCTTCGATGCATCCGCATAGTGCAATTGCGGAGGTATTATTCGGGGTTAAATTCACTAGAGCATTTCGAGATATTGTAGAAGGACGAGTCAGCATTAAACATGAGGCATGGAATGAGGTCAATCATATGCTGGATGGAAAGCTGACACCGTATATTCAGAAAGTAATTGATGGAGAAATGACGGCAAAGGATTTGGCGAACGCTTTGAAGACTGCGATCAATTCTGTTTACGGTCTTACTTCTGCAAATTTCGATAATCCATTCCGCGATCCTAGAAACAAAGATAATATTGTAGCCAAACGAGGAGCTCTGTTCATGATTAACCTCAAACACGAGGTACAGGAACGGGGCTTTACTGTTGCCCATATTAAGACCGATTCTATTAAGATTCCGGACGCAACTCCTGAGATTATCCAGTTTGTTATGGATTATGGAAAACGGTACGGCTACACCTTTGAACATGAGGCTACATATGACAGAATGTGCTTGGTAAATGATGCTGTTTATATCGCCAAGTATAAAGACGGAAAATGGACGGCAACCGGTACGCAATTCCAGATTCCATACGTCTTTAAGAAACTTTTTAGTAAAGAAGAGATTGTCTTTGAAGATATGTGTGAAACAAAATCAGTAAGCAGTGCATTATATTTGGATATGAATGAGGGACTTCCCGATGTATCTTCTTCTGAAAAGGAATTTACAAAATTGGAAGATCAATACAAGAAAGGACTGCTCTCAGATACAACTCTTGAAAATCTTTGTGAGGAACTGCTCAAACGTATCGAAGAAGGACACAATTATATTTTCATTGGACGAGTTGGTCAATTCTGCCCGATTAAACCAGGAGCTGGCGGCGGTTTATTGATGAGAGAAAAAGACGGAAAGTATTATGCTGCTACAGGCTCAAAAGGGTATCGATGGCTGGAATCAGAGATGGTTAGAGAATTATCTAAAGAAGATTCTATCGACCGTTCTTATTACGACAAACTTGTCGATGATGCTGTAAAGACCATATCTAAATATGGCGATTTTGAATGGTTTGTTTCAGAAGATCCTTACATTGCAAAGCCAAAACTTGAGGATTTTATGAACATTCCAGAAGATGCAGATGAAGAAATACCATTTAATTAAAAGAAAAGGAGAAATATATCATGGCTTTTAAAAATGTACCAAATATTATTATCGAAAACGCTCGCATTATCTTTCGTAATTTCAGAGGAGAAGAATCAAAGTATAATCGCGCGGGAAACCGGAACTTCTGTGTCATCATCGAAGATTCGGAGCAGGCAGAGAAACTTTCCAATGATGGATGGAATGTAAGACTGCTGGCTCCGAGAGACGAGGACGAAGAGCCGAGACATTATATCCAGGTGGCAGTCAGCTTTGAGAATATCCTGCCTAAGGTATATATGATTACTAGAAAAACCAAAACACCGTTGGATGATGAATCCATTTCCACTTTGGACTATGCGGAGATTCGGAATGTAGACTTGACTATTCGACCTTATTCATGGGAAGTGAATGGAAAGACCGGTATTAAAGCTTATCTGAAGACGATGTATGTTACTATCGAAGAGGACGAGTTTGCCGAGAAATATGCGGAGGAAGAGGGACCGGAAGAAGTTTAATTCCTCTAAAATATAAAAAATAGGGTGCTTGCTATCACTAAGCAGGGTAAATGTCCTAAGGTAAAAGGAAACAGCCCTCTATTTTCGTGAAAGGAGAAAAACTATGGTATTTTGGAATCCGAAAAAGAAGCGAACCACAGCGAAACCAAAAACAACTGCTTCTATTTCTAAAACCAAAGTAGGTAGCGTAAAACAAGAACTAAGTATTCCGCCACAACCTAAGAAAACTGATATACCAAAGCCTAACAAAGTTCCTAAAAAAGAGGATGTTAAAAAGCAATTTCTAAAAACATTCAATCAGTTGACTTATCGACACCGGTCATGGGATGTATGGCGGGATTTCATTATAATGTTTGCCTGTTCTTTATCGAACCCGGTGGATAAATTCCACTATGAAGAACGGGAAAAACGATATTTGAAAATTATTAAAAAATACAATAAGCGGGAGCAAGAGCAGTTCCCAGAATTGGCTGCCTATGTAGTTATGGCTTTGGAAGAAAACCCAGAGCAGGACTTTCTAGGCAGTATTTTTATGGAGTTGAATCTGGGCGATAAATCCAACAGTCAATTTTTTACTCCATATCATGTATGTGAATTGATGGCAAAAGTGACTGAAGAGGATGTTGCTGCTGTTGTGAAAGAGAAAGGCTATATAACCATTAACGATTCTTGTTGTGGGGCAGGAGCTACTTTAATTGCAGCTATCAACGAAGCAAGAAAACAATTAGAAAAAGTTAATCTGAATTTTCAGAATCATGTATTGGTTGTGGCGCAGGATATTGACGAAATTGTCGCTTTGATGTGTTATATTCAGCTTTCACTTCTTGGAGTGGCTGCATATATCAAGGTGGGTGACGTGTTTACACAACCGATGTCCACGGATGATAATGGAGAAAATTACTGGTTCACAATGATGTATTTTTCGGATGTGTGGACTATGAGAAGAGTGTTTCACAGTTTATGAAAGGATGACAAATATGATTAAAACAGTATCGTTGAAGAAAGAGGACTGTTATTGCGATTTGGCTACTTTTTATGAAAATGTAGCACGAAAAATATCGGCAAGAATAACAGACAAAACCAAATTTGATTGCCGAAAAATTTGCGTTACGAAAGACATTCAAGAAGTGTTATGGTCTTATTATCGTGAGGAGAAGAACCAAACTGACGAACAAATAGCATCTATATTGCTGATAGGTGGACCTAAAGCGAATCTGGAGGAGCATGGGATTCTGGAGTATCGAGCAGAAGTTGAAAACGGATTTGTATCTTGTGGGGAGAATCCAGATGGCTGTTAAACTATATGATTATCAGATAGCAGCAGTAGAAAAAATGCGGAATGGATGTATCCTTTGCGGGGGTGTTGGAAGTGGAAAATCCAGAACTGCTTTAGCTTATTATTATCTTCAAAACGGTGGAGAACCGAGCTGTTTGACAGGAACGGAGGAATATATTCCAATGGAAGATCCTCCAAAAGATTTATATATCATTACAACAGCAAGAAAGAGAGATACGATGGAATGGGAGGGGGATCTTTCACCCTTCCTTCTCTCCATTCATGAAGATGTCAATTTATACTCTAATTTAATTAAAGTGGATTCTTGGAATAATATTGGAAAGTATGCAGATGTGAAAAATGCTTTCTTTATATTTGACGAGCAAAGAGTAATTGGGGCAGGAGCATGGGTAAAAGCATTCCTAAAGATAGCAAAATCTAACCAATGGATTCTGCTATCGGCAACTCCGGGGGATACATGGCAGGATTATATTCCAGTGTTTGTTGCGAACGGATTCTACAAAAACCGAACAGAGTTCATCCGGGAGCATGTGGTATATAGCAGATTTAGCAAATTTCCAAAGATTGACCGATATTTAAACACTGGACGATTGATCCGTCTAAGAAATCGAATTTTGGTGAATATGGATTTCAAGCGACAAACAGTTTCACATCACGAAGATGTGTTTGTGCGGTATAGTATCGAGCAATATAAAGATGTGGGAAGAACCAGATGGGACCCATACAAGAATGAACCAATTACAAACGCAGCCGGTCTTTGCTATATATGGCGAAAAATTGTGAATACAGACGAATCAAGACAACTTGCACTGCTGGAAATTGTAGAAAAGCATCCAAGAGCCATTATATTTTACAATTTTGATTATGAGTTGGAGCTTTTAAAAGAATTGTTTATTCCATATGCGGATACTATATATTTTGAAATCGCGGAATGGAATGGCCATAAACATCAACCTATTCCGGAATCAGAAAGCTGGGTATATCTTGTCCAATATAACGCAGGAGCTGAAGGATGGAATTGTATTAAAACTGATACGATTATATTCTATTCGCAGAATTATTCCTACAAAATCATGCAGCAATCTGCGGGGCGAATAGACAGGTTGAATACACCATTCAAAGATTTGTATTACTATCACTTGAAATCTCGGAGCGGAATCGATTTAGCAATCAGTAAAGCATTAAAGGAGAAGAAGGATTTTAACGAAACAAGATTTGTGAAGTGGTAACAATCTTATAGCAATACCGCCAAGCTTGTGTTAATATTAAAGATGGGAGGCATCAAGAATGTTTGATATTTTACAGAAGGCTGGAAGGGGTGTCAAGAAGTTTATGAGTGAGAAAATCAACACTTGTAAAGAAATTTTATCATCTGCTCAGAACAGATTGATTATTGGTCTTGTAATGATTGGTACTGGAGTAGGCTTTGTTGCTTCTGCTTATATTCGTGTACCGAAGGAGCAAATCTAATTTAAGAAAATTCGCAAAAATAACATGCCCTATAATGAAAGGTATATTTACCTTATCTTAAAAGAAAGGGCTTGCTAAAGGAGGCAGGTAAATGGAAGACAATATGAAAGAATTTGTTGCGTTTAGTAGAAAACTTTTAAGGGTTCTTATCGAACTCAGAGAGTTGCTGGAGGAAGGAGAATACGAAAAAGTCAAATCCAAACTCGATGGGTTGATCGAGGACACTCAGAAGGATATCGAAGCGTAACCAAGAAACAATTATGTCGGAAAGGACCTGTGGTTGAAAAATCGCAGGCTCTTTCTTTTTTTTTATATCAAATGGGTGGTTTATTATGAACGAAGAGTATTTAGAAGAGTTAATAGTAGGTATTCGAGTATTTCTATGGATGTTGTCTATAAAGATAAAAGTTTTATCATTGACAGAATTTTGGAAATTGCTAGAAGGTTGTAACTCTCAACAAAAACTTTATGCAGTATGGCTTAGATACTATTTTTAGAAGGAGCGATGTTATGAAAATCAAGGAAGTAAATATGAATTATATCCTTTTTGATAATGGTTCAAGAATCACATTTGACCATGAACAGGATTGTTGTGAAACAAATTATGCAGATTTTGAGCAGCTCGAAGATTTGGCATTAGAATACGAATTTGAAAATGACTTGATATTTGAAGCGGTTCCAGAAAATGGCTTTAGATTTGGAAGCAAAGGAACACCAATGTTCTTTATCCCTTGCTATTCGGATCAGAATGGTTACTATTCCTCAGATATTGATATTTTCTACGATGGAAGGCATGTGTTCAATGTAGATTGTGAAGAAAGGATTTATTAAGTCTATGAATGAAGAATATTTAGAAGTAGATTTTAAAAAATATTGTAAAACCTGCAATCATGAGAAAGTGGGAGAAAAGTTCGATCCATGCAACGAGTGTCTCAATCTTGGATATAATCTTAATTCCCGTAAACCTATTATGTGGGAGGAAAAGAAAAGTGAAATCAACAGATAGTGTTATTGTAAGTTGGGATTTTTCTCGTGGAAAAGATGCCGGTATTTTAATTGTTGGTAGTCAGAAAAACGGACGAGTGGATATCATCAATGCCTATCAAGGAAAGGAAGCATACGAACTTTATCGAAAACTTACAGTTAAGAAGAAAGGAGCAAACAAATGAGCTTTCAGTACGATCAATATTTAACTCAGCATCGTTCTAATGTAAAAAGAGGATTTGACTGGATTGCTGAAAATCTTCCAGAACTTCTAGTCGATGGATTCGATTATGGATGGCAGATTGAATTTGCACATGATAAATCCAAAGATGAACAGGATGAATATGAGGCTTACGATGCGTATTTTTATGGAGGAAATCGTTCTTATGCGGTTATGCAAAATTATCAAAAAGCTTGGTTGTTACATCTGCATAGAAACCCTCATCACTGGCAATATTGGATTTTGATAAATGATGATCCGAAAGAGGGAGAAATTATTTTGGAGATGCCATACAATTATATCATCGAGATGATTTGTGATTGGTGGGCATTTAGCTGGCAAAAAGGAAAGCTGGGCGAGATATTCGGCTGGTACGATGAGCATTGTAAATATATGAAGCTGCATCCAAAGACTAGAAAAACCATTGAAGATATTCTAGCAAAAATGAAAACAAAATTGGATGAGATCACGTTGACGGCTAACGAACCAATATTGGAGCATCATGGGGTTAAGGGGCAGAAGTGGGGTGTGAAAAATGGTCCGCCATATCCGATAAGGGATGGTCAAAAAGTTGCAAATGTTAGAAAACATGATAAAATAGGGACAGTTAATATACCAAAAGAAAAACTTACAGAGTATTCCCTTAATCCAGATAAAGCACCCGACAAGGCGAAAGCATTCGAAGATGCTTTAGGCTATACTTTGGATAATTATGAAGAATTACTTAATAATATCGGTGAACATTTTGATGCTGATAAGCTTGAAGAACGCGGGGATTCTGGATACGGAATGAGATATCAACAAATCATGCAACTTAATGGTCCTAATGGTAAATCCGCTAACGTTTTAACAGCATGGATTGAAGATGGAGAAGATGTTAGATTAACAAGTGTATATGTCACAAAGAAGGAGGCTTCGAAATGATTATAAAGCAGTATGATAAAATTGTTCTAAAAGATGACAGAACAGCAACCGTTGTGGAAATCTTAGAAGATGGTGTAGCATATTTGGTAGATGTTGATTTACCGGGACCAGACTGGGACACTATAGAAATCAGGCATGACGATATTAAGAGAAAAAATGAATTACAGAATTAGACACATTTTGGCTCGGATTCTTTTTAATTAGCGAATTCGGGCTATTTTTATGTCTTTTTGAAGGAGAGGAAGATGAAGCAACCGAAGAAATTAACCCGTGAACAGAAAGAATGTCTGTCTGCTCATTATCTTAATTGTAAAGATTGGATGTTGGTGGAGGAAACAGATTTTTATTATCGCATTATCAATAAGAATACTGGTGTGATAAAGAGCGTAGATAAGTTTAGAAAAATGAGAAGGAGAAAATGAAATGAATTCTAAAATTATTGCAGTGGATTTTGATGGAACTTTATGTGAAAACAAGTGGCCAGAGATTGGAAAGCCTCATACAGATGTTATTGAATATGTAAAAAAGAGAAAAAACGCTGGAGACAAACTGATTCTGTGGACCAATCGAGTAGGAGATAAATTGGATACAGCAGTACAATGGTGTAGAAAGCAAGGGATTGTATTCGATGCGGTAAACGCTAATCTCCCAGAAATAGTAGAATCTTTTGGCTCTGATACGAGAAAGATATTCGCCAACGAATATATTGATGATCGTAATCGTCTTATCAGTTCCTGCCGAGAAAAATCGAATATGGAATTATGGGTAGAGAATGAAGTTCGAATCGCCTGTGAACATGAAAGAAAAGCATCCGGAACAAAAGAGGAAGAATGGGATTATGGTTGTGCTTGCTTCGAAAGTGCCTTAAAAGCATATCGAAGTCTTCTGGAAGACGGTCATTCTGGATTTAGTATCGGTATGACAAAGTATATTTTGGTTCGCATGATTGAAGGAAAACCGCTTACCCCTATTGAAGATACGGAAGATGTCTGGAGCGATGCTAGAGATCGAGGAGAAGTTGTCAATTATCAGTGTAAGCGCATGAGTTCATTGTTTAAATACGTGTATGCTGATGGGACAGTAAAATATCGAGATGTAGACCGGTTCTGCGGTATCAATTTGGATAACCCAAATGCTTCGTATCATAGCGGTTTAATTGATCGAGTGATGGAGGAAAAATTCCCGATTACCATGCCATATTTCCCTGAAAGCAAGCCTTTCAAAGTGTATCGTGAAGATTTTCTCGTCGATTCTAAAAACGGAGATTTTGATACCGTTGGAATTCTGTATGCGATTGTACCGGAAGGATACAAAGTAGAAATTAACAGATTCTTCAAAGAAGAAAACAATGAGTTCGTTGAAATAACTGAGGTGGAATACAACATGAGAAAACATTGCTGCGGATGTTTTGGAGCGTCCAATAATGATTGTCAGAGATGTGATGTTGTGGAGGATGGTATAGAAAATGAATCGAAGTAGATTTATTCAAGGACTAAAAGGTGACATTCAACTTTCTGAAAAAGAAAGGAGACGAATCATTCGAAAAAGCCTTCAAAAGTATTCTTGGAAGACGAAATGTACAGTAGCAATGGAGGAATTTGCAGAGCTTCAGCAGCAAGTCAGCAAACAGGTTCGTGGTTATGGCGACAGAATAGGACTCTTGGAAGAGATGGCAGATGCTTATATTTGTCTAAACTTCCTGGAGTCCATTTTTGATATTAAGCCGGAAGATTTGCAGAAAGCCATAGATGTGAAGTTGGAACGGGAAAGGAGAAATTTATGAAAAATATACTTTGTTGTGATTGTCAGTATTGTGGGGATAAATATAGTTTTCCACTTCCAAACGACTTAATAGAAGTCGATTCGGAGAATCCTCTTATTAAACATTATTACTGTTGCTGTGGGGACTCAGAATTTTACGGAAAAGATGTCACAAATTTAGAGCTTACTAAATGCGACTCTTTTGAAGAACTATAGGGAGGAAAATGTAGTGGCAGGACTTAATATGCAAATAGAGTGGAAGAACAGGCTTTGTAAAGTTGGTGAAAAGTTTGGATATTTCCATGCATGGGAACATTACTCAAAACCTTTAGAAGCTAGTCCTCTTATGGGTGGGGCTCCAGCAGGAGTATTTAGTAAGATGTTTGGCATTGTAGAGTTTTCAGATGGAGTCAGACGAGTAGATCCAACGGAGATTGTTTTCTGCGATGAAGATAACAAAACGCTTAAAGAAATTGCGAAGGGGGAATACGGTAATGATTAAAATCGAAAATGTAGAAATTATGGGATGGGAACATGTCATCCGGGGAATGCGAAATCCAATGAACAGTTGGGGGAAATCTGATAGCGGTATCTGTAAAGGCGGAGATGATGGTATTGGATGTAAAAATTGTGCTGCTTACGATTGCGAGCATACATATGATCATTCATGGCAGCTTGGAAAAGCGGATCATGAGCTGATGATGCGACTTGCGGCAGGTGGTCCGACTCACGCAAAGTATCGCCGAATGATTACCGTCTATTTAGACATTACGGCTCCTTTGTATTGGTGGAAGGAGTTCGACACCTATAAAGTGGGAACTGTTGCTAATTCCTGCTCTACGATGCACAAGATTGCGGAGAAGGAGTTTGATTTGAGTGATTTTTCATATGAGCATCTTTTCGGCATCTATGATAGAAATGGTGTGAAAAATGGATTGGCACTAGATGTATCACCTCTTCATGATAGGAGTGTATTGTTTTCTCCTTGCGGAATTTTGCGATTAACAATACAGATGCTAAATATGTGTCGTGAAAAATATCTCGAAACCAAAGAGAAGAAATACTGGTGGCAGATGATTCAGCTCCTTCCAAGCTCTTACAATCAGAAACGGACGATTATGCTGAATTATGAAGTGCTGGCTAGTATTTATCCGATGCGAAAGAACCATAAACTTGATGAATGGGTAGAATTCTGCAAGTGGATTGAAAGCTTACTGTATTCAGAAATTATTGTTGGAGAGAAAAAGGAGAATTAAAAAATGTCTTTTATTCAGCTACTTATCATGTTCATCACTGTTTATTTATGTGTTTATTCGCTGATTGACCGAGTGTTGAAGTGCATTGAGCACTGTGCAACAGCGAAAGCATATGGAAAGTTTCGGGAGGCGGGAATTATGACAAAAATGGAAGCCGTTGAAGAAAATATAATCAAATCAACAAAGGAGAAGGACAATGTGGAAAAAGGAGTTAATTAAAAATAAAATATATGCAGTCATTTTAATGTGTGGCGGAGCGTTGGCAATCCCATGGTGTGACGGGGATGCAACGTTCTTTTTATTTTCCCTGATGATGGGGATACCGCTGTTCTTTGCAAAAGAAAATTGGATTTATGAGGGGGAGGAAGACGATGGGACGAGCAGAGAGAAGACGTACTCAGAAATTAGAACAAAAAGAGAAAACCGCCACATACAATCTCACAAAAGAACAGCTCGATATAGCAGTACGCCAACAGGTAGGAAAAGAGCTTGAGCGTATTAAGCGGGAAGCTACAGATGATGCCGTAAATACCGCTATGGTTTTACTCCTGACTCTCCCTTTGGAAGTGTTAATGGATCATTATTGGACAAAGACCTATGCCAAGCGTATTCCGAGATTTACGGAATTGGTTCTGGAATATTACGAACGCTGGCAAAATGGAGAGTTGGATATGGATAAGTTAAAAGAAGATTTGTGGGAATACGGCGGTGTTAAATTAGTAGAAGGAGAGGGCGAAACAGCATGAAATATGTAATTATAATTATTATCGGAATTGTGTGTCTGGCGGGAGTAATAGCATTAAAAGCAATCAGTACGTCTGCAACCCATATGGATGACTCTTTCCGATGGGGAGGACGAGATGGGTATTAAAAATGATTGTCGAAGAAATGCAGAGGGATATTCAGACCCGACTGCCTATGAAGCACTGAAGAACCTGGAACAGGAAGACGAACGGTTTCACAAATTATTGGATACTATCTTTGCTCTTTGTGAGTTGTCAGATTTTCATATTGAGGAACGGATCGTTATCAAGGACAAACGAACGGGACGAATTTGGAGGTGATCATTTATGGAAGATTTGCAGAAAGCGATTGATACACTCGTTGATGTTTGGGAGAAAATTGCTTCAATAATAAAAGAGATGGCAGACACTCTGAACAAAGCGTTTGGATTCTCGGTGTCTGAGAAAGAGAAGAAAAAGAGTCTAAGCTCTCCGGCTCGATATGGGATGTCTTTGAAAAAATTCCGAAGAGAATCTTTCATTAAACAATATTCTTACCGTCCGATTGCTCGGAAACATTTACCTTACCAGAGGAGAAATTATTAAAAACGTCTGTACAAAGCTTGAAGGTGGGTGAAAATTACGCCCACTTTTGAGTTTTGAAAAACGGGCTTTGGTCACTTTTATTTGGGCTTTTTGGAAAATGAGGGGAATTTTGGGGAAGGATTCGGACGATTTTGGTCAGATTTGTGGTCATTTGCCCACTTTGTGCCCACTTTTAAAACCCCGATTTGGTCAGTAAAAACCCAGTATTTATGCGGGTTTGCGGGCTCAAAGCCCACTTTCCCACTTTTTTTCTTAAACTATTATGATAGAAAGTTTAAATATATATAGTAATAGCGAAAAAAAAGTGGGTTTTTGGCCACGAGTAAAAATGGAGGAAATCATGAGCAAGATTAGTTGGGAGAGCTTATATGAAAATTTCAAGTCAATTTATCCGAGGTTGTCGCGGTCATCCGTATATTTTCGTCCGTTTGGGTATATGAGTATAGTGGTGTACTTTGAAGATGGGATGAGAATGGTTTATGACGATCTCAGAAAACAGGCTCGTATCACAGGTTGAAGAAAATGTCAAGAGCTAATAAAAAATCTTTTCTTTATCAACGGTTTATGGTATAGTATAAGTGCCACACAATCAAATATCGCAAATTCGTTTAAGGGAATTCATTTTGGTAAAAAGTGTATTCTCTCTTTACTCATACCCTTAAACGGAGCGAGATTGTGTGGCAACAATGGGAGATGCATTTTTTCGGTGCGTCTTCTGTTGGAGGCGCACTTTTTTATTGCCCATATATTACTTGATTGAGAGGGATATGCATTGGGAACGAATAATACGAATAAAAATAATAAAGGTTCAACAGATGTTATCGGTGTCATAAGTGCACTTGCTGGTTTGGCAACCGCGGCAACACCTTTGGTGGCAAATGCTATCAATAATGCAAAGAATAAATCTTCTGAAAAAACAGAAGAAAAGATTAAGATACCAGAATTATATCATAAAGGATTTCCAATAGATCTGGAACAAGCAGTGAGGATGTTAGAGGATTGTGGACTAAAAAGTTCTACAAGCAAACTAACCATAAAGGAAGCAAATCCACGATATAAGGACTGTTTTGATTCTCAGGTTATAGGTTCGAACCCTAAACAAGGAACCGTCGTTAAAATTGGCTCGACAGTATGTTTAAGATACATACCAGATGAAGTTATTGCAGAAAGTCAAAAACTATTTGATGAAACACAGAGAACCAAAATAGAGGTCAAAGAACGAACTAAGGAAAACTTTTCTATAGCTGTGAAGAAGACAAAACAAGGAGTAGTGAAAATCTTTAAAAGAAATAACAAAGAAAAAATAATAGGGGAGGATATGCCAAATGAGTAAAAGCGGAAAAAAGAAGAGGAGTACAGCCGGATTGATATTGGATGTAATACTCACGTTATGTACTGGTGGATTATGGTTAATCTGGATATTGATACGGTATCTCAGAAATAATAGTTAAAATTGAATATTGGTTAAGTGAGACAGAGATTCTTTAACGAGTCCCTGTCTTTTTTATTTTCATTTGGTATTTTTTTGCGCGCGAAAAAAACATAGACTGTTATGAAGAGAGAGGGTTAAAACAGCCATTCTCTCTTTTATTTTGGAGAAAGGAGGCTCAATCTATGCTTGAAAGTGAATTTCAAAACAAGTTGATTCAAGAGTTAAAAAGAATGTTCAAAGGCTGCATTGTTACAAAACTCGATGCCAGTCATATTCAGGGTATTCCTGATTTGTTAATTCTTTATAACGATAAATGGGCCACCTTAGAATGTAAAAAAAGTGTACGCGCCAAGAAACAGCCAAATCAAGAATATTATGTTGGACGAATGAATGAGATGTCATTTTCAAGATTTATTTGTCCGGAGAATAAGGAGGAAGTGTTACATGATCTTCAACAAGCATTCCGCTCTTGAAGGGCAACACGCCTTTCTTGGTGCGAGTAAATATCATTGGATCAATTATGATGAATCCAAAGTTGCCGAGTCATATTCAAAATTTTTGGCAACTCAAAAAGGAACTGAACTTCACGATTTTGCAGCGAGATGTATTACTCTCGGTCAAAAACTTCCAAAATCACAGAAAACATTAAATATGTATGTGAATGACGCCATTGGTTTTAAAATGATTCCAGAGCAGCCCCTGTTTTATTCGGAGAATTGCTTTGGTACAACAGATGCAATCGTGTTTCGAAATCGGATGCTTCGTATTCACGATTTAAAAACAGGTGTCATTCCAGCACACATGGAGCAGCTTGAAATATATGCGGCTCTTTTTTGTTTGGAGTATAAAATTAAACCGGCTGATATCGACATAGAGTTGAGAATTTATCAGAGTAATCAGATTTTATATGAAAATCCAACAGCAGAAATCATCGTTCCAATCATGGATAAAATTATTACATTTGACAAAGTAATTAACAAAATCAAAGAACAGGAGGGCTAAATTATGAATCCAATTGCGGAAGAAATTTTAATGCATTATGGAATGCCTCGCCGTTCTGGACGCTATCCATGGGGCTCTGGTGAAAATCCATATCAGCATAGCGGAGATTTTCTGAGTCGAATAGATGAGTTGAAGAGTCAGGGAATGAGTGATACGGAAATTGCAAAAGCTATGGGATTAACTACCACACAATATCGTACACAGAAATCATTGGCTAAAGATGAGAGGCGTGCACTGGATGTGGCAAGGGCGAAGTCTCTTAGGGAAGATGGACTAAGTCTAAATGAAATCGCAAAAGAGATGGGGTTTGCAAATGATTCATCTGTTCGTTCTTTACTGAATGAAAATTCCGAAGTTCGCATGAACCAGGCGAAGACCACCGCTGAATTTATCAAAAAACAAATCGATGAAAAAGGTATGATTGATGTCGGTGCAGGTGTGGAAAGAGAACTTGGCATTTCAAAAGAGAAATTGAATGAAGCTCTCTATATGTTGGAGATGGAAGGCTATCCTGTTTATGGAGGTAGAGTGGATCAGATAACAAATCCGGGTAAAAAGACTACTCTTCGGGTAATCTGTCCTCCTGGAACAGCGCATAAAGAAATTTATGATTTTGAGAATATCAATTCTTTGAAAGATTATGTGTCCCACGATGATGGAGAAACCTTCGATCCTAAATTTGTTTATCCGAAAAGCATGGATTCTAAGCGACTCCAAATTCGTTATTCCGAAGATGGAGGCGAATTGAAAGATGGAGTTGTTGAAATTCGTAGAGGTGTTGATGATTTGTCTTTGGGAGAATCACACTATGCACAGGTACGAATTTTGGTTGACGGAAGTCATTACATTAAAGGTATGGCGGTTTATTCCGATGACTTGCCGGATGGTGTGGATGTTATGTTCAACACCAATAAGAAAAAAGGAACTCCTAAAATGGATGTTTTAAAACCAATCAAAGATGATCCGGATAACCCGTTTGGTTCTTTGATTAAAGAAGGCGTTAATGATCCGGATAATCCGACTTCTGTGAAAGGTGGTCAGAGCTATTACTATGATAAGAATGGTAAGAAGCAGCTTTCACTAATAAATAAGCGTGCGGAAGAAGGAGACTGGGGAGAATGGGCGGATAAACTTCCATCACAGTTTTTATCTAAACAGAGTCGAACCTTAATTAAGAAACAACTTAATCTGGCAGCAGCAGATAAGCAATCAGAATTTGATGAGATCTGTTCTTTGACTAATCCGACTGTAAAGAAAGCTCTTCTAAAATCTTTTGCTGATGATTGCGATGCGGCGGCAGTCCATTTACAAGCGGCAGCTCTTCCTCGTCAGAAGTATCAGGTTATTCTTCCTTTAACTTCTATTAAAGATAACGAAGTTTATGCTCCGAACTATAAGAATGGAGAAACTGTGGCTTTAGTTCGTTATCCGCATGGAGGAACCTTTGAGATTCCCGTTCTGACTGTAAACAACAAACAAGCTGAGGGAAGAAGAGTTCTTGGGAACACGCCGGCAGATGCTATCGGAATCAATAAAAAAGTGGCAGATAGACTTTCTGGAGCAGATTTTGATGGTGATACCGTTATGGTCATTCCATGCAACTCATCCAATAGTAGAGTGAAAATCACATCGACTCCACAGTTGAAAGGTCTTGAGGGATTCGATCCTAAGATGGCGTATGGAACAGTCAAAAAGGGTGGTGACTACTATAACGAAAGCGGTCAGAAGATTAAGATTATGAATAATACTCAGACAGAAATGGGTAAAATTTCAAATCTGATTACTGACATGACGTTAAAAGGAGCTACTCAGGATGAATTAGCAAGAGCGGTCCGCCATAGTATGGTTGTTATCGATGCCGAGAAGCATAAACTCGATTATAAAAAGAGCGAGCAAGATAATGGAATCACAGCCCTAAAGAAAAAATACCAGGCTCATGAAAATGATGATGGTTATGGTGGAGCTGCTACGTTGATTTCAAGAGCAAAGTCTGAAACCTCAGTGTTAAAAAGAAAAGGAAGTCCGATTATCGATAAAGAAACCGGTGAGCAAAGCTGGAAGACTGTTCGAGAGGAGTATGTGGATAAGAATGGGAGAACCCAGGTACGAACTCAGAAGAGTACCAAGATGGCAGAAACCAGAGATGCTCGGACACTTTCATCTGGAACTCCTCAGGAAGAGGCGTATGCGGACTATGCTAATACCATGAAGGCCCTGGCTAATCAGGCTCGTAAGGAGATGGTTAGTAGTGGGAAAATAGCTTACTCCGCTTCTGCAAAACAAACTTATCAAGCAGAAGTAGATTCCCTTATGGCGAAGTTGAATGTTGCTTTAAAGAATGCCCCTAGAGAACGTCAGGCACAGACCATGGCTAATTCCATTGTGGCTGCTAAAAAGAAAGACAACCCAGACATGACAAAAGCCGAAATTAAGAAGGCTAATCAACAGGCTCTTACTGCGGCTCGTACCGCCGTTGGTGCAAAGAGAACGCCTATCGAGATTACAGATCGTGAATGGGAAGCAATTCAAGCGGGAGCTATTAGCGAGAATAAACTTACCCAGATTCTTAATAACACAAACATAGATACTGTCAGACAAAGAGCCACACCTCGTGCGACAACAACACTAAGCCCAGCAAAAGCAAATAGAATTGCAGCCTTGAATGCTTCGGGTTATAGCACTGCTGAGATAGCAGAAGCTTTAGGTGTATCGAGTTCCACAGTATCGAAGTATCTGAATGGAAAGGAGTGAACAAAGTAAAATGGCAAGCAAATGTATGCTTACAACTGTTGATAATCCTTTTGATCCATTTGAACAGTTCACTTCATGGTTCATGTTCGATGAGGAAAAAGGTTATCATACATGTTCGTATCTTGGAAGAATTGCGAGAACATCTGATCAACTTTCAGAAGAAGAAAATGAGTTGGAAAATGAACGAGCAATTGATGAAATTTTGAAATATGATTTTCGGAATATCTACAAAAAAGTTGTACAAAAAACATAATCGTATTGCGGTGTAATGGTATAGGGGGGTGTCGCAAAAAATGCACCCCCTCCGTCATCGCGGCGGTCTTTGAAAATTCCCCGGGGGTATTTTTCGGAGAATGTTTTTACCTTCCGGCAGTATTTAACAGAGCTCATAAGGTTGACTAAGTAATAAGCTGTGGTTCTTTTTACTCTTTTTTCTCCTTTCGGTAAAAAAGTTACAGTCAGCTTTGTGGGTTCTTTTAAATACTGCCGGAAAACTTTTATGAAACTATTGAAAAACAGACAGGAAGGAGGCAGTAAATGGCTAGAAAAGCAAAGGGCTCTGAAGTAACAGACCCTTCCAAAAAGATTCGACCGGCTTTAACTCCAGAAGCAAGGGAACTTCAAATGATTTCTCTGGCTGTTGAACTGGCTGAAAGACAATTACTGGACGGGACTGCTTCTTCTCAGGTCATTACTCACTATCTGAAACTGGGCTCTTCCAGGGAGAAGCTTGAAAGAGAGAGACTGGAGGAAGAGAACAATCTGTTGCGGGCAAAAGTAAGAGCCATTGACTCCACCGATGAAATCAAAGATCTCTATAAAGATGCCATCAATGCGTTTCGCATATACAGCGGACAGGGTAACGACGATGATTAGGACATATGCAGAACTATCAAAATTGAAGACTTTTAAAGAACGATACGAGTATCTTCGTTTAGGTGGAGTCGTCGGGACAGACACTTTTGGATTTGACCGATATTTGAATCAGATTTTTTATCGGTCTACAGAATGGAAGTCAGTTCGTGATTTTGTGATTGTGAGAGATAATGGATGTGATCTTGGAATAGAAGGACATGAGATATACGGGAAAATATTGATTCATCATATGAATCCAATTTCTGTGGAGGATATTTTAAGAAGAAGCGATTTTCTTTTAAATCCCGAATATCTCATCTCTACAATTCTTACAACACATAATGCTATTCATTATGGAGACGAAAGTCTTCTCGTTACAGAACCGATTGTTCGAAGCAGAAATGATACATGTCCTTGGAAACGTTGATGGAGAGGAGGTTATAGAGATTATGGAAAGCGTACTTACATCAATAAAAAAAATGCTTGGTATTACAGAAGAGTATGAACACTTCGATTCAGATATTATCATGCATATCAATTCGGTGTTTATGATTTTGACTCAACTTGGCGTTGGTCCACCATCAGGATTTTCCATTCAAGATAAAACTTCCACATGGAAAGAATTTATTTCTGATGAAACAAAGCTACAGTTAGTAAAATCTTACATGCATATGAAAGTAAAATTGCTATTTGATCCCCCTTTGAGTTCTGCGGTAATAGCCTCGATGGAAAAGATGATTGCTGAAGCGGAATGGCGATTAAATGTAGCATCGGAAACTAATATCGAAAAATCGGAAGAGCATGAATCATACGAAGGCGAATACAAGATAACACCGAAAGCGTTCGATTCTCAGACACTGGATACAGAAAATAAGATTCTTGAGCGAAACATTGTGATAACAGAAGTTCCATATTATGAAACCGGAAACGAAGCAAATGGAGTAACATCTTACATTGCAAAGGAGGGAAATTCAAAATGAGTGATGAAGAAATGCTGCAACATTATGGAATCCTCGGAATGAAATGGGGAGTTCGTAGGACACCAGCACAGCTTACAAGAGCTGATAAAACGGAAAGTTCTGATGAAATAAAAAAGATGTCTGATTCAGAACTTCGTTCAAAGATTAACCGTCTCCAGATGGAAAAGCAGTACAAGCAGCTAACCAGTTCAGAAATTTCAGTTGGAAGAAAATTTGTTCAGGATGTTCTGACAAATGCTGCAAAGCAGACCGCTACCAATTATGTATCAAAATACATGACGAAAGGTATTGATGCGGCTATCAAGAAAGCAACAGGCAAGTAGGTGATTTAATTATTATGGCATTATCAAACACAGCCGTTCCCAAATACTACGGCATGTTTCGAGATGCCGTAATAAGAGGGGAGATACCCGTTTGCAAAGAAATTTCTATGGAGATGAATCGAGTTGACGATTTAATAGCCAATCCAGGTATTTATTACGACGATCAAGCGGTCGAGGGATGGATTGCTTATTGTGAATCGGAACTGACATTGACGGATGGTTCTGACTTGAATCTGCTTGATTCGTTTAAATTATGGGGAGAGCAGGTTTATGGATGGTATTACTTTGTCGAGAGGAGCGTATGGGAGCCAAGTTCCGATGGGCATGGTGGGCGTTATGTAAATAAAAGGATTAAACAGCGATTGATAAAAAAGCAATATCTTATTGTGGGGCGTGGTGCTGCAAAATCTTTGTATGACACATGTATTCAGTCATATGGATTAAACATTGATCCTTCTACAACATATCAAGTTACAACTGCTCCTACAATGAAACAGGCTGATGAAGTAATGTCGCCATTCCGTACAGCAATTACTCGATCACGAGGTCCTTTATTCCGGTTCCTTACAGAAGGTTCTTTGCAGAATACAACCGGTTCTAAAGCGAAGCGAATGAAGCTTGCTTCTACCAAAAAAGGTATTGAGAATTTTCTTACTGGTTCGCTTTTGGAAGTAAGACCGATGTCCATAGCAAAGCTTCAGGGATTACGTCCTAAAATTTCCACAGTGGACGAGTGGTTATCAGGAGACACGAGAGAAGATGTTGTCGGTGCTCTTGAGCAAGGTGCATCGAAGATGGATGACTATATTATCGTCGCTACGAGTTCTGAGGGAACTGTAAGAAACGGAGCGGGTGACACCATCAAAATGGAGTTACTGGATATTCTCAAAGGAGAGTATGTTAATCCACATGTGTCTATTTGGTGGTATAAATTGGATTCCATTGATGAAGTTGGAAATCCAGATATGTGGTTGAAGGCGAATCCCAATATCGGTAAAACAGTAAGCTATGAAACATATCAGCTTGATGTGGAGAGAGCTGAAAAATCTCCTGCCGCGAGAAACGATATTTTGGCAAAAAGATTTGGTTTACCGATGGAAGGTTATACCTATTATTTTACATATGAAGAAACACTTCTTCATAAAAAGAGAAGTTATTGGCAGATGCCGTGTTCTTTGGGCATTGATCTATCACAAGGTGATGACTTCTGTGCATTTACATTTTTATTTCCATTATCAAATGGTTCTTTTGGAATCAAAACCAGAAACTACATTTCTTCATCAACTCTGATGAAACTTCCAGCAGCAATGAGAATTAAATACGATCAGTTTATGGAAGAAGGGAGCTTAATTGTTCTTGAAGGCACCGTACTCGATATGATGGAAGTGTATGAGGACTTGGATAATCATATCACTGAATTTGGATACGATGTTCGATGTCTGGGATATGACCCATATAACGCAAAGGAATTTATTGAGCGATGGTCTTCTGAAAACGGACCGTTTGGAATTGAAAAAGTGATACAGGGAGCTAAAACAGAATCCGTTCCATTGGGAGAGTTAAAGAAACTTTCAGAGGAGCGGATGCTTTTGTTTGATGAAGAGCTTATGACTTTTGCGATGGGAAATTGTATTGTCATGGAAGACACAAATGGAAATCGAAAATTATTGAAAAAGAGATACGACGCAAAGATTGATGCGGTAGCAGCGATGATGGATGCGTTTGTTGCTTTTAAATTAAATCGAGACGCTTTTGAATAAGGAGGTGACGAATTCAAAATGGAGGTTACAATTGGTTCCAGGATTAAACATGCCTGGAACGCTTTTTTAAACAGAGATCCGACAAGTTACTATAGAGATATAGGAGTTGGATATTCATACAGACCAGATCGTCCGAGACTTACAAGAGGTAATGAGAGATCTATTGTTACTTCTGTATATAATCGGATTGCGTTGGATTGTGCTTCAATCAGTATTCAGCATGTTCGTTTGGATGATTCGGAAAGATTTCTTGAAAAAATTTTATCGGGATTGAATGATTGTTTAAATCTATCAGCCAATATTGATCAGACTGGTAGGGCTTTTCTTCAAGATATTGTTTTATCAATGCTTGATGAAGGATGTGTAGCGATTGTTCCGGTAGATACCGATGACGATCCGGATATTACCGGTTCGTATAAAATCGAATCGATGAGAACTGGAAAAATTCTGGAATGGTTTCCGAGTCATGTTAAGGTGAGGGTCTATAACGAGCGAACAGGGTTAAAGGAAGATATTGTAGTCCCTAAAGACACAATAGCAATTATCGAAAATCCGCTTTATGCAGTCATTAACGAGCCCAATTCAACCATGCAGCGTTTGATAAGGAAGTTGAATTTGTTGGATGTTGTTGATGAGCAAAGCAGTTCAGGAAAACTTGATTTGATTATTCAGCTTCCCTATGTAATAAAAACAGAAGCAAGGCGTCAACAGGCTGAGAAGAGGCGTGTCGAGATCGAGCGTCAGTTGGCCGGTTCTAAATATGGTATCGCATATACCGATGGTACGGAACGGATCACACAGTTGAATCGTTCTGTGGAAAATAATCTAATGAAGCAGATTGAATACTTAACGAGTATGCTTTATAGCCAGTTAGGTATCACTCAGAGTATATTGGATGGTTCCGCAGACGAGAAAACCATGTTGAATTATTATAACCGTACTATTGAGCCGATTATTGCAGCTATCGTTGACGAATTAAAACGTAAGTTCCTTACAAAAACAGCACGAGCACAAAAGCAGTCAATCCTATTCTTCCGAGATCCATTCAAACTTGTTCCTGTATCAGAATTGGCAGAAATTTCGGATAAATTCACTAGAAACGAAATTGCATCGTCAAATGAAATGCGACAGGTAATTGGCTGGAAACCATCGAAAGACCCGCGGGCCGATGAATTACGAAATAAAAATCTTAGTGAGTCTAACGAGAGTAAAAAAGTGGGAGTAGAAGAATCAGAAGTAGAAGAGGAACTTATGAAAGAAAAGGAGTGATTTTCAAAATGGAGAAATATGATTTTAGTGGCTGGGCTACTAGAAACGATCTTCTTTGTGTTGATGGTCGAACCATCAAAAAAGATGCGTTTAAAAACCAGAATGGAAAAACCGTTCCGCTGGTTTGGGGGCACACCCATTCTGATCCTAATCGCGTGCTCGGTCATGCGGTTTTGGAAAATCGTGACGAGGGTGTTTACGCTTATTGTAGTTTCAATGACAGTGAATCTGGACTTGCTGCAAAGAAATTAGTGAAGCATGGAGATGTTCGTTCACTTTCCATTTGTGCCGGTCAACTTAAACAGGCAGGGGCAAATGTAGTACATGGCGTTATTTATGAATTGAGCCTTGTTCTGGCTGGAGCTAATCCAGGCGCATTCATTGATTCTGTCATGGAGCATGGTGACGCTTCGGAAGATCGCATGATTATTGGATATGATGAGAATATCATGATTTATCATTCTGCGGATGAAAAAGAGGAGAAGTCCGAAACGCAGGAAGGTAAAACTTCTGAAGAAAAAACGGAAGAAGATGAAGAAACAGTTGAGCAGATATTTGATACGCTCAGCGAAAAGCAGAAAAATGTAATCTATGCAATGTTCGGACAGGCTTTCGGGGAACCGGATAAGCCCGAAGATAAAAACGATGATTCTAAAGGAGGAAAAACCGAAATGAAGCATAATGTGTTTGACAATGAGAAGAAAAACGAAACGGGTGGCTTTCTGGCTCATTCTGCCCAGGAGGATATTATCAAGATGGCAAAGACCAGTCAGGTTGGCACTTTCCAGACTGCACTTGAGATTTATGCAGAGCAGAATGGTTTTCAGCATGATGCGGTAAGCGGTGGATTTGTTCAGGCTGGCGAGGGTAATGTGACGGCTCTTTTCCCTGAGTATCAGGAAGTTCGTCCAGGTGCCCCTGAGCTTATTACCAATGATCAGGGCTGGATTTCCAATGTGATGAGAAAAGTACATAAGAGCCCTATTTCCAGAATCAGAACCAGCCAGACTGATATTCGTGGTATCGATTCTCTGCGTGCCAGAGGTTATAAAAAGGGTGAAGAGAAGAAACAGGCTGGAAATTTCAAATTGGTTCGCAGAACGACAGATCCGCAGACCGTTTATGTAAAGAATGCGTTACATCGTGACGATATTGTTGATATCACGGACTTCGATTATGTTAAGTATCTTTATGATATCGACCGTCTGATGCTCAACGAGGAACTGGCAATCGCAATGATGCTGGGAGACGGTCGTGAAGATGGCGATGAGGGTAAAATCGATCCGGATAAAATCAGACCTATTTGGACAGATGATGATTTGTACACCATCCATGCGGATTTAGATGTAGAAGCTGCAAAGAAAGAACTTCAGGGAACCAATACCGGTGCAAACTTTGGTGAAAATTATATTCTCGCCGAGGCTATGATCAATGCAGTTCTGTATGCAAGAGAGAATTACAAGGGAACTGGTACACCCGATATGTATATCACGCCACATATGCTTAATGTGATGCTTCTGGCTCGTGACATGAATGGTCGCAGAATCTACTCTTCCAAAGCAGAACTTGCATCTGCTTTTAACGTTGGCGAGATTCTTACCGCTGAGCAGTTTGAGGGCAAGACCCGTAAGACGGACGACAGCAAGACCAAGAAACTGCTTGCTATTATTACGAACCTGAATGACTACTCTCTGGGTGCCACAAAGGGCGGAGAAGTTACCCACTTCACACAGTTTGATATCGACTTTAACCAGGAGAAGTCCCTTCTGGAAACCAGATGTTCCGGTGCTCTGACCAGAGTGTACTCTGCTATTGCAATCGAAGAGGATGTGACGGACCTCCCTTAATCGGCTTCTCCGTTAATCCCGAAAATGGGGAAGCCAATCTGTTCGGGAAAACAGTAGATTCGTTACAGGAGAATGTTGTTGTCGGAGAGGCTGAGATTACCGGTACGCTAAAACATGTTACCGGGTACACAGGATTCAGTAGCAATGTTTCTGAGCAAGAAGGAAACTATCTTGCTTTGAAAGTGGATTCCGATTCTCAGGATGCAGTTGTTACTGTCGAACTCGTAGGCGGAACAAAAGGTTCGGTTACACTCGACGAAGACAGAAACATCGTACTCCTTATCAAGAATAAGGATACTCAGAGTATTAAGGTGACTGTAAACAATGAGGGCAACTCTTCTACAAAGACTTATAAACTTACTGGGTTGACTTTAGAGGGAAAATAAGGAGAAAATTCAAAATGGCAAAATTTTTTGGAAAAATCGGCTATGCTGTGAGAATGGAAATTCGTCCGGGGGTTTGGGATGATGAAATTACTGAACGGGAATATTTTGGAGATTTGCTTCGGAACACCAGTCGGTATCAAACTTCCGATAAGCTCAATGACGACATCAATATTTCAAACGAAATCAGTATTGTAGCCGATCCTTTTGCCTATCAGAATTTTCATGCAATGCGGTATGTCGAGTTTATGGGAGCTAAATGGAAAATTTCCAGTGTCGAAGTTCAGTATCCGCGTTTGATCTTGACAGTAGGAGGTGTGTATAATGATTGACCGACGAATCAAGTTTCATAGACTATTGTGCGAGATTTTATCTTGTCCCATAGAAGGTGAAAGATGTCGATGCTATTTTCAGCCGCCAGAATCTGTTAAGATGAGTTCCCCCGCCATTGTATATAGTCTTGATGATATTGATAAGACATATGCAAACGACGGGGTATATTTATCTAAGCGAAGATATACCATTGTGGTTATCGATAAAGATCCGGATACGAACCTTGTACAGAAAGTAACGAATTTACCAATGAGCCGGTTTGACCGGCATTTCAAAAAAGATAATCTGAACCACTATATTTTTAATGTATATTTTTAAGATTGGAGGAATAATTCAATGAAACTTGTTTGGGATAAAGTTGGAGAACGGTTTTACGAAACCGGTTGTGATCATGGAGTTCTTTATCCGATTCAGACCGGTGGAAAATACAACAAGGGTGTTGCATGGAATGGTCTGAGTGCGGTGACGGAGAGTCCGTCTGGAGCAGAACCTTCGCCGATCTATGCTGATAACATCAAATATCTGAATATGATGTCGGAAGAAGATTTTGGGGGAACAATTGAAGCATATACTTATCCGGATGAATTCGCAGAATGTGACGGTTCTGTAGAGATTGCCCCAGGTGTGTTTGCGGGGCAGCAGAGTAGAAAACAGTTTGGTCTTTCTTATCGTACCATTCTGGGAAATGATGTTGATTCAGATGACTATGGTTATAAACTTCATCTGGTGTATGGATGTCTGGCTTCTCCTTCAGAGAAAGGCTATCAGACCAAAAATGACAGCCCGGAACCGATTGCACTTTCTTGGGAGTTTAGTACAACTCCTGCGGAGATTTCAAAACTGATCGAAGGAAAGAGAATCAAACCAACAGCTATTCTTACTTTCGATTCTACCAGAGTAAATGCTAAGAATTTAGCTGAGCTGGAAGAAATTCTTTATGGTAAAGATCCGACTTCACCAGAAGGAGATGATGGCGTTGAGCCACGACTTCCATTACCGGATGAAGTAATCGAGATTATGTCAAAGGAAAACCCTTAATAAGCCTTTCTGTTAAGCCTGAAGACGGAAAGGCTACTTTGCTTGGAAAAGCAGTTAATGAATTACAGCGAGATGTGGTTATCGCTGATAATGAGGTGACAGGCACTCTGAAGTATATCGACGGTTATGTTGGTTTCAGTAGCAATGTTTCAGAGCAGTCAGGTAATTACTTGGCGCTCAAGATAGATACAGAGCCGGTTGAAGCCAAAACAGTTGTCGAACTCGTAGGCGGAACAAAAGGACCGGTTACACTCGATGAAGACAGAAACATCGTACTCCTTATCAAGAATAAGGATACTCAGAGTATTAAGGTAACAATCACGCATGACAAGGAAAGCATTGAGAAGACTTATGGTCTTTCTGGACTGACCTTGGAAAGAGAATAAATTACAGGGAGCCTCGTATTCAATGTGCGGGGCTTCTTTTTATTTGAAAGGAGAAAAAATTATGTTGAAAAAAACTATTCCCTATATTGATCTGAACGGCGTTGAAAGAAAAGAGGATTTTTATTTTCATCTGTCAAAGCCGGAAATTGTCAAGATGCAGACAAGTGTAAAGGGCGGCTATGACGTACAGCTTAAAAGTATTGGTGCCGGTGCTGATGGCGGTCAGATTATGGAATTCTTCGAGGATCTTATTAAGAAGGCTTACGGTGTCAAGAGCGAGGATGGTCGTCGCTTTATGAAGTCCGAGGAGATTTCCAGATCCTTTATGGAATCACCTGCTTATGAGATCTTGTTTGAAGAGTTAGTTACAAACGATAAGGAAGCAGCGGATTTTGTGAACGCAGTAATGAACGTTGGCAATTCTGCTGCAACTCCGACGATTTCCACAAATACTCAGAACTAAAGGGAGGTAAGAGATGCTCCGAATCACAATACCATCCACGGAATTTTGGGATGAAGCGAAGCAAGAGTTTGTTTACACAAAGGCTCAGACCTTGCAATTGGAGCATTCTCTTGTTTCTCTTTCAAAATGGGAATCGAGATGGAATAAACCATTCCTGACAAAGCAGGAAAAAACATTAGAAGAAACCATTGACTACGTAAAATGCATGACTCTTACACAGAATGTGAAACCAGAAGTTTACAACTATCTGACAAACAGTAATATCAATGAAGTTAATCGATATATTGATCTTCCAATGACGGCTACTCAGTTTTTTGAAGAGAAGAAAAGCCCTGGAAGCAAAGAGCAAATTACGGCTGAACTTGTTTACTATTGGATGATCGTTTTAAATATTCCGTTTGAGTGTCAGAAATGGCATCTCAATAAACTTTTCACGCTGATAAGAGTCTGTGATATAAAGAGCAGACCGCCGAAGAAACATAGCCGCAGAGAAATTATGAAACGAAATGCGGCATTAAATGCGGCTCGAAAGAAAAAATGGAACACGAAAGGGTGAGAAGATGAAGAAAGGAATTGATATTTCTTACTGGCAGGGAAAAGTAGATTTTTCTAAAGTTTCCAAAAGTGTAGAATTCGTAATTCTCAGGGAAGGATACCGGAGGACAATTGACAAACGATTTTTGGAATATGTGCAAGGCTGTAAAGAAAATAGCATTCCGATTCATGGAGTTTATCATTTCTGTTACGCAACTTCCACAGTTGGAGCGGAAGAAGAAGCAGCTTCTTGCATTGCAAACATGCGGAAAGCAGGGTTGGGAAAAGATGTGATCGTATTCTTTGATTTTGAATATGACACTGTTAAGAAAGCGGCTGAACAGGGAATTACATTAGGAAAATCAGAATGTATTGCTTTTACAAAAGCGTTCTGTTCCTACGTGGAGAGTCAGGGTTATAAAGCTGGAGTATATACGAATCTGGATTATTACCAGAATATGTATGACAAAGAAACATTGGACAAGTATATATTATGGCTGGCAGATTACACAAGTGGTCCAGATGTATCATGTGCTTACCAGCAGTACACAAGCAAGGGAGAAGTTCCTGGAATTAACGGGAACGTAGATATGAATTTCTTTTTTGGAGAAGAAGAGGGGGAAGGTCAAATGGGAAAAACAGCACAAGATGTGTTGAATGTAATGCGAAGCTGGCTGGGTTACAACGAAGCAAACGGAAAATTCAGACAGATTATCGATTTATACAATTCTGTAAAACCTCTTCCGAGAGGGTATGCAGTACAGTATCATGACGAATGGTGTGATACTACAGTATCAGCAGCCGGAATCAAAGCCGGATGTTCAGATTTAATTGGACGAGAATGCGGATGCGAACAACACGTTAAGATTTTTCAGAGTATGGGAATCTGGATTGAAGACGGGACAATCGTACCTAAACCTGGTGATATTATCCTCTATAACTGGGGTCAGTCTTATCAGCCAAATAACGGATACTCAGATCATATCGGTTTTGTAGAGAGTGTTTCTGGAGGTCAGATTACCTGTATCGAAGGAAATAAAGGAGAAGCCGTTGCAAGGCGTGTTATTTCTGTTGGAAATGGAAATATCAGGGGGTATGCAAGACCAAGATACAGCGGTGCAGGAACCACTCCAAGTAACCCGGTTACACCGCCGGCATCTGGAGGCGGAAGTCTGAGCAAAAATGTAGCATGGTACGGAGTGGTAAATACAGGAACGCTGAATGTTCGCACATGGGCAGGAACAGAAAATTCACAGTTGAAATCTTATCCGACACTTTCGCAGGGAACTAAAGTTGGTGTTTGCGAAACGGTGAAGGATAAAAATGGAGATCCTTGGTATTACATTAAAATCACAGGAAATAAAGGCGAAAAATATGGTTTTGTTGCGGCAGCATATATTACAAAGCAGTCTTCCAGCAAGCCGAATGCAGATACGACCGTTTCAGATGATGGCGTAATTACCAAAACACCTCAATGGGTAGGAAAGGTAATCGCTGATGTTCTTAATGTCCGCACATGGGCAGGAACGAATAATCCACTGATTAAATCATGGCCTCGACTTGGCTACGGGAATTTAGTGGATGTTTGTGATGTTGTGAATGCTACAGATGGTTCCCGATGGTATTACATCAGAATTGATGGAAGAATCTATGGCTTTGTTCATTCGGCATATATCGAAAAGGCATAAGCAGATAGGTAGGTATTGTATGATCAAATTCAGACAAAAGGGCGACTTTTCCAAGCTGACTCGATTTTTGGAAAGAGCAAAAGAGGCAGTTCGTATTGGAGACTTAGATAAGTTTGGTAAAGAGGGAGTAGCCGCCCTTGCGTCTGCAACACCTGTGGATTCTGGGGAAACGGCGAGTTCCTGGTATTACGAGATTGAGAATCGAAAAGGTTCTGTAACGATTTCGTTTCATAATTCAAATATTCAAAATGGAGTTCCAATCGCTATTATTTTGCAATACGGGCATGGAACTCGAAACGGCGGCTGGGTACAGGGGCGAGATTACATCAATCCTGCTATCCAGCCTATTTTTGACAAAATTGCAAATAACGCATGGGAGGAGGTTATTAAGCTATGAGCAGGACAATTGATGAAAGAGTTGTCGAAATGCGATTTGATAATAAACAATTTGAGCAGAATGTTCAAACCAGCATATCGTCAATCGAAAGGCTCGAAAAAAGCTTAAATCTCAAAGGTGCCTCCAAGGGATTAGAGGATGTCAATGTTGCAGCCAAAAACTGTAATATGACGCCGCTTTCCAATGCGGTTGAAACAGTAAAAATACGTTTCTCTGCACTCGAAGTCATGGCGATGACGGCGTTGTCGAACATTACGAATTCCGCATTAAATGCCGGTAAAAATATTGTTTCGGCATTAACAATCGATCCAATTAAGATGGGCTTCCAAGAATACGAAACGCAGATTAACGCAGTTCAGACAATTCTTGCCAATACGCAGAGTAAAGGAACAACGATTGACCAGGTAAATGCCGCGCTTGATGAGCTGAACAAATATGCAGATCAGACGATTTATAATTTTACGGAAATGACCCGTAATATTGGTACTTTTACGGCTGCGGGCGTGGATTTGGATAAATCGGTAACCGCCATTAAAGGTATTGCGAACCTAGCAGCGGTTTCTGGTTCCAACGCTCAGCAGGCAAGCACCGCCATGTATCAGCTTTCACAGGCGATTGCAGCGGGAAAAGTTAGTTTGCAAGACTGGAACTCTGTTGTAAATGCCGGAATGGGTGGTCAGTTATTTCAAGACGCTTTGAAACGAACGGCTGAACATTTTGGCGTCAACATGGATGCAATGATTGAAAAGTATGGCTCATTCCGAGCATCTTTGACTGAAGGCGGATGGCTGACAACAGAAGTTCTGACTGAAACATTGACTCAGTTATCGGGAGCCTATTCCGAAGCAGATCTTATTGCGCAGGGTTATACAGAGGAACAAGCTAGAGAAATTACAGAACTTGCCAAAACAGCACTGGATGCAGCTACGAAAGTAAAAACATTTACACAGTTGTGGGATACACTGAAAGAGTCGGTTCAGTCTGGATGGACGCAAAGCTGGGAAATCATCATTGGTGATTTCGAAGAGGCAAAAGAGCTTCTAACCGAAGTAAGTAATTCCTTGGGTAACATGGTAAATGCTTCCGCTGAAGCACGAAACAAAATGTTACAGGATTGGAAAGAGCTTGGAGGTAGAACTGCACTGATTGAAGCTGTACGAAATGCCTTTGAAGGAGTTTTGAATATTGTAAAGCCGGTTAAAGAAGCATTTAGAGAGGTATTCCCCCCAATGACTGGAGAACAGCTTTACAATCTTACAGTCGGGCTACAAGAACTTACAGAAAAATTCAAAATAGGTGAAGAAACGGCGAATAACCTGAAGAGAACATTCAAAGGGGTATTCGCTTTATTTGATATCGGACTTCAAGGAATTAAAGCACTAGTTGGCGGATTTGCCGATTTGATTGGTTATGTGGCTCCGGCAGGGGATGGTATTCTTGGCTTTACAGCGGGAATCGGAGATTTTATTGTCGGCATTGATGAAGCTATTAAATCATCTGATGCGTTCAACAAAGCCATAGAAGGAATTGGAAATTTCTTGAAACCGATTGCTGATGGTGTGAAGACTTTTGTAAAAACAATTGCGGATGCTTTCAGCGAATTTGCGAATGTTGATACCAGTGGACTCGATAATTTTGCGGACAAGGTACAGACTCGATTTGAACCGTTTGTAAAATTAGGCGAATTGGTAAAGAAGGCATTTGAAGGGATTATCGGGATTGTCGAGAAGGCATCCCCTGTTTTATCGAAGCTGGGTTCTATTGTTGCGAACGCATTTGAAAACCTCGGAGAAGCGATTCTCACAGCGTTTGATACTGCGAGCTTTGATCCGATTTTGGACTTGATCAATACTGGATTGTTTTCTGCAATTCTGATTGGAGTGAAGAAGTTTATCGACTCTTTATCGGAAATCACAGAAAATGGCGGAGGAATACTTGGTTCGTTCAAAGATATTTTGGATGGAGTCAAGGGAAGTTTAGAAGCATGGCAATCAAGTCTGAAAGCTGGAACTCTTCTTAAAATTGCTGGTGCGATGGCGATTTTGACAGCGGCAATAGTTGCATTATCGCTTGTCGATTCGGGGAAACTGAACGCCTCCTTAGGTGCTTTGAGTGTTCTATTTGTTGAGTTGCTTGGCTCTATGGCTATCTTTGAAAAGATAATGAATGGCGTAGCAATCAAAGGAATGGGGCAGTTGACTATTGCAATGATTGGACTGTCTACTGCTGTTCTTATTCTTGCCGGAGCAGTGCAGAAATTATCCGGTTTGGATTGGGATGGACTTCTGAAAGGATTGGTCGGCGTTGCTGGGTTATCTGCTATTCTGGTGACGTCTGCAACAGCACTTTCCAAAACATCGAAAGGGCTAATAAAAGGTTCTGCTGGTTTGGTAGTATTTGCAGCAGCGATTCGAGTGCTTGTGGGAGCAGTTGAAGATTTGGGAGCGTTAGATGCAGGATCTTTGGCGAAAGGTCTGATTGGAGTTGGCGTTCTTTGTACCGAACTGGCGTTATTCCTGAAAACTACGGATTTGGATGGGATGGGTGTTCTGAAAGGAACTGGTTTAGTTCTTCTTGCGGCATCCATCAATATTCTGGCGGATGCAGTTGGAGCATTTGGCACTTTGGATATTTCCAGTCTTTTGAAGGGATTATCTGCGGTTGCAGTGGTTCTTACAGAACTGGCAGTATTCACTAAAGTGACAGCTAACGCGAAGCATGTGATTTCAACAGCTACAGCAATGACTATTCTTGGAGCAGCCATGCTTGTGTTTGGAGAAGCAGTAGAAAAGATGGGGAACTTGTCCTGGGGAGAGATTGGACGAGGTCTTACAACAATGGCTGGTTCTTTGGCGGCTGTAACAGTTGCGATGAATCTTCTTCCGAAGGGAATGATGTCGAAAGCGACTGGAATGGTGGAAGTTGGTGCGGCATTACTCATCGTCGGTGAAGCGGTCCGAAATATGGGTGGAATGTCTTGGGAAGAAATCGCCAGAGGTTTAGTGACCCTTGCCGGTTCCATGACCATTCTTGTTGTGGCACTCAATGCGATGAGAGGAGCACTTCCGGGTGCAGCGGCTGTTCTCACAGTATCCGCAGCACTGGCTGTATTTACTCCAGTTATCAAGACATTGGGAAATATGTCTTGGGAGAGCATTGCCAAAGGCTTGGTGGCACTAGCTGGCTCTTTTACTGTACTTGGTGTTGCTGGAGTTGCATTAGGACCACTGACTCCAGCTATTCTCGGACTTTCAGCCGCTATTGCTGTATTAGGGGTAGGGTGTCTGGCCGCAGGTGCAGGTATTCTTGCATTTTCTACTGGACTTTCTGCTTTGGCAGTATCAGGGGCAGCGGGGGCGGCATCCCTTGTGGTGGCAGTATCCAGTATTCTTAGTCTGATTCCATTACTGTTTGAAGCAATTGGAGAAGGAATTCTTTCTCTTGCTGGCGTAATCGCGAATGGAGGACCGGCTATTGCCGAGGCATTTACCGTATTGGTTCTTGCTGCTGTCGAGGCGTTGGTTACGGCTACTCCGGCAGTTGTGGATGGACTGTTTGTCTTGATTGACAGCGTACTTTCAGCTCTGGTTGAGCATACACCGACCATCGTGGAGCAGTTATTTGATATTCTAATCGGAATTATTCAAGCTATCACAACGAAGCTTCCGGAATTGATTAAAGCCGGTGTTGAATTATTGATGGCTTTCTTTGACGGGGTAATCGATGCTTTGAGTGGTATTGATGTGAATGTACTCGTTAAAGGAATCGCCGGAATTGGCTTACTATCAGCAATTATGCTCGCTCTCAGCGCTGTTGCATCTTTGGTACCGGGTGCTATGATTGGCGTTCTCGGAATGGGTGCAGTCATTGCAGAGTTGGCGTTGGTTCTGGCGGCGGTCGGGGCTTTGGCTCAAATACCTGGATTGGACTGGCTCATTGGAGAAGGCGGAAAGTTGTTACAGGGAATTGGTACTGCTATCGGTCAATTTGTAGGTGGTATTGTCGGAGGATTTATGTCTGGAGTTTCCAGTCAATTTCCGCAAATCGGAGCAGACCTTTCTGCATTTATGACAAATGTGCAGCCTTTCATTGAAGGTGCTACACAGCTTAATCCTTCTATGTTAGACGGTGTAAAAGCATTGGCAGAAACCATTCTTATTCTGACTGCGGCTGATATTCTAAACGGATTGACTTCTTGGCTTACGGGAGGATCTTCCCTGAGCGATTTCGCTACTCAACTCGTTCCGTTTGGCGAAGCAATGCGGGATTTTTCTATTGCTATTGCTGGTATGGATGGGGAATTAGTGGCGAATGCGGCTACAGCCGGAAGAACACTTGCTGAGATGGCATCAACTCTTCCGAATTCTGGAGGAGTAATCGGGTTCTTTACAGGTGAGAATGATATGAGCGCTTTCGGCGCACAGCTTATTCCATTTGGCGAGGCGATGATGGGATTTGCATCCGCGGTACAGGGATTGGATGCCGATGCTGTAACTAACGCTTCCATTGCCGGTAAAGCTATGGCAGAGATGGCAACCACGATTCCGAATTCTGGCGGCGTAGTAGGTTTCTTTGCTGGAGAAAATGACATGGATGCATTTGGCGAGCAGCTTATTCCATTTGGTGAGGCGATGATGTTGTTCTCACAAGCAGTAAGAGGTTTGGATGCAAATGTAATCGTGGAGTCTGCTACAGCAGGAAAAGCTTTGATTGAATTGGCAAACACGGTTCCAAATAGCGGCGGTGTCGTTGGATTCTTTACTGGAGAGAATGACATGGGCGCATTTGGAGAAAACCTGGTACCGTTTGGTAAGGCGATGAAGTCCTACTCCGATGCGATTGCCGGTATCGATGTGGAAGCGGTTACGAATTCCGCAACGGCTGGAAAAGCGGTGGTTGAACTGGCAAATACTTTACCGAATACTGGTGGATTGGTGAGTTGGTTTACTGGAGACAACGATATAGCTTCTTTTGGGACAAGTCTTGTTTCCTTTGGTAAGAATTTTGCACAGTATTCCAACTATATGAAAAATGTAGATGCGAATATTGTTACTGCTACAACCAATGCTGCGACCTCTATTGTCGAACTCCAGAAAAGTCTTCCAAAGGAAGGTGGATGGTTCTCTGATGATATGACGCTTTCCAGCTTCGGTAGTGACATGGCATCGTTTGGTTCCTATTTCGGCAATTATTACAACAGTATCAGCGGTATTGATACAACTCTGCTGTCTAGTGTAATTACCCAGACGAATCGCCTTGTGAGTATGGCTAATGGGATGGTTGGTCTGGACACAAGTGGTATGACTTCTTTCAGTTCCGCGTTGACAACTCTCGGGGAAACCGGTGTAACTGGATTTATCAACGCATTCAATAATGCAGAATCTCGGGTAACAACAGCAGCATCGAGTATGTTGGCGTCTTTTATCAACGGAGCAAATGCGAAGAAATCTGAACTGACAACAACATTCATAACTCTAGTTCAAGCTGTATTGACGGCAATTAACGGAAAACAGGGAGAATTTCAAACCAGTGGTTCTACACTCATGATTAAGTTTATTGCAGGTGTGAGAAGTAAGGATGGTGAACTCAGAACCGCTTTTACAACGACACTGAGTGGTGCCATAACTTCTATCAAAGATTATTATGGCGAGTTCAAATCTGCTGGCTCGTATTTGGTCGATGGCTTTTGTAATGGTATAAGCGAAAATACTTGGAAAGCAGAAGCAAAAGCAAGGGCTATGGCAGCCGCAGCAGCAGAAGCGGCGGAAGACGAATTGGATGAACATTCTCCTTCCAAACGCTTTTATGGAATCGGTAACTTTGCAGGAGTCGGCTTCATAAATGCGTTGATTGATAACGTTTCAAAGGCTGGTAAAGCCGGACGAGAAATTGCCAAATCTTCTATTGATGGATTGAATGGTGTCATTTCCAGAATTGCGGATTATGTAGATGCAGATATGGACGTTCAACCTACTATTCGACCAGTGCTTGATCTATCTGCTGTTGAAGCTGGGACTGGGCGATTGAATACTTTGTTCAGTCGTAATCAGGCTTTGTCTGTTAGCACTGGAATGAATGAGCGGGTTTCAGAGATGGAAGTTCAAAATGGAGAAAGTTCTTCTGCGGGGAACACCTATCAATTCACACAAAATAATTATTCGCCTAAGGCTTTGTCGAGAATTGATATTTATCGACAGACAAAGAATCAATTTTCGGCGATGAAAGGGCTGGTGAGTAATACATGATTAGAGCAGTAACGGTAACTAATTATTTAGGAGAATCCAAGAGATTTGAATTAGCGTTCCCGGAAAAATCCGGGTTCGCTGTTCAATCGATAAGCGGATTAGGACCGAGCAAAGCTGATATTAACACGACTGAAATTTCTACGAATGATGGATCACTGTATAACTCAGCAAGAGTGAATTCCAGAAATATTGTTATGTCTTTGAAACTGATGTTTAACCCTCAGATCGAAGACACAAGACAAGACTCCTACAAATACTTTCCAATAAAGAAGAGAGTGACGCTTCTCATTGAGACAGATAACCGCATTTGTGAGACTTACGGCTATGTGGAATCGAATGAGCCGGATATTTTCAGCAGCGATGAAACGACACAAATTTCCATCGTGTGTGCTGATCCGTATTTTTATTCGGCTGGTCCGGACGGAACCAACACGACTATCTTTTACGGTGTGGAACCTTTGTTTGAGTTTACTTTTTCGAATGAATCTTTGACTGAATCCCTAATCGAATTTGGCGAGATTAAAAACGAAACTGAGCAGACAGTATATTACTCTGGTGATGCTGAAATTGGGGTAGTGATTACCATCCATGCTATCGGAAATGTGAGAAACATTACGATTTATAATACCGGGACGAGAGAAGTCATGCGCATTGACACTGATAAGTTAGAGAAATTAACTGGTTCTGGAATGGTTGCGGGTGATGAAATTATCATTTCAACGATTAAAGGTGATAAATCAATTACGCTTCTTCGAAATGGTATTTACACCAACATTTTAAACTGCCTTGACAAAGATTCAGATTGGTTTCAGTTATCCAAAGGCGATAACATTTTTGCTTATGTGGTTGAAGAAGGAACGACTAATGTACAATTTAAGATTGAAAACCGGACAGCATTTGAGGGGGTATAAGTTATGGAATTGATTGTTCTGGATACTTCTTTGAAAATGCTTTCTGTGCTTGATACTTTTGAGTCGCTTATATGGACGGAGCGGTATTCCGCCTATGGTGATTTTGAGGTATATACAAACATCAACGATTCTATTCTTGAAATCCTAAAAGACGACTACTATCTCTGGCTGAAAGAATCCGACCAGACCATGATTGTCGAGGATAGGAAGATTGAATCAGATGCCGAAAACGGAAACCACCTTACAGTCACCGGAAGGTCGTTGGAATCCATTTTGGAACGCCGCATCATTTGGAAACAAACGATTCTAAGCGGAAACTTTCAAAATGGAATTAAAAAGCTGTTGGATGAGAATATCATCAATCCTTCTGATTCTTCCCGAAAGGTGGAAAGACTGATATTCGAAGCATCAACAGATCCGGCGATTACTGGGTTGACGGTAGATGCACAGTTTACCGGAGACAATCTGTATGATGCCATAAAAAAGCTGTGCGATTCCAAGAATATCGGTTTCCGAATCAAGCTGTCCGACGATAACAAATTCGTTTTTAAACTCTATGCTGGCGCAGACCGTTCTTACGATCAATTCACGAATCCATATGTCATCTTTTCTCCTAAGTTTGAGAACGTAATCAATACCAATTATCTGGAATCAAAGAAAACTTTAAAAACGGTTACTTTGGTTGCCGGAGAGGGAGAAGGGGCTGATCGGAAGACTACAACTGTAGCTTGTTCATCTGGAGCAGGAACAGGTTTGAATCGAAGGGAACTTTACACGGATGCCAGAGATGTTTCTTCGACTGTGGATAATGAAACATTAACGGATTCTGAGTATAAAGCACAGCTTTCTCAAAGAGGTTTGGAAAATCTGTCTGAGAACATCGAAACTAAATCGTTTGAGGGAAAAGTTGAAACAACAAGAATGTACCGATATGGAGAGGATTTCTTCCTGGGAGACATGATTCAGATTGTAAACGAATACGGCATTGAGGGAAAAGCCCGTGTCACAGAATTTATTCATTCTCAGAGCAAAGAAGGACTTGATTCATATCCAACATTCGTCACCGTAGAATAGCAGGAAAGGGGTGAAGAAAAATGAGTGTCACTTATGGGTTCTATAACTCAAAGAACAAAGACCGGCGGTATGACGCCATTCAAATGTCCAGTATTTTTGACGGAATCATTCGTGACGGCATTTTGCAGCATGTCGGGACTGCTATGATGGTAAAAGAGTCTACTGGCATGATGGTGAATGTCGGAATCGGACGGGCATGGTTTAATCATACATGGACATTGAACGATGCCTTGCTTCCATTAACCGTGCCACAGTCAGAAGTAATTCTGAATCGAATCGATGCTGTGATTTTGGAAGTGGATTCTCGAGAATCTGTTCGAGCAAATACCATCAAAATCGTTAAGGGTGCACCGGCTACAAATCCGGTAAAACCATCAATGATAAAAACAAATGATCGTTGGCAATATCCATTGGCATACATTCGAGTAAATTCTGGGGTTACATCCATACGACAGGCAAATATTACTAATGCGGTTGGAACATCGGAGTGTCCATTTGTAACGGCTCCGTTGGAGAAGATGTCTATTGATGCGTTGGTTGCTCAGTGGAAAGATCAGTGGAATACTTTTTATGAAAAAGAAACCTCTGACATGGAAGCAACTAACGCTTTCTGGAAAGAACAATGGTCAAAATGGTTTAATGCTCAGACAGAAGAAATTCAGCAATCCTATCTGGACTGGGAAAAACAGTGGAACGATTGGTATGCGGCTCAAACAGCAGATATGCAGGAAACAAATGCTTATTGGAAGCAGTTATGGGCGACCTGGTTTAACGAGTACACAAACAATAATACATCTGAAATGGCTGCGTGGCGAGAGAACGCCCAAGCTTTATTCGACGAGTGGTTCCAACAGTTGAAGGATACGCTTTCGGAGAATGTAGAGGCGAATCTGGCAAATCAGATATTAGAGTTGCAGGAGCGAACGAAGATTTTAGAAGAAATTGTAGAAGGAATTCGGACAGAATTTACCGTTTACAATAAACTTTATGATAATGGTTACGAGAACCATGACAAGCTTCTTGATTCATCGGACGGAACTATTATTGATAGTGACATAGATCCGATTGTAGCAAGAGCATACTCCAGTTCTTTGATTCTGGATAGTAATGGACAGCCGATTGATGGTCGTGTTATTTTTTGCATTAGATAAAAAAAGGAGGATATGACAAAATGAAAATTACAGATTATGAGAAAGTTCGTCAGTTGGATGAGAGCAATATTGTCTTGATTGATGGTAACAACGGAACCAAAACGATCTTAGTAAGCGATTTCGCAAAGGCTCTGATCGGTCTCATGAATTCAAAAGATTTTATTTCTGGGGTTAATCTGTCTGAGCTTGATCAAATTAAGACTTTGTCTACAAATGACAAGTTTTTAGTTGGAACTGCGGCGGGAAACAAAGCAATTGGTGCCAATGATGCATTGTTTGCTATTCTGGATTCTTTTGTGCCGAAGGAACAGCGCCGAATGATTTACAGAGGGAAGAACCTTGGAAGTGTTGTTACCGAAGAACAGAAGACCAATATTAAAAATGGTACCTTTAAGGGCTTTTTCTTAGGTGATTATTGGACTATCGGAAGCTATACGTGGAGGATTGTGGATTTTGATTACTGGTATGATTGCGGAGATACCGCATTTACAAAACCTCATTTGGTTATTATGCCGGACAAACCACTTTACAATGCACAGATGAACGCGACGAACATCACTACTGGTGGTTATGTAGGTTCTGAAATGTATAAGAAAAATCTCGCTCAGGCGAAAACTTTAGCAGCAAGTGCTTTTGGTAATCTGATTCTTTCTCATCGTGAACATCTAACAAATGCTGTTACGGAAGGATATCCCTCCGGAGGGGCATGGTTTGATTCTACTTTGGAACTTCCTAATGAGATTATGATGTATGGAAGTCACGTTTTCGCACCGGCTGGAGATGGAAAAATTGTTCCGAATCGATATACAGTTGGAAAAACTCAGCTTGCTTTATTTACCGTAGTTCCGAAATTCATTTCAAACCGTGCGACTTTCTGGCTCAGAGACGTCGTTTCTTCGGCTGCTTTCGCTTATGTGAGCAGCTATGGCTATACGAACTGCAACCCCGCTTCGAACTCTTTTGGGGTTCGTCCGGTCTTCCCTATTGGTTAGTTTTAATCCAGGGGCCCTGTGCCCCGAAAAAAAACAGTACGCAGGTGACAGCTATCTGTGTTATAAAAAGAAAAAAATGAATGAAAGGTGAATGTCAAAATGGATGATAAGATTTATAAGATTACTCTGGCTGATGGGACAGTGATTGATAATCTGAAACTGAACGGAAACAACTTTATTTCGCCTGTGGAAATTGATGAGACCATTTTTGATGGGAACTGCCTAAATGTCACAATCAATGACGGCGAAAAAGACGATGTCCATACGAATATGGAACTGGTACAGATCACAAAGATGGGAGAGGAGTATTGGTTTATACTTCGTGATGTTCCAGAAAATGAATTGGCTTTTATTAAATTACAGTCGGATATTGAATATATAGCCATGATGTCTGAAATTGAACTGTAAGGAGGAGAGCTGACATGAGACGTAGTAAAAATTTTGACAAAGTAAAACGCTATTATAACATGGGAATGTGGAACGAGGTGCGTGTCCGAAATGCCGTGAAAATGAATTGGATTACGGAAGAAGAATTTAAAGAGATTACGGATAAGGATTACGCATGAGTGTCCTAGTGAGCGACCGAACAGAATCCAAATTTGAGGCGATTACATATTCCATTGAATTACATGATATGTTAATCGAGTTGATGCAGCGTAGCTTCGGAGTGAAAGATTTGGATCGGCTTGTTCGAATGAAATATGCTTATGGAAAGGATACTACAGAAGATTTTTCAAGATATAGATATTTGATGC